>Ga0257111_1000041_pt1 | contig 43909 bp, 39 predicted proteins | sample LP_taG_6_FD_191567 | JGI IMG/M metagenome (GOLD analysis project Ga0257111, IMG submission 191567) | Marine microbial communities from Northeast Subartic Pacific Ocean, Canada - LP_J_2015_P26_500m | ecosystem: Environmental > Aquatic > Marine > Oceanic | place: Canada: Northeast Subartic Pacific...
GCATCATGTCGGGGTGTCGACCCAGGCGCAGATGCGGCGGGCTGCGGCGCTGGGATGCGCCATCCAGGCCAACGGCTACTTCCTGCGGTTCTTCGGCGACCAGTTCGCAGCTGAAGGGCTGGGCACCGAGCGGGCCTCACAGATGACCCGCGTGGGTTCGGCCCGCCGCAACGGCATGAGCGTGTCTCTGCATTCAGATCTGCCGATGGGGCCGCTGGAACCCCTGTTGGCCGCGTCAGCCATGGCCACCCGGACGTCGGCGTCCGGCGTGAAGTTCTGTCCGGAGGAGTGTCTCAGCCCCTACGACGCCATGGCCGCGGTGACCATCGAGGCGGCGTGGCAACTGTTCCTGGATGGAGAGATCGGTTCGCTGGTCTCGGGCAAGTTGGCCGACGTGACGGTGTTAGCTGAGGATCCCTTCGAGCTGGATCCGCTGGCGTGGCCCGACATCGCCATCGAGGCCACCATGTTGTCCGGGCGGGTGTACCCGCTGCCCCGCTGATCTGATGCCCGAGCGACGCCTCGTGACCCCGGTGGTCCGGTGATTGGCGCACCAGAGGTGCCGACGGTGTCCTCGGATCCGTCTGTGCCCGGTGACCCCGGTCCCCGGATCCCGATGGTCGTGCTGGGTGGATGGCTGGGAGCCGGCAAGACGACGCTGGTGAACCGGCTGCTACGGGCCGCCGACGACGAACGCATCGCCGTGGTGGTCAACGACATCGGCGAGGTGAACCTGGACGTCGAACTGATCGCGGCCCGTGACGGTGACACCGTGGAGCTCACGAACGGTTGCATCTGCTGCTCGATCGGCGACTCGCTGGCCGTGACCCTGCGGGATCTGGTTCTGGCTAGCCAGTCGTCGGACCGGCAACTGGACCGCCTGGTCGTCGAGGCCAGTGGCGTGGCCGAACCGGATCGGGTGGCCGCCTACGGGGATCGCCGGCGGATCCGGCCCGACGGGATCGTGGTGGCCGTGGACGCCACCGATGTGGTGACCCGAGCCGCTGATCCGACATATGGCCCGCTGGTGCTGCGCCAGGTCCGGGCAGCCAACCTGCTCGTGGTGACGAAGGCGGACCTGGCGCCCGACGGGGGGCTCGACGCCATGGCCTGGTGCGCCGAAATGGCACCGGACGTGCCCGTCGTGATCGCCGATTCCCCGGAAGGGACGAACCCGGATGGCGCGGACCGCTGGGTCCGGTCGGTCCTGGGGAGCCCCGCCCTGGGCACATCGTCCGTTGGGAGCACTAAGAGCACCGGGGAGGACGGCAACCATGGGGATGGTGATTCTGGGGATGGTGATTCTTCGACGGTCGGTCCGGCGTTGAATCTGCCGGTGGAGACCGCCATGTGGCGAGCATCCGGCCCGGTGGACGTCGACCGTCTGGCCGCTTCGCTGGCTGCCCTGCTCGATCAGTTGGGCCCGGCACTGCTGCGGGCTAAGGCGGTGGTCGAGGCCCTGGACGGGACCACGACGGCCATCCATCTATCGGCGGGCAGGGTGACGATCGAACCGGTCATGGCGTCGGCGCCCGGATCAGCGGCGGGCGTGCTGGTGGCCATCACCACCCCCGGTGTGCTCACCTCCCTCGATCTCACCGTGGCGCTCGACGCCGGGCTGGCTCTCCGCGCTGAAGGAGCCGACCAATCCTTCCAGCAGAACAGGACCACACCATGCTGACTCCGCAACTCGTCGTGACGTTGATCAGTCCCGAGACCGGGCGGCCACGACCGACCGCGTTGGATGTCCTGCCTGAACCGGTGACAGCTGCCGAGGCCGGGCTGATGGCCGGTTCGCCGGTCCCCGAGGACAAGCGGGTCCATCACGGGAACTGGACGGCGTGGCCCAACACCCGCTGGTCGTTCACCCACATGGACGAGCTACGGGCATCGGCCCGGATCGCTGCCGGTGGCCCGGCCGGAGATCTGCTGCCGGACGCGGACGCCTCCAGCGGTCTGGTAGACGCTGACGATGGAGCAGGCCTTGTCGACCTCGATGGGCTAACCGTGAATGACGGCGACGGCGGTAGCTGGACGCTCAACGAGATGCTTCACCACACGTGCACCGACGGGTTCCTGGTGCTGCACCAGGGCCGAGTGGTGGCCGAGCGGTACTTCAACGGGATGGACCGTTCGACCCGCCACATCATGTTTTCGATGACCAAGACGGTGACCGGAGTGCTGGCCTTGGCGGCTGTCGAGTCGGGCGCCATGGCAATGGACGACCTGCTGACCGTGCACGTGCCTGAGCTGGCCGACACGGCCTACGCGCCGGCGACCGTGCAACAGGCGTTGGACATGACCGACGGGATCCGGTTCGTCGAGGACTACAGCGACAACAAGTCGGACATCATGCGGTATGGGGTGGCCATGGCATTCACGCCGGAGCCCGGCAACTGGGACGGTCCGGACGGGATCCACGAGGCGATCATGGGGTTCACCGAGCGGGACCAACCGCCGGGCGAATCATTCCTCTACAAGTCGGTGACCACCGACGTGCTGTCGTGGGTGACGGCCCGAGCCACCGGTCGACGGTGGGTGGACGGCGTGTCCGAGGAGATCTGGAAACCGATGGGGGCCGAGGGGGATGCCTCGGTGATCCTCGATGGCCGTGGGGTTGCCGTCACGTCGGGCGGTATGTCGTGCACCCTGCGCGATCTAGCGAGGTTCGGCCGGATGCTCGCCCGCTCGGGTCGGGTGGGCGAGGGCGCCGACGAGCGCCAGGCGATCCCGGCGGTGGTGGCTAACGACATAGCGGCCGGCGGCACGCCGTATCCGGGGAGCGGAGGCGGATACCCGACCCGCGAGGGTTGGACCTTCCATCGGCACTGTTGGAACCTCCAGCAGGCCATGGGCGCGTTCATGCCCATGGGCATCCACGGACAGCGGGCGTTCTGCCACCCCGAGAAGGACCTGGTGGTGGCCAAGTTTGGTGCCCACCCGGTGACCGGCAACGTCTACACCGACGTCTCCCACGAGTCGCTCTACCGGGCCATTCTCGACCGTTGCTAGGAAGCCCGGCTGGCTGGCACCTCGTCCTCGTGGGTCCGCCTTTCGTGGACCAGATGGTGGTGGGTGGAGCAGAGCAGCACGAGGTCGGCGAGGCGCATGCCCACGGAACGGCTGAACGCCCGAGCGGTTGAATCGGGGTGGGGCCGGAGGTGGAGAGGCTGGCCGTCGCATCCATGGACCCATCATGATGATGGGGTGTGACAGGGCTTCTGGGGGTGAGGGGCTTCTCGTCAGACCCGGTACTCGACCCCGCCGCCGACCACGGTGGCCTGCACCGAGATGTCCCTGATGGCCATCGGGTCGACCTCGAACGGGTCGGCGTCCAGTACCACCAGGTCGGCCAACTTGCCCACCTCGAGGGTCCCCTTGTCGTGCTCCTCCATGTTCACGAAGGCCGCAGCCGACGTGTACCCGGCCACCGCATCGGCGACCCGGGCCCGTTGGTCGGGGCCGAGCAGCTGGCCGTCCCGGGTGATCCGGTTCACGGCCGCCCAGATGGTGAACAGCGGGTCGAGCGGCGTGACCGGCATGTCACAGTGCAGGGCGTGCACAATGCCGTGGGCCGTGAAGCTGGCCAGCGGATCGATGCGGGACCCCCGCTCCGGACCGAGGAACCGGTCACGGTGACGGTCGCCCCAGTACCAGATGTGGTTGGCGAACACCGATGCCAGCACGCCGAGGCGGGCCATTCGTTCCAGTTGGTCCTCGCGGGCCGTCTGGCAGTGCTCGATCCGGTGCCGGTGGTCGTCGCGGGGGTGGGCGTCCAGCGCCGCCTCGATGGCGTCCAGCGTGTTGTCGATCGCCGCGTCACCGTTGGCATGCACCGCCACCTGCCATCCCTTGGCATGGGCGTCGGTGACCAGTTCGATGAGCTCGGCGGCTGGAATGACCTCGTAGCCGTTCACGTCGGGTCGGTCGTGGTACCCCTTACAGAGGCACGCCGTGTACCCCTGGATCGACCCATCGGAGATGAACTTCATGGCCCCGATGGACAGCCGCTCGTCACCGAAGCCGGTTCGGAACGGAAGGTCGCCAGCGGTCCGCCAGATGGGAAACACCCGGGTGCGTACCCGAATGGAGCCGTCCTCTACGCCCTGCTGGTAGGCGGCGTACATCGTCGGGGACCCGATGGCTGCGTCGGTCATGGTCGTGGTGCCCACCGACAGGCAGTGGTCGGAGATGGCGTGCGCCCCGGCGGCCATGTCGGCCAGCGTGGTCTGGGGGAGGGCTGCCGCGATGGCGAACCCCGCCGTCTCCTCCATGCAACCGTTTGGTCGGCCCGAGGCCTCCCGTTGGAAGACGCCACCCACCGGGTCCTCCACGTCGTCGGCGATACCGGCGAGTTCCAGCGTGCGGTCGTTGGCGTACGACAGGTGGCCGGAGATGTGCCTGACGAGGATCGGATGCTTGGTGCTGGCCCGGTTCAGGTCGTCACGGGTGAGGTGTCGGTCGTCGTCCATGAGCGAGTCGTCGTAGCCCCATGACTGGATGGGTTCACCGGCCGGAGTCACCGCGGCCCGGGCGGCCAGCGCGGCGACGACCCCGTCGATGTCGTGGCAGTCCGGGTAGCCGATCTGGGGAGACGTCATGGTCATTCCGGCGCCGATGGGGTGCATGTGGGTTTCGATGAATCCGGGCAGCACCGTGTCGCCGTCGAGGTCAACCACCTCGGTCCCCGGCCCGACCAGCGGCTCGACGTCGGCACGACTGCCCACGGCGATGATGCGCCCCCGCCACGAGGCCAGTGCCTCGACGGGCGCTCCGTCGGGCGATGCCGGATCGAGGGTGTGGAAGGTGGCGTTGATGAACAGCCGGTCGGCGATGGGCATGAGTGATGCCTAGTTGCGCTTCTTGGCCCGGAGGCGTTCCATGTAGGACTCGCGTGACGCGCGGCCCTCGGGGTCGCGCAGTGCGGCGGTCAGGCCGTCGGCATCGGACCACGACCGGCCGGTGCCCACCATCTGGTCGGTGACCGCGTTGACGTGCCGCTTGGTGGCCAACACGGCGCCGCGGGGTCGGCTGGCCACGGCCTCGGCCAGTTCCTCGACCGTCGCGTCGAGTTCGTCGGCGGGCACGACCCGGTTTAGGAACCCGGCGGCCATGGCCTCTGCGGCGCTAAACGGACGGCACGTCATGACCAGTTCCTTGGTGAGGGCCGGGCCGATCTCGCGTACCAGACGGGGGATGCCGCCCCAGGCCAGCGGGATGCCCAGGTCGACCTCGGGGATGGAAAATGACACGTCGTCCGTGGCGATGCGCAGATCGCATGCCGCGCCGATGACGAGACCCCCGCCCACCACGTGGCCGTGCATGGCGGCGATGAGTACCGGCGAGGTGCGCTCCAGGGAGTCGGCCATGAGGCGCCCGGTGTCGGATGGGACCCGTCCCCCGGCCGGTGATGGTCCGTCGTCGCCGAACACCGTGAGGTCGAATCCGGCGCTGAACGCTCGGCCCTCGCCGCGCACCACCACTACCCGCAGGTCGGACTGGTGGTCGAACCACGCCGCGGCGTCGGCCACCTCGGCCATCAACTCGTTGGAGAGCGCGTTGAGCCGGTCGGGCCGATTCAACGTGAGGGTGCCCCGTCGGCCGTCGCAGGTGACGGCGATAGTGCGGAAGTCGGGCGGGGAAGTGGTGTCGGCCATGGACCGATCCTGCCCGAGGATCCGGGTGGTGCCCTAGTCGGCTGAGGGTTCGGCGGCTTCCGGTCTGGGCTCGGGTGGCGCCAGCTCGACATGGACCGACAGGGCGTCACCTTCAGCCAGGTCGATGTCGGTGGCCCGAGCCGCCGCGGCGACGTCGCCGAGGGCGGGACGCAGCAGGGCGAGTCGTTCCGGGGTGTCGGTCAGCGTGCAGGTAATGACCGGGGTGGCCAGCGAGCGTTTCTCGGTCGTCTTGTGGCGGCGGATCTCGGCCAGCGCAGCAGCGGCCACCTCGGCGATCGCCGGGTCGACCGTGTCGGCAGCGTCGCTCCCGTCACCGGAGCCGGCAGCGGCCCGCAGTTCATCGGCCGACGGCCACGACTGGCGGTGGATGGAACCGCCCCGCCACCACGACCAGACCTCCTCGGTCACGAAGGGGAGGAACGGGGCGAACAGGCGAAGCAGCGTCGATAGGGCGAGACGCAGGGCGTGGCGGGCCGATTCCGCGCCTGCTTCGTCGCCCTCGTAAGCCCGGTTCTTGACCAACTCGACGTGGTCGTCGGTGAACGTCCAGAACCACGTCTCGGTGCGCTCGAGTGCCCGGGCGTAGTCGAACCCGTCGAAGGCCCGGGTGGCCTCGTCGACCAGGTCGGCCAGCCGTAGGAGCATGGCCCGGTCGAGGGGATGGTTGATGGCTGCCGGGTCGATGGCCAGCGGCGTGTCGCCGTCGGCACCGAAGCCCAGAGCGAACCGGCTGGCGTTGAGCACCTTGATGGCGAGCCGTCGACCGATCTTCATCTGGCCGTCGTCGAAGGCCGTATCGGTACCGGGTCGGCCGTTGGCGGCCCAGTAGCGAACGGCGTCGGACCCGTGCTGGTCGAGCAGGTCGACCGGGGTGACGACGTTGCCCTTGGACTTGGACATCTTCTTGCGGTCCGGGTCGAGGATCCATCCCGACAGGGCGCAGTGGCCCCACGGGGCGGCGTCGGCCTCGAAGTGGGATCGCACGGCTGTCGAGAACAGCCACGTCCGGATGATGTCATGGGCCTGGGGGCGGAGGTCCATGGGATAGGTGCGGGCGTAGAGGTCGTCGTCCTCCTCCCAGCCGCAGGCGATCTGGGGGGTGAGCGACGAGGTGGCCCACGTGTCCATCACGTCGCTGTCGCCAATGAAGCCGTTGGACTGGCCGCGCTGAGACTCGTCGTAGCCGGGGGCGGCATCCGATGAGGGGTCGACGGGGAGGTCGGCTTCGTCGGGGGCGATGGGGGTGTCGTGGACGGGCTCGCCGTCGGCATCCAGCGGGTACCAGAGCGGCAGGGGCACGCCGAAGAAGCGTTGGCGGCTGACCAGCCAGTCGCCGTTGAGGCCGTCGATCCAGTTGGTGTAGCGGGTCTGCATGTAGGCGGGGTGCCACTGCATCTGGTCGCCCCGGGCCACGAGCTCGGCCCGCAGGTCGGCGTCGCGGCCACCGTTGCGGATGTACCACTGGCGGCTGGTAACGATCTCGAGCGGCTTGTCGCCCTTCTCGAAGAACTTGACTGGGTGGGTGATGGGTTCGGGCTCGCCGATCAGCGTGCCGGTCTCACGGAGGAGTTCGACCATCTCGGCCTGAGCGGAGAACACGGTCTTGCCGGCCAGGCGGGCGTAGGCGGCCAGCCCGGCGTCGGTCTCGATGCCCGGCGGCGGTTCGGGGTTCACCCGGCCGGCACGGTTGATGATGGCCCGGACATCCAGGTTCAGTTCGCGCCACCAGATGACGTCGGTGGTGTCGCCGAACGTGCAGATCATGGCGATGCCGGTGCCCTTGTCGGGGTCGGCCAGTTCGTGGGCCATGATCGGCACCTCAACGCCGAACACCGGCGTGGTGGCTGTGGTGTCGAACAGCGGCTGGTAGCGCTCGTCGTCGGGGTGGGCCACGAGGGCCACGCAGGCGGCCAACAGCTCGGGGCGGGTGGTGGCGATGTGCAGGTCCCCACTGCCGTCGTGGTTGGTGGTGCCGGTCGGCAGGTGGAAGGCGAGCCGGTGGTAGGCGCCGGGACGTTCACGGTCCTCGAGTTCGGCCTGCGCGACCGCGGTGCGGTGGGTGACGTCCCACAGCGACGGTGCTTCGATCTGGTATGCCTCGCCGCGGGCCAGGTTGCGTAGGAAGGCCCGCTGGGAGGCCCGTTGGCAGCGTTCGTCGATGGTGGCGTAGTGCTGGGTCCAGTCGACGGACAGGCCGAGGCGGCGGAACAGGGCCTCGAAGGCCTGCTCGTCTTCGGCGGTGAGGACGTGGCAGAGCTCGATGAAGTTGCGGCGGCTGATGTCGATGTCGCCGCGCTTCTTAATGGCTTTGGGGTCGCCGGCATCGTTGGGGGCGGCGAAGTCGGGGTCGTACGGCAGCGCGGGTTCGCAGCGGACTCCGAAGTAGTTCTGGACGCGGCGTTCGGTGGGCAGGCCGTTGTCGTCCCATCCCATCGGGTAGAAGACCTCGCGGCCAGCCATGCGTTGGTAGCGGGCGATGGTGTCGGTGTGCGTGTAGGAGAAGACGTGTCCGACGTGGAGTGATCCGCTGACCGTGGGTGGCGGCGTGTCGATGGAGAAGACGTCGGCCCGGGCCTTCGTGCGGTCGAAGTGGTAGGTGCCCAACTCTTCCCAGGTGGCGTCCCAGCGGTCCTCGAGGCCCTCGAGACCGGGGCGGTCGGGGATGGTGGGGGCGGGCGCGTCGGCCGAGGAGTCCGGGTGGCTCATGAGGGCCTGACGCTACCGGTGAGAGTTCGGGTCGCCGCTAGCGTGCCCGCCGTGACACGTCCCGCAGATGGCTATTCTCCGGGCCGCGGGTCGCGCCCGAAGGCCCCTCGGGGGTTCGGTGTGGTGTGGGCGACGGTGGCCATGGACATGGTCGGGTTCGGGATCCTGCTGCCGGTTCTGCCGTTGTACGCCGAGGATTTCGGCGCGTCGCCGGCTACCGCGGCGGCGTTGGTGGCGGTGTTCTCGGCGGCCCAGATGCTGGCCGCTCCGCTCTGGGGCCGATTGTCGGACCGGATCGGTCGGCGGACCGTGCTGGTGGCTGCGCTGGTCGGGTCGTGCCTGGGAAGTCTGGTGACCGGGCTGGCCGGGGCGTTGTGGGTGCTGTTCGCCGGGCGGATCGTCGACGGGTTCTCGGGGTCGTCGTACGCGGTAGGTCAGGCGGCGGTGGCCGATTTGGCCGAACCTGAAGACCGGCCAAGGCTGCTGGGACTGTTGGCTGCGGCGTTCGGTGTGGGGTTCGTGGCCGGGCCGCTTATCGGATCGATTGCTGCACTGGGGAGTCGGGAGCTCCCGTTCTTCGTGGCGGCTGCCTTGGCTGGAGCCAATGCGGTGATGGCGTTGGTGCGCCTGCCCGGCGGTCGACCGGCTGCTTCCGATACGCCGTCACCGGCGCCGACTGCCAATCGGATCGCCCTCTGGGGGTCGGCCGGGCTGGTGGTTCGTCGCCTCGCTCTTTTGTCGCTGGTCTCGATGATCGGGTTCGCAGGTTTCGAGGCCACGTTCGCCCTGCTGGTGGAGCGACGGTTCGAAGCGGTCGGCGATCCGACGGTGTACGGGTTGTTCGCGGCGATGGGTGTGCTGATGGTGCTGGTCCAGACCCGTGTGGTTGGACCAGCCAACGCCCGGCTAGGGAGCCGTCCGGCGCTGCGTGCCGCGTTGGCATCGGTGGCCGCCGGAATGGTGGTGCTCTCGTTCGGCGGTGGGTGGGCCGGGCTGGCTGTGGCTCTCGTGCTGCTGGTGGTGGGCCAGGGGGTGTTCGGCCCGACGCTGTCCAACGCCACGGTCGAGACGGTGGGCACTGGTGGTCGCGGGGCGGCCCTGGGTCTGCAACAGGGGGCGGGGGCGCTGGGTCGCATCATCGGCCCGCTGCTGGCCGGGGTGCTGATGGATCTGCGTGGGGTGGGGGCGCCGTACCTGGTGGCCGCTGCACTGGCTGTTGTGGCCATCGCCCTCGTTCCCGTAACTGGGGAGCCCGTTGCCGGGGATCAGGCTTGAGGTCAACACTGGCGCTGCAAGTTACCAATGGGTAACCTGCTGACGTCCGCCCGCTAGCCGTCCGGCCGTGGAGCCACTGACATCGGGAGCAACACCGTGAACGAGTTCAGCCTCACCCTGACTGACGAGCAGGAGCAGCTGCGCGACTGGATCCACCAGTTCTGCGTGGACGTGGTCCGACCGAATGCCGAGGAGTGGGACGAGCGCGAAGAGTTCCCGTGGCCCATCGTGCAGGAGGCGGCGAAGATCGGCCTGTACGGCTGGGACTTCCTGGCCCAGGGAATGATCGGTGACAAGACCGGCCTGACCATGCCGGTGGCCATCGAGGAACTCTTCTGGGGCGATGCCGGTATCGGCATGGCCATCATGGGTTCCGGCCTCGCCGCTGCGGGGATTGCCGCATCGGGCACGCAGGAACAGGTCATGGAATGGGTGCCGCAGTGCTACGGCACCCCGGACGATGTACGTCTCGGGGCGTTCTGCGCCAGCGAGCCGGATGCCGGATCGGACGTCGGCGGCTACCGCAGCCGGGCCGTCTACGACGAGGCGACCGATGAGTGGGTGCTGAACGGCACCAAGGCGTGGATCACCAACGGCGGGATCGCCGACATCCACGTAGTGGTCGGCGTGGTCGACCCGGAGCTCGGATCGAAGGGACACGCCTCGTTCATCGTGCCGCCCGGGACGGCGGGCCTCAGTCAGGGCCAGAAGTACAAGAAGCACGGGATCAAGGCCAGCCACACCGCCGAGGTGGTGCTCGACGACGTGCGGGTGCCGGGCCGGTGCCTGCTGGGCGGCAAGGAGAAACTCGACGAGCGCCTGGCTCGGGTGCGTCGTGGCGAGAAGGGCAACGCCCAGGCAGCCATGCAGACCTTTGAGGCGACCCGGCCGGCGGTGGGCGCTCAGGCGGTCGGCGTGGCCCGGGCCGCTTACGAGTACTCGCTGGAATACGCCAAGGAGCGCCACGCGTTCGGTCGGCCGATCATCGCCAACCAGGGCATCGCCTTCATGCTGGCCGACATGGCTACCGAGATTGACGCCAGCCGGCTGCTGGTGTGGCGGGCCGCGTGGCTGGGCAAGAACGGTTCGTTCAAAAACGCTGAAGGTTCGATGGCCAAGTTGAAGGCGGCCCGGACGGCGACGTGGGTGACCGAGCGGGCCATCCAGATCCTCGGCGGATACGGCTACACCCGGGAGTACCCGGTGGAGCGGTGGCATCGGGATGCGAAGATTCATGACATCTTCGAGGGCACGGAGCAGATCCAGCAGTTGGTGATCTCCCGGGCCATCTCCGGCATGCGCATCGAGTAACTGTCGGTATCGAGATGCCGGCACCGGTAGATCCGCCGGATGAACGCCATGGCGTGGGTCCAGCCTCAGGCTGATTCGAACCAGCCCAGCGGGAAGCGATCGTCGTCGGCGGGATACTCGCCGGGCACGGCGATCGTCTCGGCCTGGGTGACCGTCGGGTCGCATCCCGGGTGCGGGTGCCAGACGGCGTCGTCGCCCAGCCACCGGGTGGACAACGCGACCCGTCGACCGGCTCCGGCGTTGCCGGGTGAGCCGTGGACGATCCACGACGAGAACACGATGGCGTCACCCGGCTCCACGTCGAAGCCCACGATGTCGTACCCGCCCCGGTCGGACTCGATGTCGGGCATGGGCTCGCCGTCGAAGTCGTTGGTCCAGCCGGCGGTTCCGTCGAACGACTCGGGGGCGAAGTACTTCTCCCAGCGGTGCGAACCCCGCACGAACTCCAGTGAACTCTCCTCGACGGTGGACGACGAACAGGCCACCCACACCGAGCAGATCGACTGACCGAGGAACGGCCAGTACGGGATGTCCTGGTGCCACGGGGTGGGCGACTTGGTGCCCGGCTCCTTGACCAGCAGGTGGTCGAAGTAGAGGCGGGTCGACGACGACCCCATGCAGGTGGCGGCCAGCTCGGCCACCCCCGACTCGAAGGCGAAGCGATTCACGACCGGTTCGTCACGCCACAGGTAGCGCGACGTGAAGAGCCGACCAGGGGTCGGGTCGTCGGCGGTGTCGGTCACCCACGGACCGGGCTCGGCCAACTGGCGGTCGGCCAGGGCGAGGACCTCGTCGATCAGGTCGGTGTCCACGGCACCCGGTAAGTGGACCACCCCGTCGGCGGCGAAGGCCTGGACCTGGGCTGTGGTGAGCATGTCGGCTCCGTGGATGGCCATGGCCGCACCGTACGACAGGCACCGGGTCGGCGACCCCTTCCGGTCTCATCTCGGTCTCAGCCCCGGGTCAGTAGTCTCGGGTCATGATGGATGCTGAGTCTTGGCCGGAATCCACCCTCGAGGCCGCGACCTGGTGGACCCGCGGCAAGGCCGCCATCATTGATGCGCTGATCTTCTTCGCAGCCCTGATCGCTCCAATCATCCTGACCATCATCGGATTCGTGGTGGCGTGGGATGAAACCTGGGACGAGTTCGACTTCACTGCGGCCGCGGTGCTCGTGGTCATCGTCGGCCTGGGACTGGTGGCTGCCGTGTTCGTCTGGGGTGGCTGGTTATTCGGCTACCGGCAGGGCGTCACCGGTCTTACGCCGGGCAAGCGGCGCCTACGGATTCGTCTCGTCGATGCCGAGACGGGCGAGGCCCCCGGCGGCGCCAAGGGAGTGGGCCGCTGGCTGGTGCCAGTCCTCATCGGTGGCGTCCAAGGCTTCGGCAACGTAATCCAACTCATCGATATCCTGTGGCCGCTCTGGGACTCGAAGAACCAACGCCTCATCGACAAGGTGCTCAAGACCCGGGTGATGGTCGGCCTGCCGTCCGACGGAACCGACGACGGGCCGGCGCCTCCGGTCAGCCCCATCAGCTGACGGAGTCGCCCGCTGGGAGGCGGGCGGGAGGCGAGTCCTAACCTCCGGCCATGCCACGACTCCGGAGGGTCCGACGGGCCGACCTCCACCCGGGCGCCCAGCCTGTGTTCCAGATGCTGTTCGGCGACCGCGACCCGATCGACGAGCCCGGGACGCCGACCGGCACTCCCGGCGACTGGTGGTCCACCTTCGCCCTTGTACCCGACGTGTTCGACCACGCCCTCGAGGGCATCGCCCTGTATCGGAGCCCCAAGCGCCTCCTTGACCCGAAGCTACGTGAGCTTGGTCAGACACGGGTCGGATGGTGCGTGGGCAGCCGGTTCGTCTATTCCCAGCACCGCAAGGCGTGCCGCACCGTCGGCCTGACCGACGAGCAGATCGACGCCATCGAGGCGTGGGAGACCGCCGAATGCTTCGACGGTGCCGAACGGGCCGTGTTGGCCTACACCGATGCCCTGTCGATCCAGCACGGGCGGGTCCCCGACGGCGTGTTCGACGCTCTCCAGACCCATCTCACCGACGAGGAGATCCTCGAGCTGACCTACATCGTGGGAACGTATGCCATGCACGGGGCGATGAGCCGGGCGTTGCGCCTCGAGTACGACGATGATCCGCCGGTGCTCGTCGAGGAGCCCGGTGACGAGGAGAGTCTCAGCGACGAGCACACCCGTCGGGAGTTTCGACGGGCTCTGCGGCTCGTCAGCGAGGAACCCGACGACGGCTGAGCCACCGGTTCCCGCCTTACGTCGGTCAACTGTTCACCGGGAACTCAACCGTTCACCGAGAACGACGAGTTTGGGTTGATTTCTCGGTTGCGTCGGTAGAAGCCCATGTCCATCTCGAGGCCGGTGTGCACACCGGTGACCACCAGCGGCTCGGCATCGTGGTCGTGGCCACCCTCGACCGCCTCGATCAGCTCGGCCATGCAGTACCCGGCCACCGGGGCGTTCTTGAACTGGTTGCCGCTGGAGCCGATGGCCACATAGAAGCCGTCCAGATCGGTCCGGTCGTAGATGGGAATCCAGTCGTCGGACACGTCGTACAGGTCGACGATGCCCTTCTTTTCTGACGGCACGCCCAACTCGGGTATGCGGCGGGCCAGGCGAAGCACCTGTGCGTTCCACTGCTCGTCGGACACCACGGTGTCGTAGTCGTCTGGATCGTCGATCCAGACCTGCGGGTCACACGCCGGGTCCTCGGAGCCGATCAGGATGTTGTTGCCCGACTCGGGCCGGACGTAGATGGCCAGGTCCGAATCCGACGAGTGCAGGCCGTCGGCCTCGAAGTCGATGCCCTCGGGTGAGGGCACGTGGTGGACCTCGTGGCGCAGCGCCTTCGTCTTGATGTTCATCGAGTCGTACACACCGGCCATCTTGTTGATGACGAAGGAGTGCGGGCCGGCCACGTTGACCACCACCGGGGCGTCGATCTCGGTGCCGTCGGACAGCGTTATGCCGGCCACCCGACTGTCGGAGCGGCGCACGTCGACCACCTCGGTGTTGAAGCGGAAATCGCCGCCCTTGGCCTCGGCGGCCCGCTGCAGGTTGTGGCTGGCCAGCTGTGGGTCGGACACGTAGCCCGAATCCGGTGTGTACAGCGCCCCGACCAGCTTGCCCTCCGGCTCGGCCCAGAAGCGATCGTCCTCGGGGCGACACGGCTCACCGTGGGTCCCGTGCTCGTAGAACGGGTACCGCTCCCGGAGCTCCTCGTTGGTGAGGACCTCGTAGGGCACGCCGACCTGGTCGAACAGGGGCAGGACCTTCTCGTGGTGGCCGCCTTCCAGCATGAACAGGACGGTGCCGCTCTGCATGTACACGGCGTGGCCGCGCTCGTCCTCGCTCTCGAGATAGTTCGACCAGTCCTTCCAGTAGGAGAAGCCTTCGTAGGCCATGGCCACCCCGTCGAAGGTGGAGTAGTGGGCACGCACGATGGCGCACGAGTTACTGGTCGAGCCGTAGCCCGAGGCGGGCAGCTTGTCGACGTTGAGGGTCTTCCAACCCTTCTTGGCCAACTCGAAGGCCATGGCGGAGCCGATCACCCCGGCACCGACGATGATGGCGTCGTAGGACGCCCGTTCTGAGTCGCTCATTGCTTCTGCTCCGGAAATCAGGTGCGGCTGTGTCGCCCAGTGACGACGTTGACGCTCGATGGCCGGACGCTAGATGGATCCGGCGGCCAACGAAAGGGCGGTCAATCCTTCAATTCGTCGTTTCTGCTCCGGCTGCGTTCGGCCGCTTCATGGGCGGGGAGGGCCCGGCCGAACAGCTGCCTCGTCCGCTCGAGGCGACCAATCACGTCCGGCTTCTCGGTGTACGCGCACACCGCGGTATGCCGGGCCGGCGAGTCGGTGGCCACCTTGGTGACGCGATGTAAGGAGAACCGGCCACGGAAGATTTGGAGGTCACCCGGTCGGAGTTGCAACGTCCGGACCGTCGTCAGGTCCTCGTCCTGGCAGGAACGGACACAGTCGAAGTTCTCGTCTCCGGCTGTCCGGATGTTGGGCGAGTACTGGAACAGTCCGCCCTCGGAGGCTTCGTCCACGAGGATGGTCACCGCGAAATCGTTGGTGTCGTAGTGCCAGGCGAACTGCTGGCCGGGGTCTAGGGCATTGATGGTCAGGCCGGCCAGCGGATCGGCGTAGCAGTGGATCTCCGGGAGGTCCAGACAGTCGGCGATGAAGGCCAGCAGCGGTGGCCACTGGTAGATGGCGTCGATAGCGCTCGTGGCAGCGAAGGCGTCACGGGGGATGAACCCACCCGACCGCTCGGCGAACGTGTTGATGGCGTGGTCTTTGGGCAGCGACGGGTCACCCTCGGAGAAATACGGGTTGATGTGGATCTTCGACTCGTGGAGGAACGGTCGGATCCCGAGGATCTCGGCGCTCATGACGGACAGCGCCTCGCCGTGGAGAAACTGGGGGATCACCGCACAGCCGTCATCGTCCAGCTTGGCCCGAGCCTCGGCGACCAGCGCGGCGTATCGGGGGGAGTCGGGGCGGTCGACGGGATGCTGGTCGAGGTCGATCAGCTCAGCGACGGGAATCGGGCACGGGTGCTGCGGGTGAGCGGCGACGGTCAATGGGTGGCCTCCTACTGCTCCCATGGTGGCGTCCAGTCGCCGTCGAGGCGGAACGACAGGCCGGTCTCGTCCTCAATGCGACGGGCCACGTGGAGTTCGCCGACGCCTGGCCCGTAGCGGTCGGTGGCCCGGGCGAAGGTGGCGGTTGCCGCTTCGGTCATCGGGAGATCGGTGCTCAGCGCGGCCGAAAGTTCACCGATGAGTCCGAGGTCCTTGTTGCAGAGGTCGAGAGTGAACGACGGGTCGTAGTGGCCGGCGAAGATCGACGGGGCATCGTGGCGGGCTACGAACGAGTCGCCGACACTGTCGGTGATGGCGTCCCACAGGACCGAGAGTTCGACCCCGTTGTCCATGCCGAGGGCAAACCCCTCCCCAATGGCCGCCGCGGCAATGAACCACAGTTGGTTGGTCACCAACTTCACCACATTGCCGGTGCCCAGTGGGCCACAGGCGATGACCCGACCGAGATGCTCGAGGATGGGCGTGGCCCTGGCGACGGTGGTGTCGTCGCCGCCGACGAACAGGGTGAGCCGGCCATTCCGGGCTCCGTCGACGGCGCCGGTGAGTGGCGAGTCGGCCACCGTGACCCCGGCGGGGGCGGCGTCGGCCAGGTGCTGGACCAGTTCACGGCGATTTGTGGTCAGGTCGACCCAGCACGAGCCGGGACGAAGCGCGGCTAGTGCGCCGGCTCCCTCCATGACGGCCTCGACGTGGTCGGGGCGGGGCAGCGAGGTGAGGAGCACGTCGCAGGAGGCGGCCACTTCGGCGGCGTTGGATGCGGGGGTAGCTCCGGCGGCGGCCACCTCGGCAAGTGGCTCGGCGGCCAGATCGTAGGCGACGACGTGATATCCGGCCTCCAGCAGTCGATGGCACATGGGTTGGCCCATGTTGCCCAGGCCGATGAAGCCGACCGTTTCTGGTGTGAGGGTCTCGGACACGGGTTCCTCCTCAGGACAGGTCGGTGGCCTTCACCACGGAGCAGCGGGTGACCGGGCGATCCGTGGGCTTGACGAAGCGGAGGCCCATCATGCCGTGGTCCCGGCCGCCGGTGTCGACGCAGTCGCCGACCCCATCGGGACGGATGGCCGACACCACGATGTGAACTGAGCCATTGGTGTTGATGGTGGCGTTCTCCCGGTCGACATAGCCGGTTCCGGCCGTGTAGTTGGTCAGGTTCTTCATCTAGTGGTTGTAGAGCTGGAAGTTCCAGTGCTGGTACTCGGCTCGGTGGTCGTCACGGCGTCCAGTCTCGCCCCCCCGGTCAACCGACGGAGGAAGCGGGACCGGTGAACGAGTTGGCCACCTGGTCGGCGATCAGTGCGCCGATCTCCAGGGACGCGGTGGCTGCAGGCGAGGGGGCGTTGAGCACGTGCAGCGACCGGTCGCCGCCGACCAACGCGAAGTCGTCGAGGAGGGCGCCGCGGCGGTCCACGGCTTGGGCGCGCACCCCGGCCGGGGCCCGTCGGAAGTCAGCCCTGTCGAGGTCAGGCACGAGCCGTCGAGCGGCGGACACGAACCGTCGGCGGCTGAGTGACCGGACCAACTCATTGAGCCCGGGCCGCCAGTAGCGGCCGATGAGCCGGGCCGTGCCCGGCCAGGCCACCGCGCCGAGCAGGTCGCGAATCGAGGCATCGGACCACCGGTAGCCCTCGCGGGCCATGGCAAGCACGGCATTGGGACCGGCATGCACGTGGTTGTCGAGCCCCCGGGTGAGGTGTACCCCGAGGAACGGGAAGCGGGGATCGGGAACGGGATAGACGAGGCCCCGAACTAGGTCGGCCGACGGTCCGGTCACGTCGAGGTACTCGCCACGGAACGGGAGGATCAGGGCGTCAGGGCGTTGCCCGGCGGCCCGGGCCACTCGGTCGGCGTGCAGTCCGGCGCAGCCCACGAGGAACCGGGCATTGAGCGGCAGCCCGTCGGTTTCGATCCTCCAGCCGGTGGCCGTGGGGGTGGCGCGTCCGGCCCGGACCCCGGTGCGGATCTCGCCGCCAGCGGCGACGACCCGTCGGGCCAGGGCAGCAGCCACGCCGGCAAAGTCGGCCCGACCTGTAGCCGCCACATGAAAGGCCGCGATCGCGGCCACGTGGGGCTCATACTCGTGGGCCTCTTCGGCGGTCAGGTCGGTGACGGTCACACCGTTGGCCCGGGCCTGCTCCGCCAATGCGGTCAGGCGGGGCACCTCGTCGTCGGAGGTGGCCACCACGAGCTTCCCGCACCGGTCGTGGGCCACTCCGTGCTCGGCACAGAATTCGACCATTCGGGCCCCGCCCCGTGTGGCCAACTCGGCCTTGAGCGATCCCGGGGCGTAGTAGAGGCCCGCGTGGATGACGCCGCTGTTGCGACCGGTCTGGTGGGCGGCGACCACGTCCTCCTTCTCGAGGACGACGACCGACGTGCCGGGCAGACGGTCCTGAAGGGCATCGGCGGTGGCCAGTCCGAGGATCCCGCCGCCGATCACCACCACATCCACCGTGACGCCGGCGCGGGTGCTGCTCATGGGTCGGACGCTAGCCCCGGCCGAAAACGGAAGACCCCGGGGCCAGATCCTCACATTCGTGGGACGTCCGACGCCGGGGTTGTTCCGACGGTCGGTCGCTCCACGGGGGGTCGGCCGGAGTCTGGAGGCCCTACCGGGCGGCGAGGGCGGTCAGTGGCTCGACGTATTCGAGGTCGAACGTCTCGGCCACGGCCCGATCGGTCACCTTTCCGGCGCACACGTTGAGGCCGTTCATGAGGTGCGGATCGGCCTTGAGTGCGGCGTCGGTTCCCTTGTCGGCCAGCGCCAGGGTGAACGGCAGGGTGGCGTTGGAGAGTGCCTGGGTCGAGGTGCGTGACACCGCGCCCGGCATGTTGGCCACGCAGTAGTGGACGACCCCGTCGACCACGTACGTCGGGTCGGTGTGGGTGGTGGCCTTGGTGGTCTCGAAGCAGCCGCCCTGATCGACGGCCACGTCGACGATGACCGAGCCGGGCCGCATGCGCCCGAGCATGTCGCGGGTGACCAGGTGGGGGGCTCGGGCGCCCTTGACCAGCACGGCACCAATGACGAGGTCGGCGTCGAACACCGAGGCGTCCAGTTCGGCCTTGGTGGAGTACACGGTCTTGACCCGGCCAGCGAAACGCTTGGCCAGCCCGTCGAGAACGGCGGGGCTGCGGTCCAGCACGGTGACCTCGGCGCCCAGGCCGACGGCCATCTCGGCGGCGTTCTCGCCGACCACACCACCGCCGATGACCACGACCTTGCCGGGGCGCACGCCGGGCACACCGCCCAGCAGGAGCCCGGCACCGCCCTGGGTGGCCTCGAGCGCGTGGGCGCCAGCCTGGACGGACATGCGACCGGCAATGGCCGACATGGGAGCCAACAGGGGCAGGCGACCGGCGCCGTCGGTCACCGTCTCATAGGCGATGCAGGTAGCTCCACTGGCCAGCAGGTCGTCGGTCTGGGGGCGATCGGCTGCCAGGTGGAGGTAGGTGAAGAGGGTGTGGTGAGGCTGTAGGCGGGCCCGCTCGGGGGCGAGGGGCTCCTTGACCTTGACGATCATCTCCGAATCGGTGAAGACGTCGTCGGCGGTCCCGGTGATGACCGCACCGACCTCCTTGTAGTCGACGTCGTTGAAGCCGGCGCCGTCGCCGGCGCCGGTCTCGACGGAGACCTTGTGGCCACGGTTCACCAATTCACCGGCGGTGGCTGGGGTGAGGCCGACCCGTCGCTCGGCCGTCTTGATCTCTCTGGGGACTCCGATGTCCATGGTGCGCTCCTGTGATTGGTTCCGGCGGGCGCCGGGCGTTCGGTGGGCAGCAATCCGCTCCCCGATGGGGTCAACGGTAGGGATTGGGCCACGCTGCCTGATTGTGGAGTTCGGCGTGAATAGAGCATTCAACGCAATTCAATTGCGTTGAAATAGACTAAAGGACATGCCAAATGCACTATCAGTCATTGACGTCGTGGATCGTGCCATCCTCGGCTTACTCCAGGAGGATGGACGGATGGCCAACGTGGACCTGGCCGAGGTCGTTCACCTCTCTCCGTCAGCCTGCCTGCGACGGGTCCGACGCCTGGAGGAAGGCGGTCTGATCGATCGGTACGTGGCTCTCGTTGATCCGGCGGCTGTGGGCCTGGGAACCAATGTGTTCGTGGAGATCACGCTCACGGGTCAGGACGAAACCACCCTCGAGGCGTTCGAGCAGGCGGTTACCCACCGGCCGGAGATCCTGAGCTGCCACCTGATGGCCGGCGACTTTGACTACCTGGTTCACGTGGTGGTGCACGACGTGGCCGACTACGAGGTGCTCCACCGAACCCACCTGGCCCAGCTGCCGGGGGTGGCCCGGATGGTGTCGAGCTTCGCCCTCCGTCCGATCTGCGCCCGGACCGCGTATCCGCTCTAGGCCGGGTCCGGGGGCTGGGTGCCAGTCTGGCTGATGCCATTGATGAGCAGGTCGACGAGAAAGGCAAAGTCTGCGTCGTGGTCGCCGCGTCCCATGTTGTCGGCGTTCTCGAGACGGGAGAATCCGTCCATGGCCGACCGGAGCGAGCGCCCGGCCTGAACGGCTGACGCCTCGTCGACACCGAAGCCCCGGATCACGGCCTGAATGGCGCCGAGGGCCAGACGGGCGCCGGCCCGACGTTCGTCGTCATCGGCGGCGATGGGGAGCAGCGTCATCTCGTAGCGGCCGGGGAACCCGGTGGCCCACCGTCGGTAGGCGTCAGCGAACGACCGGACGGCGTCGGGACCGCTGCGACCGAGAACCGAATCGCGCAACACCTCTCCGAACTCGACGGTTGTCGTATGGGCGAGGTCGCGCTTGAGTCCGGCCAGTCCGTCGACGTGGGCGTACAACGACGGAGGGCGCACATCGAGTCGTCCGGCCACAGCTGCGAGGCTCACCGCGTCGATTCCGGCGTCGTCGAGAACGGTCAGACCGGCAGTGACCACGTCGTCACGTCCGAGCCCCCGCTTGCGTGCCATGCACCCACGATAGTCGGGGTTGCATGACCATAGGCAAATGTCTACGATGCATAGTCATGAGCACCAACTACACCCTGATCTCGTCGGACTGCCACGCCGGTGGCAACATGAAGGCCTACGAGGAGTACCTCTCCCCGTCGTACCGCGAGGCATTCGCCGAGTGGCGTGGGGCCTACTCCAACCCGTTCCGCGACCTGCAGGACGACGGTCGATCCCGTAACTGGGACGACGACCGGCGCAACGGGGATCTCGACACCGAGGGCGTGGCCGCCGAGATCGTGTTCCCCAACACCGTCCCGCCGTTCTTCCCGACCGGTGCGCTCATCACCTACCCGGCCACCGACCGGGGCGAGTACGAGCGGCGCCTGGAGGGCATCCGGACCCACAACCGCTGGTTGGTCGACTTCTGCGCCGCCCACCCGGAGCGTCGCTGCGGGCTGCCCCAGGTGTTTCTGAACGACCTCGACGACACCATTGCCGACCTCGAGCTGGCGGCTGCCAACGGCCACTCCAGCTTCATGCTCCCGTCGGTGCCGCCGGACTCGGGCATGCCCGGGCTCTACCACCCGGTGTATGACCGTCTCTGGGCGGCATGTCGTGACCTCGACCTGACCATCACCCAGCACGGCGGGTCGGGTAACCCCAATTACGGTGATGCCCCGGCGGCCAGCCTCATGTTCCTGCTTGAGGTGCCGTTCTTCGCCCACCGGAACCTGTCGCACCTGATCATGTCGGGCGTCTTCGATCGGTTCCCCGAGTTGCGCTACGTCATGACCGAACAGGGCGTGGGTTGGGCCATCGAGGACCTGCGGAGGATGGACGGCTACCACGCCCAGATGTCGTCAGGCCGGGTCGGCGAGTTGGGTTTCCCGGCCGAACTGGTGCTGCCCGAGAAGCCGAGCGACTATTTCGCACGCAACGTCTGGATCGGGGCCAGCTTTCCCAGCCCGTCGGAGGCCGCGGCGATGAAGAAGATCGGCGTCGACCGGATGATGTGGGGAAGCGACTACCCGCACAACGAGAGCACGTTCCCATACAACCGCCTTCACCTGCGCCGGTCGTTCAGCGACTGGGACGAGGTCGATCTGCGGAAGGTCTTCGCCGAGAACGCGTCGATGGTCTACCGGATCGACATGGATGCCCTGGCACCGTTGGCCGATCGCATCGGCCCGTCGGTCGACGAGGTGGCCGCGGAGCTCGGCGAGGTGCCCCGCGACGCCTTCAGCCCCGCTTTCACCCGTCCCTAGAGACCTCCGGATCCTCGCCGATGGTGAGCAGGTAGCGGTCTCCGTCGAACACGGCGGAGATCTCGAGTTGGCCGCCGAGGCCCTCGACGATTCCCCGAAGGGTGGAGAACCGAGGGTCGGATCAGTTCTCGATGCTCGAGAGCGAATTCGGCGTCATGGTGACGCCCGGCGGGAGGCGACACCACGGGCTGGCTGCCGGACCGGCGAGTCAGGCGGTGATGCCGAAGCGCTGGAGGCCGAATGCCTCGATGGCGTTGCCCCGCATCAGCTTGTAGATCTCGCCATCGTCGAGGCCTGCCTCGGTGCAGATCTTCGTCGCCACGTCCAGAGTGTGGGGGTAGGTCGTGTCGGCATGCGGGAAGTCCACCTCGAAGCAGATCTGGTCCATGCCGATGGCGTCCCGATTCTTGAGACCCGTCTCGTCGTCGAAGATGCAGCCCCAGATGTGGCCCGGGATGTACGAGCTAGGTCGATCGGGCAGGTCGATGCCGAAGCTGGCGTCGCCCCGCTCCTCCCAGATCTTGTCCATGCGTTCGATGACGTAGGGCATCCAGCCCACCTGGCCCTCGGCGTAGGCGATCTTGAGCTTCGGGAAGCGGACGAAGGTGCCCGACAGGATGTAGTCGCACATCGAGCCCATGGCGTTGGAGAACGTGATGGTCGATGACACGGCAAACGGGGCGTCGGGCGACGTCGACGGCATCTTGGAACTGGACCCGATGTGCATGTTGACAATGGTGTCAGTCTCTTCGCATGCCCGGAGGAATGGGTCCCAGAACCGGTCCTTGTCGTGGATCGACGGGAGGCCCAACGGGTAGGGGTTCTCCGAGAAGGCCACGGCGAACGAGCCCTTCTCGGCGCAGCGGTACACCTCGGCGGCTGCGGCGATGGGGTCCCAGAGGGGGATGAGGGTGAGCGGGATGAGCCGGCCCTTGCCGTCGCCGGCGCACCACTCGTCGATCATCCAGTCGTTGTACGCCTGGACGCAGAGCAGGGCGAGTTCCTTGTCCTCGCGCTCCAGGAATGCCTGGCCGCAGAACCGGGGTAGCACGTTGGGGAAACAGACCGACACGTCGACATGGTTCTCGTCCATGGCGATCAGGCGGTCGGCCTGCTTCCAGCCAGCGGGGTGGATCTCATCAAAGGTGACGGGAACGATGTCGAGTTCGTCAAATCCGGCCGCTGCTGAGAGCTTGGGGAACGGGTAGACGAGGTCGTCGTACATCCACCAGTCGCACATCTGGCCACCCTCGACGCCCTTCTCGTAGGAGAAGACTCCGCCCTCGAAGTTGAACACGGCGGTGTCGCGCTCGACCCGGGGGCCGCGATCGCTGTACTTCGCCGGCAGGCGTGACGTCCAGAGGTCGGGGGGTTCGACCACGTGGTCGTCGACCGAGATGATGCGGGGGATGGTCGTCATGGAGGCTCCTGAGAAGTTTCTGACGGTCCGTCAGATTTTGACTACACCATAGCAAGGAGGCTGGTGAGCAGGGCTCGGGTGCGGGCGGACTCTTCGGGGTTGGTGCCGAATTCGAGGGCTGAGAAGTCGGTCACTCCGGCGTTGGCCAACGCCGACAGGCGGGCCGCTACCTGCTCCTCGTTGCCGATGATCGCTACGTCACCTGGACCGGCCGCGCCTTCACGGTCAAGCATGGCCCGATACGACGGCAGCTGGCCGTAGATCTCGAACACGGCGTTCGCGGCGGCCCGTGCCGCATCGACGTCGCTGGTCACGCAGGTAGGCAGGCTGCAGATGATGCGGGGTGCCGGCCGGCCGGCGGCGTCCGCGGCCTCGTTCAGGCGGGGGGCGATGTGGTCGGCCACCGTCCGTTCGCCGACCATCCAGAGGATCGAACCGTCGGTACGGCGCCCGGTGACCCGGAGGGCCTGTTCGCCGAGGGCGGCCACCATCACCGATGGTGCTCGGTCGACGGGGCGACCGGTCGAGATGTGGGCGGTGAACGCCTCACCGTCGTAGTCGACTGATCCGGTCTCCAGCAGCGGCTGGAGCACCTCTAGGTAGTCGATGAGGTGGCGGATCGGCTTCTCGAACGAGAGGCCGAGCATGTCCTCGATCACCGGGCGGTGCGAGAGGCCGATGCCCAGTACCAGCGGACGATCGCCAAGGGCCGCCGCCGTGGTCAGAGCCTGACCGGCGAGCGCTGTCGGATGCCGGGGAAAGGTCGGGATGACGGCGGTGCCGAACTCCATGCCGGGGGCCACGTCGGCCAGTGCGGTGAACGCGGTGAGGGCGTCGATCAGCCCCGTCTGGGCCAGCCACCAGCCGGAGAAGCCGTCCTCAGCGGCCCGGTCCGCGTGCTCGCGGAGCCGACCGAGGTCGGCGTGCAGCAATTCGGCTGAAGCATTGATGGCGATACGCATGTGGGTTCTCTCTCCTGGGTCGGGGTCTAGTCGGTTCAGATTGGTTTGGATCAGGCGGCTTCGGCGCGGGCCTTCACGCCGTCGGCGAAGTGGGTCAGGAACGATTCCACCTGGGCCAGGAAGGTGTCCGACACGCCGTCTGGCAGCGGATCGACCACGATCGACCAAGCCATGAGGCAGCGGTCGCCCTGATCGGTGAACGCCGTGGTGCCCTGATAGAGGGCCACCGGGGCTCCGGACAGTTCGTATACCCGCCGCCACGGTGGCTCGAAGGAGATGACCTCTTCGGAGAGGTCCAGGTCTCCGAGCGTGAACTCGAAGCGGGCACCCAGACCGTGGGGTTCGGGGTTGCCTTTCACCACCGGACCGCCGGTCGCCTCAGTGATCATGGTGCAGGCGGCGTCGAAGGCAACTGCTCGGGGAGCGGCGATTTCGCGTTCGGCCACGAACGTCGTGTACTGCTTCTTTGGGCGGGGATCCCCGCCGGTCTCACCATCGACCAGGTCCCGGTCCGGATCATGGTCGTGCACTGGCCGGACCGTACTGTGCACCGATGGCGGGACCAGCAACGGGTGGACCAGAGATGGGTGGCCGGCTGGCCACCCCACGATTCCTCGTGTTGTGCCTGGCGTCGTTCGGCTACTTCACCGCACTGGGCACTACGTGGCCGGTCATTCCGGCCTTCGTGGAACACGACCTGGGCGGAGGCGGCGTGGCCGTCGGCCTGTCGGTGGGGGCATTCGGCTTCTCCGCTGCGCTGCTGCGACCCCTCATCGGGCCGCTGGGCGATCGGAGAGGCCGCCGATTCCTCCTGCTTTTGGGCTCGGTTGGGGTCTCGACGTCGTTGCTGCTACTGGTACCCGCCACCTCAGTGGCCATGGTGGTCGCCGCCCGACTGGTGCTGGGCATGGGCGAGGCGGCCTTCTTCATCGGTATCTCGTCGGCCATTCAGGACCTCTCGCCGCCCGACCGCCGGGGCGAAGCCACCAGCTACTTCACCGTCACTCTCTACACCGGCCTGGCCCTTGGCCCGGCCCTCGGCGAGTGGTTGATGGACAACGGTGGGCCGGACCGGGCGTTCGTGGTAGCCGCCGTGTTGGGAGTGGCGCCGGTCCTGCTGGCCCGAGCCGCACCGGGCCGACCGCTTGACCCACCCGACGTGCCGCTGTTCCGGTGGCGGCTCCATCCGGCGGCCATCCGTCCCGGGGTGATGCTGTTCGTCGGCCTGCTGGCCTACTCGGGCTTCTTGGCTTTCATGGCCCTGCACGCCGCTGACGTGGGCATCGCTTCGTCAGGCACGGTGTTCGCGGCATTCGCGGGTCTCGTGGTGGCAGTCCGACTGTTCGGAGCGAAGATCCCCGACCGGTTGGGATCGTTGGCCACCACCCGGCTGTCCATGGGATTCACGGCGGCCGGGATGTTGGTCCTTGGCCTGTGGACCCAACCCGCGGGCGTCTACGCCGGAGCGATGGTCATGGCCCTCGGACAGTGCTTCCTGTTCCCGGCCCTCTTCGTACTGGTGGTGGACCGTGCACCCGACGCCGAACGCAGCCACGCCATCGGGTCGTTCAGCGTGGCGTTCGACCTGGCCATCGCAGTGGGCGGCTTCTTGGTGGGGGCTGTGGTGGCGTTTACCGACCGACCCGGTGGTTTCTTGTTCTGTGCGGTGGTGGCAGCCGGGGCGTTGGCCCTCACCGGTCCGGTGCTGGGTGGCGTCGGCGCGGTGGCCCGCTCCGAAGCCTGAGACGGGTTCGCCGACCCGGTTACTCGGTACTGGTTGCTAGGCACTGGTTGCTAGGCACTGGTGCCGATGATGCACTAACAGGTTGCCTTCCCGCCGGGGTGGCCCCGTCCCCTGTCGGCTGGGAAGATCACGCCCGTAGACCCACACGCTCCTCACCGGGGAGCATCCGTAGAGACAGACCTCGAACAGAAAGAGCCATCTGATGGCGACCGACCAGGCGCTGGCCGACGAGATCGTCGGCACCATCCGATCGTGGGTGGACCGCGACGTCATCCCTAACGTGGCCGAGTTCGAGCAGGCCGACGAGTTCCCGCAGGCCATGTTCGAACAGATGTGCGAGTTCGGCCTGTTCGGCTCGACCATCCCCGAGGAGTACGGCGGCCTCGGCCTCGACATCACCACCTACGCCCGGATCATTGAGGAACTGTCGCGGGGCTTCATGTCGCTGGCCGGCATCCTCAACACCCACAAGATCGGCGTCACGATGATCGGCCGGTTTGGAACCGACGAACAGAAGCAGCGGCTCCTGCCGCGGATGTGCGACGGCTCGTTCCGGGCCGCCTTCTCGTTGTCGGAGCCCGACGCGGGCAGCGACACCGGGGCCCTGCGCTGTAAGGCCGAGCGGGACGGCGACGAGTGGGTGGTGAACGGCACGAAGATGTGGGTCACCAACGGCGTCCGGGCCTCGCTGGTCATGTTGATGGTCCGCACGCCGGACGACCGCATCACCTGCCTGCTGGTCGAAAAGGAGCCCGGCGAGACGTTTGAGGGCATCTCGGTGTCCAAGAAGATCGACAAGCTGGGCTACAAGGGCCTCGAGACGGTCGAAATGTCCTACGTCGACCACAAGGTTCCGCACTCCAACGTGCTGGGCGGCGACGAGGGCATCGGCCACGGTCGCCAGTACGCACTCTCGGCGCTCGAGTTGGGTCGCATCAACATTGCCTCGCGTGCCGTCGGCGTAGCCCAAGCGGCGTTTGAGGCGGCGATGCGGTATGCCCAGCAGCGTGAGACGTTCGGCAGGCCCATCTACGAGCATCAGGCCATCCAGTTCAAGTTGGCTGAGATGGCAACCAAGCTTCAGGCGGCCCGTCTCATGACTTATGACGCGGCCCGGCGGGCCGACGAGGGTGAGCGAGTCGACATGGAGGCCGGCATGGCCAAGCTGTTCGCATCCGAGGCGGCGTTCGAGATCGCCACCGATGCCCTGCGGATTCACGGCGGCAACGGCTACACCGCTGAGTTCCCCGTGGAGCGCTACTTCCGTGACACCCCGCTGATGATCATCGGCGAGGGCACGAGCGAGATCCAGAAGATGGTGATCGCCCGCAAGTTGCTCGAGCGTTACCCCGTCGAGTGACCGTCGTGCCCGATCGTCCGAACGCCCATCTGGTGTCGCGGATGCAGGGTCACCGGCTGTCTATCTTCGCCGAGATGTCGACGCTGGCCGTCGAGACGGGGGCCATCAACCTCGGCCAGGGCTTTCCCGACACCGACGGCCCGGCGGAGGTCACCACAGCGGCCATCCAGGCCATCAGGGACGGTTTCAACCAGTACCCGCCGGACCGGGGTATCCCCGAGCTGCGACAGGCCGTGGTGGAGCACCAGGACCGCTTCTACGGCCAGCAGGTCGACCCCGCCGATGTCATGGTTTCCACGGGGGCGTCTGAAGCAATCGGCGCGGCGGTCATGGCCCTCGTCGAACCGGGCCAGGAGGTGGTCGTTTTTGAGCCCTACTTCGACCTGTACGCGGCGGTTATCGAGCTGGCGGGTGGCGTGCGGCGCTCGGTCACCCTGCGGGCACCCGACTACTCGTTCGACCCGGCTGAGCTCGAGGCGGCCATCAATCCGTCCACCCGGATGATCCTGTTCAACACGCCGCACAACCCGACGGGCAAGGTGTTCTCCGAGCCCGAACTGGGCCAGATCGCCCGACTGGCGATTGCCCACGACCTGCTGGTGGTGACAGACGAGGTCTACGAACACATGACCTACGACGGGGCCCGTCACATCCCGTTGGCCACCCTGCCCGGGATGGCTGAACGCACGGTGACCATCTCGTCGGGCGGCAAATCGTTCGGTCTGACCGGTTGGAAGGTGGGGTGGGCGCACGCCCCCACCGAACTGATCGACGCCGTGCACACCGTCAAGCAGCACATGTCGTTCACCAGTGGAGCCCCGTTTCAGCGGGCCATGGTCACCGCCCTGAACCTGGGAGACGACTATTTCACCGGGCTGGCCGACGACCTGTCTGCCAAACGCGACCTGGTGTCGGACGGGCTGCGGTCAGTGGGCCTCGACGTGCTGCCGGCGTCGGGCACCTACTACGTCACGGCCGACGTGGCGCCGCTGGGCTACGACGACGGCATGGATTTCTGCCGTGACCTGCCCGGACGGTGTGGCGTGGTGGCCATCCCTAACCGGGTCTTCTACGACGACGAGTCGGCCGGACGGTCGATCGTGCGGTTCGCCTACTGCAAGCGGTTCGAGGTGCTCAACGAGGCCGTTGAACGTCTGTCCCGGCTGGCAGGCTGAGTCGGTGCCTACGGGAATGGATCGTCGCTGATGAGGATCGCCGCATTGCAGCACGACATCGTCTGGGAGGACGCGGCGGCCACCTGTACCCGGGTGTCCCCGATGGTCGCCGAGGCGGCGGCCGACGGTGCCCGGATGGTCCTGCTGACCGAGATGTTCGGGCCGGGGTTCTCGCTGGCTGCCGACCGGATCGCCGAGCCGCCGGGCGGGCCGACCGAACAGTTCATGGCCGGGCAGGCCGCGGCGCATGACATCTGGGTGGGCGGGTCGATTCCGGTTCGTGACGCACCCGCGGGCGATTCCGACGCCCTGCCGGTGAACCGGTTCCTGCTGGTAGGACCGGACGGCACTCGCCACCACTACGACAAGCTCCACCCGTTCACCTTCGCCGACGAGCACGAGGCCTACCGGGCCGGCGACACACCGGTGACCGTGACCATCGACGGTCTGCGGTTGACCCTGTTTGTCTGCTACGACCTGCGTTTCGCCAACGTCTTCTGGGATCAGGCGCTCGACACCGACGCTTATCTGGTGGTTGCCAACTGGCCGGAGTCCCGCCGCACCCACTGGAGTGCCCTGCTGGTGGCTCGGGCCATCGAGAATCAGGCATACGTCGTGGGTGTCAACCGGGTGGGTGAGGCCAACGGGCTGACCTATTCGGGTGACACGGTGATCATCGACCCGTTAGGCGAGGTGGTTGCCTCGGGTGTCGACCATACCGAGGGCGTGGTCATGGCCGAGATGGATCCGGCCCGGGTTGCCGAGGTTCGCGACACCTTCCGGTTCCTGCCCGATCGGCGCGGCTGATGGTGGTCACCCCGGCGGTTCTGGAACGGGCTCGACAGTTGGTGGAACCGGCGCTGGTGACTGCCGTGGACCGGTTGTGTGACGAGCTGCGTCGGCCAGCCCGCTACCACTTCGGATGGGTGGAGGCCGATGGGTCGCCGTCGACGGTCGGATCAGGCAAGGGCCTGCGTCCCGCCCTGGCCGTGCTGTCGGCCGAGGCGGTGGGTGTCGATGGTGCGGTGGCGGTGCCCGGGGCGGCCGCTGTGGAACTGGTGCACAACTTCTCTCTGGTGCACGACGACATCATCGACGGCGACGTGGAGCGACGGCACCGCCCGACGGTGTGGGCGGTCTTCGGGGTGGACGAAGCGGTGGTCTCGGGCGACGCCCTTCACAACCTGGCCTTCCAGGTGCTGCTCGACGCGCCTGCTTTCCCGTCCGGCGGAGAGCCTTCAGCCGAGCGAGTTCGGGCCACCATCCGGCTGGTGACGGCCACCATGGCGATGATCGCCGGCCAGTCCGCCGACATGGCCTTCGACGACCTCCCCGAGGTTGACCTAGCGGCCTGCTTGGCTATGGAAGCCGACAAGACCGGCGCCCTGCTCGGGTACTCGGCATCGGTGGGTGCCGTGCTTGCTGGGGCACCCGCTGACCAGGTCGACGCGTTGGAGGTCTACGGGCAGGAGCTGGGCCTGGCCTTCCAGGCCGTCGACGACGTGCTGGGCATCTGGGGAGACCCGTCGGTGACCGGTAAGGCGGCCGGCAACGACCTCCGGGAACGCAAGAAGTCGATGCCGGTGGCCCTCGTGCTATCCGGCGGGGGAACAGCGGCCGCCGAACTCCGGGCCGTCTACGACGTGGCTGGCGATCTCTCCGATGACGACGTGGAGCGGGCCTCCGCGGTCATCGAGGCAGCCGGTGGCCGGGACGACACGATTGCTGAAGCCCGCCGCCGCCTGGACGCGGCACTGGCTGCCGTTGACGGGGTGGGCCTGGAGGTCGGAGCAGTTGACGAGTTGGCCGGCCTGGCCCGGTTCGTGGCCGAGCGGGAGTTCTAGAGCCGACGGATGGCGCCGAGGCGGATCACGGCCCGGCCTTCTTCGCGGCTGGCCTCCAGGTCGACCTGACCCTCGAGCACCCACTCGTCGTGCCCCTTGGGATCGGCAATGGTCTGGACGACCGGCCAGCGGGCGGCCCTTGCTCCACCCGAGTCGTCGAGCACGAAGAACGCGCCTCCCCGGGCGTGGCTGTCGGTGGGAAGCACGGAATGCTCCTCCCAGTAGGGGGCGATGGCCTCGGTGACGTCGGCGGCGGTCCGGCGGGAGTCGTCGACCGTGGGAACCTCGGCCAGGGCTTCGTGGTCGTCGAGACGACGGTGTGACAGCAGCTGCACCCAGCGGAACACCTCGTTGCGGACCATGATTTTGAAGGCCCGGGTATTGCGGGTCACGTCGGGTCGTTCCGGGCCGGCGTCGGCTGCCTCGCCTTCTGGTGACGGGTCTTCGGGGTTGCGGAGCTTCTCCCACTCGTCGATGAGACTGGAGTCGACCTGACGGACCATCTCGCCCAGCCACGCCTCGAGGTCGCGGATCGCCTCGGTCCGGGAGTCCTCGGGCACCGTCTGGGCCAGTGCCTTGTACGCCTCGCCGAGGTAACGAAGCACCGTGCCCTCGGAACGCTTCAGGCCGTGGTGCTCGATGTACTGGCGGAAGTCGAAGCCAGTCTCGTAGAGCTCACGGGCCACCGCTTTGGGCTTCACGTTCTCCGTCCCCACCCACGGGTGGTGGCTGCGGAAGATGTCGAAGGTTCCGTACAGGAACTCCTTGAGGGGGCGGGGCTGTTCGACCTCGGAGAGCCGTTCCATCCGCTCCTCGTACTCGACGCCCTCCATCTTGAGACGGGCCACCAGCTCGCCCTTCATCTGATGGATCTGGGCGGCGATGATCACGCCCGGGTTCTCCAGCACCGATTCGATGACCGACAGCACGTCCAGCGCGTGTTCGCGGGCTGAGGCATCCGGATCAGCTCGGCGGGCGGCCTCGCGGGCGGCCTGCCTGACGGCCTGCTCCTGATCCTGATCCTGATCCTCAGCGTTCTCACCCGGTTCAGGGTCGGGTCCGGGCTCGGGCTCGGGGCGGTCGGCCAGTTCGGGGATGACTTCCAGGGCGAACAGCGAGAGCGGTTGGTGGAGGGCGAAGCGGTCCTGGAGATCCATGCCGACCGAGACGAGACGCCCCTGGCCGTCCGGCTGGTCGAGTTCGACGATCACCCCGGCGTCACGCAACGACCGGTAGATCCCGATGGCCCGTCGGATGTGTTGTCGCTGGCGGTCTCGGGGCTCGTGGTTGTCCAGCAGCAGGTGCTTCATGTCCTGTCGGCCGTCGCCGGGCCTCGACAACATATTGAGAATCATCTGGTGGGTCACGTCGAAGCTCGAGATCAACGGCTCAGGGGTGCCGTCGACGAGCTTCTGGTACGACTCCTCGTTCCAGTGGGCGTAGCCACGATCGGGTGGCTTCTTCTTCGCTAACTTCTTCTTCTTGCCGGGGTCGGCCACCACCTTGGCCTCAGCCCGGCGGTTCTCGATCCAGTGGACCGGCGCCTGTACCCAGACATGGCCCTCATCGTCGAAGCCTCGTCGCCCAGCCCGGCCGCTGATCTGGGCGAATTCCCGGTTGCCGAGCAGGCGGGTCGAGACGCCGTCGTACTTGCACAGCTGGGTGAACAGCACGGTGCGGATCGGCACATTGACGCCCACCCCGAGGGTGTCGGTGCCGCAGATGAGCTTCAGTAGTCCGGCCTGGGCCAGCTTCTCGACCAGTAGGCGGTAACGGGGGAGCATCCCGGCATGGTGCAGGCCGATGCCGTGGCCGATGAACCGCTTCAGGTCCTTGCCGATCGGCGTATCGAACCGGAACCCACCTACCTCGGCGCGCACAGCAGCCTTCTCGTCCTTGGTGAGCACGTCGAGGCTGCAAAGGTCCTGGGCCTTCTCGGAGGCGGCCTTCTGGGTGAAGTGGACGATGTAGACGGGCGCACGGTCGGTGTCGACCAGTTCGGTGATCGATTCGTGGAGCGGGGTCTCGCGGTATTCGAAGGTAAGCGGCACCGGTCGGACCGTGCCGGCCACGGTCACTGCAGGGCGGCCGGTGCGCCGGGTCAGGTCCTCGGTGAAGCGGGCCGTCGGGCCGAGGGTGGCCGACATGAGCAGGAACTGGGCATCGGGCAACTCCAACAGGGGAACCTGCCATGCCCATCCCCGTTGGGGGTCGCCGTAGAAGTGGAACTCGTCGGCCACCACGAGGCCGAACGGGCAGTCGGCCCCTTCCCGGAGGGCCTGGTGGGCGAGGATCTCGGCGGTGGCGCAGATGATCGGGGCACCCGGGTTGACCGAGGCGTCGCCGGTGACCATGCCGACGTGTTCGGGGCCGAAGTCGCGGGCCAGAGCGAAGAACTTCTCGCTGACTAGGGCCTTGATGGGTGCGGTGTAGATGCTTCGCTCGCCCCGGGCCATCGCCGCTGCGTGGGCCGCGGTGGCCACTAGAGACTTCCCCGAGCCGGTGGGGGTGGCCAGGATCACGTGAGTGCCCGACAGCAGTTCGAGGATGGCCTCTTCCTGGGCCTCGTAGAGCTCCAGGTTCCGCTCGGCGGCCCAGTCCACGAACAGGTCGAGTAGTAGGTCGGGGTCGGTCCCCGCCGGGATGCGTTCAGCCAGCGTGACGGCCCGAGCAGCGGCGTCGGTCATTGTCCGGGTGTCGCCGGGGGGATCAGGCCGAACTGGTGGGCCAGCAACTCGTAGGACCGGACCCGGGCCTCGTGGTCGTGGCAGATGGTGACCACCATGACTTCCTCGGCGCCGCTGGCCTCGGCCATCTCGGTGAGCCGGGTCGATACCCGGTCCGGTGTGCCGGTGGCGATCGACCGGCGACCCGGCTGGACTGTCAGCGGTGCCGGTGCGACCGGCAGTGTCGCTCCGTCGGAGTTCGAGGCGGCACGGGCGGCGGGCACGGGTCCCCGGAGGCCGGAGGCCCGCCACGCCCGGACGGTGGCCACGATGGCCTCAGCTTCCTCGTCGGTGTCGGCGCACACCGCGCTGGCGCACAACAGCACCCGCGGTTCGGCACAGCGGGCCGACGGGCGGAACTGGCGGCGGTAGGCGTCGATGATCGGGGCGCCGTCCACCTGGGCGATGAAGTCGGCCCAGCCCAGCGGCAGGCCGAAGTGAGCGGCGAAGGCCGCCGAGTCAGCGCTCGATGCCAGCAACCAGATCTCCGGCGGCTCGTCGGGTCGGGGTGTGGCCCGCACCCCCTGGATCGGGCTATGGGCGGGCAGCGTGTCGTCGACCAGGTGGACCAGTTCCTGGACCTGGTTCGGGTAGTTCTCCAGCGGTGTGCGTGCACCGCCGCGGGCCAGGGCAGCGGCGGTGAGATGGTCTGAGCCGGGCGCCCGACCGATGCCCAGGTCGATGCGACCCGGGTGGAGCGAAGCCAGCACGCAGAACGACTCGGCGACCTTCAACGGGGCGTAGTGGGTGAGCATCACGCCACCGGAGCCGACCCGGATCCGGTCGGTTGCCCCGGCGATCGAGCCGATGAGCACCTCGGGGCTGGAGCCGGCCAGCCCGGTCATGCCGTGGTGCTCGGCCACCCAGTACCGGTGGTAACCCATGGCCTCGGTACGACAGGCCAGGTCGAGCGTGTTTCGCAGGGCATCACCGGCGGTCGAGCCCTCGGGCACCGGTGACTGATCCAGCACCGACAGGCGGATCACGGTTTTGCCGTCGGGTCGACGTGGGGGACCGGTCGGACGAGGACCGCCCGCTCGGCGGCCACCACGGTGTGCAGTTCGCAGCCGGGGAGGTGATCGTTGACCATGCCCATGGCCTGCATGAGGGCGTAGATGGTGGTCGGGCCCACGAAGGACCAGCCGCGGTGCTTGAGGTCGCGGCTGAGTGCCGCGGACTCAGCGGTGGCGGCCGGAATGTCGTCGTGGGTGGCCCGGACCGGACTGTCGGGTTCGAAGCTCCACAGGTAGGCGGCCAGCGAACCGAACTGGTCGATGGCCTCCAGGGCGCGGGCAGCGTTGTTGATGGTCGACTCGATCTTTCCTCGGTGGCGGACGATGCCCGTGTCGCCCAGACATCGCGCCACGTCGGCATCGGTGAAGTGGGCCACGACCGCTGGGTCGAAGTCGGCGAAGGCGGTCCGGAAATTGTCCCGCTTGCGGAGGATGGTCAGCCACGACAGACCGGCCTGAAATCCTTCCAGGCAGGCCTTCTCGAACAGGCGGACGTCGTCGACCACTGGTCGGCCCCACTCGTCATCGTGGTAGGTGCGGTAGTCGTCGTGATCGCCGGGCCATGGGCAGCGGGCCACGCCATCGGCGCCGGTAACCGCTCCGTCAGTGGCTGGGCCGTCAGTAACCGGGACCTCAGTCACAGGATCTCCGCTTCCGTCCAGCATGGAGGCCGAGAGTACGCTCCGCCCCGTTCCAAGAGACCCTCGGAGGCCCCAGTCCATGATCATCATCGCCGGTTCCATCTCGATCGACCCTGAGCGGGTCAACCTCATGTTGGAGGCGATCGTTCCCTTGATGCAGGCCACCCACGCCGAGGAGGGCTGCATCGACTACGTGCTGAGTGCCGACCCGGCCGAGGCCGGCAAGATCCGGATCTTCGAGAAGTGGGCGTCCGACGAGGCGCTCGGGGCGCACATGACGGCCCCCCACATGGGTGACTTCCAGAAGGCGCTCAAGACCGTCGGCGTGACCGGCATGTCGGTCCAGCGCTTCGACAACGCCGAGGAATCCAAGCTCTTCTAGACGGGATCTTCTGAGCCGGGGCCGGTCAGTCGGCGTCGGCGAGGTGGCGAGCCACGTCGGACCAGCGGTCCAACAGGTCGGGGTCGCGGCGCCAGTGGTCGAGCGCCGTGTAGGTCATGACTCTGGTGTGAGGGGCCATGCCCCGGTAGCGGTCGGCCAGCACCCCACCGAGGTCGGACCACGTGGCTGACACCGTGTAGTGGTCCAGCACGTCGTCGGCGACCAGGTCGACCATGGTGGCCATGTCGCCCGATCGCTGGCAGGCGTTCAACTCGCCCTGCAGTCCGTCGAACCCGTGGTGTTCGAGCACCGGCGCGTAGTTGGGTGTCGATCCGTAGAAGGCGATGGTGGCCCGGTTGGCGTCTCGAGCTGCGGCGATCTCCTCGTCGGTGTCGCCGACGGCGATGATCACCGGGCACACCACCGTCACGTCGTCCATCGACCGTCCGGCCGACGCCGCACCAGCGGCCACCTCCGGGAGCTGCACGTCGGTGAGCCAGCCCGGGGAGTGCATGGGGTGGATGTGGATTCCATCGCATTCCGCACCGGCCATCCGGCTCATCCACGGCAGCACGGCCGAGATGTAGACGGGCGGATCGGCGACGTCGATGGGGCCCGGTGACCACATCCGGGGTAGGAGGTTGAACGAGTAGTAGTCGCCGTCGAAGGCCAACTTCTCCTCGCCCCGGAAGGCCCGGAAGATGGCCTTCACAGCCCGGACGTATTCGCGGAGGCGGGGCCCGGGTGGCGCGTAGGTACTGGAGTAGCGGCGCTCCACGTGGGCCTTGACCTGGGTACCCAGGCCGACCACGTAGCGGCCACCGGTGGCCTCGGCCAGTTCCCAGGCCATCTGGGCCGTGACCATCGGGCTACGGGGGAAGGCCACGGCAATGGCCGTACCCAGGCCGAGCCGTTCGGTGGCCAACGCGGACGCGGCGCACGACAGCGAGGCGGTCCGCGCTCCCTCGGTGAACCACATGGTGCCGAAGCCCGCCGACTCGGCCCGCCGGGCCAGATCGCCGACCTGTCGTAGCGGCAGGGGCGACGCCATCATGTCGAGTGTCAGGTTGGCAACCATGGACGGACGGTAGTTGCGGTCCAGCGACCGGCCCGCAATCGGCCGATCTCGCTGCCGCCAACTCTTCTACACGCCTTTCTGGGGGTGGGTGAGCCGGTGTAGGTTCGCCGACCATGGACTCCTCACTGGTTAAGAATTTCGCCGACATCATCGATCTGGGGGCCGCGGCCCGTGGCGACCAGGACATGTTCGTCCTCGGAGACGACCGGACCTCGTGGAACGAGATGCAGGCCCGGGCCGGCAAGGTGGCCAACGCCCTGGCCGCCGAGGGCGTGGGCAGCCAGGACCGCGTGGCGTTCATCGACAAGAACTCGGTCGAGTACTTCGAGGTCCTGTACGGCTGTGCCTATCGGAACGCGGTGACCGTCGCCGTCAACTGGCGCCTCGCCCCGCCGGAGATGGCGTACATCGTCAATGACTCGCAGGCCACGGTGCTGGTCATCCACGAGGAGTTCGCCGACCACCTGGCCGCCTTCCGTGGCGATCTGGCCCATGTCACGACCGTCGTGGTGATCGGCGATGGTGGCGACGACGCGTCGTACGCCGCCTGGAGCGACGCCCACGGCCCCGAGTGTGAGAAGACTCCGTCGATCGACGGCGATGTCTGCTCCCAGCTCTACAGCTCCGGCACTACTGGTCATCCCAAGGGCGTGCAGAGCACCAACGCCAACTTCCAGGCCCTGTTCGCCACCGTGGACTGGGACATGGACGAGGAGTCCCGGAACATGGCTGTGCTGCCGTTCTTCCATATCGGTGGGGGCGGCTGGGCGCTGTTCGGGATGGTCAACGGGGCCACCACGTTCACCGTGCGTGACTTCGACCCGGCGGGGGTGCTGCGGGGGATCGAGACCGAGGGCATTTCCCATGCCATCTTCGTGCCGGCCATGCTGCAGTTCTTCCTGATGGTGCCCACCGACTCGATCGACCTCTCGTCGATGGAGCGCATTGCCTACGGGGCCTCGCCGATAACTGAGGACGTCCTGGTCAAGTCCATGGCGCAGTTCGGCTGCGAGTTCTTCCAGGTGTACGCCATGACCGAGACGACCGGTGCCGGGACCACCCTGCCGCCCGAGGACCACGGGGGCGACGCCGATCCCAAGCTGCTGCGGTCGGCTGGCAAGCCCATCCGGGGCATGGAGATGAAGATCGTCGACCCGGAGACCGGCGAGGAGGTGCCCGACGGGGAGGTGGGCGAGGTCTGGATGCGCCACGACGGGAACATGTTGGGCTACTGGAACCTGCCCGAGGAGACGGCCAAGGCCCTGCCCGGTGACGGCTGGCTGCGGTCTGGTGACGCCGCCTACCTAGAGGATGGCTACCTCTACATCCATGACCGGGTGAAGGACATGATCGTCTCCGGTGGCGAGAACGTGTACCCGGCCGAGGTGGAGAACGCCCTCATGTCCCATGACGGGATCGCCGATGTGGCGGTCATTGGCGTACCCGACGAACGGTGGGGCGAGGCCGGCAAGGCCCTGGTCATCGCGGTGCCCGATTCTGGGGTGACCGCTGATGACATCCTGCTCCACGCCCGCCAGCATCTGGCCGGCTTCAAGTGCCCGAAGACGGTTGAGTTCATCGAGGAGATCCCCCGCAACCCGTCGGGCAAGATCCTCAAGCGCATCCTCCGCGAGCCCTACTGGGAGGGTCACGACCGCCGGGTCGGCTGAGCCGGTGAGGTGACGCGAGCCTCTTCGCTCCCGCTTCGGGTGGGCGGAGGGCGTCCCCCTAGGGTCGCCGCCCATGGACATCAGACTGGACGGCAAGGTCGCCATCGTCACCGGCGGCTCACGGGGAATCGGTCGGGGCATCGCCGCGGCCATGGCATCGGCGGGGGCGAAGGTGATGATCACCAGCCGCAACGAGGAGTCGTGTGCGGCCACCGTCGAGGAGCTTCGGGCCTCGACGGGCGGTGACCTGGCCTACGTGGCCGGCCACGTAGGCAAGACCGAGGACATGGACCGGGTGCTGGACGCCACACTTGAGGCCTTCGGGGCCATTGACGTGCTGGTCAACAATGCGGCCACCAACCCCTATGCCGGTCATGTCATCGACATCGACGTGCCGCGCTGGGACAAGACGTTCGCCACCAACCTGACCACCCCGCTGGTGTGGACCCAGGCGTGTTGGAACCGGTGGATGAAGGAGCACGGCGGCTCGGTGGTCAACATCTCGTCGGTCGGCGCCTTCGGCACCAACGCCATCCTCGGCGTCTACGACCTGACCAAGCGAGCGCTTATCCACCTGACCGAACAGCTGGCCGCCGAGATGGGTCCGGGCGTGCGGGTCAACGCGGTCTGCCCGGGCCTCATCCGGACCGACTTCGCCAAGGCGTTGTGGGAGGACGGCCGGGGCGACGCCATTGCCGAAGCCCTGCCCATGAAGCGGCTCGGTGAGCCGGAGGACATCGCCAACACGGCGCTCTTCCTGGCGTCGGATGCCGCCTCGTGGATGACCGGTCACGCCGTGCTGGTAGACGGTGGCCAGCTCATCAACATCAACTGACCCGGGTTACCGGGGTCGAGCCGAGAGACGCCGGAGGTAGGCCGTGGAACCGGTCGCGCTGAACGGCCGTGCCGAGTGGATGGACATGGCCGCCGAGCACTTCGGCGGTGAAATTCTGCTGCCCGACGACCTGGATCGGATCCCTGTCGGGAGCTGAGCCCGCTTCAGACCTCGAGTTGGGCGGCCACGGCCTGAGCGGCGTCGATGAACTCCTCGACCATGTCCATCACTACCTGGCCGGCACCCCGGCTGCGGTTCATGGTGCCCACCACCTGGCCCACGAAGTAGGTGGCCAGGTCCTCGGCGCCCGATCCCTCGTGGTGGGCGGCCCGGTTGATGCGGTCGATGGCCGCGCCGGTGAGCATCGGCTGGAGCGGCATGCCCAACGGGGCGGGCGTGTCGTCGCGGTCCCACTCCTCGGTCCACGCGGTGCGCAACATGCGGGCCGGCTTGCCGGTTATGGACCGTGAGCGAAGCGTGTCGCCTGAACCGGCGGCCAGCATCTTGTCCTTGACCACCGGATGGGTTTCGGCCTCCTCGGTGGTCAGCCACACCGAGCCGCACCACACGCCCGCCGCGCCGAGCGCCACGGCGGCGGCCATCTGACGACCTCGCCCGATTCCACCCGCGCCGAGCACCGGCACCGGGGCCACCGCGTCGACCACCTCGGGCAGCAGCACCATGGAGCCGATATGGCCGGTGTGGCCTCCACCTTCGGTGCCCTGGGCGATGATGATGTCGGCGCCGGCGGCCACGTGGCGTTCGGCGTGGACCTTCGTGCCGGCCAGGGCACCCACCTTGACGCCGGCCTCGTGGCAGCGTTCGACCATGTCCCGGGGTGGCGGGCCGAGGGCGTTGGCCACCAGGACGGGGCGGTGGGTCAGGGCGATGTCCAACTGCCGGTCGGCTCGGTTGGCCGAGAACGGGGCGTCACCGGGGCGTTCGGCCCATCCGGCGGAATCGGGGTTCTCGGGTACGCCATACCGCTTTAGCAGTTCGTCGAGGAACTCGCGGTGGGCGCCGGGGATGGTCGACACGAGGTCGGCCACCGAGAGTCCACCCTCGTCGGATCCGGCGTAGCGGGCCGGAACGATCAGGTCGATGCCGTAGGGGCGGTCGCCCAACTCGTCCTCGATCCAGGCCAGGTCGGTCTCCAGCTGGGCGTCGCTGTGGGCCACCGTGCCCAACACGCCCAGGCCACCGGCCTTGGAGACGGCGACCACCACGTCACGGCAGTGGGTGAAGGCCACGATGGGGAACTCGATGTCGAACATCTCGGTGATCGGGGTCTGCATGGGATCTCCTGATTCTCGGAATGGGTTCTCTAGGGCTGGTTTCCCTCGGGCTGGGCTCTCTCTGGTTAGGTCAGAGCGAGATCAGGCCGGTGGGGTCAAGATCGCATGGCTGGCCGACGAGGTCTCCGCCCAGCAGGGTGTCGAGCGTGGCACGGTCGGTTGTACCGCCCCACACCCGGGAACTGTCCCTGTCGCCCTTGCTGTCGCGGCCAGGGGTGAGGGCAGCAACCAGAGCCTCGGTTGGTTGACCGTGGCGGTCGTGGCGGACGGTGTAGCCGTTCACGATGGCCGTCCCGGTGAAGTCGGGGGCGGGGGTCCGGGTGGGCTCGTCGGCCACCTCGGCTGCGCCGTCGATCGATCGGAACGGGGTGGCCGGCGGCTCGGTGCCGTAGATCCCGAAGGCGTGCTTGCCGAGGTACCCACCGTTGGCGTACAGCAGGCCAGTGCCCGGCGTTTCGCGGAGTCGGCCCACGAGGGTGGCCAGCGACTGGCCGACCGAGTTGGAGTGTGGGCCGCCGGCGAACGTCAGGCCGCCGTTGGTGGTCAACGGTCGGGTCTCACCGTCCGCATCGAGGCCGAGTTCGGTGGCGCACACCTGGACCGAAGAGGGAAAGCAGGCGTACAGATCCAGGTGGTCGACGTTGTCGAGGTGCAGGCCCGCCGCTGACAGGGCGCTGGTACCGCTGATCCGGATACCCGGCGAGCGATGGAGGTGCATCCGGGCGCTCGGCGACCCCGGGTCGTCGGCCCGGGTGGCCACATGGGGAAAGACCCACCGGTCGCGGCTGACCCCGAGCGTCTCGGCACGGGCCACCGAGGTCACCAGCACGGCACTGGCCTGGTCGACGTTGTTGTTGGCCATCATGGCCCGGGTGTACGGGGCGGCGACCATGCGGTTATCGCCCGTCGGGGTGGTGATGGCCTTGGCGTTCATGGGGGTGCGACTGGCTGCATGGGGGTTGGTGCACGCCACCTCGTTGAAACGGGCCCACAGGGCGCCGACCCGTCGACGGTGCTGGTCGACGGTCTCGCCCCGGGCATGGCGAATGGCCGACTCGGCCACCGGATAGAAGACGCCGGGCTCGACCAGGCCACGGGATTCCTCGTGAGGGGTGGACATGTTGAGGCCACCTTCGAATCGTTCGGCCGGCGCCAGCGATTCGTCGACGTCTCGGCGGACGACCACGTCCAGTTGACGGGCCCGGCGTCGGGACCGGAACACCTCGCCGCCCACCATGAGCGCGGCGTCGAGTTCACCGTCGGCAATGCGTGTCGAGAGGTGCGCCAGTAGGCGTTGAGGTGAAGTACCCGACAGTCCGGTGAGCAGCGTGGTGGCCGCTGATGCGCCGAGGGCACCGGCCACCTGTCGTCCCGGATCTCGGTAACTCCAGATGCCGCCAACCACCGCGACGACGTCCACCGAGGCTTCGCTTCCGGCGGCGCCGGCGTCGATGGCGGCTGAACGGCCGGCATCGATCATGAGTTCCAACGCGGTTCGGGCCGTTGACGGATCGTCGACCCGGTCGGTGACCTGGGCAACGCCGACGATGACCGGGGTACGGGGGTCCAGTGGCACCGCGCCATCATCGCCGGGCCGGCCCGCCCGGGGAGAACCGGACCCGCCACCTTTCCGGGGAACTGGATCGGACAACCGGCCCGGACAACCGGCCCGGACAACCGGTCGGTGTCGGCGCCTACAATCGAAGCCGTGCTGTATGAGACGCCGGAATACCATCCGGCCTTCGAGGAGTACTGCGAGACGATCTTTGAACTCGACGAGGACGACCTGGAGGTCATCCAGGCCCGGATCGCCGAGCGTCTCGACGTGAGCCGCCCCGCGGTCTCCGAAATGATCAAGCGCCTCGAGAAGGCCGGACTGGTCGCCACCGAGGATGCGGGGATCACCCTGACCGACGACGGCCGCGAGCTGGCCACCTCGGTGGTGCGTCGTCACCGCCTGGCCGAGCGGTTCCTTACCGATGTCCTCGGGCTGACATGGACCGAGGCCCACCACGAGGCCGGCAAGTGGGAGCATGTAATCTCGCCGGCCGTCGAGACCGCCCTGAACCGACTGCTGGGTGAGCCCACCACCTGCCCCCACGGCAACCCGATCCCCGGTAGCTCATACCGCGAGCCCGACACGCAGAACCTGTCCGATGTGGGTGTGGGTGAAACGTTCACAGTCAGCCGGATCCCCGAGGAACTCGAGTTCACCGAGGGGCTGCTGCAGTTCCTGGAGGACGCCAGCCTGATGCCCGGCGAAGAGGGCTCGGTCACGGCATCCGATGGCGGCGGCATGACCGTCGAGATCGGTGGCAGCCGGGTCGATGTACAACCGTTCGCCGCCGACCGGATCCTCGTCACCACTCTCTGAGAGCCGGCCGCTGGAAGCCGATCAGGTCAGCGCAGGTGGTCGCTGCGGCGAACCACCAGCAGCCAGGTCATGAGGGCGCTGATGGCCAGCAGGATGAGGGCCAGGATGGCCATCTCGGGCAGGAAGAGCGCCTCGTAGGTGCCCCAGACCTGGGTGGCTAGCGTCCGGAACCCGATGGGCGAGGCCAGCAGGGTGGCTGGGAGTTCCTTCATGGTCGACAGCATCACCAGCCCGGCCCCGGCAGCCAGCCCGGGCAGCATGAGTGGGAGTTCCACGGTGGCCAGACGTCGCAGGCGTCCAGCGCCGAGCAGACGGGCCGCATCCTCCATACGCGCCGGTACCGCGTCGACGGCTACCTGGGCGGTCCGGACGGCCTGGGCGCCGAAGTGCACCACGTAGGCGAAGACCAGTACGGGCATGGAACCGATCAGGAAGTCGAACGGCGAGGCGTGCATCGTCCAGAAGATCAGTGAGAGGGCGACGACCAGCCCCGGGATGGCGAAGCCGGCAACAACCACCGCGTTGACGGCGCCCCCGAGGCGGGACCGGTGGCGGGTGGTGAGGTAGGCCACGGGCAGCACCACGGCCACGGCGATCACCGCGGTGGTGATCCCGATCCACACCGTGTTCCACGTGGGGGCCAGCACATCGTCCCAGTCCAGGCGGAGAGGGGCGCCGCCGCGGCGGGATCGCATCCAGCCGAACAGCCCCCAGTCGGCCAGTGAGATGGCCGGCGAGACCAATGCCAGGCCGACCACGCCGGCCACCAGGCCGGTTGCCGGGGCGGCCCACCGACCGAGGGGAACGGTCAGTGCCCGACGGTCTCCGACCGTGGCGTCGCCGGTCAACAGCGCTCCGCGCCGGGCACCGGCCCGGGTAATGGTCCGTTCGGCTGCCACCACCACAAGGGCCAGGACGAGCAACAGGAGTGCCAGGGCGAAGGACCGGTCCCGGTCGAACAGGCGGGTCCGGAAGATGGTCTGGGTGAGGGTCTCGAACCGCATGAGGTGGACGGCCCCGAAGTCGCTCACCGTGTACAGGAACACCAGCAACGATCCGGCGGCCACCGACGAACCGATCTGGGGAAGGACCACCCGGCTGAACACCCGGGCCGGGCGGTCGCCGAGTAGGCGGGCGTTCTCCTCGAAGGCCGTGGGGAGCGAGGCAAGGCGGGCCGCTACCGGGAGGTACACGTAGGGATAGGTGAAAAGGGTGAGGACCAACCACGCACCGGTCAGGCCGTGGAGGCGCATGGTGAGGTCGAAGCCCAGGTCGGCGGCCAGGTCGTGGACGATCCCGCCCGGGGAGAGCCCGGAGATGAAGGCCGCGGCGCCGACGAAGCTCGGGTAAACGAGGGGGAGGGGGACGACGACCCGCCAGAACCGTCGTCCGACCAGGTCGGTGCGGGTGGTCACCCAGGCCAGGGCGGTGCCTAGGAACGCGGCGGTCGCCGAAACGAGGACGGCCAGTTGCACGGTTCGCCACAGCGGGGAGAGCGTCCGGGGGCTGGTCAGGAGGGCCAGGGGAGATTCGGTGCCACCGATGACCCGCCAGGCCACATAGCCGCCGGGGAGTGCGAAGG
>Ga0257111_1000042_pt1 | contig 43514 bp, 33 predicted proteins | sample LP_taG_6_FD_191567 | JGI IMG/M metagenome (GOLD analysis project Ga0257111, IMG submission 191567) | Marine microbial communities from Northeast Subartic Pacific Ocean, Canada - LP_J_2015_P26_500m | ecosystem: Environmental > Aquatic > Marine > Oceanic | place: Canada: Northeast Subartic Pacific...
AGTAGCAACGGGTAACGGGACGATCATTACTGGTCAGCCACTGGTGACATCCGTTTCTTCCACCACGAGCAACGGGGCCTATAACGCCGGCGATACATTACTGATTACGGTTACTTTCAGTGAGAATGTTACGGTTACCGGCACACCCCAGCTTACATTAGAAACCGGCTCTAATGATGCCGTCTTAAATTATCTGAGTGGATCTAGTACAGGAACCTTGGTTTTCAGGTATATTGTGGCCAGTGGTCACTCCAGTGCAGACCTGGCCTATGTTTCTACAACTGCCCTTGCACTAACAGGTTCCAATACCAAAATCCAGGATAATCTCGTTAATGATGGTGTCTTAACTTTGCCAGCACCAGGGGCAAACAGCTCCCTGAAATCTAATAAAGCGCTGGTGATCGATACAGAAGCACCCACAGCAGGAACGGTCAATGATGGCAGCGGGACAGATATTGCCTATTCTAGTTCCAGCACGTCCCTGACGGCGAACTGGACGGGATTCAGCGATGCCTTGAGCGGTATTAGCGGGTATGAAATTGCTATTGGAACTACTTCCGGTGGTACACAAATACTTTCTTGGACGAACGCGGGAGATGTAACTACCTACACCACACAATCTGATTTAAGCCTGACTCACGGGACAACATACTACACCTCCATCCGAGCGAAGGATGCGGCGGGGAATTATTCTTCTGCAGCTACTGCAAATGGGGTCATTATTGATTTAGTGGCACCTACTTCTATTGTTACTATTGACAGTACCACGTACAATACTTCGGAATGGGGTGCAACTACGGCCATTAGCGGTACTGCTGCTGATGCAAATTCAGGGTTGACACTGGTAGAAATCAGTATACAGCAAAGCACGGACAGTTATTATTGGACCGGTTCCGATTGGTCAACTGAAGAACAATGGATCAGCCTAAGTGGAACAGGCACTTGGAATTACACCCTCAGTTCTTCGAACCTGACTGATGGCGCCACCTACACAGTTCATTCAAGGGGGACTGATGTGGTAGGTAATGTACAGTCCTCATATGGAAGTGACAGTTTTATTTATGATATTTCTGAACCTAATTCAGTTTTGTCCATAGCAAATGATTATTATAATACATCCGGCTGGTCTTCAAACCAACCCATCCAAGGGACTGCTACAGATGAATTTTCTGGTATTTCAAAAGTTGAAGTACTTATCAAACGTGCTGCTGGAGCCAGATTTTGGTCAGGTAGTCGATGGACTGCTGATAGCACATGGCTCACAGCCTCTGGAACTGCCACCTGGCAGTATACCATTACTTCAGATAGTCTCACAGATACCGAAACTTATTCTATTCGTTCCAGAGCTACGGACGGATCATCAAACTTGGAGACCTCCTATAGTAGCGATAGTTTTATCCTTGATTCCACCTTACCCGTTTCCGTAGTAAATATTGAACGTGATTACTATAATGATGTGAATTGGAATGATGTGTCATCCATCTCTGGTACGTCTAGTGATGCCACATCCGGCATTAGCAATATGGAAATCGCCCTGCAGCGTTCCAATGACCTTGCGTATTGGTCTGGTTTAGTTTGGACTCTATCTGAGACGTGGTTTTCTCCCAATGAGTTGGACAATTGGACTTACTATTTTACTGATTTGAATAATACTGTTAATTATACAGTTCAATCTCGAGCAACGGACAATGCAGGCAATGTTCAAACTACGTACGGTTCAGATAGTTTTATCTATGACTTAACCTTGCCATTGATCGGCTCAGTTGCCGATGGTCTAAATAGTGATGACCAAGAATGGACCAATGATCTTACTACCATATCCGCCATTTGGACAGGATTCAGTGATGCCCTTAGCGGGTTAGCTTCTTATGCGTATTCTATTGGAACGGTAGCGGGTGGAACACAAACTGTCCCTTGGACAGAAGTAGGCCTAGATACTTCCATAATCAACTCAACGTTGACTCTTGAAAGCGGTAATCAGTATTTTGTGAATATTCGCGCTATCGATCAGGCAGGAAACGTTTCAAGTAGCGCCAGTTCAAATGGAATTTATACAGATAATATTCCTCCCGAAATAACGTCTGCTTATGATGGTTCGTCAACGGAGGACCAGGATTTCCAACAGGATAGTACATCCATGATTATTGGTTGGGAAGCTTCCGATTCACGTGAACTATCGGATTACAGTGTTTCTATGGGTACGGACACTGGATTAGTTGATATTGTTTCTTGGACTGCCGTTGGAAGCGGTTCCGATTATACGTTTACCAGTCTGTCTCTTCAGGAAAGTATTACATATTACGCTAATGTGAAAACGGTTGACTTGGCTGGTAATGAATCAGATATATTCACTACAGATGGTATTATTATTGATCGGACTGGCCCCGTTGTCGGTACAGTAAACGATGGTCCAGGAATTGATATTGATTGGGTGAATAATAACTTCCTGGTCACCGGAAATATTAACGATTTTAGTGATGCATTAAGCGGTATAGCAGAATACCAATATTCGTTGGGGGTTACACCAGGGGGTACCCAGTCTCAACCTTGGACTTCAAATGCGCTGGATACAGCTATTATTATGCTCGAATTCCTAGTAGCGGATGCAACCTATTACCTTAATGTTCGGGCCATTGATTCGGTAGGGAATATAAGTCCTTACGCAGCTTCTGATGGGTTTGGCGTTGATCAGACCAATCCAGTTGCAGGTAATGTATATGATGGTATAACTGGGGAGACAGAAATCGAATGGACCAATAATACCATATCTGTTTCCGCCTACTGGTCTGGGTTTACAGACACCTATAGTGGCATTGAATTTTATGAATATGCTATCGGTACACTAACCAGTGATGTAGGGGTTGTTGATTGGACCAGCGTGGATACAAATCATATATTTTTTCATGATGATCTTTCTTTAAATAATGGTGTGATCTATCATTCTAGTGTCCGGGCGGCGGATGGTGTTGGAAACGCTTCCCTGATTGCTCGCAGTAATGGTTTCACGATTGATACGGATAACGCTGTAATTACTACTATTATTGAAGGTCATCAGACTGAAGATTGGGACTACCAGGGTAGTGATTCGAGTTTTATTATATCTTGGGCGGGAAATGATGCAGCATCTGGTATCAATTTTTATGAATATGCTGTAGGTACAGAGCCGGATTCTACGGATATTGTTGATTGGGCCTTGGCGGGTTTAAATACTAGCATTACCATTGACTCACTGGAACTTGAAGAAGGCCGGGATATCTATTACGGATCTATCCGTGCCACTGATCAGGCCGGTAACACATCTGCTGCTTTTTCTGGTGATGGGATAGAAGTAGATATTTCATCACCATCAACAGGTACAGTAATCGATGGTACGAACGATGACCTGGCTTTTACCAGGGCCGATACAAATCTCACAGCCACGTGGAATGGTTTTAGTGATGGTATCAGTGGAATTGCTTATTATGAATATGGCATTGGCCTTAGTCCTTTATCTATTGATGTATTGTCTTGGGTAAATAATGGAATAGATACAACAATTTCTATTGGCGAACTGGTACTGGATCATGCCACCATTTATTATCAGGCTGTCCGGGCGGTTGACTTAGTTAATAATGTGTCTGCGGTTGTTGCTAGTAATGGTATTACTACGGATCATTCCCCACCAGAAGCTGGATTGATTAATGATGGAATTGCTGCTGACGAAACTTGGTTGATCACGAATGATCGCTTATATTTAAATTGGAATGGTTTTCAGGATTCCACTAGCGGAATTCAATATTATGAATATGCGATTGGTACTGTTTCTGGCCAGAGCAACATTGTACCATGGGTTAACGTTGGAATGGATACTGCATCAGTGGATTCAGAATTAGTGCTCAACCATGGTACCACCTACTATGGATCTGTACGTGTTACGGATAATGTTGGGAACATATCTGTTCCATTTTCTAGTAATGGTATTACGGTGGATTTATTTGATCCCACAGTTGGTATACCGTTGGATGGTATTTTGGGTGGAGGTGACCTGGATTACCAGGCCAACACGAATTCGCTGGTCGCACACTGGGCACCTACGTTAGAGCCCGAATTGGACTATTACGAATATTCTTTCAGCACAACCATTGGAGGCGATGATATTATCCCCTGGACAACTACCACTGATACAATGGCGACTATTGACAGTCTGAACTTGATCCATTCCCAGATCTATTTTGCTAATTTGCGTGCTTTTGACTTAGCAGGGAATCCATCATTTGTATCTTCCAGTAATGGCGTTACAGTTGATTTGCATGGACCGATTACGGGCACAGTCATCGATGGTTTATCTGAAGATGAGATCTATACAGGATCCATAGACAGTCTGGTAGTATCCTGGACGGATTTTGCTGATACGGTTAGCGGTATTCAATATTTTGAATATGGTGTAGGTACAACATCTGGGAACTTGGATATCCGGGAATGGACTGAAATAGGCCCAGTTTTGAACATAAATGCTGGCGGTCTAATCCTCATCGATGAAACCATATATTATATATCTATTAAAGCTACTGATTTGGTGGGAAATATTTCTGAAATAGTTACAACGAATGGTATTACTGCGGATCATAGTGGTCCTGCTGGTACAATAGCTACCGATAGCGATTCTACAGATATTGATCTACAAAATGATCTGGTTTCATTTAGTGGTCATTGGGAATCGTTTAGTGATGGATATTCCGGTCTGGCTTATCACGAATCAGCTCTTTATAATGTCACCAATGCTTCCTATGAAGAAAACTGGACTAATGTAGGTATAGATACCACAATAACATATTATGGACTTGATTTGTTTGCTGGGAGTACATATGAACTACATGTTCGAGGTGTGGACGCAGTAGGTAACACTGGCGCTATTATTAATAGCGATGGTGTGCTCATTGATCTCACAGCTCCAATAGCACCGCTCGACTTGGTGGGTTGGTTCACCACGGGTAGGATCTTATTGGAATGGACTGCCAACTCAGAAGTGGACCTAAGGCACTATAGCATCTATGGTGGTACGGAAAATAATCCCACAGATTTATTATTTACTTCTACGCAGAACACTGTGGAAGCCTTTATGCCAAGTTACGAGGATGGTACATTGTATTATCTGCGCATTACTGCAACAGATATGCCTGGAAATGAGAGCGATTTTACAAATGAAGTAATCGGGATACCTCAGGAAACAGTCATTACAAACATTAACCCTGACGCCAATTTATTGTATTCAGCAAATCAGACCCAGCTTACGTTAAAATTGTCTCAGCCTTTGAACAATATTGGTGCGGTAAGTAGCAGTAGCATTGGTTACCCGGAGGGTATACAGATTAGCTCATCTTACTCATCCACAGATACATCCATATTGCTTCAGTTCGATGAACCATTTGCTTCTTTAGATACGATTAATCTTGTTTTGAGCGGAATAGTGGATTGGTCCAATAATAGTACCACTGACAAATACCTAACTCTACATACTTACTTGTTGGCGGATTATAACAGCGATAACCAAATTAATGTAATGGACTTGACGGATTTTGCTACGGCTTGGAGCGATAACATATTAAGTTTCGAACTTGGTCCCGTCAGTGGAACAGTACCTCACCTGATCCCTGTGCTAAATGGGAAATTTGATTTGCGGGATGCGATGACTTTTACCCGGATGTGGCACTGGTTTAACCAGACTCCTACTACATTACCTTCGAATAGCAGTGGAGATATTGGCTTGTTACTAAGCATTAATCAGCAAGACAGAAGACTGGAGGTTTCCCTTCCTGAGGGCGCTAAGGCAGGACAGGTTATTGTTTATTACCCGCCTGCGAGCAAACAGTTTTCTACCATCACCGATATTACCAGTGAGAAACAGATCTACCTCAGTGCCCGAGATCAGCAAGTAGGTCAGATATTGGTTGAATGGGCTGACCTAGGATCAAAAAATATGGAAAAGTTGATTTTCATTTCCCAGTCACTGGATAGAAGTAACACCGATGTGATAGTCACTTATACAATATTTGATGATCAAAAGGAAATTATCAGCAGAGGTAAACAAATGGTCGCACTGAAAGCAGTCCCGGATAGTTATGCTTTGCATAATAATTTCCCAAATCCATTTAATCCAACAACAAATATTATTTATGACCTGCCAAAAAGTGGACATGTTAGCTTAGTCGTCTATGACCTTTTGGGTAGTGAAGTAATAACACTTGTAAATGAAAGGATGGAATCGGGTTATTATGCTGCTCGTTGGAACGGACACAACCATCGCGGTCAATCTGTAAGTGCAGGTATCTATTTTTACCATCTTCAGACTGGTGAATACAGTAAGGCCCAGAAGATGTTGCTTGTTAAATAACCTTTCTATTTGCCAAAAACTCATTATCCTGTAAATTCGCGGACATTTTTAATTAAATATTGAGGAAAATTTATGAGTCGTATATGTGATGTAACTGGAAAAAAACCAATGTTTGGGAACAATGTGAGCCATGCTCACAATAAAACCCGTCGCAGGTTTAATATTAATCTACAAAAAAAACGTTTCTGGCTTGCAGATGAAAGTCGCTATATAACATTGAATGTATCTACACAGGGTATGCGATTAATTGATAAAAAGGGTATACGTCGAATAGTTAATGATTTGCGAGCTCAGGGAAAGAAAATTTAATCGTATTTAAAAAATAATTAATATTAATAAAGCAGCCCTCATATAGAGGGCTGCTTTATTTTATTCACTTCTTTGATACAGTTGAACCTTAGCCAACCAACAACTATATCAAGATCTAGCCTTTATTTATCTATTTAGTCCTGTTGCCTACGAATAAAAGCAGGCACATCCAAGTCTTCACCATAGATAGTAGGATTTGTATCATCAAACTTAAAAGATGGTCGTGGAGCTTCTTGCTGAGGTTCCTCTACAGGAAGCTCTACTGATTCACCTTGTTGTTTAAACACAGGTTGGTTCATCTGATCTAACAAATCTTGAGTAGGTCGTTGTATAGGATTAGCAACTTGTTTTACTTCAGGTTCGTTTTCTGAGATATACTGTCCATGATTAAACCCTGTTGCAATTACCGTTACACGTATTTCATCACCTAATGAAGGGTCAATAACTGCTCCAAAAATTATATTTGCATCTTTGCCTGCTTCTTCAAATATAATATTGGTCGCTGCATCTACTTCAACAAGTGTCAGATCTGCACTTCCAGTAATATTAACTAGAACACCTTGAGCACCACTAATTGAACCATCATCTAATAATGGGCTTGAAATAGCTTGTTGTGCAGCTAATACAGCTCTTTCTTCACCTTGAGCCACACCTGTCCCCATAATGGCTTCGCCCATCTTTTTCATAATTGTTTGTACATCAGCAAAATCCAAGTTGATTAATCCATGTACATTAATCAAATCAGATATACCTTTTGCAGCCTGGTGTAGCACTGAATCTGCTAACTTAAAGGCTTCTACAACGGTCGTATCTGTATCAACAATGGACATTAACTTCTGATTAGGGATTGCTATAACCGTATCACATGCTTTGCGCAGTTCAGCAATTCCTTCTAAGGCCCGATTCATTCTCTTTGGTCCCTCAAAATTAAATGGCAACGTTACGATACCTACTGTTAAGATACCCATTTCTCTTGATAGTTTTGCTATCATTGGAGCTGCACCAGTACCGGTTCCACCACCCATTCCAGCAGTTATAAATGCCATATCAGCATCTTCTAAGATGCCTTCTATGGCTTCTTGATCAGTCTCTACAGCTTCGCGACCAACTTCTGCTTGAGCTCCAGCGCCAAGTCCTTTTGTAAGATTTTTACCAATTTGAATCTTATTTTCGGCAGCATTATTCTCCAGATCTTGCGCATCGGTATTTATTGCAATAAAATCTACTCCTTGCATACCGGCCTGGATCATACGGTTTGTGGCATTCCCGCCAGCACCTCCGATACCGATTACTTTTAATTTTGCTTTTTGTTCTGCTAGACTATCGAATTCAAACAGCATTTTACTGCTCCTTCCTTGGTTGGTTAGGTTTGGTATTGGTCATGTGGTTTATGTAAAGAGTCCTCTGACCCAATCTTTTATGTTTGTAACTGCTTTACCTATCGGTGTAACAGTCATATCTTTCATTACCATATCTTGGGTAACGCTATTCCATTGTGTTAAGCCAATGGCCGCTGTATAGTCTGCAGTAGAAGCTATATCTACTGCACCACTAAAATTTTTATGCTGTCCTATACGGACAGGAAAATTGAATTTTTCCTGTGCTAGAGGGACTAGATTACGTAACATTGCCCCTCCGCCAGTTAATACTACACCATATGTCAATTGTTCATTTATACCAGCCCTAGAAATCTCTCTTCCTATAAGTTGAATTAACTCAATCATACGAGCCTCAACATAACGTGATAATTCATGTTCCGATACTTTCCTTGCAATACCGCCATTTTTAACAGGAAGGTCAAATTCTAATTCAGTTGATGACATAGAAGCTTTTGCAGAAGCATATTTCATTTTTATCTGCTCTGCATCTTCCATTCCAATTTGTAACATCACAGCAATATCATTTGTTACAGTGTTAGCCCCAACGTCAATTACAGCAGAATGACGTATACCACCATCATAAAAAATAGTTATATCAGTAGTCCCCGCACCAATATCAACAACAGCTACACCCATATCTTTTTCATCAGCATCTAATGTTGCAATTGATGATGCAAGTCCTTGAAAAACTAATCCTTCTACATCGATTGCGAGCTCGTGAACACAGTTAACTAAATTTTTTGCAGTTGTAGCTGCCATCGTAATTAAATGAACCTTGGCTTCTAGTCTTCTTCCCGACATTCCAACTGGATCTTTTATGCTATCCATTGTATCTATAAGGTATTCTTGGGGTAAGATATGTAAGATTTCTCTATCAATTGGTAAGGAAACAGCTTTTGCAAGATCTAATACTCTAGCCACATCACTTTTCGTTATTTCTTGCTCCATTGGAACATTACTTGAAGGTCCCTTTTGAACAGCGATTGCCCCTTGCGTATTTATGCCTCTTATATGACTTCCAGATATAGAAACTGTTGCGCGATCTACTTTAACACCAGACATCAATTCTGCTTCGCGTACTGCAATTTCAATTGCTTCCATAACTTTATCTCTATGGATGATCGACCCTTTTTTTATTCCTTGAGAAGGAGCTTCTCCAACTCCTAAAATTTTATTTGATCCTTCTTCAGATTTAATTTCAGCAATTAAACAGCATGTTTTTGAAGTTCCAATATCAATACCAATTTCAATATTTTTATCGTTTATTTTCATGCTTCTTTTCATACGCGTTCCTTTGCTATCACTTGATTTGTATAGCGTAGATCAAGATACTTATAGTCACTTAATTGGCGCTTATCCTTCAGAGAATTCTTGAATTTTCCCAAAATCTCGATTTTGGACCATATATCAATATTTCCTAGAATCACTTTAGTTGGATAATCTGCAAGGATTATTACATATTCATCATTAGCATTAAGAGTTACTTCAGAAATATTACTGTATAGTGAAGGATATGTATCAACTATCTTTGTAATTAACTCCATTGTTTCTTGCACTTTTACAGAAATTGTTTGCTGACCAGTAGGGTATAGTTCTTTTGCCGGGTTAAAACCAGATAAACAAGGTATAATAAAGTCATCGGATTTTCCCTGGCCCGGTAATATAATGCCTTCGCGATCAAGCATTAATATCGGATCCATATTTAGCATCGCAACAGGTTCTCTCCCTACAATTTCAATTGAAAGGGTAGAAGGGTATTGGCGCGATACTCTTACAGCTTTAACGTACGGGTTGCTCTCTATTAGAAGACTGACTTCTCTTAAGTTGATTTCTTCTAATTCAATTCCTTTTAATATTTCTAGTTGTGAATAAAACTCTTCATCAGATACAATTGAGCTACCAGATACAGATATTTTTATATTCTTTCTTATATCTATCAATTGAGATAGTTTTGTATAACTTGACCAACTAAAAGAAGCATATATTAATAGCATAATAATTACTGATATGCTATATCGAATAATTAATTCAATATTATTATTTTTCTTTCGTTTCATATTTCAAATGTTCCTGGTGCGAACCCCAAGGTCCTTATTTCTAATTCTAAACTAACATCAAACTTTTTCAGTACTGTTTTTTTAGCAAGCAAAATCAAATTAACAATATCTTTTGCTTTAGCTTTTCCGTGATTTATGAAAAAGTTTGCATGTTTTGTTGATATTTCTGCATCTCCAATCCGTGATCCTTTTAAACCAGCTTGATCAATTAAATATCCTGCAGTTAAATCTGGCTTAGGGTTTTTGAAGACACTCCCGGCCGAACGAAATCGCAATGGTTGTGTATCTTTTCTACCTTTACTTGCTTTAGCTCTATCATATTGAATCTCATTAGCCGGTTTTTCATTTAAAGTAAAAGTTGCAGATAGAAGAATTTCATTTTTAGGAAAAGTTGAATTACGATAACTAAAAATAATATCTTCTTTTTGGTAAATTTTTGTTTCTCCATTTATTAACATTACTTTAATTATATCAAGACAATTTGAAATCTCTCCACCAAATGCACCTGCATTCATAATTAATGCTCCACCTAACGTTCCAGGGACTCCAATCATGCTTTCCATTCCTGTGAGGTTACGCTTTATCGTCTCTTTTACTATTTTACCAAGCATAACTCCTACTTGAGCTTCCACTTTATTACCATCAATCCCCAACTTAGTAAATGATTTCCCTAGAGTAATTACTATTCCTTCAAATCCTTCATCGGCTACTAAAAGGTTTGATCCAGAACCGGCAAAAAATGTATTAATTCCTTTTTCTTTAGCAAAAATTAATGTCTGTTTTAAGTCATTTTCATCTGCGGGTGTAATATAGGCTTGCGCTGGCCCACCGATACCATATGAGGTGTGTTTTGCCATTGGTTCATTCCTCAAAAATGTACCTTTCACTTTTTCATTTAACATTCTAATTGCATCCAAGTCAGGCAGCTTCCCCTAAATCTTTTAGATGATTAATGTAAGACTCCGCATGCCTCCAAATATTTCCTGCACCAATTGTAATCACCATATCATTTGGCTGACACAGGTTGTCTAATTTTTTTTCCAGATTTTCCAGATTTTCTATATAATAGATATTTTTATGACCTGACTCTTTTGCAAAATCAGCAACCATTTTTCCATTAATACCATCTATCGGCTTTTCTCTAGCAGGAAAGACATCAGTTATAACTAATATATCTGCCTCCATAAGGGCAATAGCAAATTCTTGATAAAATGCTTTAGTTCTTGAATATAAATGGGGTTGAAATACACCTATAATTCGACGATTCCATCCATTTCTTGCACTGTTTAGAGTTACACGAACCTCAGTAGGATGATGCGCATAGTCATCTACAACCATTACCCCATTTGCTTCCCCTTTTATATCAAATCTTCTCCTTACACCTTTATAAGATTCAAGTCCTGCAGCAATATCATGGAATGGGATATTCAATTCTATACCTAAGGCAACAGATGCAAGGGCATTTAGAACATTATGTTCTCCAGGGACCTGCAGATGAATTACGCCAAGATTTTTTTGTTTATAAAAAACCGTAAAAGTTGTTTCAGATTTATTGTGAACAATATCACTCGCATAAAAGTGACTTTTTTTATTTAATCCAAAAGTAATTACTGGCCTTTTAATATTTGGAATAATTTCTGCAGCAGCAGGACTTTGATTACCAATGATGATAGCCCCATAAAAAGGAGATGCATTCGCGAATTGAGTAAATGCATTTTGTAAATCATATAAGTCTTCATAGCAGTCTATATGTTCAAGCTCAATGTTTGTAATAATGCCAATTGTAGGTTGCAATGATAAGAAACTCCTATCAAACTCATCGGCTTCTACTACTATTATATCTCCTTCACCTAGCAAAGAATTAGTATTTATATTCCGTACTAAACCACCTACAACAAGCGTTGGGTCTAACTTTGCTTGACTTAACATTGCACCTACCATGGACGAAGTACTAGTTTTTCCATGCGTACCTGCTACTCCAATGCTTGTTTCTTTTAAAGCTATTAATTCACCAAGCATTTCTGCTCTGCGTATAATTGGAATATTCTTTTCAAGCGCAGCAACGATCTCTGGATTGTTCTCTTTTACAGCGCTAGAATAGACTAATACATCTGCATCGGATAAATTATTAGCGCTATGTCCTTTAAAAATCTCTGCACCTTTAACTTTTAAGTTTTCAATCACTTTTGAATCATTTATATCAGATCCTGTTATATTAAATCCTTGGTTCAAAAGTAATTCAGCTATACCACTCATTCCAATACCACCAATACCAACAAAATGTAGTTTTTTTACATGCCTAAACATTAAGCCTGGGCCACCTCTAGTATTTTCTTTACAATATTCTTTGTAGCATTTGGCTTTGCCAATTGGAGTGCATTTTTCCGCATCTTAGATAATTTATTTTTATCTTTCATTAATTCAAGAATTATATTTCCAAGAATATTATTATCCATATTATTTTGATTTATCATAATTGCAGCACCTGCTCGCATGATTGTTTCTGCATTTTTAGTCTGATGGTCCGCGGTAGCGGTAGGAAGGGGGAGGAGGATGCTAGGCATACCGCAGACCAATAACTCAGACAAAGTCAACGCACCAGCTCTTGAAATAACAAGATCACTGATTGCATATGCAAGATTCATTTCTTTTATGTATGGTTTAATTTTTATTTTTTCAGTTTCAAGGTGTTTTAAGCTTGAATAATTCTTTTTACCCGTTTGCCACAAAAGTTGGATATTATTCTTATCAAAAATATCCAATATTGAACATATAGCATTATTAAGATGGACAGATCCTTGACTACCACCAAATAGAAATATAGTTTGTAGAGAACTATCTAATTGGAAAACATCGCACCCTATTTGTTTTGACCCTTTATCAATCCCACTGCGCGTTGGATTTCCGGTCACATTTATTTTAGTATCTAGATAAGGTTCAGAATCTTTTGTACCAGCAAATACTGCAGTTGCTTTTTTAGCAAATAATCTTGTCGTTAAACCCGGGTAAGAATTTTGCTCTTGGATCATAGTTGGTATATTTCTTTCTATTCCAATTTTTACAGGTATATAACTAGCATATCCGCCAGTGCCAATTATTACTTTGGGATCCATTTTATCAAATAAAGATTTAATTTTCTTAATGGATAATGGAATTCGAATGAATAAAGCCAAATTTTTTACAATATTATTAATAGATAATGATCTTTGAAAACCACTAATGGGTATGAGTGTATGAGATAGACCTTTATTTGGAAGTATTTTTGCTTCTAAGCCAAATTCAGAACCAATGTAATGTACTTTTACATTATTTGTCCGTTTCATAATTTCTTCACCTATTGCTAACGCAGGGTAAAGATGACCTCCAGTTCCTCCTCCAGCAATCATTATACGAATTTCCTCATCCATATACCCTCGGGCTCCATCCGCTTTTATGAACCAAAGATCTTTTTGCCTGACTTATATTAAGCAATATTCCCATGCTAACCAGATTGATTAGTAGACCAGAGCCACCATAACTAATAAATGGCATTGGTAACCCAGTAGTAGGAACAACACCAGTAACTACCGCTGCATTTATAAAACCGTAAAGTATAAAATTAAAACTGATTCCTATTGCAAGAAGAATACCGAAAGTATCTGTACTTTCTTTAGCTATTTTTATTCCTCTTTGGAAAATAAAAACAAAAGCAGATAAGATAAATACTGTACCTAATAGTCCAAGTTCCTCGCCAATTATTGCAAAAATAAAATCTGTATGGGGAGTAGGAAGAAACAAGTTTTTTCCTAGACTGTTTCCTAACCCTAAACCTAGAAAACCTCCATTACCTAGACTGATCAATGATTGTTTTATCTGGTACGATTCTTGGATTCCGGCAGATTCTCCATAAAAAAAAGTTAAAACTCTTTGCAATCGATAAGGTTTCATCAACATAATCGGAACAAGCACCAGCAGCGAAACAGCGCCAGTTGCTGTTAAATGAGAAATTTTTGCCCCCCCTATAAATAACATCATAAAACCAATTAATCCAATCATTGCTGCAGAGCTAAAATCAGGCTGAATTACTATTAATCCCATTGTAATAGCAAGAATACAAATGAGTATTGCAAATCCATTATAAAAATCTTTTATTTTTTCTCTATACTGATCTATAAATGTTGCTATATAAATAATTATAGAAAGACGTGCTATATCAGACGTTTGAATAGAAAATCCACCAATATATAACCATCTCGCTGGTGAATTATTTCCTTGAATCCAATAACTAATCTTAGTAGCAAGCAGCAATGCGATGGAGCCTATTAATAAATATTTTGAAATATTTTTTAAATTACGGTAATCAAAAATCATTACAGTAAACATAAAAAAAATTCCAATTAATAGCCTTTTTAGATGTGCTTGCAAATAAATGGTTGCTGTTGCTCTTTGGGATTGATCCAAAGATATTGAATTACTTGCACTAAATAACATAACAGTTCCAATTACGCATAGGAGAACAACGCCTCCTAATAAATAATGATCATATTTTTTTGTTATTACATCAATATATTTCATTGATTTATTTCCATAGAATTAACTAAGTCTCTAAAATGATCACCACGATGTTCAAAATTGTCAAATTGATCAAAACTTGCGCAACCTGGAGACAATAAAATTATATCTCCAGGTTGGCTGTAGTTCTGGGCAAGGCTTAGGGCTTCATTAAGATCCATTGCCGAGGTAGATCTTACCGCATCCCCTATTTCCAGGAGTATTAATTCCTTAGCTTGCCCGAATGCGATCACTGTTTTGAGGTACTTGTGGGTATGAGGAAGGAGTGATCGAAAATCACCGCCCTTATCCAAGCCTCCTAGGAGTAGGATAGTTGGCTGTGAGAAGCTTATTAATGCCACTTGAACAGCACCTAAGTTTGTTGCTTTAGAATCATTTATATACGTAACACCATTTATTTCAGCTACTTTTTCTAATCTATGGGGTACACCTGAAAAAGTAGATAAAACTGAACGAATTTTATTATATGTTATTCCAATTATATGCGCCGCTGTAGCAGCTGCCAATGCATTTAATAGATTATGTTTTCCAGGTAAAGTTATGTCATCCATTTGCATAAGCGTGTCGTGCTCATGAGTGTAAATTTTTGTACGATTTGGTTGAAAAATCGCCTCCGGATGATAATTTGGTCCGAAGGCGATTTTTCTAGAGGTGGACTCCGCAATTTCCTCTACCAATATATTGTCATTTGCATTATATACAATAAAATCATCTTTAGTTTGATTTGACCACATATTCATCTTAGCAGCTGTATATTCTTTAATTGATGTATATCTATTTAAGTGATCTGGAGTAATATTTAGAAATATTGAAATAAATGGTTTAAAGTGAATAATAAATTCCATTTGGAAACTTGATACTTCTAGGACCCAAACTCTTTTAGTATTTGGGTTATTTAAATCATTTAATACCATACGGGAGAAGGGAATACCTACATTACCTGCCAAAAGCCCACGGATTTCATCATCCTGCACCATTTCTTCAAGAATATGAGCCGTCGTAGTTTTTCCATTACTACCCGTTATTGCTATAATTGGAGCTTCTGTGTACCAACTAGCAAACTCAATTTCACTAATAATAGGTATATTTCTTGCTTTAGCTTTTACAATTAATTCTGAATTTTGAGGAATTCCTGGAGATATTATCCAAAGATCTGCTTCGTATATTTGATCACTGTGATTTCCTAATTCTCCATTTATATTTAGTTTTTTTAGTTCATCTAATGAATCGATCAAATCCTGTGAATCATTTTGATCACTAACAAATACATGCGCTTCTTTATAGACAGCTAGCGATGCAGCTGCAACGCCACTAAGAGCAAGACCGAGTATAACTACTTTTTTTCCTTTTATATCTATGGTATCTCGGTCTAGTAGTACCATTATCTTATCTTAAAAGTTGTTAGTGAAAAAAGGGCCAAGAGTATTCCTATAATCCAAAATCGAATAACGACGCGCGATTCTGGCCAACCTTTTAATTCAAAATGATGATGAATAGGGGCCATTTTGAAAAATCTTTCTCCTTTACCCGATCGGTATTTTGTCCATCGGAAATAACCAACTTGAATCATTACGCTGATAGCCTCCCAAACAAAAACACCTCCTATGATTGCTAATAAGAGCTCTTTTTTAAGCAATACTGCTAATGTACCTAATGCTGCCCCAGTAGATAATGATCCAATATCTCCCATAAACACTTCCGCTGGACTTGCATTAAACCATAGATAACCAATGCAGGCTCCAGTAATAGCAGCAGTGAAAACTGTCAACTCTCCTGCACCAGGTAAATACATTATATTTAAATAATCTGAAAAATCAACTCGACCACTGATATAAGCAATTGCTGAAAAAACAGAAAAAGATATAGCTAATAATCCAGCCGCTAGGCCGTCTAAACCATCTGTTAAATTCACTGCATTCGATGTACCTGTTATTACAAGAATAATTATTAATGGATAAAATAATCCAAAGTCTATTTCATAATTCTTTAGAAATGGTATACTTGTAGAAGATACTACATCTTGATACTCAGAAGTATTATAAAGCCAGAAACTAATAACGACACCGAGAGATATCTGTCCGATCAATTTGTATTTTCCTATCAAACCTTTTTCAAATTTTTTTACAACCTTTAGATAATCATCTAAAAAGCCTATAATTCCCATCCATATCAATGATAATAGAATTATTTGAATAAATGTATTAGATAGATCAGCAAAGAGAAGGGTTGGGAGGATCACAGATCCTAGAATTATGATCCCCCCCATAGTTGGCGTGCCCTTCTTCACGAGGTGTGATTCGGGTCCGGATGAGCGTATCTCTTCACCTATTTGATGAAAACGCAATTTGTGGATAATCCATGGCCCGATGAGGAAGCTTATAAATAGCGCTACGATAGCAGCAGATGCTGAGCGAAAAGTAATGTATTGAAATAAATTCAACGGAGAATAATAAGTTTTGAGCGGTAATAGAAGTTCGTATAGCATTATTTCATTAATGTTTCTATAATAGTTTCCATTGCCATACCTCGTGATCCTTTAACTAAAATTTTATCACCATCCGTTATTTCAGTTCTTAATTCCTTTATCAAATCTTCTTTAGTGCTAAAATGCATATGGTCAGGACCACTTAATATTGATTCATGAGTTGCGACAGTTTCAGCTCCTACTGTAAATACAAGATCAAGATCTGATTCAGCACATTTTTGGCCAACTTTGATATGTTGATTTTTGGACTCGTTTCCAAGCTCAAACATGTCTCCAAAAATTAAAATTCTTCTGCCATTTCCTGAGAACCCTGTTAAATAGTCTATAGCCGCAACTGTTGATTCAAGATTTGCATTATATGTATCATCAATAAATGTCATATTGTTTGATTTCTTTATCTCACAACGTCCTGGAGGAGGTTGAAAAGTGGATATTCTATCTCGAAATAATTCCCAAGAAATATTTAAAGTATCTGCAATAGCTGCACAAGCGATGATATTTTTGGCAAATGAAAAATTACTTGAACCAGTAAAAATATCCTCAGTGGAAATTGTTAAAGAAAGGGTTCCATCATCCTCAGTGTGAATATCAGCCGGATAATCACAGTCAGTAGTTATTCCAAATGTTATTGAATTTTTTGGACGGTCCATTTTTGATATATAAGGATCTGTTAAATTGACAAACCCAACCCCCTTTTCACTCATAGACTTAAATAAGGCAGCTTTTGTATGAGCGACCTCATCAATGGATCCAAACCCTTCAAGATGAGCAGGCGCTATATTGGTAATTAAACCATGAGTTGGATTAGCAATGCTACATAAAGCGCCAATGTCTCCAGGTTGATTTGCCCCCATTTCCAAAATGCTTATTGAATGGGCTTGCATCATTTGGAATAAGGTAAGAGGTAGCCCAATTGAAGTATTATAATTTCCTTCAGTTGCATGTACGGCAAATTGAGCGTTTAAAATATGACGTAATAATTCCTTTGTAGATGTTTTTCCATTAGTACCTGTTATTGCTATGACAGGTATATCAAATTGATTACGCCAAAAAGAAGCAACTGCACTAATAGCTTCCACAGAATTATTTACTAAAACTGCATCTGCATCAGTTTCAATATGTTTTTCAACCACCACCACCTTTGCGCCATTATCAACTGCATTATCAATAAAGTCATGCCCATCAACATTCTCGCCGCAAATAGCAATATATAAATCTCCAGACCGGCATTCTCTGCTATCAGTACAAATGCCACCAACCATTGGTATGGTATGGCCAGTTACTGTGCTAAAAATAACTTCAAATTGCGTAGGGTCAGGTAAGCTAATTCTCATGAGAATACTCATTTATAATATTTATGTCTGAATATGAAATAAGTTCTCCACATATTTCTTGATACTCTTCACGTCCTTTTCCTAAAACAATCACAATATCATTCTTTACTGTCATATCTAATGCAGCTCTTAATCCTTTTTCTCTATCCATAAAAACATCAAAATTATTATTTTTGAATCCACTGACAATTTCTTCATTTATTTTAGGAAGCTTTTCATTTCTCGGATTATCGGGAGTTACAAAACTATGCGTTGCATATTCTTCTGCTATAGCAGCCATTACAGATCTTTTTGACCTATCTCTCTCTCCACCGCATCCAAATACAATATAAATTTTTGCTTTTGAATAAATCATTAATTCCTTGATGGCGCTAAGTACTTTTTTATATGCATCAGGTGTATGCGCATAATCAACTATAGCCTTGCCTCCAGAACGGAGAAAAAAAGTTTCCATACGACCAGGGATTGATCTACACAAATTTATTCCATCCTCAATAGCTTTTTTACCAATACCCATTGTGCTACCCGTAGCTGTAGCACAAAGAATATTTTCTACATTGAATTCCCCAATCATTGAAGATTCAATATTATATGATATTCCTCCGGCCTGTATAGTGCCATGAATACCATTTAGAGAAATCTTATAATTCAAAAAAGATATATCAGCGTCCGAAAACATAGATGTGTTTATAACTGGAACAGTGCATCTAGTAGATATCGCTTTACCAAATTTATTATCTACATTAATTACTGCAGCAGTTGAATTAGGATATGAGGTAAATAATTTAACTTTTGCTTCAAAATAATTTTCTATTTTACCGTGGTAATCTAAGTGCTCAGGATAAAGGTTAGTAAAAACTGTGAAATTAAAATCTACATCATTTATCCGATATTGATCTAATGCATGTGAACTTGCTTCCATTACAATGTGGGTAAATCCATTATTAAATAGATTATTCAAATTTTGATGAAGAGTTATGGGGTCAGGTGTAGTAAGTGATTTATTTTTTGAATATCCTTCTGCAATAATACCTAATGTTCCAATTTGAGCTACTTTCTTCCCTGCAGAATTAAGTATAGATGTTAGCAACGAAGCTGTAGATGTTTTACCATTAGTCCCTGTAATTCCAACTACATTCATTTTTTTCGTCGGATGATTATAAAATTCTGCCGCTATTCGAGATACCTCTTTACGAGGATTTGTTACTTTTATTTTTGGAATTGGCAACTTTTTAATAAAGCCATTATCCGTAATTACGGCAGCAGCACCATTTTTTATTGCTTCAGGGATAAATCCATGTCCATCAAAATTATTGCCTTTAATAGCTATATATAGTTCGCCAGGATTGATGTTTCTTGAATTCGTTGATATGCCTGATATTGGAATATTTGGAACATCTTCAATTTTAATAATATCTCTTAATAGGTGGTTTAGCGTGTTTTTCATTGTAAACCTATAGTGCATACAGAACCTTCAATAAGACCTGTACCGGGTTTTGGACTTTGCCAAGCTACTTGTCCAGATCCACTAAATTTTATTTTATATCCTATTTGACGTAATACGTCTTTTGCTTTCAAGAGACTCATGCCCCTTACATCAGGCATTAAATTGCTATATTGATTCATATTTACATACGCTGCTTTTGCAAACAATGGTTTAAATTGAACTTTATTTGATTCATTAAAATTGTCCACCATCATCAAAGGTTCTTTCTTTTTTTTGTATTTATCTTTCAAAATTTGAATTGAATCATCCATATTTATAATTCTTTTTGCTACTCGATGAAAGATAGGAGCAGCACCGATCCCTCCCCAATGAAATCCGTATTTTGGTTCATTCAATACAAAAACCCCAACTATCTGAGGGTTTTCAGCGGGGAAAAATCCTGCAAAATTCGATATGTATTTTGTTTTTGAATATTCTCCATCTATAAATTTTTCAGCAGTACCTGTTTTGCCAGCGATCGACCAACCTGGAAGGTATGCGTTTGTACCTGTTCCTGTTTCTACTACTCTGGTTAACATTTTTGTTAGATCTTTCATCACTTTGGAATCGGAAACCTTTCTTAAGACTTCTGGAGCTTCTGTATAAATCGATTTTCCATTATTATCTATAATCTGTTTTACAAGTAAAGGTTTCATTAAGAATCCACCATTTGCAATTGCTGCATATGCCATTGCCAATTGCAATGTTGTGACAGCAATTTCCTGCCCCATCGATACAGATGCGATTGAAAAGCCACTCCATTTTGTTATATGGTGCAATGTTCCTGAAGATTCCCCTGCAAAACTAATATTTGTTGGCATTCCAAAACCAAAATCTCGACAGGTTCGATATAATCGTTTTCTTCCAATCCTATCTGCGATCTTTATTATACCAACATTACTAGAGTTTTCTATGATTTGTGGAAAAGTTAATAATCCATAATCCTCGTGATCATTTACAACTTCTCCTGCAAATGTAAATTGTCCATTTTCACAAAAGAATTCTTCATTTAGATCAACTAATTGATGCTTTAAAGCTGCAGCAGCAGCAACAAACTTGAATGTAGAACCGGGCTCAAACTGGTCAGTTAAAACTCTATTTTTATGAAATTCCATCGAGTATTTTGATGGATAGTTTGAATCAAAGTCTGGCAATGAAGCCATCGCTAATATCGCTCCTGTCTGAGGGTTGATTAAAATCCCCATTGCAGAGCTTGCTTCTGTTTCATTAACTCTTCGATATAATTCTTCTTGTAAAACCACTTGATAATCAAGATCAATAGTAAGTTGGACATTGTTCCCATCAATTGGTGCTTTTGAAGGAAATCTATTATTAGGTAGAGCATTCCCTTTTCCACTTATTTGTCGCACTACCCAACCCGAGGATCCCGTTAAATAATCATTGAATTGTTTTTCTATTCCTGTAAGTCCAAAATTATCTGGATCAGTGTAACCAATTAATTGTGAAGCAATATTTCCATTTGGATAAAAGCGGCGCGAATCTCTCTCAACAATTAATCCCTCAGGTAAATCTTCTAGTAAGAATTCAGACTCTTTTTTACTAAGATTTCTCTCCAAATAAGTAAAATTCTTATTCTTTTCTAATTTCTCTTTATAGTATTTAGATGAACGCCCAAAATAATCACTTAACTTATTTGCAAGTTTATTTTTGCTACTAACTTTGGCAGGATAAGTTGCAAAAGAGTATTTAATAATATTTCTAGTTAAAGGTTTACTATTGTGGTCATAAATATTTCCTCTAACAGCAGGGAGAGGCATTTGAGCCTGCGCTTGTTTAAAACCTAGTTCTCTATACTTTGCTCCGTTGATTACTTGCACTTGAAATAGACGGATTGATAAACCTATCCATGAAAATAAAATTAAAGATATGATTAATAGAATTCTTGAACGAAACTTTAGATAATTTTTTGTCATTTTTTAAATGCTAAATTTTTTGGATCAATATAAACTGAGATCGTTTCTGGAGTCGCAAATACCATTCCAAGTTCTTTTCTTGCTTTATCTGTAACACGATCAACTCGACCAAGTAAAGCAATATCATTTTGAAGACCCTTAATGCTGTTATTTAGTTCTTCTCTTGTAGCTTTTTGCAACTCTATTGCAATTAGAGTTTCATCAATTTCCGTATAAACCCATAAATAAGATATAAGGCCAATTATTGATGCAATTGCGATGCCAAAAAATGATAAAGTTTGTATAAACTCTTTTTGTTTTCTAGCATTTCTTTTTGTGAACTTTTTCATATTTATATTTTACTACCTACTCTTAATTTTCCGCTTCTAGATCTTTTATTATTTAAAATTTCTATTTCTGAAGGCCTAATTGGTTTTTTTGTTAAAATCTTTAAAACACTAATATCCGATAAGTGTTTGTATTGATGTTTTACTAATCTGTCTTCAAGGGAATGGTAGCTGATAATTGCTATTTTTCCATTTGGGGATAGATAATTAACAAACTTTAAAAGAAAATCTTGTAGAATTTCCAATTCATTATTCACAATTATTCTTAGAGATTGAAAAATACGAGCTAAGATACGATCTCTATTTTTGGGTGGAGTGCATCTCCGAATAGCCTCACGCAAATGATTCACTGTTTTCATTTCTTTCATTTCTTTTATCGATCGTGCGATACGATAAGAGAACCGTTCCTCTCCATAGATTTGAAAGATTTTTGTTAATTTATCTATGCTATTATTTTTGATTACATCACTTGCTTTTTCACCGGATGTATAGTCAAATCGCATATCTAAATTTCCTTCCGATCGGTAAGAAAATCCTCGGCGCTCAGAGTTAAGCTGATTAGATGAAAAGCCAAGATCAAGTATGATACCATTGACATAAGAGATCCCCTCTTTAGATAATATAGTATCAAGTTTATTATACGATGAATGATAGAGGGAGAGCAGGGAGGAAGAGCTTGAAAAATTCTCATTACAGATTTTCAATGCTTCTTCATCACGATCAATGCCTATTAGTTTACCGTGCTTTCCTAGGCTGTTGAGAATTGGGGCGGCGTGACCTCCAGGACCAATAGTCCCATCTATGTAGATCCCATCTGATTCTATCGCCAGATAGGATAAAATTTCTTCGCTCATTACAGGGATATGGTTTAATGCTAAATCCTGCATTGAGCCCGTTTTCATTAAATAATAATCTTTTCTGCAAGCTCATCGTAAGCATTATTATCTATTTTTATATTTTTCTTATCAATTTCTTTTAGCTTATCAGGATTCCAAATTTCTATTTTGTTCACCATTCCAATAATTAATGTTTTTTTCTTTAAGTGAGAGTAATCAATTAGGTTTGTTGTTAATTGTATACGACCTTGTTTATCGTAACTAGTAGCTGAAGCATACCGCACAGTATTTCTAATAAAAGTTCTATTAATTGCTGACAATGAAGATAGATTTTTCAAATTATTCTCAATATTTTTCCAAACAATAGCTGGGTAAACCCAAATGCACGGATCCATTCCTTTTGTAATAACAAACATTTCTTCATTATCCGCAGATAATGCTTTACGAAATTTCGCTGGAATATTGACACGACCTTTATTATCAACCGTATAAGAATATTCCCCAGTAAATGTATTTAAATTTGTAGTCATCACTGTTTAAATATAAGGGATATTTACCCACAACTACCCACAATATATTTAGTTTGAATAATTATATCAATATATTTTTAGCTAATAATGATAAAAATATGAAAAATATGTGATTTATAGAGAGGCTACCTATTAATTATAAATAGTGGGTAGCAATGTGTAGTAAATTAGTTTTGGGGTACGAATTGTTGAATAGTTATAGTTCTATTAATTCCATTTAGATATATTTTTGCTGGATGTTTTGTTGATTCAAGATATGGTATCAACTGTCCGTTCCAAAAAATATCTATATTTTTTGCAGGATTAACCAATAATTCAAATCTTTTTACGAAAGAAAAATTGTCCTGCTGAGAGCTATTTAAAATATTTTCAATGGGAAGAGTCGAATCCGTCTCTGTTCTTATCCAGATATCATCTTTTCTTGATATAACTTTTACCATATATGGGGGGTGTACGTCTAATGAACCGCTATTTGTTTTATCTATAATAAAATCATTAATTAATTCAAAATCTGTTATTGGATTTAAGTAAGATGCTTCACCAAAATTTTTATCCATAGATAAATTTTCATCGCTACTAACAATTTTTTTAATTATATATATACTAAATAGAAGTAATAATATCATGGAAAAACCTTTAAGCCATTCAGACTTTTTCTGATATAGATTTTTTGATGATTCAATTTTAGAAGATTCATCAACATCGTTATTTATATCTATTATTGGTAAAATTTCCTCATCAGAATTATTGGGTTCTTTTCCATTATTATTTAATTCATCTAGCTGGTGAAGAGCATCAATAGGATCAGCTCCTATTTCAACGCAATATGCTTTAAGAAATAAACGAATGTAAGTACTAGGTAAAATTTCAAATTTTCCATTTTCAATGGCTTTTAAATATTTTATATTTATCTTTGTTCGCTTTTCAATTGCTTCTAAATCAATTTTACGTTCGCGCCTTAAAGACTTAAGTTTTTTGTGAAGGTCACTCATAATAATTATAATATCATGTAGAAATTAAACGTCATTAGCAATATGAAAAACTAATTTATCACAATTTACTTATTTCTTTCCAAAACTTAGCTAAAGGAAGCCCCATAACATTATAGAAGCAGCCATCAATTTTTTTAACGCATACTGCAAACCAATCTTGGATACCGTAGCTTCCAGCCTTATCAAATGGTTTATAAGTATTAATATAATAAGATATATAGCTATTACTTAAAGTTATAAATGTAACTTTTGTGGTTTCATGAAAAGTTCTATTTATGCTTTTATCTAAACATTGAAGGGATACACCTGTAATTACTTTATGAGTTTTTCCAGATAGCATAGAAAGCATATCAAAACTTTCTTTATCATTTTTAGGTTTCCCGAGTATTTTTTTATTACATACTACTATAGTATCTGCTCCAACAACTAATTCTTTAGGAAATTTAATAGAAATTTTTCTAGCTTTTTCTATTGCAAAATATTTAGCAATACGTTCTGGAGAAAGATCAAATTCTATTGATTCATCTATACCGCTAATCTCTGTAGTAAAATCGATTCCAATTTGTTTTAACAATTGTTTTCTTCGTGGTGAACCGGAAGCCAAGATTATATTATTAAAATGAAACATAAGATTTATTGATATTTAGCTATTTTACCAATTCTTGATACTTTAATACCATCCTTAATTGCTTTAAGTGAATATAGATATACTCCATTAGCAATATTATCTCCATATTTATCTTTACCATCCCAATTAATAAAGTTATAACCTGCTTCATAAAATTCTCTATCAATATTTCTAACTTTTCTTCCACCTAAAGTATAAATATTAATTTCAATTTCTGCTGATTCATTTATTTCAAAGCTAAACTGAGTATTATTTTTAAATGGGTTTGGATAATTAAATACATTAAATAATGTTAAACCTTTATTATCTGTAACAAATAGTTTAATGTCCTTTTGAGAAGGATTATTAGCATTATCCCAGGCTTTAACTTGGAAATGTAAATTATCATTACTTAATTCGTTAATAAGTATTTTCCCAGTTGTAATGCTATTCTTATCATAAATAAATAAGTGAGTTATATCTGATTCATTTTTATTGGTTAAATCCGTAAGCAATATTTCATGTCCAATTTCTCCAGTAAGGTTAATACCTATTGGATCTGATAGTCGTAAATATAATTGTTCTTCATTTTCTAAATGGTCACCATTTCTTAATTGAAAACCATTTTCTTTTTCAAATGAAATAATAGGGCCAGAGATATCCTGAACTGAGTTACCTCCTTTAAATATAATGTTTTGCGCTGAACCTATTGCTTCCAAAGATGGGTTATCTTCTAAAATAATATAAACATTAATTTCTCCTGTCTCATCTGAATAGGATATATCCTTTGGGACTCTCATCATTGCACTAAAGTCTCTGCCATTGAAGGAGAATTGACCTTTAAATAATGTTTTTCCTGGTAAAGTATAGCTTAATTCTTGTAAAGTTGAATTAATTGAGTATTCTCTAGTAACTGTTCTATCTGCATCATTTAAAGACAGGAAACCAAATCCCGAACCATTAATATTTATTTCTTGAATACCATTAATCCTTGCAGTATCTAATGTGCGTAAAGTATCGGGACTAATATTAACAATATTTAAGCTATGCTGCGGTAATGCAAGCTTCATAGCGGGGTCCCCGAATAATTGAAAAAGTTCGCCACTTGAAGATCCATCTTTTACTGATTGCAGTATAATCCCAATAGGATCATTTGTTATTGCTCCATCTTGAAAAATAGATTTAAAAATCTCTCTAATAAAATATGCATTACTAGTAACAGATATTAATCTAGTTGTAGAAATAATTGCGCTTGCTCCATTATTTTGCATACGCATGATTTCTTCTGAAAAAGCCTCAGTATCTATTTCATCGAAATGACCCCAAGAACAGGTTCCTGCTATCCAGACTGGAAGCATTCCATTTGTATTAATATTATTTAAATCGTCATCTTGATACAATAATCTTTCTTGAGCCCATTGATGGGCTGAACCATGTCCTATATAGTTTATTATAGATGTGCCTTCAGAAAGCATATTTAACAATTCTTCAGTAGCATCAGGTTTTATTACTCCATAAAGAGATGAATTACTTACTTCGGGATATTCCATCATGTATAATTTTCTAATTTCAATACCTGGGCTGATAAGATTAGCAATAGTTTCAGAGTTTTGAGTATGACTTTTTCCAGTTGCTACAGATCCATGAGTGGGTTCAGGTCTTGCAGCGTCATCTGCTACTAATGTAACTCGCTGTCTCCACATCCCATACATAGGATTTGTTTCGTATTGGATAATCTTTTCTACAAATGCTGAAACATCTTCTGATGATTTCGCAGGATAGCGACCGATTGCAATATCTGGTATTAATCCATTATATGCAGCTAAACGATCATCAGTAGCTCTATGGTTATTACTATAACCTATTTCAATTGTAGGTACTTTAATACTGGATTGCTGAGTTATATTTCGATAATCATAATCTGCATCACCCATTAATAAAAGAGTATATGGCTTAGGTTCTTGCCAGTATTCTTGTGTCCATTGAATAAAATCTCTTATTGCGACTGGATCTTCATTTCCTCCAGAGAATTCATTATAAATTTGTTCTAGATAGATATATTCCGAACTAACTCGATGTGACACCAATGATGCGGATGCATCAGCAAATTCTATTGGGCCAATAATTAGATGATTAACGCCTGACCTATTGGTTCTGTAGCTATTGAAAGATATATTTTCAACTAAATCAAGTTCATTAATAATATTTAATGTAGATAATGAAAAAACACTATAGCGCGATAAAGTATCTTCTGGCAATATAGTGTCAAAATACATGCTAGAATTATCTATATTTTGAATAACTAGTTTTGGTGATGAAATATCAGTTATTTCCCAAACAATGATTTCAGATTGAGTATTAAATTGAAATCTAATAGAATTACTATGAATAGGTGAAAAAAACTCATAAGGAATATTTATATCATCTAGATTTCTACCATATTGCCCGAAAATATAGTCAAAATGCGGCTGAGAATAATTATTACTAGATGAGTTTTTTAGAATAAATAAGTTTGCTCCATTATTCAATCTATTTCCTGAAAAGTTAAAAGTTGTACTAGTTTTAACTAATCCGACCCAAGACTTTGATGCTTGTAATTCGTTCATTGATTGATGGTAAATATCAATTAAATGATTAGGGTTTCCTTGTGTCTCAATAGATGATGAGTTTCCCAAAAATCCAACAGTTGTAGTAACATCTATTGATGAATTTGGTGAATCCATCGATGTAACTATTGTATTAGAACTGCCATTTTGGATCGTTGCACCAGCCCAAGATAGACCACCTGCAAATGGGTTAATTAAATCGTTTTCATGATAAAAAGTTGACACTCCATAGTTTATTGATAATGCAGTGTTTGTAGGAGATTCTAGTTCATTTATCCTTTTACCATAGGTTGTATTTTCATCAGGAATAAAAAGCCAATAATTATTTTTGTCAAAGTATAGATTTTTTTGATGATTTATATTTAAACCCTGATTATTTATACCGCTTGCACCTCTACCATAGAAAATAATTTGATCTTCACTATCAAGCTCTCCATCATCTTCTCCAAGGAAATAAATACCTATCTCAATTAAATTGTCACTAATCTGTTTATAGTTTATTATCTCGGTTATATTATTACTACGATCTCTCCCTAGACTAGAATTTGTGTATAACTTAAAACATCTTGGATCGCGATTGGATAGTTCTAGTCCACTATTTATTATTGAAATTACAGGAATTGTATACATTCCATCATCTGAAATTTTAAATCGAACCCATTGTCCATTTGCGGATAATACCTTATTCATTTTTTTCTTATAAAATGGTTTTATCCATTGTTTTGCTATAGGCCAATTAATTACACGATGTTCTAGAAATTTTTTTTGATTATTATTTGGAGATTTATTATTAGATATATTTTTCTTAAAGAGACAGGTTATCCTGATCTGTTTATAATATTGATTTCTATCCTCTTTAGGATCTATTTGCAAAGTTGCAACATTTAAATTTTGCAACTTTTGAATATTAATCCATTTTATACCATTATGTTCTGGCACATACCAACTGTTAGAAATATTATAAATTTTTCCATATTCAATTAATAATTCTGGATATTCCTGATCTGGCAAACCTATTAGTACAGATATTGGTTTAAGATCTTCCTCTGATATTAAATTAAGATTTACTTCAAGAATTAGTTCATGTTCATTTGATTGTATAACTGAGTAATCAATTTCTGCAAATATATTCGCTAATAATATTATTGGTAGAATTCTTTTAATTAACTTCATCGATATCTGAATTTAGATATTTTGGGCCTATTGAGTTTGAATTATGACGATTTAATGATGTATTTTTTATATTATATTAATTACGATTATTTAGTATTTCAGTTCCAATTCGTTAGAAAGGTTAAAATTTTACTATGTTTGATTTTGAAATAATCAAAGATTTTTATACTGGTCTATCAGAGCGAGTAGATTTTGTAAAGAATATACTTAAACGTCCCTTGACTTATACTGAAAAGATTTTATATAGCCACCTATTTGAATTAAAATTTGATGCTGAATTTCTTAGAACTAAATCATATGTTGAATTTGCTCCAGATCGGGTTGCCATGCAGGATGCAACAGCTCAAATGGCATTGTTGCAATTTGTGATGACAGGTAAGAATAAAGTAGCAAAGCCTACAACAGTTCATTGCGATCATCTTATTCAGGCAGAAGTTAATGCACAAAAAGATTTATCAGTTGCTTTGGATACAAATGGGGAGGTATATGATTTTTTAGAATCAGTATCTAACAAATACGGGATTGGTTTTTGGAAGCCTGGTGCAGGAATAATTCACCAAGTCATTCTTGAAAATTATGCTTTTCCTGGAGGCATGATGATAGGAACAGATAGCCATACGGTTAATGCGGGAGGATTGGGGATGATTGCTATTGGAGTAGGTGGTGCAGATGCTGTTGATGTTATGGCAGGTATGCCATGGGAATTATTATTTCCAAAATTAATAGGTATCAAACTTATAGGTGAATTAAACGGGTGGACATCTTCTAAAGATGTTATATTAAAAGTTGCAGGTTTATTATCTGTAAAAGGAGGTACAGGTGCAATAGTAGAATACTTTGGTCCTGGCGCTAAGAATCTTTCATGCACTGGAAAAGGTACAATATGTAATATGGGTGCAGAAATAGGCGCAACAACATCTATTTTTGGCTATGATGAAAATATGACCAAATATCTTCAAGCTACTGGACGTTCTGAAGTTGTAGAATTAGCAGATAATTATAAAGAATATTTACAAGCTGATAAGGAAGTTTACTCTGATCCGGAATCGTATTTTGATCAAGTGATAGAAATTAATTTATCTGATTTAGAGCCTCATTTAAATGGTCCATTTACTCCAGATAGAGCAACGCCGATATCTCAAATGGCCAAAGCCGCGAAAAAGAATAATTGGCCAACCAAGATTGAAGTTAGTCTAATTGGATCATGTACAAATTCATCATATGAAGACATTTCTCGTTCTGCTAGCATAGCAAAGCAAGCAATAGATAAGAACCTTACCGTTAAAAGCGATTTTACAATAACACCTGGAAGCGAGCAAGTCCGCCATACAGTAAATAGAGATGGGTATCTTAGCATATTTAAAAAAATCGGAGGTATTATTTTGGCAAATGCTTGTGGCCCATGTATTGGACAATGGAACAGGCATTCAGATGATCCAGATAAGAAAAATACAATTGTTACATCATTTAATAGAAACTTTGCTAAGCGAAATGATGGTAATCCCAATACATATGCTTTTGTTGGATCGCCAGAGCTTGTAACTGCACTTGCTATTTCAGGAGATTTATCATTTAATCCAATGAAAGACACTTTAATAAATGACAATTTAGAAGAAGTAATACTAGAACCACCAATTGGTTTAGAATTACCTGTTAATGGATTTGAAGTTGAAGACCTAGGTTATCAGGGTCCTGACAAAAATGGTGTTTCGAATGAGGTTATTGTAAACCCTGAATCAAAACGATTACAATTGCTTACTCCTTTTTCAAAATGGGAAGGAAATAATCTAAGTGACTTGAGATTGTTAATTAAAGCAAAAGGAAAATGTACTACTGATCATATATCTATGGCGGGTCCCTGGTTAAAATATCGTGGTCATTTAGATAATATTTCTGACAATATGTTAACTGGAGCAATCAATTATTTTAACAATAAGTCTAACCTAGTGAAGAATCAACTTACTGGAGATTATGGTCCAGTTCCACAAGTACAAAGATATTATAAAAAAAACAACATTATCTCTATTGTAGTGGGGGATGAGAATTATGGAGAAGGTTCTTCCAGAGAGCATGCTGCTATGGAGCCCAGGCATTTAGGTGTACTGGTAATTCTTGTAAAATCATTTGCAAGAATTCATGAAACTAACCTTAAAAAACAGGGAATGTTGGCTCTTACATTTATTGACCCTTCTGATTATGATAAGATTTTAGAAGATGATTCTTTTACATTTCTTGATCTTGATCAGATAGCACCTGGAAGAAACATTGCTTTAGAAGTTAATCATATGGATTCAAGTATTGATATTATTAATTGTAAGCATACGTATAATGATACACAGATAGCTTGGTTCCAAGCAGGATCTGCACTTAATTTGATTCGAGAAAATGAAAGATAAAGTGATACAAATTCTTGTCACTGATCCACTATCAGATGCTGGTATTTCGGTGTTAAAAGATGCAAATATAAAAGTTGTATATAATACTGATGCTAATAAAAAAGATATGTTAAATATAGTTTCAGAAATTGATGGATGGATTATTCGTAGCGGAACAGTAATTGATGAAGATTTAATTCATGCAGCTAAAAAATTACAGGTCATTGGACGTGCTGGTGTTGGTGTAGATAATATTGATATTCCTTCAGCCACTCAAAAAGGAATTATTGTAATGAATACTCCAGATGTAAATACAGTATCAGCGGCTGAGCATACTATTGGTATTATGCTATCCTTAGCTAGAAATATTTCTATTGGTAATCAAAGGCTTAATGCTGGAAAGTGGGATCGTAATAATCTTGTTGGAACTGAGCTTAGAAATAAAACGATAGGCATAGTTGGTCTAGGGAAAATTGGCAGAGAAGTGATGACTAGGTGTTTATCATTTGGTATGCGAGTAATAGGTTATGATCCATATATAACTGACAATGTTTTTAGCTCAGGCGATATTACATTTACTGATTTAGATACTTTGACCAAAGAATCTGACTTTATTACAGTACATGTACCCAAACTTGATTCTACGAATAATATGTTTGATTTAGAACGAATCAAGATGATGAAATCAACAGCTATGATAATAAATGTTGCTCGTGGAGGAATTATTAATGAAGAAGATTTGGCTGTTGCAGTTAAAGAAGGGACAATTGCTGGTGCTGCGATAGACGTTTTTGTGCAGGAGCCTATTGAAAAAGACCATCCTTTTACTAAGATTAATAATATTCTTATGACTCCTCATCTTGGCGCTTCCACCAAAGAAGCTAAAGAAGGCGTATCCGTAACGATTTGTGAATTAGTTCGTGATTATATAATTAATAATAAGCTTTCAAATGCATTAAATATTCCTATCAGTGATATGAATATATTAAAACAAATACAGCCTCATTTATTACTCGCAGAAAAAATGGGTACTATTCAAGGGCAATTAGCTCAAGGCGCTATTCAAAAAGTGAAAGTACATGTTCAGGGACCATTCGATGATTTTAAACCATTTATGTTGGCTTTTATTAAAGGGTTATTAAATGATCGGATTCCTGATAGAGTAAATTTTATTAATGCTGAATTTCTTGCGAAAGAAAGAGGTATAATTATTGAATATGGGGCAAATAACGAAGATGGATCATATACTAACCTCATTAATTCTTGTGTAGTATTTGATAATATGGAAAATATGCTTGATGGAAGCGTTTTTGATGGCAACCAACTGCGATTAGTTAATATTCTAGGATATGATATGGATATAAATCCCATAGGGAACCTTTTATTTGTTAAAAATGAAGATGTGCCAGGTGTAATTGGAAAAGTTGGAACGCTATTAGGTGAACATAAAATTAATATAGGCGCATATCTTTTAAGTAATGCAACTGAAATGGATGAAGCTTTTGCAGTAATAAGATTAGACGCAGAAGTTCCTTCTTCCGTTATTCAATTATTAATTGAAATACCGGAAATTTTATCTGTACAACAAATTATTTGTTAAATATTTAATTAATCTTTGATAATAAAAGAAAATTCTAAAACCCATATTGTTGGTGCTGGAATTGGTGGAATGACAGCTGCTATTAATTTATCTAAATTTGGTAAATCTGTAATTATTTATGAAAAAAACGATAGTATTGGCGCTTCAAGAGATGGAGATTTAGAAGGTATAGAAAACTGGATATTATCAAAGAATTTACCCGAATCAATTGCAGAATGTGGTATAGATTTTAATGGTATTCCCAAATTCCCTATATTTGAATTTTTTGTTCATTTAAATGGTATAAAACCGGTTAAAATTAAATCCCAAGAACCTTTTTTTTATATAGTTAAGCGAGGCACTTCTAGTGATTCATTTGATAATTACTTGGCAGAAATATGTAATAGCTTAAATGTTAAATTCTTATTTAATCAAAATCATGATATTTCAACAGCAGATATAAATGCAACAGGGGCATATCGTGCTGCAGCATATATACGTGGAGCCCAAATTGTAACTGATTTACCAAACCAAGTACATCTATTACTTGGAAAAGAATTTGCACCAAGAGGTTATGCATATTTAATTATTAATGATGGTTTTGGTACTATGGCAACAGCATTCAAGAAAAGCGCAAGAGGAAATGATCCATTAAGTCCTTGTATTCAATATTTTAGAACACTTGGGTTTGATTTCAAGGTTAAAAGTACATATGCTAACCGTGGTAGTTTTAATCTTCCAAATCTCTGGGATATAAAAAATCCTATTAAGATTGGTGAAGCGGGTGGTTATCAAGATTATTTATTTGGTTTTGGTATGAGGATTGCAATGTATTCTGGACTTTCGGCTGCATATAAATTGTCTGGTAAAAATTTCCAATCGAAGATTATTAATCGGGAATTAAATATTAAGAGAAGAATTTCATTCGCTAACAGATTATTATTTGAAAACTTATCAATTAATAATGCTCAATATTGGGTAGCTAGATTTGAAAAAAGTAAAGAACCTTTAAATATTTTAAGAGCAGCATATGATTGGAATTGGAAAAAAATTATTAAAAGTATTAAACTTACTAATCAATATGCGATACGCTTTTCTTAGAGGAGTTCAATTATTTGCGATGATAATTATAATTTCTGGCTTTGTAATAGGAATACGATTACGTAATATGGATATAGAGTTATCATCTTTAGTTATTGGTGCAATAATTTTTTATATGGCAAATCTTTTTCTTGATAAATCAAACTAATGATTTTTTAACTTTAGGATATTATAATGACTAAACTATGGAATGATTTAAAAAAAAATATGAAGGATTGGAGTTCTGCTGCTGTAGAAAAAGCAGAAGAGGTTAGTAAAATTGCAGTTGCAAAAACTGAAGAATTAACCAAAATAAGTAAAATTAAAATTGAAGAACATCAATTACAGCGTGAGTTGTCAGCTTTATATGAAGATATGGGTCGCATGGTTACAAAATATGCAAAAGATGAAAATATGGTAAACTTTTCAGGGAATCAGGAATTTTTTCACCTTGTCGAAAAGATTGATAAAATTCAGTTAAAGATTGATAAGAAAATAGCTGACATTAGAGGCATAAAGGAAGAGTACAATATACCTGATTCAGACGTGGACTATGTAATAGAAAATCCAAGACTAGATACTCAAAATGAAGTAGAAGAAATTGCTGAAGAAAATGATTCTAAAAATGAAAATTCAACTGAATCAATTTCTAAAGAAGATTGATTATACCTGATCTAGATTGAATAATAGATCTGAAACAGATAATAAACGCTCCCTTGAATTATATCTAGACGATATAAAAAAATATCAACCTCTGGACACCGAAGAAGAAATTATATTAGCAGGCCTTGCTAAAAAAGGGGATTTAAAGGCAATAAATAAACTAATCACCCACAACCTACGGTTTGTTGTAGCTGTGGCAAAAAAGTTTCAAGGTCAAGGTCTTCCTTTTGAAGATCTAATCAATGAAGGGAATTTAGGTTTAATCAAGGCAGTAGAGAGATATGATGAAACTCGTGGTTTTAAATTTATTTCTTATGCAGTTTGGTGGATTACTCAAGGAATACGCCAAGCCATTCAAAAAACTGGTAGAGTTATAAGGCTACCTGCACATGTAAGAGAATCTATAGGTAAATTATATAAAAAATCTATTGAATTAGAACAGAATATAGAGAGAGAGCCAACTGCAGATGAACTTGCTGAAATAACAAAAATATCACCAAGTTGGATAAATGATCTAAAACGAATTATTACTGAGCCCGTTTCTTTGGAGGAGTCATTTGGAGATTCTGATACTGCTATATTACATTTGTTAGCTTCAAATGACCCTAGACCTGAAGCGGCCTTAATGAAGCAAAGTATTGAAAAAGAAATTTTATCTGTTTTAGATACATTAGATGAAAGAGAAAAACTAGTTCTTGTTTATTATTTTGGTTTTGAAGGAAAAAAACAAAAGAACCTTCAAGAAATAGGAGATGAATTGCAAATAACAAGTGAACGGGTACGGCAAATCAAAGATAGGGCTTTACAAAGACTTAGACATGTGACTCGTTCTCAATTATTAAAAATATATATTCATTAAATTTTTTGAAATAAATTATTTTGTAATAATTATAGTTTTAATAGTAAAATCTTTCGGAATTATGCAAACAATTATTAACTTCCATGGTTATGCTTAAGAGAAGAAAAAAAATCTCATCTCGAATCGATGATCATCGTTATGCATTTATATCATATGATGATGAGAATGGTACTCAATGGGATTTCTCTAAAAGACAATTATTGATAGTTGTTTTTCTCTGTGTATCAATTGTAGGAACTGGTTTATTTTTTGCTACTGATTATCTTACAAAAATTTTATATCAGACAAAATTAAAGAATCTAAAAAGAGATTATAGTCAATTATCTCTTACGCTATCTAAACTTCATCAACAGATGGATTTATTATCTACGCATGTAGTAAATATAGAAGAAAAAGATCGAGCATTGAGGACTTATGCAAATATGCCTCAAATAGATAAAGATGTTAGAAAATTAGGTATTGGAGGTATGGAGGTTGTTAAGCCTCTTAAAGTAGAAAATCAATTATCAGACCCTGCAAGTAAATTAATTGATATGGAGATGAATGTAGATAATTTAACAAGGAAAGTGAAATTAGAACTTGCCAGTTATTCAAATATTTATAATAAAGTAATAAAAGAATCAGATCGTTTACAATCAATTCCATCTATTCGGCCGGTAAATGGAGGATATATTAATTCAGGATTTGGTTATCGAAATGACCCATTTACTAGTAAACCTCGTTTTCATTATGGCCAGGATATTACTGTTTCTTCTGGTACAAATATTTATGCACCTTCTGATGGTGTAGTTAAATATGCAGCTAGACAGGGAGGTTTTGGAAAAGTAATTAAATTAGACCATGGATATGGATATAGAACAATTTTTGCGCATTTGTCTAAATTTTATGTTAAATGGGGTCAGAAAGTAAAACGTGGCGATCTTATTGGCAAATCAGGGAATACAGGACGTTCAGCAGGACCTCACTTACATTATGAAGTTCATCGTAATGGAGTTCCACAAAACCCATTGGATTATTTTTTCAGTGGGTATATCAAATAAATTAGAGTTTATAATTCACCTAAACTCGGGGTTTCTTAACTAAATATTTATATTATGGGTAAATACTACCTAGAAACTTTTGGATGCCAAATGAACGTGGCGGATTCAGAAATGATTGAAGGGATACTTCAATCAAAAAATTATTTTTCCATCGATTCTATTGATAAGGCTGATATTATTTTTGTAAATACTTGCGCAATCAGAGAACATGCTGAAGAAAAGGTACATTCTCGTCTTGGTGTTTTTTCGAGAATCAAACGTAATAACCCTGAAGTGATTATTGGTGTATTAGGTTGTATGGCTCAGCATTTGAAAGATGATATTCTTGATTCCAAACCATATGTGGATATCATTCTTGGTCCAGATTCTTATAGAAAACTACCAGCATTACTTGAACGTAAAATGGAAGATAAAAAAAATATAGTAGATACTAAATTATCCAGATATGAAGTTTATGATAATTTTTTTCCTTCTAGAAAAGAAGGTATTAATGCATGGATATCAATTATGCGTGGTTGCGATAAATTTTGCACTTTTTGTATTGTCCCATTTACTAGAGGAAGAGAAAGAAGTAGAAGTGTAAATAGTATAGTTAATGAAGTTAAAAAAGCAGTTAATGAAGGATTTATTGAAATAACATTATTAGGTCAGAATGTTAATTCTTATAAATATGAAAACCATACCTTTGATTATTTATTAAAAGAAATAGCAGAAATATCTGGAGTTGAAAGATTAAGATATACTTCCCCTCATCCTGAAGATATGACAGACGATGTTCTATATATTATGGCTCATTATGATAATATTTGTAATGCTGTTCATTTTCCATTGCAGGCAGGATCTAGTAGGATACTCAATCGAATGAATAGAACATATACTAAAAACCATTTTATTAAAAGAGCCCATCGTATTAGAGAAATATTGCCAAGTTGTGGTTTAACTACAGATATAATAGTTGGTTTTCCTGGAGAAACGAATTCTGAATTTGAAGAGACTTTGGATGTTATGAATAAAATAAAATTTGATTCAGCATTTACATTTAAATATTCACCAAGGTTAGGAACAAAAGCTCATGAATATTCTGACCAAATATCTGAAATGGACAAGCATGAAAGATTAGACAAAGTAATTAAACTTCAAAAGGAACATACTTTTATTAGGAATAAAGAAATGATAGGTAATATTGAAAGAGTTCTAGTTGAAAAAAATAGTAAAAGATCTATTAATCAATGGGCTGGTAGAACTGACTCAAATAAATGGGTTATTTTTGATAAAGAAAATGCAAATATTAAGGATATTGTAGATGTGTTGATTACTGATGCAAAAGGAATTAGTTTGCATGGGCATTTAGTTAAAAAGAAAGAAGCCGCATAATGAAACTATTTAAGATCTTTAGTGCACTCTTATTATTAGTGCTTATATTAGTATTTTTATTAAAAAATACTGAAGAAGTGGCTATTGATTTAATTTTTATTCAATATGAACAAGTTAATATTGCTTTTGTTATGATAGGCGCTCTTGCTATAGGTATTTTAATTGGCTATGGAGTAGCAGTAACCTCAATAATTTCAAGCAAATCAGAATCTCGTTCTCTGAAGTTAAAAAATAGGCGATTATCCGATGAACTCAATGATCTCAGAAATGTTGCTATTGATGAGGGTATCTATGATAATGATGATGGAGAAGATTAACTTTGGAATTATTGATTCTTTTATCAATACTGGTGATAACCTTTAGTACCAGTATTTTCTTTTATTATAAAAAAAAACCAATACAAAAGAGTAATTCTAATACACTTTATACGGAAGCATTAAATATGCTTGTAAGGGGTGATTCCGATAATGCTATTCGATTATTACGAGATGTGGTTAAGCAAGATACAAATCATTTAGATGCTTATTTACAGCTGGGAGATATCCTTCGTGAACAGGGTAGCTCGCAAAATGCTATAAAAATACATCAATCTCTTACTGTACGTCCTGGTCTTGATGAGAAGCTTCAGATCCAAATACATCAATCTCTTGCTCAAGATTATTTAAGTATTAATGAGATCGCTTTAGCAAAGAAAGAAGCAGAAATGATCTTAAATATTGATAGAAAAGATTCGTGGGCTACTGAATTTTTACTTGATTTAGCTGAAAAAGCACATAATTGGGGTCAAGCTGCTCAATTATTAAAAACTATAGAAAAAAATAATAAGAGTGATATAACTCGTTTTGCTAGATTTAAAGTATATGAAGGAATGGAGAAATTTGAGAATGAAGATCGCAATGGCGCAGAACAATGTTTTAATAAAGCTATATCATTAGCACCCAATTTTGGATTGTCTCATCTACATCTTGGAAATTTATTTTCTGAAAATAGAAATCTTGTTAAAGCTTTAGAGCATTGGGAGAAATATGCACTGTTAGATACTGAAAATGGTTCTTCTGTATACTCAAAGATTGAAGCGGCTTTATTTGATTTAGGAAGGTTTAGTGAAGTTGAAAAATTTTATCAGCGTGCTTTAAAAAATAATCCTGAAAACCTAAACGCGCTGGCCAAAATTGCAAATGTACTAGAGGAAAAAGGGGAGCGGCAAAAAGCTCTGGAATTAGTTGAAGATGCTCTAAATCAATATAATGATTCAATCAAGTTAAGACTTATGAAATTAAAGCTATCTATTCAACATGCATCTCCTCCGCAACTTGCGCAGCAAATTGATAGAATGATAGAAATTATGACATCACATAAAGAGTGAAAAAATTCAGAAATATAATATTTTATTTTTTTGTTAATACTATTCTTCTCTTTTCTCAGGATATAGATAGATATTTAGGACTTATAAATGAAGGAAGAATTAATGATGTTATATCTGCATTACCTGAATTAGAAGCACTATACAAAAATGACCCATCTGTTTATTATTTGAGGGCATTAGTTACTGAAGATGCAGAAAAAGCCTTAATTATTTATAGAGATATACTTAAAAATTATCCACATCACAAATTTGCGGATGATGTAGCAATGAGGATTGGAGAATATCTTTTTTCAAGAGGTTTATATACACAAGCAAGTAAACAGTTTCGTTTAGTGCCTTTAGTTTATTCTACAACTGATCATGCGCAAAGAGCAACAGATCTTATGGTCAATAGTTATTTAGCCATTGGGCATAGAGATAGTGCTGCATTTTATATTCGTCAGATAAGGTTATTGCATCCTAGTTTAGAATTTGATAAATATGGTTTAGCTTCATTAATAGACCCCCCTAGGGAGGCTAAATTAGTAAAACTAGATGATGCAAAAGTTTCTGCCAAATTAAATAATAGAAAGCCAGTATGGAATGGACCTAAAGCTAATCCAAAAATTCCAAAAACTGGTCCAAGTAAAAGTAAAGACTTTGTTGCTCAAGTAGGTGCCTTTAGTAAATATCAAAATGCACAGAGAATAAAAAACTTGCTGGTTCAGGGAGGATTTAATGCAGAAATTGTTGAAGTCCCCTCAGCTGGAAGACGGCTACACGCCGTACGTATTGTTAGGTTTTATAGTTTTGAGGAGGCTGAAAAAGAAGGAGAACAAGTTAAAATGAAATTTGGCCTTGAATATAGAGTATTAAACCGACCTAAATAAACCTATTGGGAATGATTGCGTGGCTGGTGCCCGCTACGGTCTTCAAAACCGTTGTCCCGATATATTAATCGGGAGCTGGGTTCGATTCCCAGGCGTTCCCGCCATTTAAAAGCCCTGTTTATATATTAATAAACAGGGCTTCCTATTAGAATTAACATAAATATAGTTTTTGATAAGATTCCTTTTTTATAAACTCTAGATATGATGCAAGAAAGAATCATTATTAATGAAGTAGGCTTAAGAGAGTGTTTTCAGAAACAAAAAAAAGTATATAGTGTTGAAAATAAATTAGAATTACTTGATGGATTGATATTATCAGGATTAAAACATATCCAGCTTTGTTCATTTGTAAGCCCAAAGATTATCCCACAGATGGCAGATGCTGAAAAATTATATTTTTCTGCACCCAAGTTAGAAAATATAACTTACAGTGCTTTTATTTTAAATGTAAAAGGCTTAAAAAGAGCAGTCAATTGTGGTTTTAAAAAATTAGAAACATCTATTTCACTAGATGATGAATATGGATTAACTAATACGGGGATGGATGATAAAAGAGCTTTAAATGAATTAAACAAGATTTCAGACTTAGCACATAAGTATGAAATTAAACTTAGGATTGGATTGCAATGTGCTTGGGGACGAAAAAATAACAAAATGAATATTCAAATAATAACTAATAAAATAGATAAAATTTTAGCAATGGATCCCTACAAAATATGTTTGGCGGATACTGCTGGTTATGCAAAATCAGATACAATAAAAAAATATTTGGGAAAAATAATTCCACTGATTAAAGATAAACCTTTGGTTATGCATTTTCATCAGACACAACATGGTTGGAAAGAGAATGTTTATGCTGCAATCGAAATGGGGATAAGAGAGTTTGATAGTTCAATAGGCGGAGAGGGCGGTAGCCCTTTTTTACATAGATCTAAAGGAAATATACCAACAGAAGAATTAGTAAAATTAATTGATGAAAAAGGATATCATAGTGGTATTGATCAATCTGGAATTGAAAAAACAGCATTGAAATTGAATAGAATTATAAATAAGATACCTTCTACAATTGTTTAGTTTAAATAAATGAAAAAAAGGGGAATATATGAAGCTATATCTAGTTCATGCTGGTTTTTATGATGACAACGTTTCTTCTGGTTTCTATGAGTCACACACAAATTATTTTGTAGTTGCGGATAATGTAAAGAGCGCAAAATTAAAAGCTCGTTCAATAAAGGAATATAGAGATAAGAAAATGCATATAGATGGAATTATGGAAGTAAATGAAGTAGATGGTTATAATATCAATTTACTGCCTATTGATATTGGAAATGAATCAGGTGTTAAAAAATATAGCTATGATGAAGTGAAAAAGATTAAATAATTTTCAGCTGTTTTTACATATTATTAAATTTTGAAGTAAAGTTTTTAATAATATTTATTGTTGATAAATCTGAATTGTAGATAGAATACCACCCTTGAAATTCATGGGGTGGATCACCAATAAATTCATCATTCTTTTTCCATATTGATTTGGGTTTTCTTGGTCGTCCAAAACCTCCCCATGCCCAAAAATTTGATCCTACTAAAGGAGAACCATTTTTTGCTTTCAAAAAGATTATATCAAATACCTCATTAAAGTAACTATCTCGAAGTGTTATAGGAGAATTTGAAGAATAATCATTATAATCTCTAGAAATTCCAAACTCCTCTAATACCACAGGTTTGTTTAATTTTATAGCTAATTTCTCATGTTCATAAATATAAGTCTTTACTTTATCTATTGAAGTAGATAAAGATTGATCATTGCTAGGGTTAAACCACCCCCAGTTTTGTATCCATATATGTATAGTTGTGTAATCAATATATTTACTTTCATGATCTTTAATAAAATTATTTCCAGATGACGGATGGGCGGTCGATCCTTCGCTGCCAACTGTAACTAAATGATTTGGGTCAATTTCTTTTATCAATCTAGCAGAAGATTTGATCCAATCTAAAAAATCTTCACGATTATTAATTCCTCTAGGTTCATTTCCTAGTTGCCATGACATAATCGTAGGATCATCACGATATAATTTTCCAGTATATGTATTCTCTCTCAACATAATAAAACGTATATGATTATAATAATGCTTCTTGGCCGCTTTATTAGAATAGAAAGAAGAAGCATATTCCTGATATTTCTGCCAGTCACCTTCACCTTCAATAGGAGGGTAAGGAATTGTCGTTTTATTCTCCCACGAGACATACTGTGCCATTCCACCCGACCAATGCCAGAAATTATTCATGCACATGATTGCTTTCATATCCCGTTTTCCCATTTCATATAGAAGAAAATCTAATCCATCTAATAAATCAGCATTATATTTTCCTGGAGCAGATTGAAGAGAGGGGACAATCCTCCATTTTTCAGAGTCAGGGCCTTCGCTACCTGCCATTACTCGTAAATTCTTTACTCCAATATTACTTAGTAAGTCTAGCTCATTTACTAATCGTTGTCTATCACCACTTTCTCCTTTTGAACCAAGATTCATCCCATACCATAAATTAGCACCTAAGAAATAATAAGGCTTACCGTTAAGAAAGAATCTTTTTCCATCTACCAAAACAAAATTCCTATTTACTTTATAATTTTTTTTAATCACTAAGAAACCTCCAATCAAAAGTAGAATTAAAAATAATAGTATCTTTTTCATAAATAATTATTATTGTTTCTAATCAAAAATATGACTGTAATCTGTAATTATATTAAATAAAAATTTTGGTTAAATGGTTCTAAATTGTATCATACAATTTAAGGATACTGCTAATATAATTTTTTACCAATAAAACTCTTTAATTATCGTTAATTATGTCAATACATCCAATAGATATATCAATCGTAGTTTTATACCTAATAACAGTAGTTGTTATCGGAATTTATATAAGTAAACGCGCCTCTCAGAATCTAGATACATATTTTTTGGCAGGTAGATCAGTTCCTTGGTATATATTAGGAATTTCAAATTCGTCATCAATGTTTGACATTACTGGCACTATGTGGCTAGTGCTTATGTTTTTAGTATATGGTGTTAAAGGAGCTTGGATCCCTTGGATTTGGCCAACATTTAATCAAATTTTCCTTATGATTTATCTTTCCATATGGATTCGACGTTCTAATGTGCTTACAGGATCTGAATGGATAACAACTCGTTTTGGAGAAGGAAAAGGAGCAGAACTTTCAAGAATTAGTGTATTATTATTTGCGATGATTAGTGTGATTGGTTTTTTAGCTTATGCATTTCAAGGAATTGGAAAGTTTGCTAGTGTTTTTTTTCCATATAATGTAGCTCCT
>Ga0257111_1000044_pt1 | contig 42257 bp, 24 predicted proteins | sample LP_taG_6_FD_191567 | JGI IMG/M metagenome (GOLD analysis project Ga0257111, IMG submission 191567) | Marine microbial communities from Northeast Subartic Pacific Ocean, Canada - LP_J_2015_P26_500m | ecosystem: Environmental > Aquatic > Marine > Oceanic | place: Canada: Northeast Subartic Pacific...
CACCTGCTGGCTCATAATACACTATATGGTGGAACAGCGGACTTTGTGAATAATGAATTGGCTGGATATGGTATTGAACATGATCTGATCGATGCTTCAAACCCCAGTGAATGGGATTCAAAATTAAAGCCAAACACCAAGGTGATTTATATAGAAACGATCACCAATCCGCTTATGGATGTACCGGAACTAGGAAAAATCGTAGAATTCGCTAAATCGCATGCGCTTATTTCGATGATTGACAACACTTTCGCCAGTCCTTTACTATATTGCCCTGTGGTACGGGGGTTTGATCTTTCTCTGCATTCCTGCACAAAATATATCAATGGCCATTCCGATATCGTTGCCGGGGCTGTGATAGGTAGTGCTAATTACGTAGATCAGGTAACAAAAAAATTAAACCACCTGGGTGGATCTCTGGATTCAAATGCCTGTTTTTTGCTGCATCGAGGTATAAAGACACTAGCCTTGCGTATGAATAAACAATGTGAAAATGCTCTGCTTATTGCTCATTTTCTTAAAAATCATCCTCAGGTCAAAAAGGTAAATTTCCCGGGCCTGGAATCTAGCAGTAGTTTTGAGCGTGCCCAGGAACATCTATGTGGTTTTGGGGCCATGTTAAGTTTCGAAATAGATGGTGATGTTGATCAGGCCGATCAATTCATAAATCTTTTGCAATATGCTATCAGCGCGCCCAGTCTTGGTGGTGTAGAATCACTGGTGACCCGTCCAGTTACCACATCTCATGCGCTGATGGATAAAGCTGAACGAAAAATTGCGGGCATTTCCGATAAGTTGATTCGTTATTCGGTGGGTATTGAAGCAGCAGATGATCTTATCGCAGATCTGCAACAAGCACTGGAACATATTGGTTAATATTAGAGATGTTGAGATAAAAAATATTAAGATTCAGACGTTTTCAACTAAGGGCGGGTTATTCTTGTGTTTATTTTCCGGTTTCGGCCCTAGGTCCCGCTGATAATATTCAAATATTTTTCCTGTACCCTGCCAGTTATCCACCCGGCTAATGATCTTAATATCACCTGTAAATTTCGCGGATACGGATTCCTTTACGTGTCCGGTAATGTAGCGGATGTCATCCCGTTTCTTGGCCCAGCTGAGATACACCCGCTTGAGGATCTTGGCATAGCCGTTACCCTTAAACTTGCTCATAACAACAAACGCATATGTATATAAGGTGTTGGCCTTGTCAAAATTTTCATCCGTTCGGGCCCAAGGTTCGTTACTAAGCTCTTCCAAAGGAACGCCAATAATATAGCCAATGATCTCGCCGCGATAGCGAGCGATGAAGGGCAGGGAACCCTGTTTATTAAAATATTTTTGTATGGTAGTCCTAGTCAGGACTGCTGCTTGCCCGAATTCCTTGGACAGATGCTGTGATATTTCGATGAGTTGGGGATGATCCTCTTCACCCACGTGTTCCATCAGTTCAATCTGAAATGGTTCGGAGGAAGCGATAACCCGGGATTTCGAGGCCAGTTTCACGGTTAAATCCAATTGTTCCATATAGCAGCGAATTTACCCACCAAATTTGAATATGGGTGAAAAAACATCGGTAATCCCTGCTTTCTGGTTGGCAGTAACGGAAGTAAATTCCCCGCCGGTGAAATCGTTTAACGCCAAACTATCAGAACATATTTCTGCCACAGGTTCCCATCTCTGCGTTGGTCTGGATATAACCCCTGAAGCACTCCAGATGAATTATTCGACTCTAGATGATTTAAAAGCACACACCAGGAAAGTTATTAAGGCTACTGCAGGACTGGCGGCGGTATACAAGCCCAACCTAGCATTTTTTGAGCGTTGGGGCAGTGCTGGTATCGAGTGGTTGGAAGAGACCATGGAATGGATTGGTGAATCGGCCTTGACCATTGGTGATGCGAAGCGAGGTGACATTGGTAACACCGGCCGGCAATATGCTACCAGCCTCTTCGAATACTTTGGTTTTGACGCGGTCACGGTTAATCCTTATATGGGGCGCGATGCCATTGAACCATTTATACAGGATGGTGAAAGGGGTGCCTTTATACTGTGCCGCACATCCAATGCATCGGCTAGTGATATCCAGGATAATAAAAGAAATGGAGAACGGCTTTTTGAGTCTGTTGCTAGGCTTGTGTTCGAATTGAATAGTAATGATAATCTTGGCCTCGTTGTTGGTGGGACATCGGCCACCGAAATTGCAGGAATTCGCAAACTGGCGCCGGGACTACCATTCCTGATCCCTGGTATTGGGGTCCAGGGCGGCGACTTGGAAACCAGTTTCAGATCAGGTAATTCCAATGGAATTGCGGTAATTAATGTTTCCCGGAGCATAATATTCGCCGGTAATCAGAGCGCTAAGGATATTCGTACTGAAGCACAGCGCTACGTCCAAATAATGCAGGATCTAAAATGAGTAATTCTGATCAGGTTTTAGATATTTTTCGGCAAACAGGTGCGTTGTTGCAGGGTCATTTTATTCTTACTTCTGGCCGGCACAGTGCCACCTATTTTCAGTGTGCCAAAGTATTGCAATACCCGAAGCATTTACAGCGTTTTGCTAATGAGATCGTCCATCATTTCCGAAATCTGGCCGTTGACCTGCTCATATCCCCGGCGGTAGGAGGCATTGTCCTGGGTACAGAGGTAGGGCGGCAGCTTAATGTTCAGACAATCTTTGCCGAGCGTGAGCGGGGCGTCATGACCCTACGGCGCGGTTTTGAGATCCAAGCCGAGAATAATGTATTGGTAGTCGAGGATGTGGTTACTACGGGTGGCTCTGTCCAGGAAGTGATGAATGCGGTCACCAAAGCCGGCGCCAACATTGTTGGGGTTGGCGTACTGGTAGATCGGTCCGGGGGTGCGGTAAAATTGGATAATAATCAATTTTGTGTTACAGAACTGGAAGCGGTAAGCTACGGGGCAGAGGAAGTGCCGGAAGAATTAGCTAATATTCCCGTTTTGAATCCAGGAAGCAGGAGTTTGAAATGAAACGAATAATAATATTAATAATGATTGGATCAATAATAATGACTAGTTGCGAAAAACAGCCGGATGTAGCGGTGATATCTACAAAATATGGTGATATGGTATTGGAATTTTACCCCAACCTGGCGAAAAAGCATGTGGACAGCTTTATTACACACGCGAAAAACGGATACTTTGATGGCACTACCTTTCACCGCGTGATCCCTGGATTTGTGATTCAGGGCGGCGATCCTAATTCGAAAGATGATGACCGGTCCAATGATGGCATGGGCGGCAATGCGGCAAAATTCTATGGTGAAGGAGAAGAAGAAAATCCCGAAACCTGGACACTGCCGGCAGAATTTAATGATCGACTTCACATTACCGGGACGCTTTCCATGGCCCGTTCCCAGGCGCCAAACAGTGCCGGAAGCCAGTTCTTTATTTGTGCAGGTCCAACGCCGCAGCTGGATAATAAATACACGGTTTTTGGTCAGGTGGTCGAAGGACTTGAATTGATCCAGAAAATCGTGAATACACCCCGTGACCGACGTGACAATCCCAAAGAAAAGGTGGAAATGACCGTTAAAATCATACCCCGCAGTGAAGCATTAGATAACTAAAATGAGCAATCAGACCATTGGGTTGGCTCTTGGCGGCGGCGGCGCCCGTGGTGGGGCGCACATTGGGGCGCTGCAGGTACTGCATAATAGTAATATTTATCCAACCATCATTGCCGGCACCAGCGCCGGTTCAACTATTGGGGCCATGTATGCGGCCTCTCTGGATCCGGACTGGATGAAAAACCGGTTTAAGGAATTAATCAGCGATGGAAAGGTCGCAGCTTTAGGAGATATGCAGGTCGCAGGTGAACGGGAATCAAGTTCCATCTGGGGGCAGGTTGCACAATTCTTCAAAGACCGTATTGAAATTATTCTGGCTATGAATAAACTAGCGCTTATGGATAGTGAGAATATAAGGGAAATCATAGAATTCCTATTGCCGGTAAAAACATTTGAGGAGTTACAGATCCCAATGATCATAACAGCTACTGATGTACAGACAGGTCAGGCAGTGCTGCACGATTCAGGCGATCTGGTGGAGGCCGTGGTTCAGAGCAGCACGGTTCCGGGTATCTTTACACCCGCAATAAAAGACGATATGTATTTGGTGGACGGCGGTGTAATTATGCCTTTACCTGTTCCAGCATTGAAGGGCAAAGTCGATTATATCCTGGCCCTCGATATTTCCAAAACAGAGCTCAATAAATTGGATCACTATAACATGTATTCCATCATCACTCGTGCAGAGACTATTCGCGGTATGCATTATACACGCACCCTGGCGGACCAAGCAGATTTTGTAATTCATCCGGATGTAGGTGACACACACTGGTCCCGATTTGATTTGTTTGATCAATTGATCGATACCGGCAGGAAGGCTGCTGAGCAGCAGATTGATCTCTTGAAAACCGATCTGAGCCGGCGCAAAGGCTGGGCATACAAGTTCAAACAATGGGTTGGTCAAATGGGTTAGTTACAGTATTTTCCACGTTCGAAAAAAAAATGGAACATTTCAATTAAATTCCGATCTAACAAAAGTGGACTTGTTCCACCCTTAGACAACAATGAGACAATATATTACTAAAAGTATTTTACTCTGCTATTTGCTGCTGGGTGTAACCTACGGGCAATTTAAGACTCCGGTTACTGTGACGGCGGAAATAGCAGGTGCAGTCCGAGCCGGCGAGGTGGCCATAGTTACTATACAAGCGACTATGGATGACGAGTGGCATATTTATGCCTTGAAGAATGCTGGATCGGGTCCCACTGCAACGCGGGTCAATGTTAGCAGCGATCTGGTGGCTGAACAGGGACAAGTCGAACACCGGGATCCTATTGAAAAGTTTGACGAAGGTTTTGGTGTCAACACCAGATTTTTCCAGGGTACCACTGAGTTCCGTGTCCCCGTACTGCTAAAGGATAATGTTTCCGCTGGGCAGGGCATAGTAAACGCTTATATACTATATCAGGTTTGCAATGAATCACTATGTTATCCACCGGCTGAGGTTAATATTGCCGTACCATTGGTAATTGAGAGTGGTCCCGCGAGGGAAGATTATAAAAAATTTGTTGCTGTCGCTGCAGCGGTCAGTGATTACGGGGAAATCAACCTGGACCAGGCCATAGCTGCCGGGTTCTGGTCGTTTGTGGCCTTGGCAATTTCCATGGGCTTCCTGGCCTTGCTAACACCCTGTGTATTTCCCATGATACCTATTACCGTATCCTTTTTCACTCATCAAGGTGAACTGGATAATCGCAAACCCATTAATCAGGCTTTGGTTTATACGCTGGGTATTGTAGCAACATTTAGCATTCTGGGCATGATTCTGGCGATTACCCTAGGAGCTGCCGGCGCCAACCAGCTGGCAGCGAATCCCTGGGTGAACCTATTTATCGGGGCACTATTCGTTTATTTTGCATTGTCTCTTTTTGGCGCCTATGAGATCCAGTTGCCAAAAGGTCTACGGCAATTATCTCTAGAACAGGAAAAACGTGGCGGTTATGTGGGCACACTTTTCATGGCGGTGACGTTTACACTCACTTCATTTACCTGCACCGTGCAGTTTGTAGGGCTTTTGTTAGTTGCAGCGGCACAGGGGCAATGGTTCTGGCCCTTATTGGGCATGATTGTTTTCAGTGCTGCATTTGCCACCCCATTCTTTTTCCTTGCCCTGTTTCCTCAATACTTGGCAAAGATGCCCAAATCAGGGGGCTGGCTCAACGCTGTAAAAGTTGTGATGGGCTTCCTGGAACTGGCTGCTGCCTTCAAGTTTTTTAGCAACACTGATCTGGTCTGGGGTTGGGGTGTCTTCACCTTTAATTCTGTTCTTGCTATCTGGATAATGATCATGTTTTTCACGGGCATGTACTTACTGGGTAATATCCGGCTACCCCATGATTCCAAAGTTGAAACACTGGGTGTTCCAAGGATGGTTCTCAGCTTATTTTTCCTGACCTTTGCCCTTTACATGGGTACGGGTCTTTTCGGTCGGCCGATCCATGGGTTGATATATTCCTATCTACCTCCACAGCTTGGACAGGAAATAGGTGCGGTAGAAGGAGAAGGTGAAACTGAAAATTTTTCCTGGTACTCTGATCTCGAGCTAGCACTTGCTCAAGCCAGTATTGTTCAGAAACCTGTTTTTATCGATTTTACCGGCTATACCTGTACAAATTGCCGCTGGATGGAAACCAATGTTTTTACTCTAAATGAGGTCCAGGCCAGGTTTAACGAATTTATCCTGGTCCATTTATATACTGATGGGGGCGAGAATTACAGGGAACACCAGAGATATGAGATTGACCGCTTTGGTACGGCTGCATTACCCTATTATGTTATATTAAGCCCAGAAGATGATGTGCTAGCGACGTTTCCTGGTATGACTCGAAACGTGGATGAATTCCTGGATTTTCTTGATAAAGGGCTAGCCGGTTAGTTGGATTACTTAATGAGAACTTTTCAAACAGTTACAATTATATCCTGTCTGATACTATCAGTAGGCTGTGGGCAAAAAAATGAGAATGAAAGTGCTGCCGCCGAACAGAGCAAACCTATATCAGATAAGGAGGCTAAGAATAACACCCCGCAGAAACTGACTGCCAGCCCAAACCGTCCGCCTGGATCAACTCCGGCGCCTGATTTTACGCTGGCCACAACCGCTGGTGAACTAGTATCCATGAGCGACTTGAGGGGTAAGGTAATATTATTGAATTTCTGGGGCACTTGGTGCGGCCCTTGCCGTATGGAATTACCAGATTTTGTCAAACTGCATAATAAGTATAACAAAGATGGCCTGGAAATTGTCGGTATTACCATTAGACGCGGTGAATCTATTGAGGATGTGGCCAAATTTCAAGAACAGTGGGGGCTGAACTATTTACTGCTCAATGATATAAACGGCAATGAGGTTTCAGAAGTTACCATGGCATATAGTCAGGCTATAGGACAGATGATCAATGGTATTCCCACAACATTAATAATTGATCGGGAAGGTTTTATTGTAAACGGTTTTGTCGGTCCCCGTAGAGAACAGGTTTTCTTCAACGCGATCAAACCTTACCTCTAATACCAATTAACCGGTCCATCCCATATTCGCCGGCTAATTTAATAGCTGGATTATTATTTTTTAATTTTCTTTTTAGTCATTTGTACGCTGAAGAATACTGGCAACAGTATGTCCACTATAATATGGATGTGCAGTTGGATGTGGTTGAAAAAACTGTCGGTGGCACTTCGAAAATTGAATACACTAATAATTCCCCCGATGCCTTGGATCATATTCATCTGCACTTGTACCCAAATGCTTTTCAAAAAGGATCTGTAAAATATCGCGAGTTTAGGCAAAATTATGGCCGCCGACCTCGTGCAGAAAAATTTATAAAGGGTTTTGAAGATTCTTTCAGCAGAGTGGATGTACATAGATTTAAAATTACCAGTAATGGTACCGTCTTGGCCGATACATTCAAAGTTGAGGATACAATTCTGTCAGCGCAATTGAGTCAGGATCTGCGGCCCGGTCAATCGCTTGCGATCGAATTAGACTGGACTCATTATATAGGAGAACAGGTCGGACGGGCCGGTCGGGTAGATGATCAGTATAACATGGCCCAATGGTATCCGAAACTTGTTGTTTATGATGAGCACGGTTGGCACAATCTTCCCTTTCATGCAACTGGTGAATTTTATGGTGAGTTTGGCACCTTTGATGTGAGCATCGATTTACCTTCATGGTATGTAATAGGTGCTACCGGTGTCGTCACATATGGTGATCCTGGCTGGGAAGCCGTTAGGGTGGATACTTCGAGGGATTTTGAAGAATGGCTGGAAGAATTCCAGGAGAACAAAACAGAAGTGGACTCAACCCAGCGTCGAAAGGTATCATTTCATGCAAAACAGGTCCATGATTTTGCCTGGATTGCTTCACCTACTTTTCTGTATGAATCCGGGTCATGGAATGATATTGATGTTCATGTATTATTTAATGAAGATAACGGTGAAAGTTGGACAAAAGAAGTGGTGTCCCGGTCTGAGCGGGCCCTGGAATGGCTAAGCAGAAAATTCGGGATGTACCCCTATCCGCAAGTAACAACAACAGACCGCATTCGTGGGGGAGGTATGGAATACCCCATGCTGGTGATGAATGGCAGCGCAAGTGAAGGTCTAATTCTCCATGAGGTTGGACATATATGGTTTTATGGCATTCTGGGGAATAATGAGGTGACTGAAGCTTGGCTAGATGAAGGGTTTACAACTTTCCAGACCCGATGGTACTTAATGGACCGCTACGGTGAACATGGGTTTGATTTAAAGAATACGAAAAGGTATAAACCTTTCCAGAAAAAGTATTGGCATTTCACTAATACTCTTGGAAATAGTCAATGGTCAGTAATTAATTTCCAGCTTAGCGGCGCTGATGAGCCAATCAGTAAAAAATCTTACCTTTTTAAAGGTAACAGTTCATATAGATACAACGCCTACTCGAAACCAGGTGTTATGCTTGATGAATTGCAATATGTACTTGGTGATTCAATTTTTGACGCTGGCATGCAGGAATATTATAAGCGTTGGGAGCTCAAACATCCTAACGAAGCCCGGTTCAAAGCTGCAATGGAAGAAACTAGTGGTGAGGAATTAGATTGGTTCTTCGATCCTTGGTTACATGACACCCAAATATTGGATTATGGTATTAAAGATTGGAAAAGTTCGCAAAAATCTGACGGCAACTGGACTGTGGATGTTGACTTGGTAAAGTACGGCAATAGGGAAATGCCCCAGCTACTGGAAGTGAAATTAGCGGATGGCAGCAAGGAAAGGATTTGGTGGAAAAAGCATCAATGGCGAAAACAAGACACGTTTTCTTTTCAGTTATCCAAAAAACCTGTGGCAATTGTCTTGGACCCAGATGTGAAAACAGTGGATGTTGATCGCCGTAACAATCATTCAAACGGTCTACCACGTAAGTGGATGTTTCGTTGGCCAGGAATGAATTGGAATCATCGTGATTCCTATTTGCAACAATGGTCTCCAGCACTTAATTACCATGAGCTTGATGGGTATATGCCGGGATTATGGTTGAGCAGGTCCTATGGATCCTGGCAGCGAGCTGATCTGCATATCAATTATGGAATCAAATCGGAAGAGATATATTGGGATCTTCGTTCTATGCGTAAACCGGTGCATCGCAGCACAGGGTTGCGCTATAATTTTCATGCTTTTGACCAGGGTGGGCTCTCTGGTGTTAGCTGGAACATGGATAAATCCTGGAGTCGTTGGAATTCCAGATCGCCCAATCATTATTCTTCATTGGGTTTTTACAGCACCAATGCAAGAGATACAAGCCGAACAAATTTGTTTGAGAATGGCCAAGTCACAGTGGTATATGGAAAATGGACCATTTCCAACAGTGGTCGCTCACTAGACTTGGAACTGGCTACTGCACCACCAGGCAGTTTCTCTGACTGGAATTTCAATCGCCTCACGCTGGTAGGAAAAGCATCCAAAACTATAAAAGGAATCGAACTGCGCAGTCGATTTATTTATGGCCACATGAATCACGATACCCGTAGCTCCGTACCGGGCCAGGAATTATATACGATCAATGGTGCAGGCGCATTTGACACATTTTTGCGACCCTATTTAAGAGATGAATCAAGTTTTTACGGGATTACCACTTTGCGCCAGCACTACCATCTTTCTGGTGACGTGAATTTACGGGGATTTTTTGATACGGATCTTGCTGGGGCTCAATCCTTGCTGGGCTCTACGGTGGAGGTAATTTTCAATGTGCCTATTACTTTTATTACCCTTGAAGCGGCCTTATTCACTGATATGGCATATTTCCTCCCCTCGGATAATTTAAATGAAATCAAGGGTCAATACCTTTCTGATGCAGGTATTGGTTTACGGACTCAAAAAAATATGTTTGGCAAGGAATTATACCTCAGGTTAGATTTTCCGTTGGTTACCAATGATTCACGTTCGGGCAGAAAACAAGAGTTCCAATGGGTCTTTAGCTTCGAAAGAAGTATTTAGATATAGCCGGGGATTGTTTCGCATGGGGATGCTGCGCCCCATTAAAGCAATACACCTAATTTATCTCTATTTATTTTTATCTGGCGGTTGCGTTAACCTCAGTGATGATGATAAAACGACACCAGGTACACTGCCTATTCAGACCTCGTTCAAGATAGAGGATTTTACATCGGCTGAGGAATGTGCTGTGTGCCATCCCCAGCATTATGCGGAATGGTCCAGTTCAATGCACGCTTACAGTATTATGGATCCAGTCTGGATCAGCCTGCAAAATAAACAACAGGTTCATAACTTGGCCAATGGTGTAGAAATAGGTGATTTTTGTGTCCAATGCCATAGTCCTGTTGCTGCATTGACTAACCTGGTGGAAAACCATCTCGAATTATCAGCAGAATTGATTAATACGTTCCCGCCCCAGGTAAAAGAAGGTGTTACCTGTGATGCCTGCCATCTGACGACCCATTTACCTGACCCAACAAATATCTCGATTGTTGATCATGACTATGAGACAGTGGATTTTAAATTGTATTCCGATGACACTCGTTATGGTATTTTGGATGACCCCATAGATAATGAGTTTCATAATTCGGTTTATCATCCCGGGTACGACAAATCAGAATTTTGTCAAAACTGTCATAACCTGACGGTAGATGAGCGAAATGCTGAAATTACCCAATTCGAATGGGATGGCACCGCTTTTCAAGCCATGGGTATGGAATGTCAAAGTTGTCATATGCCGAACTACACCGGGCAGGCAGCAATGGATGGTCCCGAACGGGATAATCTGCACCGGCATTTTTTCCCAGGGATAGATGAAGCGTTGATTGATTTTCCAGGTAAATCTGGTCAGCGACAGGAAATTGAAGGTCTCTTGCAAACGGCTGCGGAAATCAATCTTTTTGATACACCACCGGATACAATCACCGCGGGGACGGTGTGGAATGCGAAACTAATCGTATCCAATAATACGGGCCATAATTTTCCTTCCGGTACCACCTTTGCCCGACAGTTATGGATTGAACTGATCGCCACTGTTTCTAACGATACGCTCCTAGCTTCCGGACAGCTCAATGCGGATGGTGACCTGCTTGACTTCTATACTGATCCTAGCGGTGAACTAGACCCGCAATTACACATGTTCAACACCATCTTATTTAATGCCGATGGTGATTCGGGTCTTTTAGCAGTATCAGTAGAAAATATGGTAGCAATGACGGATCGTACACTGCCCGTGAGCGGATCTCGAACCGTAAATTATTTTATCAATATTCCGGCAGGGATTGAGGGTGAATTACATTTCAGTGCCAGACTGCGTTTTCGATCTTTCCCACCATTTTTTTTACGCCACATCAATCTGGAAAGCCTGATCGGAAATGTGAACATATTTGATGTTGATTTATTAACGAGGACACTCTATGTCTCGTCCAGTTAAAATAGTTTCTAGATCAATCATTATTATGTGCTCTGTTGTGGTTTTTTTATATAGCGGCAGTTATAGTCGTGTATTGGATCCTCTGATGAGTATTCGTATCAATGGTCAAATTATGCCCCTTACTGGTGGATTAAATCGCCCTGAACCGCAATTTCTTGATTGGAATGGGGATGGTATACTGGATTGTTTTATTAATGACCGTGATGGCCGATTGCAATATTGGCAGGGACTAGTAGATTGGCAATTTGGGGATCGACCAATTTTCATGCTGGTAACAAAGTTTTTCCAGGACCTACTGGTAGGGATATGGTTCAATTTTAACGATTTTGATAATGATGGTGATTATGATCTATTGTCCCATACCCTAGGCACTGACAATGTAAGCTACTATAACAATGTGAATGGTACATTGCAGCTAGTGAATTCCCAACTGCATACACCATCCGGTTTTCCTGTCTATGGTGGACAGATCGTTATTCCCACTGTAGCTGATATTGATGCGGACGGGCACCTGGATTATTTCGTCGGCGATATTTCAGGAAGGTTGGCTTATTACGCAGGCCAAGGGAATGCCAATACGGGCCCACAGTTTGAATTTGTTTCTGATTATTTTGAAAATATTCAGATTGTCTGGACACCAGGACGCCACGGTGCTAACAGCATTTCTTTTTATGATCTTGATAATGATTCTGACTTGGATCTGATCTGGGGTGATTGGTATCAGCCGGGGTTGTTTTACCTTGAAAACTATGGGAATAATACTAACCCCCATTTCGATGATTCGCTGATGATCGCTGATTTTCCAGGGTTGGGAATGCTGGAGACTGCTGGTTTTAATATTCCAATAATCACAGATTTTGAACCGGACGGCACAGGTGATCTTGTAGTTGGTGTTCTTTCCGGCAATTATGGAACTGATTTTATCCATAATCTGATCTATTACAAGAATAATGGTACTGGTGCAGAATATGACTTCCAGCTGGTTACCACGGACCTCTTGCCGGGACTCGATCTTATTGGCGGTAGTAGGCCGGTTTTGGCAGATCTAGATGGTGATAATGACCATGATCTTGTTGTAGGAACGGAATTCAATCCAGATAACAGTTTATCGGGAGGTCAGATATATTATTTCGAGAACACCACCAATGATGACATACCAGAGTATGTGTTAAGCGATTCCACCTTTATTGATGATTTTATCACTACAAACTTAGCGCCTTCATTCTATGATCTGGATAGTGATGGCGATTTAGATGCGATCATTGGCGAATTCAACGGGTATTTACTGCATTATGTAAATACAGACACTGGGTGGACCTATAACGGACATTATTTGAATTTGGATTTAAGTGGAAAAACTGTTCCCGCTTGGGGAGATGTGGACCAGGACAATGATGATGATCTTGTGATAGGTACTAAGGATGGTAAAGTTGCGGTGTATATTAATAATGGAGACATAAATACTACAGTGCTGGCGGCTCAGCTGGATATTGGTGATGATGCTTCCCCGGCAATATTAGCAGATGGATCAATTGTCGTGGGCAATAAGATTGGGGAATTAATCCTGCTGCGCTATGATGATACGGATAACCTGGTAGTTCAGGACACACTGGAATATCCCTATTGTGGCCAGAATTTGGCACCATGCCCAATTTCATCCCCAGGGCCAGAACAGGAAGACCTGTTAATTGGTTCAAAAGCCGGTGGCTTGCAATATCTGGAATACAGCACACTAGCGATCCAGGAAGAAAGTAAAAATAATCCTAGAGATTTCAATATCAGAGCTATCTATCCAAACCCTAATAATGGTTATTGCAATATTGATCTAGATATTTCTAACACAGGGTTTTACGAAATATCGATTTATGGTTTGCAAGGAAGATTGATCAAGATTATCCATCATGGTATCTTAAATAGTGGACACTATACTTTTACTTTACGTGAAAATATTCCTTCAGGTATATACTTTATCCATGGTCAAACAAATGATGTTTCCGTTCTAAAAAAAATGATTCGCCTTAAATAGAACGTGATCTAAGGCACACTCGTAACAAGGGGTAGCAATTATCGTTGATTATCATGGGTGATACATTAAATTCGGAGACACTATTTCTTATCCATAATAGAGAATCGGATTAAAATACATTTACGCGCTTTTATGGAGGGTTTAATTGTTTATCGGAAAACTGACTAAAGCATTAATTTTATCCTTGTCGCTGGTTACATTTGGAATCGGTCAGGATTTGCGAGATCAAACAATCCAAATCACATTTCCTACAACAGGATCGGTAATTGACACCAATTTTGTTAACGTCACATTTACTGTTGCATCATTTTTTGAACTTGGAGATCCCCAGAACCAAGAGGGAGATGGGTATGCTATTATCTATTTAGATGACCTTTCTCAAGCTGTAGCTTACTCTGTAACACCAGTGATAGTTTCAGGAATAGCAGAAGGAATACACAATTTAAAAATTGAACTTGTTGATTTAAATGGTGCAAGTTTTTCTCCTGCTGTACTCGATACTTCAAACTTCACAGTGGACATGGTTTCAGAGCCAAATTTATGTCATCCTCGTAATTTGAGCGTTATTGCTGGAGATGCCCGCAACTTTTTGAACTGGTATGAACCCATTGCCATGTCAAATCTTAATCCTTTTCCTGCTGTACCGCAATCTGCTGACTATCATACAGGTACAACCAATGGTTCAGCGTTCATTGCAAACAGTTTAATACAGGGTCATGGGGGCCTAGCTGCTAGCAAAAATGCAGGCTGGGCAATCTTTGATATTGATGGCTTGAATCCTAACATTGAAGTGGATACCATTATTTTTAATTATTATGTAAATGCCACTTATTTTCCGTATTGGAGCGCAACAGCAGTGAACGTTGATCCGCTCACTGCTTCTGCTGCGGATGTCCACGCAGAAATTCTTTCCGGCACTGACCCAACAACCGCATATCTTTATCAAAATGAATCTTCAGCGTTTGCACCCGGGTGGTACTCGAATGCTCTCATTAATGGTGCCAATGATGATTTGGAAAATGCCATTCCTCAAGGATATTTTATTATCGGTATAACAGACCGCGATGGTATTGATACGTATTTTCTGGATATCGATGGCTGGAACGAAGCCAACCCACCTAGCATTGAAATTCACTGGAGTGCGCCGGGTGGTAGACAAGGTGTGTATCATGCTCCCGCAATCACCGAGATACCTTATAGTGAAAATGAAATTTTGGCTTATAAAAAAGCGGCCAGTGAAGGTTTTCCCATTCCAGTAGGTCTAGAAGGTGTTGGCAATTATGAAACGATAAGATTCCCTAGCTCATCTCCGCGTGAAATCATCGAAGGCTGCGGAAATTTTGAAAGCTATGAAATTTATACTTCAGATGGAATAGAAGTTGCAAGTGTTGACACCAACTTTTATATCCATGAAAACTTGACAAACGGAACAGAATACTGTTATTATGTTATTGCTAATTACACAGAGGGGTCTTCTACGCCTACAGCTACGGTTTGCGCGACCCCGGAAATATTTATTCCAGCAGGCATTACTAATTTAGCTGGTTTGGGTCTCCACGAGGAAGTCGCCCTTTCGTGGACAGATCCATCCGTACCTCAATATACATTCTATGAAAATTTCAACAATGGTATGCCAGCAACATGGACCGTTACGGATAATAATGGTTCGGGGATTGTTTGGATGACCGGCGAAGAAGGTCCACCCGGGTATACATTGGATGATTTTGACAGTGAATTTGCTATTGTGATCTCATACAGCAATACTTTTCCAAATACTGATCTCATCTCGCCCAGTATTGATTTAAGTAATTATTCATCTGCAACTTTATATTACAATTTTAATTATCAAGATTTTGCTTTAAATCCCACAGACAGTGGATCAGTGTATATTTCAGGTGATGGCGGTACGACATGGATATTAATGAATGTTTATGAAGCTGATACACCAACTGGTGGATTTGATGCTGTATTATCGGATTCTGTTTCTTTGGATAGTGTGGTGGGGAATTCAGATGTTAGAATCAAATTTCATTATGAAGTCGAATCCGGTGAATCCTGGTACTTTGCAATAGATGATATCATTGTCATTGGCAATGAAAATTCTGCAAGGGACATGACGGGGTCAACTGTATCTACTAACAATACTTACATTCCCGGAATTACACACACCATGGAATTTTCAGTGAATATTGTGTCCCCTGATGGTTCTTATGGTGATTCTGTTGCTATAACATTTCCAACTGGTGTAACCATCTTGGCAGCCGGTCCGGAAGAATTGGGTTCTGGTTCAGGGTCATATGGCCCCGAACCATTTAATGGTATAGATGGCCAGACTATTTCCTGGGGAACTAATGACAATGATATAGCTGGTGGCTTATTTGGCACTCTTACAGTTTGGGCTACGTTATCCTTTGATAGTTCTTTATCCGGTCCGTTGCCAGCCAGCTACCATGTGTCTGACGACTGGTGGAATACACCGGTTGATGTTGATGGAAACTTTGATATTAACCAGCGCGATTTAGTAGATGGGAATCTATTGGGTTATAATATTTATATAGACGGAAGCTCTATTCCTGCGAATCCTTCACTCATTGAACAAACATCATATATCGTTACCGGACTTACAATTGGTCAATCTTATACTTTTGGTGTAACAGCTGCTTATCATCCTTCTTATGAAAGTAATCCTATGGAAGTAACCGTTATTCCAACATGGTTGTTTGGTGATATTTCGGGTACTGTGACCGATCCTAATATCAGTGCGCTGGACAGTGCCATCGTTAGAGTTGGAAATCAAATTGATACTACTGGTGCTGACGGAACATATTTCTTGGATAATCTCGAGCCTGGAATACATACCATTTCCGTTCAAAGACATAATTTTGAAAATGATTATAAAGATGTAACAGTTATCGCACAATCGGATGCAGTTGTTCAAGATTTTGTTTTAATCCCAGCCTTGGCACGCCCGGGAGGGTTGAAAGCTTCAGCGGGTGATCATCAGGTGGATTTGATTTGGAATACACCTGGATCCAGCACGTCCTATGACCTGGCATATTACGATGATAATCTAGAAGCACAAATTGGTTGCGGCGGTGGATGTGAATTTGGTGTTCGCTTTACGCCTCCGGGTTATCCAGCCGCATTAACAACACTTCTAATATCAGTTCAAGGTGATGCCAGTGTGATCAATGGAAATATAATAGCTTTGGTTGATGACGCCGGTAGTATTGAAGGACCGGGAAACTTAACGCCTGTGATATTAGCGACCGGTTTAAACTTATCTTCAACTGGTGGCATCCTGACCCAATTTGAAGTGGATGTCAGCGCAGAGGACGTCGTTGTTAACAGCGGTGATATTTATATCTTGATCCAGGAAAACAATTCCGGATTTCTTGGTATTGCCAACGATATTGCTCCCCAGAGCCCGGAATATTATGACCGCAACTGGACAGGGTTGGGTGATGGATCATATTCGACAATATTTGATGCGGTAGGTGGCGATCCAACTCTAGCAGGTGATTTTGGTATCATGGCTTCTTTTGATGGACCGACTATGGTATCTATGATATTGAATAATCAAAATGAAGTTGTGGAAAGAATTCCAGCTGGGCCATACACTGGAGAAATCAAATCAGAACTAGAGAGTGAATTTGATATTGAATCTCTTGGTTATAATCCAAGAAACAACCCTGAGAATGTTGTACAATTAACAGATATTCGTTTACCTGAACGACTCTTCCGATCAAGAGAAGACAGCTTAATCGGTTACAATGTTTACCAAGCCATGGAGGACGGAGATACACTGGTAGCAACAACAGAGCCTGACGATACAACTGCTTCCGTTACCGTTTCAGCCAATTATGTGGAATATTGTTACGCTGTCAGGGCCAGTTACCAGACCGATAGCTATGGTATTGTGGAATCAAAGAAATCATCTGACGCATGCGCCGTACCATATACACTTGGTGATACGGATTTTGATAGTAATGTGTCCTTATCCGATTTGCTGGCTGTCGCAGATTATGTACTTGAGGAAATTGAACCGACCGAGGACCAGTTCCGTGGTGCAGATGTTAATAAGGATCAACTGATAAACATTCAGGACATGGTTCTTATCTTAGATATTATTTATGGTGGCAATGCTCGTCGTTTAGCGACGGATGTAGCATCCATCGCTGAGTTATCTTTACGTAATGGTGGTGGTACGTCATTACTGCTTGATCTTGCTTATGATGGTTTTGTCAGGGGTATACAGTTTGATCTATCAACCGATATGTCCAGATTATCATTTGGCAGTCCATTACTTAATGATTTACAGGAAGGTGTCATGATCAATTCCCGTATACTTGAGGATGGGTCCACTAGAGTGCTGGCTGTCAATATGAATGGCGGTTTACTTAGCTTTAGTACGGATGGTTTTATTACTGTACCGGTAATGATCAACACTGATCGCGGTGAGCGCGTAAAGGTAGATTTAAATGGGGTACAGTTAATTGGCCAGGATGGTCAGAATATACCAGTAGCGGCTAAAGGTGATGGCAGTGTTGCCTTGGAATTAATCCCGATGCAGTATGCTTTATACCAGAATTTTCCAAATCCGTTTAACCCGGTAACGGAGATCCAGTTTGATGTACCGGACGTGAGCCTTTTGGATCTAGTGGTGTATAATTTAATGGGTCAGCAAGTGCGTCGATTGGTGAATGGTGAGATTCAAGCTGGTTATCATCGTGTGGTATGGGATGGTTTGAATGATCGTGGTGAGCAAGTGAGTACGGGGGTATACATATTCAGTTTAACATCACCTAGTTTTCATAATACCAAGAAAATGGTGCTGCTGAAATAAAATATTATGATGGATGTAATCTGGAGGAACCCATGGTAAGAAATTTTCGATCACTGTTATTGATCCTGATCCTGACTGGCGGGTTGATAGCGCAGGGGGTACTGCAGATTACTTCACCTGAGACCGGTGAAACTATTGAAGGAGGGTTAGCCACGGTATCATTTACACTAGCTTCTTACTTTTCAATTGGTGAACCTGAATGTGTAGACTGTGATGGGTATATAACAGTATTTGTTAATGAAAACTTTATTCAAAATGTTACTTCATCTGATGACTTTGATATAAACGATTTATATGATGGTAATTATTTATTACGAATTGAAGCTGTAAACCCAAGTGGATATAACTTTGATCCGGCGATTCAGGATACAGTTTCATTCTCTATTATAGGGAATCCACCTTTGTGTGCTCCATATGATTTGATGGTTTATCCTGGTGATGGTCGCAATACCCTGGAATGGCATGAGCCAACATTAGGCGCTTCAGGAGGCGCTGACTGTGGAGATTATTTAATTAATGGTTTACCTTATAATGATATAAATACCAACGTAGGTATGGCTGATGATTGGGATGTTACCTTTAGCGATGGTGAAGATGTTTCCTATACCTTGAACCTCACAAATGAAACAACCATTGATATAACCCTTTGTAATGCCGGAACAGGTTATGATACAAAATTAGAGATTTTTACTTTTGATGGTGATTGTGATAGTACGTATACAGGAGCAGTTTCTACAGGGAACTATAATGATGATTTTACATGCACATTCAATGGTCTTTATTCTACTTTAGATAATGTTACTCTAGGTGAAGGACAATATTATATAGTTGTAGATGGTTTCTCTGGACAAACCGGGGATTATGAATTAAGTATTACCGAATCCACTGGCCGTACCCTTGCTCAGGGCACTCAAGTTGATTTCGATCTGGAATTACTTAAATCAGGGTTGACACCCAATGATCTATTCGCGGATTTTCAGAATCTCCAAAATGCCAGAAACTCGTCCAGCAGGGAAGTTGATATTCTCTGTGGTACCTTTGTGCAGTATAATATTTACAACCAGATAGACAGTTCTCTGGTTGGATCAAGCGACACCACTCGCTATATCCATGAAAATTTGACCAACGATGTGGAATACTGTTACTATGTAACCGCAGAATATTCTGAAGGTGAATCCGCTCATTCTGATACAGCCTGCGCGACACCTGAAACATTTACACCGTTACCTGTTACGAACTTAACAGCAACTAGTTTGGATGAAGAAGTAGCCCTGTCCTGGACGGATCCGAGTACTCCAATTTTTGTCTTTTATGAAGATTTTTCCAATGGTATTCCCGCAACGTGGGACGTCGTTGATGGCGGCACATCAAATGATACGTGGACTTCACCTGATTTAAATCATACGTTTTGGACATCTTTTGGAGATAACTTGTATGTAATATGTGATTCTGATGCTGCTGGTTCCGGTGCTGAACTAGATGAGGAATTAATCACTCCTTCTTTAAATTTTACAAACCAATCAACACCATACCTTCAATTCGAATCATATTACAATGATGGTACATTAGGAAGCGAATATGCGGAAGTGGATGTATCTGTTGATGGAGGCAATACCTGGACAAATGTTCTCCAGTGGGATATTGACCAGGGTTCAACCACGCAGCCAATTACAGTGGGAGTAGATTTAAGTGCTGTGGCCGGTGATTCAAGCGATGTAAAGATTCGGTTCCATTACACTGATGGTGGAGTGTGGGTATGGTATTGGGCGTTGGATAATGTCCGGATATTGGATTCCAGTCCAGCTACATCACGGTGGTATGACGGTGATTTAACACATTATAATGTTTATCGGGATGGTGTCTTAGTAGCAGATTCTATTGAGGTAACCAGTTATTTGGCTTCAGGTTTGACAAACACACAATCATATACGTTTGGTGTAACAGCCAGTTATTATCCTAATTATGAGAGCGACACGGTAAGTGTATCCTCGACGCCAACGTGGCTCTATGGCGATGTAACAGGTACTGTAACTGATCCTAATGGATATCCATTAGACAGTGCAGTAGTGACCACTGGTGTAATCAGAGATACAACCGCCACTGATGGTGTTTATACCCTATCTAATCTGGATCCTGGCTTACATAATGTCGTTGTTAAGCATCCTACTTTTGATAATAACAATGCTGATGTGACAGTAATTGCCCAGGATGCTGCTGTAGTACAGGATTTTACCCTTATTCCTAAGTTGGATAGGCCAGGTAGCCTTGAACTTGAAAGTGTAGGCCAGAATGTGTACTTAACCTGGCTTTCAGCCGGATCCATGGAAGTAGGCTGTGGTGACAAGCTGATTCCATCATTGCCTTATTCCGACCAAGGCACCAATGTTGGTACGGGAGATGAATGGGATGTCGCTGGTGGTAATGGAGAGGATTATACCTATACCTTCTATGTCTTTGAGGATATTACCATCACTGTTGATCTTTGTAGTCCAAATACAGACTATGACACAAAACTGGAAATATTCACTGCGGATGAATTTTGTGTTTCTACCAGCACTGGGTATTATAATGATGATGGACCTTTTGGTACCTGTACTGTTAGTCCAGCACCGTTTACACCTAGTCTGCTTGAGAATGTCATGCTAACCGAAGGTGTTTATTATATAGTGGTCGATGGTTTTGGTGGCGATACAGGAAACTATGAATTGTTTGTGACGGAATCGGCGGTCGGTCGTGGCCAAGTTGCAACAGCGCATATGTTTGACGTTAGCTTGGAAGAAGAAAAACTGGTTGATTCCGGTATGTCCACTGCAGATGCACGGACATACGTAGCAGATTTTAAAGCAATCTATTTCAGCGGTGATCTGCAATTGAGCGCGGAAAACAACCATGATCAAAATATGCCTTTATTTTCAACTAGGACAACAACAGAAGACAGCCTCACGGGGTACAATATCTACCAGGCGGTAGATTCGGGGGACAGTTTGATACTCGCAACCTATAATGAGGATACAACTGCTGCGATATACGTACCCGAGAATTATATTGAATACTGCTTTTTTGTTACAGCGCGGTGGCATACATCATTCGGAGAGCTGGAATCCAAGCCAACGCCCACAGTTTGTATAATACCTTATCTTGCCGGGGACGTGAATTCAGATGATGTAGTAGATATCAATGATCTACTTTCGGTTGTTGATTTCATCCTGGAAGTGGCAATACCTACCGAAATACAGTTTAGGAATTCTGATTTGAATCGGGATGATGCCTTAAATGTTGCCGATGTTATTATGATGATTGATATCATCATACCTGGTGGCAATGCTCGTCGTTTAGCGACGGATGTAGCATCCATCGCTGAGTTATCTTTACGTAATGGTGGTGGTACGTCATTACTGCTTGATCTTGCTTATGATGGTTTTGTCAGGGGTATACAGTTTGATCTATCAACCGATATGTCCAGATTATCATTTGGCAGTCCATTACTTAATGATTTACAGGAAGGTGTCATGATCAATTCCCGTATACTTGAGGATGGGTCCACTAGAGTGCTGGCTGTCAATATGAATGGCGGTTTACTTAGCTTTAGTACGGATGGTTTTATTACTGTACCGGTAATGATCAACACTGATCGCGGTGAGCGCGTAAAGGTAGATTTAAATGGGGTACAGTTAATTGGCCAGGATGGTCAGAATATACCAGTAGCGGCTAAAGGTGATGGCAGTGTTGCCTTGGAATTAATCCCGATGCAGTATGCTTTATACCAGAATTTTCCAAATCCGTTTAACCCGGTAACGGAGATCCAGTTTGATGTACCGGACGTGAGCCTTTTGGATCTAGTGGTGTATAATTTAATGGGTCAGCAAGTGCGTCGATTGGTGAATGGTGAGATTCAAGCTGGTTATCATCGTGTGGTATGGGATGGTTTGAATGATCGTGGTGAGCAAGTGAGTACGGGGGTATACATATTCAGTTTAACATCACCTAGTTTTCATAATACCAAGAAAATGGTGCTGCTGAAATAAAATATTATTTAAATAATTTGTTTAAAACGGCCTTATTTGAAGGCCGTTTTTTATTGGAAACTTTTTTGTGATAATTTCATTATAGTAGATAAGTAAATTCACTAACGGAGAATATTAATGAGAAAAAATTGGTTAATCGTCTTTTCAATCATTATTTCAGTTGGTTTTGCACAACGATCTATCGTCCAACAATTCAGTGAAACATTTGCAAATGTTGCTGAAAAAGTAAATCCTGCTGTCGTAACTATATCAACCGATAAAATAATTAAGGTAGACCCTTACCACAATCAATACCCTTTTAATCGTTTTTTTGGTTGGGACCGGGATTTGGATCAGGATCGGGAATTCCGGACGAAAGCTCTTGGCTCAGGGGTAATAATTGATGCCAGCAAAGGCTATATCGTAACCAACAACCATGTCGTGAATGATATGGATAAGATCACGGTAAAATTAATGGATAAACGTACATTTGAAGCAATAGTTGTTGGTTCTGATCCAAAATCAGATCTGGCTGTTTTGCAAATAGAAGCGGATGACTTAATAGCGGTAGAAATTGGTGATTCAGATAAACTGCGCGTTGGTGAATGGGTGATAGCTATTGGCAGCCCTTTTTCTGATAATTTAAGCCATACCGTCACGGCAGGTATTGTAAGCGCTATGGGCCGCAATGATATAATTTCCAGACAGAATTACGAGGATTTTATCCAAATAGATGCAGCAATTAATCCCGGGAATAGTGGCGGCGCATTGGTCAACTTGAATGGTGAGTTGATTGGAATTAATACAGCAATTGCTACTGGCGGATACGAAAGATCCAACCGTGGAGTTGGTTTCGCTATTCCAGCAAATATGGTTAATAAGGTCAAGAATGATCTAATTAATAAGGGGTATGTGGTGCGTGGATGGCTTGGTGTTGCCATCCAAGAAATAGATGATTCCTATGCCAAAGCCCTTGAACTCGATACTCGTGATGGCGCATTGATCAGTAATGTAGCCAGTTCGAGTCCAGCTGATAATGCTGGATTGATCACTGGAGACGTGATCCTCGAATTCGACGATATTTCCATTAATAATTCCAGTCACTTGAAAAATGTTGTTTCTTCTGCAGAACCAGGTAAACGATATAAAGTCGATTTTATACGTGATGGGAGACGTAAATCTATATATGTGAAATTAGCTGAATTACCGGATGAGCCTCAAATGGCGTTTATGCGCACTGAAAAATCAAGCAGCCTGGGTCTCACAGTTCAAGACCTTGATAATTCACTACGTTCCCACTATGGATTGTCATCACAAGAAAATGGTGTAGTGGTTACAGAGGTCAATAGAGATAGCGAAGCATACCGCGCTGGTATCCGCGAAGGTGATCTGATTACGAGAGTGGGTACCGATAATGTACGAAATGCGAATGAATTCAAAGATCTGATAAGAACCAGTAGTCGGAAAAATACTGTATTATTGTTGGTAAAAAGAGATAATGTATCGCGGTTCTATGCGTTAGAAATTGATAGTTAAGTTAATTAAATCATTTCATTAGGCCTTCTTTTAAGAAGGCCTTTTTATTTATACTACTTCGAACTGATTGATACCAAAGAGGAACGCACCTAAATTCTCCGCCGATTATCTGAGTGAATATTTTGCATTGAACAATAGTAAATGATCAAAAAAGTAAATCCACAAGTTGATTTCATAAAACTGGAGCATACCATCCTCAAGTTTTGGGAAAAGAGTGACATTTTTAAAAAACGTGTTGCCTTGAATCATGGTAAAGAACCATGGAGTTTTATTGATGGTCCCATTACAGCAAATAACCCCATGGGTGTACACCATGCCTGGGGACGCACCATTAAAGATATAATGAATCGATACAAAGCAATGCAAGGTTTTGACTTGCGTTACCAGAACGGGTTTGATTGTCAAGGACTATGGGTAGAGGTAGAGGTTGAAAAAGAACTTGGATTTAAATCAAAGAGAGATGTGGAAGAATATGGCATTGAAAAATTTGTAAATCTCTGTAAGGACCGGGTTCGTAAGTATTCAGCGATCCAAACAGAACAGTCTAAACGTCTAGGGTACTGGATGGATTGGGATAATTCCTATTTCACAATGTCTGATGAGAATAATTACACGATTTGGGGTATGCTAAAAAAACTCTTCGAAGACGGAAAAATTTATCGCGGGACCGATGTAGTACCCTGGTCTGGGAAATCAGGAACTTCTTATTCCCAGATGGAAATTATCGAGGGCAGGAAACTTGTCGCGCATGAAGCTGTTTTTGTACGTTTTCCTATTGTTGACCGGGACCAGGAGTATCTGCTTGTCTGGACCACAACGCCCTGGACATTGACTTCAAATGTCATTGCTGCCGTGAACGTGAACCTTGATTATGTTAAACTGCGCGCAGCAGATGGCTCATTATACTATTTTGCGAAGGAGAACCTGGAATTTCAGCGATCGGATAAGCAATTCAAGGAAAAAAAACAATGGATTGATGGTGTTCCAAAACTGAAAACAATTGCACAAATATTCAAGGAACGAGGCGGTTATGAAGTCGAAGGTATTATTAAAGGTGCAGAATTGGTGGGCTGGAAATATATAGGGCCATTTGATGAATTTGAAGCACAACAGGAATTAGGTGGCTATCCATTCACAAACGAAGAACTGAAAGCCCAGGGCATGAATGCTGTAAACTGTCATCAGGTGATTGATGGTGGGAAGGATAATATAGGCAATGATATTGTTGTTGCTGGTGAAGGAACTGGCATTGTACATATGGCGCCCGGGTGCGGTGATATTGATTATCAAATTGGTAAGAAAATGGGTTTCATTAACATCGCGCCGCTAGATACCGAAGCAAATTTTATGGATAAATTCGGGTGGCTAACTGGACTCAACGCCACTGAAAAAAGTACTGTTGAAAAGATCACTACCGATTTGAAAAAAAGAGGCTTTCTCGTTTATTCAGAACAATACCCTCATATATATCCTCATTGCTGGCGTTCCGGTGACGAATTAGTATTTCGTATGGTTGACGAATGGTATATCAATATGGATTGGCGTGACCGAATCAAAAAGGTTGTGGATGATATAGAATGGATCCCGGAATGGGGTCAAGATAGAGAACATGAATGGCTGGATAATATGGGCGATTGGATGATTTCCAAGAAAAGATTTTGGGGTCTGGCCTTACCTATTTGGGAATTTGAAGATGGTTCATTTTTTGTTGTGGGGTCAAAGGAAGAACTAGCGAAACTTGCAGTGGAAGGCTGGGAAGACTTTGACGGGCAAAGCCCCCACAGACCGTGGATTGATAACGTGAAAATCAAACACGCAGATACTGGTTTGATTGGCACCAGAATATTGGATGTGGGTAATCCTTGGCTTGATGCAGGTATTGTGCCGTACTCTACTCTTCACTATAACGATGATAGAACATATTGGGACAAATGGTTCCCCGGCGATTTTGTTGTGGAAAGCTTTTCTGGTCAGTTTCGTAATTGGTTCTATTCATTGCTTGCCTTATCAACGGTAATGGAAGACAGGGCGCCGTTTAAAACATTGCTGGGCCATGGTCTTGTAAAAGATGAAACTGGTCGTGAAATGCACAAATCTTGGGGAAATACAATCTGGTTTGATGATGCAGCTGAAGAAATAGGTGTGGATGTAATGCGCTGGATGTATGCCAATCAGAATATTGAAAATAATTTACTATTCGGAAACGGACCAGCGAATGAGGTTCGTCGCAAGTTAATTACCTTATGGAATGTCTATTCATTTTTTGCCACTTATGCTGCTGTAGATGGTTTCTCCCTTAGTAAATCAAATGTAAATAATGATGATTTAACCATTCTGGATCGATGGATTTTAGCAAAAACAAATTTACTAATTCAGCGGGCAGTAGCAGCCTTTGATGGTTATCGGGTAGATAAATTCATTCGCCACTTCGAACAATATTTAGATGATTTATCCAATTGGTACATACGACGCAGTAGAAGACGGTTTTGGAAATCAGAAGATGATGCCGATAAACAAGCAGCTTATCACACGCTTTACCATGTTTTGTTAACGAGTATCAAGATAATCGCTCCAATTCTGCCATTTATGACAGAGGAAATTTATCAAAATCTGGCTCGTAACACTGATCAATCATCGCAGGAAAGTATCCATTTATCTGATTATCCAAAGATTGATAAAGCTGAGATTGATCTAAAACTTATCCAACGGGTGGATACACTGCGAAAAATTGTAGAGTTGGGACGTTCCGCGCGAAACAAGGCAGAATTAAAAATAAGACAACCTCTAGCAGAACTTTGTTTTCATCTGGATGATAATGAATTGGTAGAATTTATCTTGGAGCAACAGAGCATTGTACTGGATGAGTTAAACGTAAAAATTATAAATTGGGTTGATAATAGTAATACTCTCATTGAGCGTGAAGTAAAGCCCAATCTACCTGTAATCGGCAAAGAACATGGTCAATATCTTCCCGAGATAAAAGAGGCGCTTGTTGCTATGGATGGCAACAAAATATTGCGCGATCTAAATACAATTGGTGAGGTAACATTGCAATTGCAATCAGACACACTTGTGTTAACAAAAGATGCATTCCTGGTTGTTACGAGTTCAAAACAGGGTTTCACTACAGAATCAGATGGCGGAATTACAGTTGGATTGACCACAGAATTAACGGATGAATTGGTTCAAGAAGGTTTTGTAAGAGATGTAATTCGTCACGTGCAAATTATGAGGAAAAATGCTAATTTCGCGGTCGAGGATCGTATCAATATTTATGGCTCTTTTGATGGTATAGTTGGAGAAGCGGTTCGCGCATATAAGGACTATTTAATGAACGAAACATTAACCATTAATATGGCAGATGAATTTAAGTCAAGTGAATATGAAGATACTTTTAAGGTTGGTGGCGTTGAAGTCAAACTTGGCATTGATCGTGTATAATTAATTGAAAGGATGTACTATGGAAAAAATGTATTCTAAAGCAAAACTAACACAATTTCGGATATCTATCGAAAAAAGAATGGAAGAGATAGCAGAAGATATGGGTGATATCCATGATGGTATATTGGCTAATGGTAATAATAGCGAAGGATTATCCCAGGAGTCCGTCTTCAGTGTTCATATGGCTGATGCAGGGACAGACTCTTTTGAGCAGGAAAAAAATTATATATTAATGGGTCGTGAGAGCGATTATTATAAAAACCTTGAGATTGCGCTTGATCGTATAGATGACGGAATATTTGGGATATGTAAGATTTGCACAGAATTGATTCCTGAAGAACGTATGCTGGAAGTGCCCAATGCTACCAAGTGTGTTGGTTGTAAAGAAAAAGAAAAACTTGGTTTAGTGTGAAAGTAATGCTTGTGAGTGCTGTAATCGTGGTCATCGATCAGATCACGAAAGCAGTTACTCGCAGTGCGATGATGCTGGGTGAATCAAAGCCAGTCATACAGAACTTTTTTCATTTTACTTATGTTACCAATGATGGCATGGCTTTTGGATTGAATTTTCCTGGTGGTATTTATTTCTTTACTTCAGTATCATTGCTAATGACTGTATTTCTTGCCTGGTATTTTTGGCAGGAAAAGGACAGTGATTTGACACTGCGATTGTCTTTGGCCTTGATTTTAGCAGGCGCGATCGGCAATCTGATTGATAGAATTCTTTTTGGTACTGTTGTAGATTTTTTTGATTTTATGATCGGTAGTTATCATTGGTATATATTCAACGTTGCTGATGCATCAGTAACAATCGGTATGATTTTATATATTTACAATGCCGTATTAAAACAATCTGCCGTAAAACCGTCGACCGAATCGATATAATTGATGGTAAACCTTACTGTCCCGAGCAGCACTGACATGCGGCTGGATAAATATTTGTCAGAACAACTTGGTGATTATTCTCGATCACAAATACAGGCTATGATTCAAGATGGAAAAATCATGATTGATGGACGAAAGGAAAAATCCAGTTATCGCCTGCAGGGTAGCGAAGCAATTGTTGTAGACCCCATTCAATCTCAACCTTCTACAGTAATAATTGAACCACAGGATATTCCACTATCAATTGTTTATGAAGATGATGCTATTCTGGTTATTGATAAACAATCGGGATTGGTTGTGCATCCTGGAACAGGTGAAAAAGATAATACACTGGTTAATGGGTTGATGTTTTATACGTCTGCATTATCCGATATTAACGGGTCAACTCGACCGGGTATTGTACATCGTCTTGATCGGGATACATCTGGAGTGATGGTTATTGCAAAAACAAACCTTGCCCACCGTAAAATTGCTAAACAGTTTGAAAATAAACAGGTCACAAAAACATATATCGGTTTAACCTGGGGAATATGGACAGAGAATGAAGGTTTAATTGATGAACCGATTAAAAGAAAACGTTCTGATCCCACGAGTTTTACAATAGATGAAACCGGTCGAAAAGCCACTACTGGCTATAAAATTGAGCGAGCTTGGCGTTATATTTCAAATATGCTATTCTACCCAAAAACTGGCCGAACACACCAGATAAGGGTCCATGCAGCTCATATGGGTCATCCGATCGTGGCTGATCAAAAATATGGTGGCGGTGAAAACCGAGCGAAGGGATTTTTACCTGAGGTTACTAGGGAATTGCACCAAGTATTAACTATTCTTGAACGTCATGCTTTGCACGCTATGAGCCTGGAATTTGTGCATCCCGAAACAGCAAAAACTGTTTCATTTCAAGCACCATTACCTCAAGATTTCAATGATAGTATTACATTACTCAACGAAAAATATGGCTGAATCGATCAAGAGCATAATTCAGGGATTTCTTATTACCCTTGAAAAGGAGCGCAATTATTCAAAACTTACGATAAAAGCCTATAGAAATGATCTGAATCGTTTTTATGATTTTCTGAAAAATTATCATGGACAAGACAATTTGGATTTGGGTAGTATTGATCGACAAACAATTCGTCACTTTCTTGGTAGGGAATACGAAAAAGAATATTCCACTAAAACGGTTGCTCGTCGCCTGGCCTCAGTGAAATCTTTTTTCAGATACCTGGTAAAAGCAGAAGTAATTGAAGACAATGTAACTATCCATGTAAAAACGCCAAAAGTGCCAAAAAGTTTACCAAATTTTGTTAGTAAGAATTTAATTCAGACGCTGATGGACGCTCCGCCTGTGGATACAATCGCGGGTCTAAGAGATAGAGCTATACTGGAGTTGTTCTACAGTACGGGAATTCGTTTAAGCGAACTGGTCAATTTAAATATCGGCGATTTTCAGCCAGATAAGAAACTGGTCCGTGTATTTGGAAAAGGAAAAAAAGAACGTTTGCTTCCTTATGGTAAAATTGCCGAAAATTCGGTAGTACATTATTTAAAAAAGCGTAAGCTTAGTCTCAAACCTGTATTTTACGATAAACCATTATTTGTGAACTCCAAAGAAAACCGTATATCAGAACGGACAATCCAGCGCAGGATGAACAAGTACATCCAACTCGTAGCTGATGGAAAGAGATTAGGGCCCCATTTATTACGGCATACGTTTGCTACACATTTGATGGAGAGCGGAGCAGATATACGAGCGGTAAAAGATTTGCTAGGGCACAGTAGTTTAAGTTCAACGCAAATTTATACGCATGTCCCAACTGAAAAATTAAAAAAGGATTATAAACAAGCACACCCACACGGGTAAATTATTAATTATGGAAGAAAATCATTTAGGAATGGAAAAAATTGGTCTATCGAACGTAAGGGACGTACATCGCAATCTTCCTGCAGAAGTCCTTGTTAATCATATTGTAGATAATCAAGAAGGTCGGATCGGTTTACGCGGTGCGGCCATGGTGGATACAGGCATTTACACCGGTCGATCGCCCGATGACAAATATATCGTTGATGAAACAAGCTCAAATGATAAGATCTGGTGGGGGCCTGTAAATAGGAAGGTCGATGAGGATATTTTTAATGAACTTTATAAGAAAGCAACTGGGTTCTATAACTCCAGTACTTCAAGGACGTATATGTTTGATGGTTTTGCTGGGGCAGATCCAGCGTACCGTATCGCTGTGCGTATAATAGCTAAAAAGGCCTGGCAAGCACATTTTGCGCATAACATGTTCATTCGCCCCGATGCAGGAGAACTTGCAGGATTTATCCCTGATTTTACAATTATTAATGCCTCCGATATTCATAATGATGACTATGAAAAGCATGGACTAAATTCAAAAACATTCATATTATTTCATCTTGGGCGCCGCATAGCGATTATTGGTGGTACTGAATATGGTGGTGAGATGAAAAAGGGAATTTTCTCTGTATTACACTATATCTTGCCGCAAAAGGGCGTGCTTTCTATGCACTGCTCAGCAAATACGGACAACAATGGGCAGAATTCAGCTATTTATTTTGGACTTAGCGGTACGGGTAAAACAACGCTGTCAACAGATCCGGATCGGCCTTTGATCGGTGATGATGAACATGGCTGGTCCGATAATGGAATATTCAATTTCGAGGGCGGTTGCTATGCCAAAGTGATCAACCTCAATCCCGAGTACGAACCAGATATCTATAATGCCATTCGTGAGGGTGCCCTGCTAGAGAATGTTGTCTATGATGAAAACACAGGAGAGATAGATTTTACGGACGACTCAAAAACCCAGAATACCCGTGTGTCTTATCCCTTGGACCACATTGAAAATTCTCTTTTTTCACAGGGGCAGAACAGTGTTGCCGATCATCCAAAGAATATCATATTCCTGGCTTGCGATGCTTATGGTGTTCTACCTCCAGTGGCTAAGCTTACGCCGGAACAAGCCATGTATCATTTTATTAGCGGTTATACGGCCAAGGTCGCCGGTACGGAAAGAGGGATCACAGAGCCAGTGGCTACATTTTCACCCTGTTTCGGCGGACCTTTCTTAACATTGCACCCGCTGCGGTATGCGGAATTATTACGGGAAAAAATGAATAAATTCAATGTCCCGGCATATTTGGTGAACACAGGTTGGGTAGGTTGCAACGCAAGTTCTGGTGCTGCAAGAATATCTTTACCAATTACCCGTCAGATAATCCACGCAATATTGGATGGTAGCATCCAATTGTCTGCATTCGCGGAAGATCCATATTTTGGTTTTCAGGTACCTATAACACTGGCCGATATAGACCCTGGAATTTTAGTGCCAAAATCTGCGTGGACAGATGAAAGTGAGTATACTAGTACTGCCCAAGTTTTGGTTCAGAAATTTCAGGATAATTTTAAGCAGTATGACCGGGGAGATGAAGTTGTGAAAAATGCAGGTCCAACCATTAATTAAGAATGGGTATTTTAATTAAGGAAAAGTCAGTTGGCTAGTAAAGTAGTAATACTTTATATTCGCCGGCTATTTTTATGAAAATAATAAAAGAGGTAACGATTGAGTAGATTTACATTTACTTCGGAATCTGTAACCGAAGGTCACCCAGATAAAGTCTGTGATGCAATATCAGATGCATTAGTAGATGATTTACTGAGACAGGATCCGGAATCTCATGTTGCTTGTGAAACTTTGGTTACCAAACAACTCGTAGTTGTTTCCGGTGAGGTGCGTTCTAAGGGCACAGCCGATGTAGAAGCAATCGTTAAAAATACGCTTCAAGATATTGGCTATACGAACGAAGCCCGTGGGATGGATGATAAAGTTGTGGAAATATTAGTTAAGATGCAGGAACAAAGCAGTGAAATTGCCCAGGGTGTAGATGAATCGGGTGAGCATGAACAAGGTGCCGGTGACCAGGGATTAATGTTCGGATATGCCTGTAAGGAAACGCCTGAATTAATGCCTCTACCCATCCACCTTGCACATCGTTTTACAGAACGACTTGCGCAAGTAAGGAAGGATGGAACACTGCCTTGGCTGGGGCCGGATGGTAAATCCCAAGTCTCAGTGGATTATGAAAATGGGCAACCGGTATCAATATCAAAAGTAGTTATCGCCACTCAGCACGATGATATGCTTGCTGAATTTGAAACAGAATCAGCTGAACATGAGTTTGTACAGGAAAAAGTGATTGAGCATGTAATAAAACCGGTTCTTAATAAATCGGGTTTACAGAATTCGGGTAGTTTTATTGTCAATGGTACTGGTCGTTTTGTTTTTGGCGGTCCGGATGCCGATACTGGCTTAACCGGTCGAAAGATTATTGTGGATACCTATGGTGGTTACGCACCCCATGGAGGGGGAGCTTTTTCCGGGAAGGATCCCTCAAAGGTAGATCGTTCAGCGGCGTATATGGCACGGTATATTGCCAAGAATATCGTAGCAGCTGATTTGGCTGATAATTGTGAAGTACAATTCTCGTATAGTATTGGTGTTGCTGAACCGACATCGTTTTATGTAAAGACATTTGGTACTGGTCAAATTGCCGACGATGAATTAACCGCAGTGGCGCAAGAAGTGTTTCCGCTAAAACCAGGGGCCATAATTGCACACTTGGACCTTAAAAGTCCCCGGTACCGTGAAACAGCCGCTTATGGTCATTTTGGTCGTGAAAGCGATAACTTCACTTGGGAAAAAACAGATATGGTGGATAAGCTAAAATCTGCAATAGTTGAAAGGAATCTTTAATGGATACTGCTACAGTAACTAACACCATTGTTGAAGAATTGCAGCATAAAGTTGCGGATATTAATCTTGCTAATGATGGCCGCAAAGCGATTGCTATAGCGGAAAAAGAAATGCCTGGTCTTATGGTGACTCGTAAAAAATACGGGCTGGAAAAACCATTAGCTGGTAAAAGACTTACCGGTTCATTACACATGACTATTGAAACAGCCGTGTTGATCGAAACACTCATTGAGCTTGGTGCTGATGTGCGCTGGGCCAGTTGTAATATTTTTTCTACCCAAGACCATGCCGCTGCAGCAATTGCTGAATCAGGCGTACCGGTTTATGCCTGGAAAGGCGAGAGTTTAGAGGAATATTGGTGGTGTACGCTGCAGGCATTAACATTTAATGGTAATGAGGGACCCGAACTGATCGTTGATGATGGTGGTGATGCAACCCTATTCATTCACAAAGGATACGAGCTTGAGGAATATTTTGCGAAGCACGGGACAGCCCCTGAAATAACCACAATAGTTAAAGAAGAACAGGTTATTGAGGCATTGTTGCGGGAAGTCCTTGAGAAAGATCCCATGCATTGGCACAAAGTGGCAAAAAATATAATTGGCGTATCGGAAGAAACTACTACTGGCGTCCATCGCCTAGAACAAATGGCTAAAGACCAGACGCTGTTATTCCCGGCATATAATGTCAACGATTCTGTTACAAAATCGAAGTTTGACAATATTTATGGCTGCCGTGAATCACTGGCTGATGGCCTGAAGCGATCAATGGATGTAATGGTAGCCGGTAAGACTGTGTTAATCTGTGGCTATGGGGACGTTGGTCGGGGTTGTGTCCAATCCATGAGTGGTTATGGCGCTCGTGTATTGGTTACGGAAATTGATCCAATTTGCGCCTTGCAAGCAGCCATGGAAGGATACGAGGTAGTTACCATTGAGCAGGCGATACCGGAAACAAATATTTTTGTGACGGCTACAGGTAACCGTGATGTGATTACCCTGGAACATATGAAAGCGATGAATGATCAGGCCATTGTCTGTAACATCGGTCATTTTGATAATGAGATTCAGGTTGATAAGCTAAATGAAGATTCTAGTGTAAATAGGGAAGTGATTAAACCTCAGGTAGATCGCTATACATTTGATGATGGCCATGATATTTATTTGCTCGCTGAGGGACGCTTGATGAACCTTGGATGTGCTACAGGACATCCAAGTTTTGTAATGTCAAATTCGTTTACCAATCAGGTTTTAGCGCAAATTTCCCTGGCAACTGAGAAACCTGAATTGGGCGTCTATATGCTGCCAAAAGAACTGGATGAGGAAGTGGCTAGGTTACACCTGGAACATGTAGGTGTGACACTTACGGAATTATCTGATGAACAGGCAGACTATATTGGTGTTTCTAAAACAGGACCGTATAAGCCTGATCATTACCGCTATTAGGAACTGAATTCTATTTTGATTTTCTGCCCTGGTAAACCCGGGGCTTTTTTTTGTAGTAAAGCTCATGAAAATTAGAGAATTTCTTTGGGACTATCCCCCTTATAAATGGAACGAGATTACCTCAGCAGTTTACTGAATCTCTTTCGCAAGCGAATAAATAAAATTTTCGTTGGCCTGCTTGTTATTATTATTGCGGCCTGTGATTTCGAAAGTCCTTCCGATTTTGTGGTTCCAACCTGGTTTATTGATATCAAGTTACCGTTGGTTTCAAAACGATTTCCAATGGGGGACTTGGTAGACACGGCCAATTTCATATACCCGACGGAAGATTCAGCAGGGTTTCAGATTCTGTTCACTGGATCCATTGATTCTGCTAGTACAGAGGAAATGGAATTAGGCGTTCGCTTTCCTGGTGGATATATGGAGCAGGTTATTCCAAAAGATGATATTGCTGGTATTAACGGTAGTTCTATTTCAATTCCATCAATTGCAGTTCCCTTCCCCAACATAACGCCGGTAATGGCCGCAGTTGCATCAGGTAATAGTTTTCTTTTTGAGGATACAGCTGGAAGTATCTTTTCATTACCTTTAGCCGCCACTAATATGAAAGTGATGTCGGCTGCCAATTATAATCAATATTTTGTTGGCCCCATGAACATTTTATTAGATTCAATATTTACTATAGTTAATGATAATTTTCCAATAGGTATTCCTTTATCACAACTTACTGCTTCTATTTCTGAACCAGAGATAACTATAGATACGCTGTTTATGGCAGACGGAAGTAATTATACCCCTTATTTTAAAAATCAAGGCTATCCCACAAACTTAAACTGTTTTGCATACGTTGTAAGCATTGATTTTATTCATCCTGCTGTGCCTGATGGAAGGGATACAATTCAAACCATTGAAGAAGGTCTTAATAGTCCTGCGGAGGAAGGACCAGGCGCTGCCGATTCGATACGCTCATTGGGCTCTATTAATGAACCAATGGATTTAGAGGGAGAAGGCCTTGCGGACTCATTAGTAATATTTACCTACGCTCAGTTAGACTCAATCCACCCAGATTCGTTAGCAAGATTTTACCCCATAGATGAAGGAGGGGATACTTCAATGTTTATTGGTTTTGAAATGAGTTTTACTATTAGTGGATTCGACAGCGCAGCAGTCAGTCTTGATTCATTTAATATTGATTTGACTGACCAATTAGCTGCAATGGAAAGCCAGTTAAATTTTTCCAGTTCCTTGCCTGAGATGGAAGGTATATCTTTTGATATAACAAGCGCAGAGATGAAGGGTTCTAATTTTCTACCTGATCCGCCAGCTGAGCCTATTCCAAATATATTTAAAATAATTGATCTCCAAAGTACATTTCCTTGGGATATCAATTTTTATTTGTATGTACCAAACTTCGTTTCTTCAGATGGCGTGCCACAAATTCTTATTAATGAATTACTACAGGATGATTCATTTTCAGAAACCATTAGTTTAGCCGGAGATTTTTTACAACCAGTGGGATCAGATGTTACAATTGGATCTATAGATCTAGAATTGCAAGTCTGGATTCCTGCGCAGCAAGCGATAATTCTATTAGATGGTACATCCTTAGGTGGTTTCGGTGTGACTATACAATTTGGATCATTGTTTTTTCATGAACTGAAGACCTTTGTCAATATGGATTTATCTGCGGATACGATGGAAATTGCCGGTTTTCCACCAGAACTTACCGGCATTGGATTTCCAGGCCTGGAATTCGAATTCGAATTGTTCAATGAAATTGATTTTCCATTAACGGTTGATATTGCAATGAAGGGAATAAAACCAAATGGAGATTCTGTAGTATCTAGGTTAAATGCAAAACTTGGGAATCCATCGTATGTTCTTGATAATTATGGTCTTGCTGAAAATTTAGTAAAAACAAAAGTTCGCTGGAGTGACGTGGGCAACGAGATATCTTTTTATGCTCCCTCGAGTGATTCCATGGCCATATGGGATACACTCATTCCACCTGCACCTGGTGAGTTTTCAATTATTGATTTCTTTGGTTCAATGCCTCTGGTTGCTCATGCTGATATCAAGACGAAAATCGATGGTACTGCTGGAATAAAGGACACTGTATCAAAAATGTGGGGTACTTATAGTATAAAAATGCCATTTGAAGTGACCATGAATGCACCGCCATTCATTCCGCCAACCGGGATTTCAAAACTTCCTGAATTCAGCCCAGATAACAGAAATAAAATACGACATTCCCTTATACACTCTGAATTAGCTACGACCGTAGAGAATAGTTTACCATTAGGGGGTGATTTTGCAATTTTACTATCGGATCAACCCTTTTTCCCAAAGGATATAACCTATGAAGCATTAGACGCTTTTGTCGATACTATGGTAAATCAAGGTCAACTTGGTTGGGACTCAAATGATAGTTTATATATTATCACCGATTGCGAAAGCCTAAGTCCGGCCGATAGTCTTATTTATATATTTAATGTAATGAGTGATTCCAGTGAGTGCGTGGATGATGTGAAATATTTAGTAAAAATCAATGATGCTGGGATGGATACGGTAGTATCATATGTTGATACTCTATTCCGGGTATTGTTACCTAGTCCGGATTCCTTATACCAAGAAACAAATTCGGAAGGCCACAAGGGCCAAGTTGCCGTGCCGGGAATATTGAGTTACAGTAGTGTGTTGGATACAGGCAGAATTTTCCTACTTACCGATTATGGAGATCACTATATCGTACCAAGATTTTCATTTAATCAAACGGGGGATGAAGGCGTGTTTTTTTCTAGGTACGATGCGATTGATATTAAATCTTTTATCACGTTTCGTGTGGCTAGTACAGGTGTGTTAGGGCCTACAGAAAATGACATTGTGCTTATTAGACCAAATGGCGGTGAAAATTTGGTGTTAGGAAATGAAGATGAGATCATCTGGGCAACATATGGTAAAGTCAGTACTTTTGATGTGCAATATGCTATTGGTGCAAACCCCAGCGAGGATGATTGGCAACCTATTATATTAAATCATGTGAGTAATGACTCGATTACAAAGTTTCCATGGATATGGAGTTCAGCAAATGATCTTTATCGCGTTAGAATTAAAGATTCAAATTCTGATCTTCAGGATATCAGTGGGTGGTATTTTAGTGTTAGCGGTGGTCCGTCAGGCAACACGTCAGATGGTAATGAAGTGATAAACAAGACTTCAGATGGTAATGAAGTGATAAACAATACCAAAATGAAGAAGCCTGGAAAACTTCACAAGTGAAGAAGATATTTTATTACTGTTCAATATTTATCATGATTCAAAATATTGTTTTGGGGCAAATAAAACGTGATCCGCGGTCTGTAGCGATGGCCAATGCTTATGGGACGATTGCAGATGGATTTTTTGCCGTAGGCTATAATCCAGCTATGCTTGCCTACCAGCAGGATAAACCTTTTATGCTGCAGTTATTTGGAGTTGATATGGGTATAGGGGGTAATTTCATCTCATTGCAAAAGCTTAATTCCCTCAGTGGGGATACGATTTATGCGGCTGGTGAAAACCCAAAAAATCCGTATGATGATAGTAAGGATAGACTTTTTCGACAGTTTGATGATGCTGGTGGATTGGCCTTTCGGCAAGATATTCATTTGCCATTGCCAATAATTAATTATTCTTCAGGAAATATGGCATTTACAAGTAACCTGATATGGATGAGTAATCTTGTATTCCCAATTGGTATTCTAGAATTATTATTTTATGGCAATGGCCAGCGATCGGATATGAACATGACCTTTAATGTGGAGGTATTTGGTGTCAATGAGCTCGGGTTTACCTTTGCAGTTCCATATGATCGATTTGCATTAGGTGTTACGGTTAAGTATTTGCAGGGTCTATTTTATTTTGGCGTAGATCCAGATTCTAGTAGAGCCAACCTGGTTACCAGTGATTATTACCTCTATGGTTCAGGAAAATACCTTTTTCGATTTGGTGTAGGGGGTAGTGGGCTCGGCCTTGATCTAGGATTTGTAACCAAGGAATACAATGGGTTCCGTGCTGGTGTTTCATTAATTAATGCTCTCGGTGTAATTGAATGGAATAAAAAGGGTTTGATGCGAGATTTAGTTGCAGGACCAGATGGATCCATGGGCACAGATGATGATTTGTTTAATCCTTCTGCATTTTTAGGATTTCCTGCGATAAATGAATACCAGGCCATTTCCTATGAATACACTATTGATAGTGTTAATGCTGAAGGATTATCGAACCCAGCTATTTTTACCAGTGAACCCTTCAAAGCGGTTGATAATGTGGACCCAGATGGTAAACCAAAGGAATTTAAAACCAATTATCCAGCAATATTTCGGGCTGGTGGTTCTTACAGTAATGAGCTATTTATTATCAGCTCTGATATTTGGACAGGTTTTGCCGATCAACTCTATGCCCATGCAGGCTGGCGCTGGTCCATAGGCTTCGAGTTTTTAAAGTTTCCAAATATACCCCTTCGCGTGGGATATGCTTATGGTGGTCCTACCTTTCAAGAACTCGGCTTAGGATTTGGTTATCATATGGGACCTATGATATTCGATTTCGGCTTTGGCTTCAAGAATGGGCTATGGATTCATTCTATGCAAGGACTGAATTTATCATTGCAGCTAACAATGACCAGTTTTAAAGGTCGAAATAAAAAACCAGAAACGCCAAGTGATGGTGATGGTCCTGCACCATTACCGGAAGATGCTGCTACAGATGAAGAACCAGGGGAAGAATCGGATTCTAATGGTGAATCACTTACGGGTGAAGAAAAGCAGTAGTAGGCCTCCAATAGAAAAAACTACATTGCCGATCCAAGCGGAGACCATCGGCTCCAATATACCTTTGAAGCCTAAGGACTGACCAAACTTAATAAACGCATAATAAAAGAATATCACCAGAAAACTCATCCCAGCCCCAAAAGTAAGTCCACCACGTGATTTAATAACTACTAGTGGTAGGCCAAAAAGCACCACAATCAGATTTGTAAATGCGAACGATATTTTAAAATATCTGCTTATTTCCCAGCGCGTTGTTTTCACGCCATTTTCTTTTAACTGTGCGATTCGCTCTGTCAGTTCATTGTAATTGAGTTCGTCAGGTAATTTTCCCTGTTTCAATATGTCATCAGGAGTAAAATCGATCTGGATCAAGGAATCTGATTTCGGAATGGATACATCGATTTCGTAGCCATTTTCATCGAAAGTTCTGACAGAAAATTCTGACGCTGCCCATTGTTTTAGTGAATCAATCCAGGTGATCTTCTTCGCATCAATACGTTTCAAAATGATACCCTCGCTCATTGATAGTATCGTTACGCCTTCCGCGCTTTTTTGAAGAACTTTATATTTATCTAAAGCAATATGTATCTTTTCCTTTTTCTGCAAAAAGACGTCATTATAAATATGCTTCATTTTACGGCGTGATTTCTTTTTAATAAATTTTTGTTCGATTGCGGACCGCACCTCATTGCCGCTGCTTACCACTTTATTTTCAAATTCAAATGATGCATAACTAATGATAACACCAATAATTACCAATGGTATTGCAATACGATAGAGGCTTATGCCACTAGATTTCATGGCGGTCCATTCGTTGCGTTTGACCAGGATACCAACACTAAATACGGTCGCAATCAGCATGGACATTGGTAGCGCAATGTTGAAGAACCAGGGGACTGTATAAAAATAATATTTTGATACAACCTTCCAGGGAACTGTATTATCAATAAATCGATCTAGATTTTCTATTAGGTCCACGATAAGGAAAATGCAAGTAAAGCCCAGGATGGATATGCCCAAAATGGTTAAAAATTGACGGATAAGGTATAGATCAAGTCGTTTCATACTATGCTGGATATTTTTCTTCAGTTGAATTTCCATATAATACGTATATTTCGGAATATATTACCCCAACCATTTTTAATTATACAGGGTAGGAAATATTGACTGACTTAATTCAAACAATTAGATCAAAAATTGGCAGGCCTAGCGTGCTTTTTATGAGCCCTTCCCACAGTAGTACTTTTATTTTGTGGGAACTGAAAAAATTCTTTGTGTCTTTTTCAGGATTAATGTGAACGACGTTACTTGTGTTTCTGCTTATTGGAGGCGACTTGTTTTTAATATAATTTTTAATCTATGAATCTATTAAAACGGTATCCTCTGGTTTTACCAGTTCTACTCGTTTTTTGCGGTAGCCTGGCCCTGGCTACACCTGAGTCCGGGGAAGGTCAAAGTGGCGTGTCCTGGGTTTCAGTATTGCCGCCTGTGGTAGCTATTATTTTAGCATTGATTACCCGGCAGGCTCATCTATCCCTTTTTATGGGTATTTTGATGGGTGTTTGCATTCACACGGGAGGCATCTGGTCAGGATTAACGACTTCCCTGGACACTTACCTAGTGAACTCTTTAGCGGGAAGTTCGAGTCATACCTCTATTTTGATGTTTACTCTAGCTTTCGGCGGTTTGATTGGAGTGATGTCTGCCAATGGTGGTTTAAAGGGGATCGTTGCTGCTGCATCTAAATACGCAACAAACAATTTCAGAGGTCAGTTGGTCACAGCCATTATGGGCCTGGTAATTTTTATCGATGACTATTCCAATACCCTGCTGGTGGGTAATATGATGCGCCCCTTTACAGACAGTGTCCGTATATCCAGGGAAAAGCTATCCTACCTGGTGGATTCTACGGCTGCGCCTGTAGCCAGTCTGGCCGCCATAAGTACCTGGTCTATTTTTCAGATGAGCCTCCTGGACAGTCCCTATAAAGCACACGGTATTTCGGCCAATCTGTATTTGACTTTTCTACAGAGTATTCCCTATTCCTTCTACTGCATATTTACATTGGTTTTTCTTTTTGGCACTGTATTGATGCGTAGAGAGATGGGGCCCATGCATAAAGCGGAGACTCGGTCGCAGACCACAGGTGCCGTGTTGGCAGAAAATGCTCAGCCCATGGTGGATGAATCTTTGGCTCGGGATTTTGAAGAAAGTAAACTGAGTCACTGGAGTAACGGCCTGATTCCGATTTTGGCTATGCTTGTAATTACCATTTGTGGTTTGTTTATTACCGGTAGTGAAGGCTTGGAAAATGGTTCTCCGAAGACACTCCGCAATATCATCGGAAATTCTGATGCCAATGCAAGTCTGATTTGGGGTTCATTCCTGTCTGGGTTTATTGCCATCATTATGTCTGTGAGTGGGGGTCTGTTATCCCTGATAAAGGCCATGGATGCCTGGATCAATGGGGTACGATCCATGGTTATGGCTTGCATTATTCTGGTGTTGGCCTGGACTATTGGAGATGTCTGTACGGATATAAAAACAGCTGAATATATCGTGTATCTTACCTCTGGATTTTTAACTCCTGCACTCCTGCCTGCTGTCACGTTTATTACTGCTTCTATTATTAGCTTTTCCACCGGTTCTTCCTGGGCCACCATGTCAATCCTCGTCCCGGTTACTGTCCCAATGTCTATCCAATTACTGGGAGGTGAAGGAAATCAAGTGGTTCAGGATCCTATCTTTCTTTCTACCTTTGCCGGTGTATTGTCTGGATCCGTATTTGGTGATCATTGTTCCCCAATTTCTGATACTACTGTTTTATCGTCCACTTCAACAGGATCCGACCACATCGATCATGTGCGCACCCAACTTCCTTATGCTGTAATTTCTGGTGTGGTTGCATTGCTTGCGGGTTACATTTTTACTGGTTTTGGTATATCCTTGATCGTGAGTCTTTCAGTGGGTTTAATTCTGGTGATAGGC
>Ga0257111_1000047_pt1 | contig 41698 bp, 33 predicted proteins | sample LP_taG_6_FD_191567 | JGI IMG/M metagenome (GOLD analysis project Ga0257111, IMG submission 191567) | Marine microbial communities from Northeast Subartic Pacific Ocean, Canada - LP_J_2015_P26_500m | ecosystem: Environmental > Aquatic > Marine > Oceanic | place: Canada: Northeast Subartic Pacific...
TTCATTGTCAGCAGTTGTGACTGGATTATGATATCCCTTTTCCTTTATCTCATAATCATCACAGTAGTACTGCATTATAATTTCACCAGCTTTTAATGAAGCATCTATCGCAAGTTTAAGATCATTATCCACAATTATAATTTTTTTAATAAATAAGAAGATCTAAACTAACTATAATAAGGAATACATTTTTTGAACATTTTCTTTTATTTCACCTATATCCTTCTCTACTATAAACACCTTAGCATCATCCATAAAAGAAATATTCTTATATAGCTTGTCATTCTTAAAGTGTATGGCTGCACCATCTTCGAGTGCATATAATGAGGACAATTTATCTTCCTTAATAAATTTATGGACACTAGGCCTTCTATCTTTTTCTGAATTATAATGAGGACAAGAACTTCCGCTTAGAATACCCATACAATCTATTACATTAAGATTACTTTCCCAGGAATCTGTCACGCCTTTGTCAAACCAACATATAGCTCCTGCGCTTACACCTGATAAGACAACACCACGATTATATGCTTTCATTAATAGTTTGTCTAGTTTCCACTCTTTCCAAACAGCAAGCATACTTTTAGTATTCCCACCACCAACATAAATAACATCTGCTTTGTTAACTATTCCTTCCAGCCGAGGTGTCCTCCCAAAAAAACTAATATGATTAGGATTGCAATTAAGCCCACTAAAACATGAATAAAAATTAACAATATATGATTTATCCTCAGCACTAGCTGTTGGTATAAAAAGTATGTTTGGATTGCCAGTATTTGATTGTTCTAAGATATAATTTTCAATTATTCTTTGCTTAGGATTTCTCCCAAAGCCGCCACCGCCTATACATATAATTTGTTTGTCCATAAATCTTAATCTCTGATATTTTTCATTAATTATCATGTAAAAAATAGAAATTAGATAGTAACAGTAATAATTATTTTTTTATTTCTTGAATAGAACAAACAACTACTAGTATCTTTAGGCATACTGGGAGATTAGAGGGAAAATAAATTTCAATTTTTTTCTGACGACAAAGACAAATTTTATATCATCCCGAATGGACTGGGACAAAATTTCTTACCCTTCTATCCTCCCCCAAACATAAACAGTAACTTTTTAAGTGGTAATAGCTTGTGCCTAATCGTGCCCTATAATCACTTAATCTGGTTATATAAAAATAGGTAGATAAACAATGAAAAAAGAAATATTCATAAATGAGAGTATGGGAGAGACAAGAATTGCTATCCAAGAGGATGGGCAAATTGTAGAGGTATATATTGAGCGCCAGGATAAACAAAGAATGGTTGGAAATATTTATAAAGGTAAAGTAGAAAATGTACTTCCGGGGATGCAGGCTGCGTTTGTAGATATCGGCGGTGACCTAAATGCTTTTTTACCTTTTTCAGAAATAGCAAACCCGGACTATATCATTGAAGATGAAGATGAGAAAAATCAGAAAAAGAAAGGCAAGCCAGATAACATTGAGGTTGATCTTCAAACAAATCAAGAAATATTTGTACAAGTAATAAAAGAGCCTTTTGCCGGAAAAGGCCCTAGAGTCACTACTGAGGTAGCTATACCAGGCAGATTATTAGTCCTTGTACCCTATGAAAACTATATAGGTATCTCAAAAAAAATATGGGACAAGTTTGAAAGAAGAAGACTGAAAAAAATTGCAAAAGGACTAAGACAAAAAGATACAGGAATAATTATTAGAACTGTTGCTGAAGGTAAAAGTGAAGAACATATAGCTAATGATTTCAATTCTTTATTAAACAGCTGGAACAAGGTTAGTAAAATTGCTGATAACGAAAATGCACCTGCTTTAGTATATGAAGATCTAGAGACAGCATCAAGTGTAGTCCGGGATTTATTGACTCCGGATGTTGAAAAAATCATTATTGACTCCAAACGGTTATACAAAAAAACACAAAGGTATCTGGAAGAGGTCTCTCCGAGTCTAGCAGACCGCTTAGAACTCTATAAACTAAAGCTCCCTCTTTTTGAAAGTTTTGATATTGACCCAGAGATAGAAAAACTAATGAGACCAAAAGCATGGTTAAAAAGTGGTGCATATTTAATTATTGAAAAAACAGAGGCAATGGTTGTTGTTGATGTAAACAGTGGAAAATTTGTTGGAAAAAAATTACATGAAGAAAATTCCTTAAAAATAAATCTTGAAGCAGCAAGAGAAGTTGCTCGGCAACTAAGACTCAGAGACCTATCAGGACTTATTGTGATTGACTTTATTGATATGCGTCATGAAGAAAACAGGAAAAAAATATATCATGAACTCCGTAAAGAATTAAGAAAAGATAGAGCAAAAGTAGCCGTTTCGCCAATCACTGAGTTTGGACTTTTAGAAATGACCAGGCAAAGAATAAGAGTAAGCCTATTAGACTCAATGAGTGAAGAGTGCCCCACTTGCCAAGGTTCTGGAAGGATTATTTCTAGAGAAACTTTGTTAACAAGGATAGAACACTGGCTGAGAAGATATAAAAGTAAGCATCGCGACCTGCGTATAAGGTTGCAACTGCATAAGGAAATTGCAGAGTTCATAACAAATGATGAGAGAAATATCCTTAGAGGGCTTATGTGGAAAAATTTTGTTCACATAAAAATAGAGATCAATAAAGATATTGGTAGGGACGAATTTAAATTTATCAAGACAAGGTCAGGAGAAGACATTACCAATGAGATGTCACTTGATAAGGATAACTCAAAAGCGTAAATTCGCAAACTTTTTTAATATTATGTATGCAATAGTAAATATATCAGGCAAACAGTATAAGGCCGAAAAAGGTGTAAAATTGTGTGTGCCAAAACAATCTCTTGAGGAAGGAAAAAAACTTGTTTTAGAGGATGTGCTGATGGTGCACGATGGTAAAACAACTAAATTTGGTAATCCTAAGGTTTCTGGCGCAAAGGTAACAGCAACTGTTATCGATCATGGAAGAGAAAGAAAAATTTTGGTTTATAAGAAAAAAAGGCGGAAAGGATACCAAAGAAAAAATGGACACAGGCAATGGTATACAAATATTGAAATACAAAATATCCAGATGTCAAAAACGAAAAGTACTCCAAAACCTAAAAAAGAAAAAAAAGAGAATTAAACCTTATGGCACATAAAAAAGGACAAGGTAGTTCAAGAAACGGTAGAGACTCAAACGCAAAATACTTGGGATTAAAGGTTGGTAATGGACAGTCTATACTTGCTGGCACCATCATCCTTAAGCAAAGAGGTACTAAAATACATCCAGGCAGTAATGTAAAACGAGCTAATGATGATTCCTTATTTGCTACGAAAGATGGTATTGTTGAGTTCAGGCGTAAAGGACGAGATCGAAAGATTGTTAACATAGTATAAGAGACCAAGAATCAATAAAATAAAGATTAATTAAAACCCCACAATTGTGGGGTTTTTTGTTATATAATAATATGCATAGCTTCTGTCTCTAATACTAAATAATTAACGGAGATATCAAACAATGGGAAGAAAAAAAATAACACTAATTGGTGGAGGTCAGATTGGAGGGAATCTAGCACTGATTGCTACACAAAAAGAATTAGGGAACGTTGTTATATTTGATATCCCCCAGTCAGAAGGAATGGTTAAGGGTAAAGCATTAGATATTATGCAATTACGCCCTCATGATGGATACGATACTAACATAGTTGGTACATCAGACTATAATGATATAAAGGATTCTGATGTAATTATTATCACTGCTGGAATCCCTAGAAAACCTGGAATGGATCGTGAAGATTTAATGTCTATCAATCTTGGGATTATGAAAGATGTAGCTACAAATGTAAAAAATTATGCTCCTGAAGCTTTTGTGATTGTTATCTCTAATCCTCTTGATGCAATGGTCTATGCATTCCATAAGGTTTCAGGGTTTAAGAAAAATAAGGTCGTGGGAATGGCTGGTGCATTAGACTCAGGAAGATTTAGAGCATTTATTGCAATGGAAACTGGCTACTCAGTACAAGATGTTAGCTGCATGGTGCTAGGAGGGCACGGAGACAGCATGGTTCCCATAACAAGGCTAGCAACTATAGGTGGGGTTCCTGTTACAGACCTGATCTCTGCGGACCGATTAAAAGAGATAGAAGACCGAACTAGATTTGCTGGCGGAGAGATCGTTAAACTATTTGGAAATGGCTCAGCCTTCTATGCACCTGCTCAGTGTGCAATGGAAATGGCAGAAGCATATCTCAAGGATAAAAAAAGGGTTATCCCTTGTGCTGCATTATGTGAAGGCGAATTCGGGGTTGATGGATTTTTTATTGGAGTACCTACTGTAATCGGATCTGGAGGAATTGAAAAAATTATTGAGTTCAACCTGACGGATGCAGAAAAAAGCTCACTAGAAAACACATTGACCGCAGTGAAAAAGACAGTTAGTGAAACAAATTTATAGAGATTCATTCTTATTGAAGATCGACCTTCAATAATTCAGTTAGCAATGAAGATTATATTTATTTTTTCATTTATAATATCATTTTCGTTATCCCAAGAGATCTTTGTCCAAACCGAAGAAAAGAATCTATACAGATCAGCTGTAGAATATAGCTTCGATGAGATTCTCGATAATGGCGCCTATACATTTGCACTCGAAAACCTTAGTGGTATAATTAAAATAACCGGCCACGCAGGATCTGGGTCACATTTAGTTATAGATAATAGAGTTCGTGCGGTAAGTAATAAAAATGCGATAGCAATACTTAAGAATAGCCAAATAAATGTATATCATGATGATGATAATAAAAATGTCAGCATTAAGAAAATATCTGAAAGGTATGACCATAAAATCATAACTACTATTGATCTTCATATTCCTATAAACACTAATATTAAAGGATTCGTAAAAAATGGTGATGTTCAAATAAACAAATTGAGAGGATCAGTCAATCTAAAAACAGAAAGTGTTGACACAGAACTAAATAATTTATCCGGAAATATTGTGTTTAACACAAAAGGAGGAAATATATATATAAAAAAAACGAATGGAACCATAAGATTAAATGTAATTAGTGGAAACATAGATATAATGCAGTGCGAGGGGAATATATTTACTAGCATTGAGAATGGAATCGCTAAACTAGAAAAAATAAAAGGCGAGATAAAATCAGCAACAACTCTAGGAGATACTGAGATATCTTATTTTGATGGTAAACAATGTTCTTTTGATATAAATGTGGGCAACTTAATTGCAAAAAACTGCAATTCGGACTTTAAGGTAAATATAGATATCGGAGACATCACTATAAATGATGTAAAAGGTAATGCAACACTATTTACAGGAAAAGGTCAGATCAATATGAATAATATCATAGGAAATACAAGATGCAATTCAAACTTTGGAAATATAAGTGGCAACAATCTATTTGGAAGTATAATAGCTAATTCTGAGCTTGGCGATTTAATAATAAATAAAGGTTATAATTCATTTTTAAAAGATCATAACATTGACCTAAGTGCTAACCGAGGATCGGTCTCGCTACGGCTACCATCAGATTTACCATTTTTTATAAAAACACATTGTGATAATCTAAACTCAAAAGACGCTATCAGCTCTGAGATTCCTTTAGATGAAGAAGTATACCCGACGAAAGTTATTGCAGAAGGAAAGATAAAACAGGGCACTATAGATTGTAAAATATATTCTAATTATGGTCCAATCTCTATAAATACAAATTGACAGTAATCAATCTAAGAATGAAAAATAAATTAATACCTATTACGATTTTAGCGGCTGCATTTCTCATGGGAAAGTCTGATGATTATAAAACTCTAGACTATAAGTATAAGGTAAAGAAATATGATGCACTCAGAGTCTATTTTGACTGTAGTATAGGCAACCTAACGATTAGTTCAAGTAATAACAGATATATTATTACTGGGAATATTGAGTTTAACTCTACACTATCTAAACCAATCGTTGAACTAACGAATAAAAATAATATATCAAGGCTAGATATCAAGATAAAGCCTGATAAAGCTAATAATAATGACAATAATAAATCATTCATCAACAGTCTAATTGAAGATGGTAATGATAACTATAAAATTAATTTTCAGATGCCAACAAAAATGTCAACCGATATGAACCTAAATTTTGGTTTAGGAAAAGTAGATCTTGATTTTTCTGGGCTTCGAATATCTCAATTGGTTATGGACTGTGGCCTGAGTGATGTAACCTTAGTAAATACAAAGTCAAATATTATTGAATGTGAGAAGGTTCATATTACTACTGGAATAGCTGATTTTAATAGTCTTGGGCTGGGCAATTTTAATGCATCTAATTATATTTTTGATGTTGGTATCGGCTCTGCTGAGATTGACATGTCTGGCTCAGCAAATAAAGATTCTCACTTAGATATAGATGTAACAGTAGGATCATTAGAACTAAAACTACCAATGAATACAAATATTGAACTTATTATTAATAAAAACATGCTCAGTTCAGTAAATGTAAAGGGTCTTATTTCTTCAGGGGATGGTATATACAACAGTAGAGAGACTCAGAAAAGATGGGCCACGATGAAAGCCAAGGTCTCTGTGGGAGTAGGCTCTGTAGATATATCCGTGGATTAGTTTAAATCAACTCTAAAACTTTGTTTACTAATTTCTCTATCCCTGTGAATGATTCATTCATTGACTTTGCATCGACATATGCTGGGGTTGTTACTATTTTATTTTCCTTGTCAACAACTATCTCTTCTGCTCCGACCTCTACCGCATTAATACCCATCGCTTTAATATCATTGTTAATTTCAACATTAAATCCTCCTGTGACAGTACCTGTTCTCCCCAAGTATTCAAGTACTTTTGCTATCATAACTGGCGCAATACAAATTGCCCCCAAAGGTTTATCCGCCTCTAATATTTCCACGACCAGTCTTTGAACATCAGATATAACGGTACAATTAATCCCTGCCATACTATAATCAAAAATATTTTTTGCCATTCCCGTACCTCCAGGAAATATTAATGCGTCTAACTGGTGTCCGCTTACAGAAGCAACATCGATCACCTTGCCTCTTGCTATACGAGCTGACTCTACTAGTATGTTTCTAGATTCGGATAATTCTTCATTCCCATTAAGATGGTTAATCACATGGAACTGATCCATATCGGGCGCCATGATAATAGCCTCCGCATCTGCCTTTTCGAGAGCATGCAGTGTAAAAACAGCTTCATGAATCTCTGAGCCATCCTGATGCCCGCAGCCAGATAAGACAACACCTACTTTATTCATTTTTTATCCTCGCAGTTTTTTTTCATTTTTTTATTATTAGCAATATTTCTTTTCAGTCCTGAGAATTTAGTTCGCTTAATAGCAGATTTTTTAAAAATAGTACTGAAATCTGATTGATTAAGATTGTTCCAATCTTGGTCAGTGTTTTCGATAATTTTGTTCCTTGGCTCAAAATATGATTCATCTGACACCTTTGAAAATGAGATATTCCAAGGACAAACCTCCTGACAAACATCACAACCGTAGACCCAGCCGTCTAGGTCATCTTGTCCTTCAAAAAATTCTCCTCTGTGTTCAATCGTTAGGTAGCTTATGCACTTTGATGAGTCTAATATATATTCATCTAAAGCCTGAGTTGGACAGGCATCAATACAGGCTGTACAGCTACCACACAAATCTTCAGAGAATGGTTCATCAATATCTAGTTCAATATCAAGTAATATTTCTCCAAGAAATAGCCAGCTACCATAATCACTGCTAATTAAATTGGTATGCTTGCCCTGCCATCCTAACCCTGCTCTCTGTGCCCAGACTTTTTCCATCAAAGGAGCCGTGTCAACACAAACTAATCCTTTAATCCCAGGGCCCTGTTTTTTTACTTCCTCAAGAAGAGAAAATAATTTCGTTTTGATGATATCATGATAGTCATCTCCCCATGCATAGTTACTAATCTTATAGTTGCTTTGTATGTCAGACTGATTCTTACCCACATAGTAATTATATCCCAGTGAAACGATGGTTTTTACTTCTGGAAAATATTCAAAAATGTTACCACGCTCAGATTTTCTCTTTTTCATCCAATTCATTTCACCATGTTTTTCTTGGGACAACCAAGCTTCAAGGTTCCCGTGCTCTTTTTTTGTGTAAACAGCATTTGTGATTCCAACTTTATGGAAACCAATCTCATGGGCTTTTTGTTTGATGAAATCTGAAGATAATGCCATTTGATATAAAATTAATGAATTAACAAAAACCCAAGATATATCATGCTAGATATTCCACTATAATCATTTCTAACTGTAAAAGACTTCGTTTCATTATTTTTCTTAAAAGTAATATCATTATTTTCACTATAATTTTCGTATCCCAGCATCACTCCAGCGATTAATTGTTTGGTTAATTGGTTACTAATATTAACACTGAGATCATAACCATCCTTTTCTATAAACCCGTACAATAAAAGATCTAAGTTTGATTTGTTTAATTCATCGATATCCAGCTTATACCATGATTCAAAACTGATTCCATTATTTCCAATATATGTCCAAAGAGAAATATTGTTTATGTCTGTACCAAAATATAGCTCAGGTACTTGTTCAGGATCTTCACTAATTGAATAATTGTATGCGCATCCAAGATCTAAAGAAAAATCATTATGAAATTTCTTACTTAATCCTAAAGAAATATTAGACTGCATATCTGTGTTGCTGTAGTAATCGATTTGACTCAACCAAATATTCCCATATACACCATATCTAGACTCTATATTGGCAAGAGCTTCAAAATCCAAACCTCCATCAGTTGCATTCATAAAACCCCCTAAAACAAACTTATCACTTTGAAAATAAGTTTTATTATTCTTAGCCTGCCCAAATAAAACAGTAAAGAATGCTATTAGATAGATATATTTTTTATTTTGAAAGAAAAACAAAATTGTTAGCTGCTAATCCTGATTTTCTGCAACCAAAGCAAACCAATGATTGATTTGACATCAGTAATTTTATTTTCCCAGACAAGATTTACTGCTTCTGACAGCGTGGTTGGGACAAGCTCTAGAAATTCATCTTTGTCTCTATTGTGTTCTGTTTTCTCTAAGTTTTCTGCAAGAAATACACCCATTATCTCATTTGCAAATCCTATCGCAGGATGAATATTAGCTAAAAACTTGATCTTGTTTGCCTTGTAGCCAATCTCCTCTTCAAGCTCACGTAACGCACAATCTTCTGGGTCTTCACCAGCATCAAGCTTGCCAGCAGGAAGTTCAATGAACTCAGATCCTGCAGCATAACGAAATTGCTTTATCAGGGCTATTTTTCCATCAGGAAGAATGGGAATTATAACTACAGCACCTGGATGATTTATCCACTCTCTGGTTCCAGTTTCACCATTGGGTAATAACACTTCATCCCGCCTTACATCTAAAAAATCACCCTTGTATACGACGGCAGTAGATATTGTAGACTCTTTAAGATCAGACATTTCTACAAAAATCAGTCTTTAACTCATTTATACTCTGAGTGAAGCACTCTTGCTTTTTTGATCCACTCCCAGTCAGAGGCGTAGTCATCTTCAGATGGAGACGCTTTAATGATCTTACCTAATAGCTTAACAGCTTGATCCTTTTTCCCATCTTTATAAAGCGCCTGAGATAGATATACACCTTGTGAGAATTTTGCATCGCCAGTATTGTAAGATATGTCCAACCATTTTATTGCATCCGTATTATTTGGCCATGATAATAAAAAAGGAATGTATGGTGATTTATAGTGTACCGCACCTAGCATAAAATAGCCTGCACCATTTTCATATTCTGGGTCAATTTCTATAATTTTTTTTGAATGAGATCTCATCTGATCTGCCACGCCCTCTCTGGCAGCAGCGAAAATACCATATACCTCTGCCCAGCTTCCAAGATTAACCAAATACCAGTAACGATACTCTATAGACTGAGGAAAATCAGCCACAAGCTTCTGACCAAGTTCTTTACCTTTTTTTAGTAAATCTTTTTTTCTTCGTTTATCGTTCTCAGTGAACTTTGCCTTAAAATAGTATGACTTTAGGAGATATAAAGAGGCCTCATCTTTGTCTACCTGATTGCCGTAAGCTTTCTCAAAATAAGATACAGCTTTGGTGATTGGCTCTGGATCAGCTTTGTCTTCTATGCAACCCTCATGTCTTAGGTTATAATACCGAATTCCACTTTCAAGTTCTGACTGAGCAACTATAATTGAAAGGATAAAAAAGAAAACAAATGATACTTGTCTTATCATAAACACTAAAAATATTCAATGTAAATTATTTTTATTTCCCGTTTAAAATAATCTACCTTATCCTTATCAAATAATAAATTGTTTAGATTGAGCTCAAGATGTAGGTGCTCGACAAAGGTCCACCTAATCGCCGCATTTAGATAGCCTCCTCTGCTAATTGCAAGAGTTTCTGTTGTCATATTATTTTCATTTAACGCAGCATTATATTCCATTAAAATAGAGAACTCTGGATTAAGCTCTATGTCCATTCCAAAAAATATGTTTGGATCTTCATCGCCATCATCGATCTCAGTAAAGTTATAGCCTACACCGCTATGTAGCCCAAGATTACCAAAAACCGTTTTCCAATTCTTACTCGCACTCATGTAAAATCCATAGGCTTTCATGTCATATCGGTTAAGTGAATCTCCCTCATGAAAATTCCCAAACCCTTGCGTGTTGAGTCCAATAGCAACACCTGGCATGGTTATAGACTCGTCCATAAGCATGTACTTTAGATTTGCCTCAGGACGTGGATACCAGCGCAGACTATCATCTCCAATAAGATTAGAGGATCCATAGGATAGTCCAAACTGGAAACGATCCGTGATACCCGCACGGAGTCCCATAATCATACCACCACCACCTTGAATACGCATTCCAAGTGAAAAACTACCACGCATAAGCGTAGCAGCTGTTGGTACGGTAATCAAATCAGTGGGCGGAGGATAGTTCTGCCCGGTAGGATAGGTCTGTCCAAAGAGCGTGGTCAATAATAGAAGTAGTGTATATCGTTTATTTTTCACTGACTTTTTCTATACTCAATTGCCTCTGGATAAATTACATCTCCCATGCGGGAGGTCAAAGAGCGGACATTGTCAAAAGGTATTGTAAGAAGCCCCTCACTATCCTTTAGCCTGAACTGTATCCCGTTCTGGTTCGTCCCAACATAATCGACTTCTAGAGCCTGTCCTGTTTTTAGTACTAACTGATCATTTTCTGTATGAGGAATAATAGGTTGTTTTGAGGTAATGATGCGTTTTTCTTTGATCTCTTTTGCAATTATATCATACTCATCAAGAATGTTTCCGGTACGTGGGGGAGGTGTTCTATATAGCTGGTCTGCTGGTACCATGTCTAAGGCTACTTCAGAAATTAATTCTCCATTTTTTCCATACTCCCATATCTGAGTTACATCAGACAATAGATCAAACTTGTAGTTAAACTGCCTAATAACTTTACCCGATGGAAGCTCTCTCCATCTTTCTTCAGATAGAAAATTTAAATAATCATAGTCCATCTCAATCTTTCCATATTGTAACCCATCAATAGTCTCAAAGATAATTTGAGTAACATGTTCCCCTCTTGGTATAAAAAATGTTGAACGCTGATCTGTAAAATTAATTCTCTCTTGTTCAGAATAGCTCGACTTCTGATATTCTTCACTCCATGGCTCATTATTGCTATATACAACTAATTTAATATATTGTCCCTTACTATTCACTTCTCCCTTACGAATAAGCTCTTTTTCCTTATTATATTCCATTACCTCTCGTTTATTTAGGCTACCATTGGACAGGTAGTATTCTACCTTTACAGGAAGGTTTCTATCATTGAAATAAGCAGCAATATGATCATACCCTCGCCTGTTTGATGCTTTCATCGGAACGTTTGCTATTAAATCTTTATCATTAGCATAATAACGAATAAATGAAATATCTTGAGTGTGGACTAATGCTGTTTGCAAGATAGCAATTAATATCACATATTTTTTCATGGGGTAAACCTCCAAACCACAGGACGATGGTCTGAGATTATTTGATCATAGCCAGATATATAATCGCCCAGTCGTATGGTCTGAATATCACCATTGCCTTCTTCTTCAAATAGATCTTTAGATATCATAATATGGTCAATAAAGCTTGGATAGCTTGGATAAGAATCATGTATGTTTGTGCCTGAATGTGCATTTTCATAGGTAACATACTTATAGTTATCACTATCATCCAAAAAGATATTAAAAGAGTTCTCGTTGTATGGGTCTGAGATATCATCATTCCAGTCACCCACAACAATATGATTCACCACACCAGCTTCAACAGATAAATTTAGATAATCATATAAGACGCTAGAAGAAGCTATGCGTCGATTAAATCCGTTATCGCAGCATTTTAAATGCATATTGATTAGTGTGAAATCAATTGCATTCTCCCCTAAAAATGTCATCTCAAGCCTTAAAGGGGGCCTGTATGCAAATTCATACATATTATCGGTAAATAGATTTGACTGATTTCTAACAACAAACTGATTATTCTTGTATAATACAACTAGATTTAAATATTCTGTAGCATCTGAAGCTACATAACTATATCCATCCAAAATTTCAACAAGTTCTAAAAACATAGACATATTTGATATTTCTTGGAGGCAGTAAATATCGGCATTTAGACTGGTAATAATATTAGCAACAGAGTCTATTGTCCTCTGCCCAAGTTTTGGAAATTGCTCGATATTCCAGGTAACAACCTCAATACCATCTTCCAGATTCAGATCTGGGAGTAAACTATCATTACCGCTATCGCTAACCTCTTTTTCTATTGGACTCGCACAAGAAAAAACCAAATACAAGAAGCATAAGGTTATAATATTCTTAATCATTACTCTTTTATTGGTAGTGATAATAATATAGGACGGTGATCAGAAATAAGATTCTTATACTCGTTCCATCCTCCTATCCACTCATCGATATTCACTGAACGAATAGTGCCCTGTTCTTCAAAAAGATCAATAAACCCATTACTGATCATGATATGGTCTAGAAAACTAGGCCATGAAGGATAAGACTGCTGAGTCGAGTCATTAACGATTTTCTCTGTCACAAAAAGAAAATGTTCTTTATCGTTTATAAAAGGACTAAATGATTGGTAGATACCGGTGTCCTGAAGCTCATCGTTCCAGTCTCCGACAGCAATGATCTTATTCTTACCTGCGGAAACCTTTTCCATTAAAAACTCATGAAGCTGCTTCATAGACTGTTGACGCCTGTATAATCCATCTCCACAGCACTTTAGGTGCATATTAATAACGCATATTTCCTGCTTTATATCACCACAACTATATAAAAAGTCAACCACGAGAGGAGGCCTACCCGCAAAATAATAATCATCAAATGCAAACGGCTCATCCTGGCCGAGCACGGTGAACATATTTTTCTTATATATGATAGCCTGCTCTAAAAAAGAAGACTGCCTGCTTAAAACAAAATCATACTCCGGTATCCAAGACATCATCTCCGCAAAGTCACCAATTTTTATTACTTCTTGCACCCCAATAATATCAACGTCTAGATCCTGGATTATTTCAGCAACAGCTTTCATTGTGTTACTTCCTTTTAGAGGAAACCTTTCCATGTTCCAGGTCATTATATCTAGTGAGTTTTCTTTTCCAAGAGACGGAACTGAGTAGTTGCTATAGTTAGACTCTTTATTTGAAACGCAGTCCGTATTATCTATTTTAGAAATTTTCTCTGAATAGTCTGATTGCGATTTTGAACTAACAGTTGAAACCCAATGTTTTATTGTATCTGCAATCACAGCATCAGGCCAAATATCATCCGTGAAAAGATTGACCATCATTCCACGATCTGTTGGGAACGAGTAGTCTTTTATTAATTTTTTTTCTTTATCTATGTTTAGAGTCAGATGACCAATGCCCGTTAGGTTTCCATAGTTCTGGACAACAATGGTATGTGTATTTGGATCTACCCAAGGCGTATTATAGCCTTTATTAAACCCGCCTGTAATAATTACATCTACATCATCTGTATAGTGCGCAAGCTCAAGCGCATTTCTTATAGGTATTGACTTATCCTGTTCGACCTTTTTAATAAATTTTTCATACTCATTCTCTCGATCATATGGCAGTCCTAAGTGCGATAAAACAAAAATCAGGTCTACATCCTTACGTATCATAGAGATCTGATTGCCCAAGGTTTCTAAAAGGTCAGCTACTTTTACCCCTTCATAATTTTCGGGTAAAAGGCCTTCTTTGATAAATGGAGTGATTAAACCTATGACACCTATCTTTACTCCGTCAAATTCAATAATCTTATTATCCTTTATACCCTCAATGCCCATAAGATTAGCCGCTAAAAAGGGGAACTCTGCTTCTTTATTTAATCTAGATAGGTTCGTCACTCCCTGGTCAAAATCACGCACACCAGGAACAAATGCATCATAGCGCATCCAGTTCATCCAACGAATCATTCGTGAGCCGCCATCTTGAGTTCCAAGCTGAGTCCCCTGAAACAAGTTCCCGGCATCGGTCAGAAGCACAAAGTCTCCAGCAACTTTTGCTTCTTTTCTTAATTTGTTTACGTACGAATATGCACCAGCACCTCCAGAAAGAATTGGAGAAAATTCAGGATTAATAAAACGTGCTGGAACCTCATGAATAGCGCCATGGATATTATTTGTAAATAAAAGATGAAGTCTGAAAGATTCTCCTGTGACCGCTCCAACAAAAATAATTGATAATGTAAATGAGATTATTCTGTTCATTTTATTTACAAAATCTAACTAAAAAGAATATTTTATTGTTGCCTTTAGAACTGCGTTTGATTCATTAACTCGCTCTAATTCTGATGAACTTTGCCCTTGTGGAACGAACAGATCGTTATACATATATTCTACTGAACCAAATATTGCTGCAACATCAACACTGATATTATCATATACCCACCCGCTGCCAATACTTACTTTTGTTATCTCAAACTCACTACCAAGTGGTGACTCACTATAGATAAATCCAAAACGAAAAGGAGTCTTGTTTAAGATCCAATGCTCCACTCCAAATGAGATACCTATGGTTGATTGATACTTGAAATTTACCGTATCTACCAATGCATGATTCACTATTTGAGTATCGTGATTTTCCCAGTCCAAATAGCTTAATCTGCCAGTGACTATTGTCTTTGTTGGATTGTCTAAACGAGCAGACATGCTGAGAGCAAGCTCTTGAGGAAGCGAGATCGTATACCTAGAGGTAGAGTCACTAAAGCTTATTCCAGGTAACTGCGTTTTTTCATTAACTATCGGCAGAAGGCCTCCAGTTTGAAATACAATGTCAGCAGAAGGCTTATAAGACAGACCCAGCAATAGATGCTTTTTAAGTTCAATAATGCTTCCTAATGATGGACGCACCACACCATCAATAGATAGGCTGATATTATGCATCATAGTTGTGTCTGCTGCCAAAGCATCATCCTGATCTATAACGTTTACCCCTGATTCATAGGAAAGGTCATTTTCATATAAACTTTCTAGCGATAACCCGATTCTTACTTTGCTTCCAATCTTTGCAGCTAGCCCGATTTTAAGAGACTGTATCATGCCCTCGATATTTACTAGATGGTACCCAACCACAGGATCTCGGTTATAAACCCCAGGACCAAGACTGGCCCTGACCTCTTCAGAATACTTATATCTCATATCCCAGAATGGTGAACCGGAAATAGATAGTGAAATAGGAAGTTTAAAATATTTCGTGAGATCGTTACCAAAAGCCCATGAAACAGAGCTAAATGCAGGCCTGTTCAATACGTACACATTTTGTGTTACAACATCGTCGAACATATCGATAACAGGAAAAGATCGCTTCTCTGTGTATGATCGTCTTGAGATATCGAAAGAAACATAGAGCGGTTTACCAAAACTACCAACAGCTGGGTTCTGCACTGATCCAAAATCTGCTCCACCCATCGCCATAGCCCTAGCGTCCATTGAAAAATTATTAACAGGAAAAAATGTTGAAAAATATCCCTGACCAAGAATTAGGTTGATTCCAAGGATGGTAATAAATATTGAAATATGTTTAATTCTAAAATGCATAGTCTAGCTGAACCCTAATATCGTTTGAATAGTTCTCTCCACTAACTGTCTTCCAATTTACCCGTTGATCCGGATACTGGCCTGTCGGATCTCTAGGCTCGAACGCATAATTTGTAACCGGAGCGGAGCTGTCAATGGTCCACTTAAGCCTAACAGCCCAGCGGTCGTTTAAACGAGAAAATAGGGAGACCCAATAGCGCAGCGCATCTGAATTGCTGTCAAATACCCTAAAGTCAGTGTCCTCGAAATTCCAGATAAAACCATTATACAGCATTACCTGACTCATTATTTTTATACGGTCATTAAAATTATGTGTTACCTTAAATCCTATTGCCTCACTGCCAGTACCAGCACTTCCAACCATAGAAGGATCCTCACCCCCAGAAGTTAGATCAAGAGTTAGCCTCCTCCTGCTTGTAAAATCAACCCAGGACCTAACCCACATCAGCTCGATCTGATCAAATCCAGAGAGACGAATCTGGGAACGAATGATCGTTTCCTGAGAGTAAAATGCTGAAGGATCCATTACATTCATCGATCCTCTTTTTTGCCACTTATGTCTAATGTGAAATCGTACGTTAAACACTGGTCTATATTGTGCGCGAAGCACTGTCCTAAAATAGCGAGCCTGGTCTGCTGCCCTGGTCCAGGTATCAAAATCTCCTGATAAAACTAGTGCCCTGTGTGGCTGGTACCTGCTAAAAACATATAGCCCTCTCTCTGACTGTGGCTGGGCCTGGCCAGCGTATAGAAACCCATAGATAGGATCCTCTAAATAAAACGTGTCCTCAAAAATACTTCCTTTATATCTCTGGTAGTTCGAAAATGAACGCTGGTATGGATTATCAAAAGCCAGGTCATAGTCACGATAAACGACCAACAGGCTATAATTATTGAACTGAACATATCCGCTAAAAACAAAGGCCCTTGGGTCAGACTTGTCTATACTCATGTCTCCATCCTTATCTAAAACCCCATACTCGCCCTGAAGTGCAATATTTCGAATAACGGTTGAAAAATCTGTACCAAAAACTCTTCGAAAAGCTCTGGCCTTATCCCAAACAGAAGACTCAGCATAGCTGGAATACATTGCAGCTATCTCTGTATCAGCCGTGTTTCCAATAGATGTAAGAAACTTACCCTCATTCGCATCCGCAATGACCGTAGTCGCAATATCAGGCCTTATTGGGCGATCGTATAGACTCTCATAAGCAGACAATCCTATAAAAGTCCCAGGAGATAATATAATCCTGGCACTTGCGCCATAGGTCACTTCTTCCAACGTTTCTAGCATCGGCATTATAAGTGAATCTTCACCAAATCCATCATTGGTTCTTGGATATAACGTAATAAGTGACGCCACAGAACTATCAGACACATTTAAGATTGCGTCCCTCTTATGCTTAGATAAAAATCCCATAACATCTAACAATTTATTTCCAGCCTGAAAGGCCACTCCTTTTAGAGCATACTCTCTTGTCCTGGAAATATCAGGGAATATCCCGTGAACTCTGCGGCTCCAGCTATAGCCAGACCTCCTAGGCGAAAAAAAGTCAGTATTCTCAAATACCACCCCCTGACCAATCGTAGCAGAAAAGTTTCCAAGAATTACCCGCTCAAATTTCAGTCCGGCGATGCTCAGGTCTCTATAGGTAAGCGACCACTTAGCATTTGGAATTTCTAACTCACCAAGTTTAAAACCATACACCTTTTCTCCAAGCTGACGATGCGTCGCCAGAGAAAGTTTCCAGTGTGATCCAAAGGTGGCAACCAGCTTATGATGAAGATCTCCAGGATGATTATTGACCTGTTCTACCAGACCAACTTCATCATCAAACGAAGTTGTTGAAGGAAGCGTCTTATATGTGGTATTGTACCACATATGAAAGCTATCTGTAGAGTCATGGTCTTCGTAGGTAAAGAAATCTACCATATTCTTATAGCCCCAATAACTCAGCCCGATCGCTCCCCGAAGCGCCTTGGGATAGGTAATTTCACCTTCCTTAATTCTTTTGATTACGGCAACCGCATCTACAGGACTAACATTCTGAAGCGCCATCAGATCATTCCAAGATGCAAAATTAATATTTTTTGGCTCTGCCAGCCTGTCCAGCCATACCTCAACAAGACCTTCATTCGCCCCTTCTTCTGAGGTCCAGTTTTCTACTTTACGGTAACGGTCACTTAATCTTGAAACCGTGGAACTCATTTCTTGCTCCAGAATAATACTGATAAGAGGCTTTAAAGATTGGATGTTTTCAGCCTGAATATTATCAACCTTGTCTAGCTCATAGATATTTCCTATAGGCCCCTGAAAAAGGATATAATCATAGACGCTCAAAGCTTGTTTTGCTGTAAGAGGAAGCGTTTTGATCTGTTCCAAGGTCGCACTATTAATTGGCACTTTCTGTGCTAAAATAATCGTTGTCATGAAAAATAGGATCTGCTTCATTACCGATTTACCTCAATCGAGACCTGATGCGATAAGGGAAGCACCGGGTGGGTAATAAGTCCATAGTCGATGCGGATCTTTTTAATAAAAACACCAAAACCAGTAGTAAACCGATTAGGATTCGCCTGGACGCCTGCCTTTAAAAAAACATTATCCAGGATATTATAAGACATCCCTCCATGAAAATGAGTTGGGTGGCCAGAGCTTTTTGTCAGAGCCGCCGTTGTCCATACTAGATCATAGGGAGAAAAAGCAATACCAACCTGTGCTCTCTGTGGGAGCCTAACAGCGCCGTTTGCGTCTCCCAGCGTTGGACTGTTTATATTAAAAGCCCTAGCTCCAAACCTGATCCGCTCTGCTAAGGATGCCAACAGACCAATATCAACGCCCCAAGAGCTTTGAGAACCTAGCTCAATACCATCTGAGCCATCTCCGGATACTCCCGCAGATGATCCATAGTCGACTGTATAGCTTTTGATACCATAGCCAAAGGAAAGTGTACTGTTTCTATCCGACCTAAGCATAATGCCCTGATGAAACCCAACTGCTGTCTCTCTTGATAAGGAATTTCCACTATAGTCTACAGAAAAATCTTCTATGGATAAGCCAAAGGCACCAGCTTTAGGCACTCGAAATTGAACGCCAAAAAGCGCATGACTAAAATAATCTTGCCCAAATAAAGATTCTGAACTGGCCACCAAGGACAATGTTTTCTGTTCCGCGATTCCAGCAGGGTTAACAAACATTGACCATGAACTTTTTGGAATTGCAATATCACTTCCTGCCATAGACAATGAGCTGGCCCCATAATATAAATGTTCCGATGCTACCTGAGCAATCAACCCAGAAAAAATAGATAATAATAAATAGATCTTTATAATACGCATTGGCTTAATTCTTATAAACCGCAATCACTACTGGTGCGACTTTCTGGTAATTTTTTCCGGTTATAGAATCTATAATATCAAGATGTATAAGATAGGTTCCACCAGGAACCAGTCTGTTTAAATTATCTCTACCGTTCCAGGTTGCCTCTTTGTAAAAAGAAATTCCACGGTATTCATCATATAATGTTGTGATCAAACGCCCTACGGTATCAAACACCCTCAGTTTTATCCTGGCATCAGATGGAAAACTATAAGAATATTTTATAACCTCGCCTAACTGAGGAACAAAAGGATATGGAGACACAGAAAGTGTGGCCTCATAATTTCCTGTTTGTCCTTCTAATTTTTCTGAAATATCTGAAGCATACGCAGGCTGGAGCTGGCTCGCACCACTAAACTCGCCACCTATACCAGAGACCTCAATTATTTGACCGACCTGTAAAAGTGAATCAAGCTCAGGGTTGATTAAGTCTAAATCATCATTAAAAAGAATATTGGTTGAGTTCCATATGCGCATTGTAGTTACCTCCCCAGAGGCATCTTGAAGACTGATGTTAGCTCCTGTGTTTGTACCATAAGGGTCAGAACGAGAAATGACCTTTCCCCAAACCTGTACAAATGTATAACCATACTTTAACGTGTTAAATTCACTAATTGTGATCTCTTCTACAGGAACTTTAGCATTTTGTTTTAACACAGTGACACTAGAATAGATCAGCTCTGGTTTTCCATCGAACTCATCTACCTCAGCTACTACATGAACAGAATCTCCTCTAATAAAAGATGTATCTAACTGAGAGCTATACAATATAATGCCTCTGCCAGACTCATCCTGCAAAAAGGCCTCAGTAAAATTTGTTCTAAGTCTTCCCGCTGCCACGGTGATGACCCCATCAATCTCAATAACTTCACCTACAAAAGAATCAAGATTATCAAGCAGGATTTCAATAGTAATATCCTCTGAATAATAGCAACTGCCATCATCTTCATTCGCTGTTTCATCATAATTAACTGCAGAAGGATCTGTACACCCGTAGATTACAGAATATTCAATAATAGTTACGGCTACTTTGCTAGTCGAGTCTTTAAGACCAGAAATGTCTTCTGCTACCACAGAATAGATTAGTGACCCCGATGCACCCAAAGGTCCGATCTGCGAACTATAAACAGAGAATGATATCTCAGACATAGAAACTGATAATTCCTCACTCTGAAACTCATACTTTAGATTTACTGATGCGATTCCCTCATCATCTGTAATCGTAACCTCAAACACCAATACATCTTCTGTTGTAGGCGATGCAGGGGTAAGACTTAGACCTGAAATATCTGGTTTTGATGAAACGAGGCTCGCAGTGACCCAGGTCTCAGATAGTGGTTCACTGGTCTCATCATGACCAGTAATTCCATTTCCACCGGCCTCAGTCTCTGTACCTTCACTTGAGGTAGCTGCTCTTATTAGTTTTTCGTTGGTGGTGTGGATAGACATATAAGACTGAGATAGTACAGGAGTATCTGACTGGTATCCGCTTACACCTGATTTGTCAATCGCGAATGAGTTGTCACCCCATAATAAATAGTCAACATCTTTAACTATCGATGAAGAACCATCCCAATAGAAAAGCACTAGCGTCTCACTAGTATTGGCAAGCTTTTGAGCCGCTGCACTGCCTTTGGTGCTTTCTCCATCTACAGCATTTAACATTTCATTATCCAAAGCAAGATCTGCAGACTCGCCGTATGTATTTACATAAGAATCATTATCTCTCAGTGAAACCTTTATCGAGGCTCCAGCCGCTAATGAATATCCAGCAGGAAACCTGCAAATGAAGTCCGATCCTACACCGCTCCAATAATCTGTACCACTCGGTAGCTTATAATAAACCTTCCCAGATGCGTTGTCCGTTGCATCAGTGAGGTAGTAGTCCGACAAATCAATGTCATTCCCAGTCGGATTTGTGATCTCAACATACTCACCCTCTGATGGAGTAAGTACAACCTCACTGAAAATAATATGGTCCGCCTGCCCAAAGGTAAAAGTAGAGGCTAAAAGGATGCCCTTAAAAAGGACGTGTGTGTGTATTTTGCTCAATGTAAATCAGATAATTATTTCAGCAGCATGACTTTCTGTGTTAACCGTTCACTTCCTTTTACAAGGTGCACAAAATACATACCAGAGGCTAGGTCTGATGCGTTCCACTCTACTTCATGCAAGCCAGATCGATAAAGCCCACTAGCAATATTATCAACCAGTTTCCCACTAACATCGTACACATCTAGAAAAATCTCAGATTGAGTGTTCATTGAAAAAGAAATCTTGGTGACTGGGTTAAACGGATTGGGATAGGCAGCTCGTAAATCAAATTTATCTGCGATGATGCCCTCCTCAACCACACCAACCACTGTTGTAATATCACTCTGATATCCAACAAGAAGCTGATACTGTTCATTATATTGGCTCCCAACTCCTATAAACTGACCTCTATATCCAACAATAAAGCTAGACACTTCAATACCAGTTGAATTCCAAATCATAATACTAGTAACATCATCGATCGTGAGATTAGTTCCGTCTGTGCTCACTGGTGTTGCTACTGTAACATTACCAGTAATAGATATCAATGTACCTTCATATTCAGATGAGTTCGCTTGAGAAGGTGTGACCACAATAGGATCAGGAAGATCGTTTCCATTTGATAATTCTCTATATTCAAAATCTTTAAGCTGATATGTTGTATTGTAATAACCGGTATAACCGACCACTTCTATTTCATCACCTCTTTCAATGTCATCCATCAATGTATAATCAAATAATTGCATGCCTCTTCCAGACTGATCTTGTATATATGCCTTTGTCTGAGTTGGGTACAAAAGGCCTCCTCCGCCTATTGTAATAATTCCTTTTAGCGTAACAATTTCACCACTACTCTGAGCTGAATAAAGATCAGAAATAGAACTCGATATCGAACTAGCAATCATTCGTTCTTCGATAGCTGACTGACCTTCAGTTCCTTCGCTGTTAGTTGCATATACCCTCATCTGTATGACAATGTTCCCCTGTTGAGCAGGTATCGTTCCAGCCCATATATCTCCGCCTTCCAGATATAAAGCTGATTCGTTAACCAATGCTCCACTAGTACCATATTTTACGACAGCACTCGAAATACTACCTACGGGAGTAGTTATCGATGCAGTAAATTCAATCTCTGTCGCATCTGTAATAAAAACAGGAGCCACAGAGTTGAAGGCTACCGCAGGAGCGTCTACAGCTTGGCTATGAGACCCCAAGTTATCCCAATTATTTTGTTCAAAAACAATCCACTCCGAGTCTGAGGCATTAGTACCAGCAGAAGAAACCCAGTCTGTATTACCAGCTATGACTGAAGGCTTTCTAACTATAGTATGCTCATTTGTTGCATTTGTAACTCCTGCAACATCCCATGAAATGTCTGGTGCATTGCTACTCATATCTCCTACAATATCAATAACTAACCCCGTGGATGAACTCACTAAACCAAAAGCATCATTTCCATTACTCATATAGGTAAACGAGACATCATCTGCCTGATCAAGTATAGAAGGATCTGCAGAAGGATGAGCAAGAACAAAAACATCACCAGATGCCAGCATAGTACCTGCATCAAAAACAACCTGATCAGGATAGTCCCACTCCCCAGAAGTATTACATCCATTAGAGCAAGATGAAACCTTATAATCACTTAAGTCTATCTCTGCACCCGTGCCATTATATATTTCTATGTATTTATTGTATGAGGTTCCTTCAGCCCATTCACTGAAAAATACAGCATTTGAAACACCCTGAGCAGTTTTTACAAATACGGTTGCAATTCCGGTTGCTCCATCATCATCCGTAACAGTAAGGGTAAAGGATAGACTATCCTCAGATGAAGGCGCAGTAAAGGTTACTTCTGGCAGAGTTGTTGAGCTAAGGCCTACTGTAGATCCAGCAGATTGAGTCCACTCATAGGAGGCAATAGTTCCATCTGCATCATAACTGCCAGATCCATTAAGCGTAACTACGCTACCGAAAGCTACAGTCTGATTAGAGCCAGCATTTGCATTTGGATTTAAATTAGCCCCACCTGTACCATACACATGGAAACCAAGATTATCCCAATTATTTTGTTCAAAAACAATCCACTCAGAATCATCAGCTGTTGTACCAGCGGAAGTAGCCCAGTCTGTGTTTCCAGATATAACTGTAGCCTTTCTCACTATAGTATGCTCTTTTGTAGCATTTGTAACTCCTGCAACATCCCATGCAATGTCCGGCGCATTGCTACTCATATCTCCTACAATATCAAGAATTGATCCTGTACTCACTTCGACTAAGCCAAAAGCATCATTTCCATTGCCCATATAGGTAAACGTGACATCATCTGCCTGATCAACTATAGAAGGATCTGCAGAAGGATGAGCAAGAACAAAAACATCACCAGATGCCAGCATAGTACCTGCATCAAAAACAACCTGATCAGGATAGTCCCACTCCCCAGAAGTATCACATCCATTAGCACAAGAGGAAACCTTATAATTACTAAGATCTATTTCTTCACCTGTGGCGTTATATATTTCTATGTATTTATTGTATGAGGTTCCTTCAGCCCATTCACTGAAAAATAAATTTTCACTTTCAACTGCCGGGGTCTCTAAAGCTCCCTCATCGATCCACTGAGCAATCAGATCAATATCAGACTGAGATAATGAGCCAGTCGGAGGCATATCTCCATTAGCGCTCTCAGCCAATGTTATCCTATTATATAGTTCACTACTCGCATGGTCTCCGGCTGCTATTACCAAACCATTATTTCCTCCAAACATCGTCGTAGAATAGGTGGTCAGATTTAAACCACTATTGTGACCATATAGATGACAACTTGTACAACTATTATTAAATATAGTCTGGATCTGGGTTTCATAGTCTATCTGGCCTTGAGCAACAGATAAGGTTACAATAAATAAAATACTATATATAATTTTTTTCATTTTTTTCTCCATAAACTCGGATGTTAATTTGTTTTTCTATGATTCGACAAATACTTCGATATGGCCGATATTTTTATTACGACAATTTTTTCGATCTCTCTCACGAAATTCTTCTAGGCTTGAAAGTTCTTTTTTTGTTAAGAGATCTAAGTGTTCTAAAAGCTTAATAGTTCCGATAGGCATTGCCCTACTGCTACCATCTAACACTTTCAACGCTATACCTAAATTTTTTCCATCTCTGTTTTTAAGCGCAATACCTCTTACAGACTCTCCACCACCTTTTGTGACCCCATTTCCTTCTAATGCCTCAATGAATTTAGTATCAAAGTGGCCTTTTCCTGCTACATTATATGGGTAAGATGCCATCGCGTTATAAGCCCGAACCAACTCAGTGTATTTATCCGTAGCTAATAGCTGATATAATCGCGCAATTGTTTCCAGTGTAAAGAAAGCAGTCGGTGCTGAACAGCCATCTGTTTCCATAGGAATATCTTCAATCCCTGTATATTCCTGCAGAAGATTATAAATAGATTTCTGTACAGGGTGGTCAGGATTGATATATCCTTCAGGTTTTCCAACAAGATGTTTTGCTAGTGATAACATCCCCGCATGCTTTCCACTACAATTATTATGAAGCGGATTAGGGTCTTTGCCTAATCGAATTAGATCATCTCTGGAAGTAATATCCGCTGGAGGGTGAACCCCGCACTCATAATTATCAGTGGTATACCCTAGTTTGTTTAGCATGCTCTCTGCTGTCTTGACGTGGACACTTTCTCCTAAGTGGGATGCACACATAAGGGCGATCTCATCAGCAGCAAAGGCGGCAGCGTCTACTGCACCGGCTTTGATAGACGCTGCCGCCTGAAAAGGTTTTAATGAGGACCGTATACAGGTAAGATAGTTAGAGTCCCCTGTTGAGTAGATGACCGAACCAGTATCATCAACAACAGTTGCAAAGATTACGTGTATGCTTTCTGTTAAATCTCCACGGGTAACTCTGCAAAGGATTGGCATCAGGATCAGTATACCAGTCTAGATACAAATTCGAATCGGAAACCTTTTTCCTGCAAAACAGGAATCTCTTTCGCGAGCACATTCAGAGTCTGAGGCTTAACATGTCCGATACCGATTGCGATACCCTTTTCTTCAGAAACATCAGCAAGCTCCAATAACTGAATCTTAATTTTTTCCTCATCTAACTCATTATCTAAAAAAATATCTCTCTTATTGGTGGGAACTCCGTACTTGCGCATTGTAGTCTCTGCTAAGGAATTATTCGTAGTTCTACTGTCAATGAAAAATTTCTTTTTCTCTTTTATCACCCCAGCAACTAGGGTCATAACACGAGAGTCTGCTGTTCCTCTTGAGCCCTGATGGTTATTTAATCCGACTGACTCCGGAAGATAATCAAATGCCTTATTAATCCGATTTTTTATTTCATCATCCTGAAAATACGACATCAAAACATATTCCTCTTCACCATACGTTTTACCAATATTTTCCATAGGTAGGTGAACAATAATCTCGTACCCAGCATCATACGCTTTTTTGGAGAATAATTGACTATAATCATGCCCAGGGATTATTGCATAGGTTAGTTTTCCAGGAAGCTGTAAAAATCCGTTTGAAACATGGTCATTACGATAACCAAAATCATCAATAATTAAACCTATAACACCTCTCATTGGTACCTTAGCAGTTTCAACTGGGCTTTGGCTACTTTTTTGTTCTTCTAATGTATCCGGGGATATTGTTGTTATTTCGGTCTCAACAATGTCATTCTCTAAGTCTGTTAAATGATCTTGCTGTTTTTTTAATACAATTAGAAGTACTACAACAAAAAGCGTTAAAACATAAATCGCTAAGGTTTTATAGTCCTGCTGCATTAGGGCAACCGAAAGCTTATACTAAAATTTTGGGGAACACCAATATCCTGCGATCCAAAACGTATCGCATAGGATACACCAAAACGACCATATACAAAACCAGACCCAATTGATAATGAGGTCGAATGCTTCGTAGTAGAAAAACCACCAAGTATCCTTACTTGCTTCCACTGAGCATAGTTCCCTATTTTTATTTTCCAGGCATCATTCAATGATGAAAACTCACTGGTTATATGAAACTTATTTTTGATATTATTTAATACTAAATCTTTAGAAACACCTGCCAGTATCCTAGTTGGTAACTTCGGTTTTTCTTGATAAAACTTGGAAGCAGTACCAATATTCAATAGAGACGCACCGATTCCCCAGCCATTATTAAAAACGTTTGAATATCCAAGGTCTATGGAAACGCCCGTGGAATGTTGATCATAAATAGTAAAATAAAGTGCACTAATGGTAGCCCCGATCTGACCAATAGAGGCCTTGTATGAAAGTCCAGACCCGATTGAAAATCCATAAGCGGCAAAGGTCGTGCTTGGATCATCTGATGGTCTATCATCTCTATACTCTAGATCAGTAACGCCTGCCTGTCTCAAAAAAATTTTATTATTATAGTTTCCGACTTTGTGAACATAGCTGACTCCAGACATTCTTATATCTCCATACCACTGACCAGAATTAAAATACAGTGAGGGAGAAGACTGGGCAGCCTCTATAAGCGCAGGGTTTACACTGGCTGAGCCCCCAAAAGAAACATGACTGCCCATAGCAAGATCATACGCGTTTTCAGGGAAGGTCAAAAACTGAGTGCCAATAGCAGACAGACCAGAACAATAAAAAGTAAGACAAATAATGAATATTCTAAAAGTTGAACCCATATGAAAACGTGTGTGCTAATTGTGAAGCCCAGTCCATTGAAAAAGTATAGTCTATACGTGAGTCATGGTCTTTGATTAGGTCATATTCAAGACCCCATCCAAATGCAATTCTTCCGTTTCCAAGTCCCCCACGAATATAATATAGATCCAGGTAGGTATACTCAATACCTATTCTAGGTGATAGATTAACAAAAGTATTCTCTGCTACTTCTTTCCCGACTCTATAGTTTGTGATAAGACCAGCGTCAGCGACTACACGTATGCTTTTGTATATAAACTTCGTTCCAAACCTATATATAGTAGGAAAGTATTCGCTGTAGATCCTTCCTTCAGCATAAAGATCTCCCGAGTCCCAGTTATACATTGAGTTTATGTCTTGTATCATTAAACCAAAAGTGGTTGATTTTCCTGATTTAATTAAAAAACCAATATCAAAACCAATACCACTCCCTTTGTAGGACTCATTTATCGGCAACTGATTCTGTAGAATTTTAATGTTTGCACCAAAAGAGAACCAAGGCAGTATCCTTTGTGCAAAAGATATCATCAAAGCATCTTCCCCTGTCTGCATCATTGTTGTTTTTTCACCAGCACTGTTCCTGCCTTGTATATCTGTAACGCCAGCACTGACCCAGGCGATACCCAAGCCAGCAGTCGGAGGCAAAGGCGTTGCAAAGCTAAGACCTGAGAGCCTTCTATCAAGAGACATACTTGAATAGGAAAGACCAACCTGTCTGTTTATCAAAAATGCTGCCCATGCCGGGTTATAGAAAGTAGCAAAACCATGGTCTTTTTCTGCGGTAAAAGCACCACCCATCGCAATCGAACGAGCCGTAATACCAAGCCTCAAAAAACTGCCAGAAAGGCCCCCATAATCTTGAGAAAATAAGACTGTAATAAATAATATGTGTGCGTATAAATATTTTCTCATTTTACTACGATTAATTTTGTCCAATTATCACCTGGAGACTGATTTCTTGAGCTAGAAAAATTGAGCCTAATAAAATAAACACCGTTCGCCACATGATTCCCAGTCAAATCACGACCGTCCCACTTGAGAGCTCCATAGTAAGAATTTAGATTATATATTTTTGAGTGCACTTTCTCCATAGCAAAATTAAAAATATCTAGCTTTACCTCTTTGTTTACAATGTTGCCCATATGAAAACGAACATACCCATCATTATCTAGCTGATTGTGAGATAATGGTGAAAAAGGATTTGGATAAGCATAAACCTCTTTCGGATCATGATCCGCCTGATATATTTCCCATGTACTGCCCTGAACGTCAGGAGATAAAGCTACTCCATCAGGAGTGCCAATCCAAAGCTTAGGAATTGTATCACGGTCATCAATTGAAACAGAATAAACGGTGTTCGTTAGTATCTGCCCTTGGTTGAGCATGCTTTTTTCAATTGCAGGATCAAACCTGGCCCAGTTTTCACCATCTAGGCTTTTCCAAAGACCCGATTTAGTTGCTACAAAAACCAATGAGTCTTTCGCATCAATATTATACACTCTCTCTCCGATAAGAGCCGTCTGCCAAGAAACGCCATCATCTCGTGAGTAGCTCAGACCTTGCATCTCTCCTGTTTCACCAGTGCTAACAGTTGCAGCCCATATGGTTGTTTGTCCTCTCCATACTTGCTTTGCCAGGCCAACAACAAAATTCCCTGAAAGCCCATTGTTGGGATATTTATAATGGTCCCACTCTATACAACTTAAAATCTCATATTCATTTGGGGATATTTGTGTTATTTCCTCGATTAATTTTCCTTTATTAATACCATTTGCTGTCCCAACCCAGACCCTTTCTCCATATGCTAATACAGAAAAAGCTTTATGGTTATGGTTGCCTCCGTCAGCAGGGTCACGAGGATTTAGATAATAATTTTTTAGTACCGGAATCTCATCACCAGTAATACGTGATGAGGTATCTATAAATGCACTATCTTGGCAGGTAGATAAAGCATTTTGCCAGTCCATAGGCATAGGTATGTTCTGTGGCTTTCTTAGACTAATAGATAAGTCATACCTTCGCAGCCCACCTGCCCAGCTTGCGACCCATAGATACTTACCCGAGATAGAGGCATCATAAGTAACATTTGCCTGCGGCACTGTGACCGGCAGCTGCCAGAAATATCCTTCTCCAAAAGGAACCTCTATATCTGCTTCACTATCTGTCGGCTGAGGTAGATACTGCCACTGAATAGCTTTTGTGGCTTTCGTGATCCCAAATATAATTGGCTCATAATTGGTAAAACCTTTGTCATAAGCCGAGGTATAACTTATTGAACCCGGAACAATTAAAAGCTGAATCTGCCCAACACCAAACTCAGATACTGATTCCACAGTGAAGTATAAAACTCTTGAAGAATTACTATTTCTAATTTTTATTACTGTATTTGCCTGAATACTATCTAACATACTTATTCTGTCTGATTCATTTACGGGACTTAGTACCATAAAACTTCCTGTATATCCTGTGCCACCTGTGCCAGGCTGATACTCGCTGTCAAACCCGAAATAAGCGCCATTGGTAGTATCTGTGCCTAGACTGTCCCATAAAAAACTATATTCCATGACCGTTGTTGGCGGAGTATCATACCAGGAACCAGCATCTGATGCGATGGCCAATCCCAGCCCTATAGGAGTATCATTATCATCTCCAGCAAATGCCACAACCAGTGAATCATTTTTTGTAGCAATAGCAGAAACGCCACCATATGGAAGTGCATTCGTAACCGCACTTGGATTGCTCAAAACATCAACTATTGAATCAGTGGTTGACTGGTAAGTAAATGCAGAGTTTCCATCATGCATTGACAGGCCTCGGCCAGTGCCAAACCATGTTAGTGAGTCACCCATTAACCGAATCTCTGCGACTACGTTACTGGAAAAACCATCATCGAAATAAGACACCTCACCATCACCGGCTGATTTTAGACTGAACCTTGTAGGCGAAGCGACCTGACCATAAATAATAGCCAGCGATGCTAAATGCAAAAAAATATTATTGAATAACAACTTCATGTGTAGTCGGAAGGCTGTATTCATCCTCCTTATCCTGTGTAATAAACTCCCATCGAAATGTTCCTGTTTTTGTCTGATACTCCGGGTCAGTGTTTCCACTACCAAACACTGGTATTTTAAAACTATAGGTTCCATCGCTACTTGTTATATCACCACTCGTTATATCTGGTAGGTATATAATATTCTCACTGCCATCATCATACAAATAAATATAATTACCTTTGTTCATCATTGAGTCTCCCTCAACATGATAAGAGGTAAACCCAACCCACTTTATATTATCCAGCCCATCCGCATCAAAAACAGAAGCACTAACAAGGTGCAGCGATAGAGTGGCACCAGAAGGCCTGGTAATCGTGTCAGGAGATGAAATACTAATTATTCTTGGAATAATATTCCCGATCTTAAAAGAAGCAGACTTTTTTTCTGTTTGCCCAACATAAACGGCTAAAATATTAATATATACGCTACCAGAATCTCCACCGAGTGTATTTTTGATAACCGTACTATCATTCTGAAACTTTAAAGTATATATATCATCCTCTGCAATAATATCGCCGTTCATGCCATTATCTTTTAAAATCAAACTATCCGGATCATTTTCTTCTTTGGTTCCATACCATTCAACAATCACGTTATCAAGAATTTTACCATCTGCCTCAGGCAAAACATTGGCACTAACATAAAGCATATTCACATCCTGATGAAAATTAAACTGAGCATCAGATATATAGGCTGCTGAATCATCATCTGAGTCTTTCACAGTACACCCAAAAAAGAATAAAATCAAAATCAAAATATTTAGTTTATTAGTATGCATTCTACTTTAACAAGTTGGCTACTCTATGGATTATAGAATTTACGATTATATATGTAGTCCACCATTAGCTTCCCGACCTGCTGAAGACTATGTGCACTGCAATTTTCCGGTATATCATTCATTGTATGCCAATAATTTGTAAAAGAGTTTGGATATTTAAAATCAATAATGTCTATAGTAGGAATGCCTGCATACTGGTTTAAGGGGACGTGATCATCATAAAGAGCAGGCCCGACTACACCCTTAAAAGCATTGAGCTCCATATCTTTAGCTCTGTCCCACAGCTTTCGCACAAGTTTTCCATGAAAATTCAGTGAATATCTTTCTATCGGCAGCGATAGCTCTCTATCGCCAACCATATCTAGTATTATACCTTCTTTTATTCCGTCAACAGGGAGATTCTTTGAAAAATAAATAGACCCCTTACAATAGCTCTCATTATTGCCAGAAGTACCACTGTCTTCTGCATCAAAAAAGACTAGGTTGATGCCTATTGGCGGAGAAGAAAGTTTAAGTAATCTTGCGAGCTCAAGGAGTACAGCCACGCCAGATGCTCCATCATTGGCTCCAATAATTGGTTTATCATTGTTAGCACTATTCTTATCTCTATCAGCCCACGGTCTGGTATCCCAGTGTGCACCTATAAGAACCTGCTCTGGACTTGAAGGATTGTATCTCGCAATTATATTCGCACCATTATAACTTCCGTCTTTTCCATAAACATCGTACGAGAATTCCTGTAACAATAGAGTGTCGGCAAGGTCTTTAACTATCTCTGTGATATATTTTTTTGTTGCCAAGTGACCCCTAGAGCCAGGATGTCTTGGCCCAAACCCGCACTGATCTACAAGGTGTTTATAGGACCTTTGTCCATCAAAAGCAGGTAGCCCTGTATCACAGCTTAGATACACGACTGAAAGAAAAGAAAATATGAGAATAAAACGCATCACTATCCTGTTATCGCTATGTTAATATCAAAACCAAAATCTCTGTCTACCTTCTCACCCATCGTCCTACTATCACTCTCTCTATACTCATAGCGTAAACCACCAGATATTTTATTTGAAAACTGGTACGAGATCCTTAATCCTGCTTTCCAGTTTGAAGAAAACGCACCCTCCTCAAGGTCAATTTTATCCCCAGACTTGAACTCTTTACTATCATTCATATCAAAATTTAGCGTAAAACTTATATTATTGTTCAGCTTGAGATCTCCATAATAAGGAATTGGTATCGTCATTCCGCCTCTATGAGTATAGGTCGCTGTAGATGTATAGCTATGATCTTTTCTTATGGTAAGACCAGTTGGTAGCTCATCTAGAGACAAGTTCCTATTGTGTCTGAATGTAAGGGAAATATTTTTTTTCAGGCTCATGTTTAAACCGAGCAATGGCGAATAATTCATATTTATCCTGGATGAGCGCTCATAGTCTTTATAATCTTTTACAAAACTTCCTAGGTCAAAAAAGCCCATATCGTCTGGTGTCACATCTTCAAACTGCCAGGACCTTGTTTCCTTGCCAGCGTAGCTATGATCAAACGAAGCACTCTTTGCGACCCACTTAATAATCGGCCATTTCTCAACGCCACTAACTCTAAAACTCCATCCAGGGAAAGGTATCCCATCTTTAAAGAGTTCATCAAATGTGATATAATCTCTGGTCATAGTCCTCTGCTCAACTCCCGTACCGCTGACTACACTAGAAAAATTTTGAGAAAAATTTAAATTAATTGTAACTAACCTTGATAGTTTTAATCCAGAGCGAAGTGAGCCATCTCTTTTGTGGTCCCAGCTACCAAGATTAGTACCAACCTCTTCCGATTGCTGAAGGCCATGATCTGGAATCCAACCAAATTTATAGCCAGTAGAAACCTCGCCAATCACTTGATTGGCTGATCTGTTAAGCGTTTCTGTATAGCTTAGTGATATTGGATTAATCTTATCAATGAGGCCATGAATAAATGTGAGAGATTTTATTTCCTTCGTCTCTTTATTATTTTTTGTATTATTACTTTCCGATTTTCCCCTTGCCCTAGATCTACTGTTTCTAGTTCGACTTGTGTTTCTTGTATTCTTTGAAGGCGGTTTATATAATAATTCCACGATCTGTACAGGAGTGAGTGTAAAACTTGAGCTAAACCTAAGATTAGAACTTATATTTTGTCCCTCTCTTGATAGGTCATCTGTCCAACGGTAACTAGCAGTATAGCTCATGTTTGGCTTTAGCCACTTAAAAAATTGAGGACTATATGTTGTGTTCATTGTCTCTGTCACGTTTGTAACAAGTCCTGGGTCTAGATTCTTTAATGCCATCCAAGCATATCCTCGATAATCGTTTAACTTACTCTGCCCGGCCCAAGCATATTTAGTAGATAGACTATTTGTAAATTTGTAATCTAGGTTCATATTTCTACTGAGCCCAAAGTTATAACTGTCAGGAGACCTTATTGATGATCTGGTCTCGTTCCATGAAAGTTTCTCTGTAAAATTTAGTGCTGTGTTAAACGCTGATGGCGTATAATAAAGTTGCCAGTCACTTAAAGATCCGATTACAGGAATTTCTTTCGTCCACTTTAATGGACTTATGTAGTTGTCTCTTCCAAAAGGAAAATTATAGCTTATTTTCCCTGAATAAGACTCTGACCATTTTTGAGTATATGTAATATCGGATGACCTAGACTGTGATGCGCTAAAATTAGTTTTGATATTGTCAATCGTATACTTTATTAGTTTATTATCGGATTTTGAAGTTTTGGATAAAGATGTACTAAAACTAATCGACTCACTCTGAGAAATAATTGTATCAGGAGGAGCAATTTTATCTACCAGAATATCCTCGCCTGGAAAATATTTTGGGGTATTGATTGCTCTGCTAATTGAAGCGTTAACTGGTAAACTAAACCCCCATGATCTTGGTAACAATCGATGTAAATCAATTCTTCCAGATATATTAAAATTTTCTGCTGTACTTGTTCCCTTTGATAGCCTTTCTTGCAAACGATGGAAGTCTGCGTCCTGCCTGCTATAGGTAAAATTAGCTGTGCCTAAGTCTGCAAGCTTCAGCGTTGACTGTACGCGCATAGCAACACCACGATCTTTTTTTACACCACTTAGTCGAAGCTCATCTACCCAGACCTCTCCACTGATAATTTTATCAGAAGTATTTGTTACTCCCATAATAAAATATTGGATCCTATTAAGAGCTGGCTTACCCTTGATATATACTTGCTTACCTGTTTTTCGTCCTTCATCATCAGTATATATATATCTTTTTACATCAGCAGAGTCCACAAAAATATCCGTTTCCTTGAATCGTTTTATAGAGATAGAGTCTTTCAGTTTGAGCTCTGCCAACCAGTCCAGATCAAGCTCAACACTATTCCTGCCTTTATCCTCATCCCACCCATTGTATACAGGCTGGGTGATCTCATAATAATCATCTCCGAGTCCAAACCTAAGAAAGATTTCAACGTCTGTGTTCAAAAATGTTACCCATGGACTATTACCAAATACATACATTTTCATTAGGTCATATGTCATGAAACTTCTTTTTTGATCATCATTCAATGTGTATAACGTTTTCTGTGCCGATCCAGAGTGATAAGGAGGTAAATTATTAAACTGCATTACCAAAGACTGTTCTTTTGACCTTATTTGGTTTATCCTATCATACTCACCTTTTACTCCATCTGGAGGCTGATAGTCTGAATTATCTTCAGTATTAATTACAGCAATCTGAAACGACGGTATATTTTTATCAGCTGTCTCAATCTCTCTTTTAGGATCAACCATTAAATTTTCTTTTTTTAATACTGGCGAAAGATTGCGATTACTTTCATAAGGCGGTGAATATATTCCTAGCTCTTGCCACTCGTTACCAACAATCTCAATTTTTGCTATCTGCAGTGTTGAAAATGTAGAGTCTAAATCAGAAATAGCTAATCTTATATACCTTATTTCATTCCACTCAGTCGAGCTTACATTATTAAAATCAGTCAGAGGTATTCTATATAGCTTCCAGCCTGTTTGTATGCCATTTTTTTCCGTTTGACCTGCTAAATATGTGGTGTCCGTTAGATCAAAACTGGCAGAGAAATAGTCATTGACCTTATCCAAAAATCCGGATCTGTCTAGATCCTCAGTGTCTGGATATTTCCCACCTTCCTGGATCTTTGAACCAGTTCCATTCCCCTCAGTACCGTTCGCCTTAGAATAGTCTTGGCTGCCTTGGTCATAGTTCCAATTATCTCCATTAGGGTCATTAGGGTCAACATCGCTTTCTGTATTAATCAACTCTGTATCACCCTGGTCGATATAGTATTGATAAGAATTCTGCTTAAGGCATCCTCCCCAACCATTTTCATACTCATCAAAGCAACCATCTAATCCCGTATCTTCTGGGTCCTCTAAAAATCCATTACCAAGTGTCAGGCCAGCTTCTGGAATATCTTCCGTGTTTAACACATCATTACCATCCCAGTCTTCACTTATTTTACCTAAATCTATAGTTAACTTTCCCCTGGTTCCTTTGAGCCAAATCTCAAAAAACTTACTCTGGGTTTGGTCATAATCTCCAGAATAGAGCGATGTGGTAACTCCAACCCATGTTGAATCATTATCTACATTTTTTTGGTGAGCTCTTTTACGATGTCTAAGGACAAAAACATCCGTGGTCTCGTTCCCGGCTTGTACAGAGGTTGACTGATTTGGCCAAATCTCTCTAGTTCGTACTGGTATATATGGGTTATACCAGAAGAGCTCTCCTCGATTAAGTTGAGAAAAAGTTCCAGAAAATATTCCCAAATCTTCATCGTAATAATATGGAGTCGAAGATTCTTTCCAAAAGCGGCGCTGAATAGATGGAGAGGTTGTACGTTTTGAGCCTTCAAAATCATCAATAAATGCCACACCGTTAGGATCTCCAGTGGAAGCATTATTTATCGAATTAGGATTAGGCAACACCTGTGCAATCTCGCCCTCGACCGATACACTAGTCATTTTATCTGTTTCAATGACAGGAAGCCTGTCTAAAAATCTCGTGACACCATCCAGCTCCCACTCATAACGGCCATTAAGATCCCAAATAAAGTTACGGGTTGGCTCATAACCAACTTCTATTTTCTGGTTCATTATTGACTGATTATAATAAAGAGCCGTGGCACCAATAAATGATTTCTCTCCTAGATCCATCTGTGCACGAGTTCCAAAGATTGTTTTTTTATCAAAAGACACTATCTCATGCCTGTCGTAACGAACCTTTAAATCTGCATTAGGATCTTCGGCTGCGCTACCCATAAGAACTATTGTACCAGTAAAATAATCAATCTGATAGTCAACACCTCGCTTTAAAACAATATTATTTTGGACCACCTCTTCACTTCCCTCAACCAGCATAAACCCTAGATTAATTGTAGAACTTTGATTACTATACTTGGTCTCAATCACAAATCGATTATCACCGTTAACCTCTGAATTGACCGAAGAGGTATACATAACGCCTGAACCCAGCTGGTCTTTTAACCCTTCTACCGTATTCCCTCCTTGTAATGAATCTGAAAGTGCAAATGGATGTAAAGATGGAATAAGTAGCTCCCCATTAAGCATGTTTAATATGTTTCCAGACTGGGTATCAATTATTTCATCATACTGCCGTACTCCGTTTACATCAAGGCTATCGAGACCAAATAGTGTAATATATGGTAAACTAGTTGCTCTGTCGCGGTCACTCTCAGGCGTAGAACGTTTGTTGATTATCTTAACTTCAAACCCTTCTTGACTAATCTGCGTGGTTCCAAGATAGTATACATTTTTGAACATAAGCGGCCAAATAGGATGATTTGGGTGGCTATTACGAGGCTTGAGCATCATCAATGACAGATTTGTCCCTGCGGAGTCTGCAGCAGCACCAACAACAAGCACCGTGTCTCCTGTATAACGATCCTCTAAAACAAAAGAACAGCCAAGGATCTCATTCATTACCATATCTCTTAATCGTATATAACCTAGGTCTGCACTAAGTACGTAGTTTGTTCCTGTCTCTAGTCTAATAAAATTCCCTGTCTCATTATCATCAATATATGCTGAGTCTAGCGGATTTAGAGGGTTTATATATGCTGTTCCTGTGACTGCACCGGCTTCATTGGTATTGATTGATTTATATAGCTCAAAATTCTTTACTACAAGATTACCAATATAGTGTAACCCATTACGCAAGGGATAAAAAGACGGGATGCTTACCTGTTGAATTACTAGATCCTGGACAACGGCTGTGTCAACCCCATTTCTAAACCAAGGGTGAATAAAAAAGTATCTATTTTTGAGCCAGTCCACATCACGAATCTGCTGTGTATTAGACTGAGCACCGCCCTTGTATTCCTCCTGCTCCTTCTTTGCTTTTTCAATTGAAGCAATAGTCGTAATGTCTATAGGTCCTAGTTTAGAAATAGATTTAATCCCAAATAGTCCCTGGTTTTTTCCTGAAAACGTAACATACTTTGTAGAGGGTAGTGATAGTGAAATGTTACCCGCTTCAATCTTTTGAACAATATCATCCTCTAAACCATCATAGGCAATCCGTATGTTATTCTCCCAGTCAAACTGTCTCTCAGAGTCCTGGTCCATACTTACCGTTATCCTGTCTCCAATCTTGCCCTGAATGTTAAGATGCTGTTTCTGATCAAATTCTAAGTGTGTATTCTGTGTTTGACTAAGTGATGACCTGACTAACTCTTGATCTTGGAATATCATGTTCCCCGTTATTGTTACATTCCCATTTAGACTAAGAGAAGCACGTCCTAGATTACCAAGATCCACGCCCACCACCTCCATCATTTGACCTTTTCGTTTACTAGAACCATCTTTTGAATCTTTTTGCATTATTTCAATTAGCTTTAGATAGCTTTTTCTTTCGTTATATTTTTTTAGATACCATTCTACATTTGAGCTGAAAGGCATCCTATAAGACTTACCATCTATATATTCATTTATTGTTATAGCGCTCCAATCTTTTGCGAGAACAATCACTGTTTCTCGGCTATCATATTTTATGTTCAATATACCCTTAGGATTGGAGGTTGAGTCAATAGGCTGGACGAGATTTATTATATGATCAGGGAATGGGTTTACAACAAAATCAGATGCTGGAAGATATAGAAATTGTGAATACAATTCTGAATCGCTATAGAATGTAGAGTCTACCTCTTGTGCCATCAGGTTTTGGTAAGGAGATAGAGCATTGGACAAAAGCAATATTATGCCCAAGATAAATAGGTATATGTGTTTTATAACCAACTTTCAGTTTTCAGTTAACTGATAGCAATGTATTCGATAGATTATCCTTTCCTATTCTATGTTTTCTTTTAACAGTTTACACATTTTCTCTAGCGCCACTCCCCTGTGGCTTATTTTATTTTTCTCTCGACTCGTCATCTCTGCAAAAGTTTTTCCAGTTTGCTTCACTCTGAACACTGGATCATAACCAAATCCGCCTGTTCCAATGGCGCCCATGGTTATACTACCTTCAATAACACCTTCGGTCCAAAGTTCCTTATTTGACGAATGATAACTAACAACCGTCCTAAAGCGAGCAGTTCTAGAATCCATGTCAGTTGAAGACATCTCAGAAAGTAATTTCCTGACATTATCCTCATAAGAGACGTTAATTCCCGCATAGCGTGCTGAATAAATCCCCGGAGCTCCATTTAGAGCGTCAACCTCTAGGCCAGTATCATCGGCTATCGCTGGTATACCAGTTATAGCACTAACGGTACGAGCCTTTATTAAAGAGTTCTCAAGTAATGTCGAACCCGTTTCCTCAATCTCACCAATTTCTGGGAAATTATCAAGAGATAATATATTTACCCCTAATTCATGGAGGGCAATCATAATTTCCTTTTTTTTATCAGGATTATGAGTAGCGATTACTATATCTTTAACTAATTCCATTGGTATTTACTCTCGACAAATAAAAGAAACCTATCTGTTAATAACTAGCATTACAATAATAATATTTAACTGTTTTATCGATGAAATAAAGACTATGATCATTATTTATTGTTATAAATACCTAATTCATTATAGAAGAAAAGTTGAAAAGACGATAAAATATATTAATTTTCGCCGCTCATTTAATCATAGCCTATAATTATTTAGAATATTTTATATAATTAATTATAAATAATAATTTTCTGTTGTTGGCTCGGTAGCTCAGTTGGTAGAGCAGTGGACTGAAAATCCATGTGTCGCTGGTTCGATTCCGGCCCGAGCCACTTCAGAAATAAAAAACAATTAAATAAGAATTATCCTATTCTCAATATTTTATAGAACATCCTAAGGATTTTGTCGTTTTCGTTCTTACGCTTTTGCCCTTAGAAACAGAGTTGATTGCATCCACAAGATAATTACGCTTCACTCTTTTAGGGCCATCATCAATAGCCCCTCGATATCTTAAATCTCCATTTTTATCAAAAAGATATACATGAGGTGTAACCATTGCCCCAAATGCTTTTGCAAGCCTAGATCCACTATCTAATACGTAAGGAAATATATATTCATATTTTTTAGCATGTTCTTTCATTGAATCAAAACTATCCACTCCATCATGCTGGCTCGCGTTAGAGTTTACGGCAACAAACCCTATATTATTTTTTGAACACAGTTCCGATATGGGATTATATCTGCCTTGCCAACGAATAACCCAGGGACACGTGTTGCAGCTAAAAATCACAAGTAGTCCATTTTCTTTTTTATATGTACTAAGCTCAGACTCTTTGCCATTAATATTTTTTAATATATAGTCTGATCCGGGCATCTTACTATCTATGGAGATCTCTTCGCTCATTAAAGTTGAAAGTGCAATAATTCCTAATGTTAATATCCTGATCATAATATTTATCCTTTAGCTCCTAATAATGAATCAATTTTACTAATGAAATATTTTTCATCTCTTTTGCCCTGCCAAAAAGAAAGCAGGTTCAATTCTTGGTTAAAAATCCCTGTGAAGGGCAATGCGCCAGACCAAGAAGGACAAATATCATCAATAAATTCTTGGGTGTTACCTTCTAGCTTTCTATAGTGTTGTCCTTTAACCTTTTGACTTAAAAGAAAATTTTCAGCAGCTTCTTCATTTTCATCCCAGTCAGTACTTAAAAAAACTACATCTAATTTATTGATATCATATCGTTTTTTTAGTTTTACAATATATGGAAACTCCTCGATACACGGTATACATGATGTGGACCATATGTTAAGAAGCACTAAAGACGAGACATTGTTTTCTTTGATATTATTATACAATTCAGGTACAGTGACTGCTTTAACATTTAATAAATCACTACCACACCTAATGGAAACAAGAATAAAAAAGAAAATAATTATATTTCTCATAGGTTAATATTAATGAGTTAATGGCTAAATACTTTATAGAATATCTTAACTATTATAATTTTTAATTAAATAAAAATCTCATTGGAATCAGGTTTGTTGTTTACCAATTTTTATTTATAAAATTAAGTGTGTATTTCATTAATAATATAGAAAGGGGGTGATCAGTTGTCTAATTTTAATAAACCGCTGACCTCCAAAGGATCAGCTGTGTAACACACCTAAGGGTTTGAACCTTTTAGGATGTCAGCGGTTACTTTGTATTAAAAGCCCTCATTCAATATGAGGGTTTTTAATATCTACTCAATTTTTAAATATTCAAGTATACCTCTCAAAGTGGGCAACACTCTCTCTCCTGTCCTTTTTAGCCTTTTCGTGCTTACGTGGCCAATATCAATCAGCAGGCATTTAACGCCCATTGCCTGGGACACTTCACTATCATGAATAGTGTCACCAACCAATAAAATATTCTCCGGCTCAAGGCGTGAAATTTTTAACCAATTAATCCCAGCTTCTATTTTACCATCTGCTTTTTCGTTCTTAATACCAATTAGATGATTAAATAAGTGGTCAATATTATGGTGATTGACCCATCTGACTAAAGAGCTCTGCTTTCCAGCAGAGAGTATCGATTGTGTACGCCCAGATTCATTAATCCGCTTAAGTACAAATTCAGCATCTTTGTGAAGAGTACAATCTTTAAATCGACTTTTATAATATTCCAAAAACCCGGGGATCGGAAAATGCTCTTTCGTAAAATCAAATCCCAACTTTTCATAATATTCTATAACAGGAAAACAAAAAACATCTCTGTAATTTTTATTGGATACCAAAGGCATACCCCTGGATCCTAATACAATATTAATAGCCGCTATACACAACCACCTGTCATCTAAAAGTGTACCATTCCAGTCCCACACTATATGCTTATATTTCATTTATATATTTAATCCAAAAATTTGATATCAAAATTAGATAAATAGAAATACAACAAATAGTGTCAATACAACAAAATAAACCCGAATTCATTAGACTATTAGAAAATAATCTAAAATCTGAACTTCCGGGTGAAAAAGCGCATAATATAATGAGGACTGGGCCAAAGCTTCCTAAAGCCGCAGAATATTTAACAAAATCTCCCATACCCTCTGCGGTGTTGATTTTATTATTTCCTAAGCGCGATACATTCAACTTTATACTAACGCTAAGATCAAAAAAAGTAGAA
>Ga0257111_1000048_pt1 | contig 41500 bp, 47 predicted proteins | sample LP_taG_6_FD_191567 | JGI IMG/M metagenome (GOLD analysis project Ga0257111, IMG submission 191567) | Marine microbial communities from Northeast Subartic Pacific Ocean, Canada - LP_J_2015_P26_500m | ecosystem: Environmental > Aquatic > Marine > Oceanic | place: Canada: Northeast Subartic Pacific...
TTTGATGTTGCAAACCTATGTGGAAATAAAATGATTAGTTCTATGGTGCTTGAGAAAAATAATATTCCAACACCAAAAACATACTTCGCATTCTCATCAGAAGGTGCAAGAGAAATTTTTGAAAAAGTTGGTTATCCATTAGTAATTAAACCAATTATTGGAAGCTGGGGAAGAAGTGTTTTCCCAATTAAGGATAAAGATACTGTAGATGCAATTATTGAAAATCGAGAAGTCACAGATGGTCCTCAAGATAGAATATATTATTTACAAGAAATGGTGGATAGACCACCAAGAGATATCAGAGTGATTACTGTAGGTGATCAAGCAATTGCTGCTATGTATAGAAAATCCTCAGGTGGATTTAAAACAAACATTGCTTTAGGTGCAGAGCCAGAAATCTGTGAAATCAGTAATGAACTTGAAGATTTGTGTGCTAAAACATCTAAAGCTGTAGGAGGAGGTATTCTAGGAATAGATTTGATGGAAGACAGTAGTAAAGGGCTAGTCGTACATGAGGTAAATAATACAGTTGAATTCAAAGGTCTTGTTAAAGTTGCAAAGAAGAATATTCCAAAAGAAATGATTGATTTTGCAATTAACTATATCAAGAAATAACGGTGATTAACGTTAAATTGTCGTGTAAAATAGTGATTATAACATGAAAGTTGGAATTGTAGGTGCATCTGGTTACGTGGGTGGAGAAGTACTCAGATTACTTCTAAGTCATCCAAATGCAGAAGTTTCTATGGTTACATCTAGACAACATGTTGGAGATTATCTTCATCGTATACATCCAAGCTTGAAGGGATTTACAGATTTAAAATTTTCAGAACTTGATTATGATAAAATGAGTGATCAATGTGATTTAGTATTTACAGCTGTTCCACATGGAACTGCAACAGACATTGTAAAAGCACTCTATGATAGAGGAATGAAAATTATTGATCTTAGTGCTGATTATCGTTTACATAATCCAGATGATTATGTAAAGTGGTATGGTTGGGAGCATACAAATCCAGACTACTTACAAAAATCTGTATTTGGTATACCAGAACTTCACAGAGACGAAATAAAAAAATCACAATTAGTATCTTGCCCAGGTTGTATGGCAGTAACATCAATTCTTGCATTAAATCCATTGATAAAACATGATTTGATTGACACAGAACACATTATTGTTGATTCAAAAATAGGATCATCTGGTGCAGGTGCAGGTGCTGGTACAAGTCATGCAATGCGTGCAGGAGTTATTAGACCATACAAACCTGCAAAACATAGACATACTGGTGAAATTGAACAGGAACTTAGTCAAACAGCTGGAAAGAAAATTAAAGTTTCAATGAGTCCTCATGCAGTAGATGTTGTAAGAGGAATTCTTTGTACAAATCATACATTTCTTAAAAAAGAAATTGATGAAAAGGAACTTTGGAAAATTTATCGTGCAGAGTATGGTGATGAACGTTTTATCAGATTAATTCGTGATAAGAAAGGTCTTTACAAATTCCCTGATCCAAAATTTGTTGTAGGTTCTAATTTCTGTGATATCGGATTTGACTTAGATATTGATAATAACAGACTAATTGCTCTATCTGCGTCAGATAATTTAATGAAGGGCGCAGCAGGTTCTGCAATTCAAAACATGAATGTAATGTCAGGCTTCGATGAGTTCGAAGGAATTATGTATTCCCCATTGACACCTGTATAGTATATGATCACAATCAAAATTGGAGGTAGTGTTGTAGATAATCTGCATCCAAGCACAATTGACGATATTAAAAAAATTATAGAACAAGAAGGTGTTATTATTGTTCATGGTGGAGGAAAAGAAGTTACCAAAATCACAGAGCAATTAGGTAAAGAACCAAAATTTGTTATTTCACCTAGTGGAATTAAAAGTCGATATACGGACAAAGAAACATCTGAAATATTCACAATGGTAATGTCAGGAAAAATCAATAAAGCAATAGTCCAGATGCTTCAGAAAAATGGAATTAATGCTTTAGGATTATCAGGTATGGATGGAAAGACAATTCAAGCAAATAGAAAGAAGAAACTAATCATTATGAATGAAAAAGGACGTAAACAGATTATTGATGGAGGATATACTGGAAAAATTACAACAGTTAATTCTGAATTAATTAAAACTGTTCTAGAAAAAGGATATACTCCAGTGATTTCACCTATAGCAATTAGCGAAGAATGTGATTTTCTAAATGTTGATGGTGATAGAGCTGCTGCAAATGTTGCAGGTCAAGTAAAAACTGACAAAGTTCTATTTGTAACTAATGTAGATGGATTATTAATGGATGATAAACTAGTTGAAAATCTAACATTATCTGAAGCTAAGGAATTATTACCAAAAATTGGATTCGGAATGGAAAAGAAAATACTAGCTGCAACAGAAGCAATTGAAATGGGTGTGACAGAAGCATTAATTGCTAATGGTCAAAGAGAAAACCCAATTTCATCTGCAATTAGACATGAAAAATGTACGGTGATAACAAATGACTGAAGATCAATTCTTAGGAAATCTATATCAAAGATTTCCAGTTACAATTGAAAAGGGACTTGGTGCACATGTCTGGGATATCAATAATAAAGAATACATAGATTGTATGGGTGGTTATGGTGTTGCATTAGTAGGACATAGAAATGAACGAGTAGTAAATGCAATAAAATCACAGATTGATAAAATTATTACAGTTCATAGTTCTCTTTACAGTAAGACACGAGAAGAGTTTCTTGAAACATTGTTTAAAATTTCACCAAAAGGATTAACTCAAGCACATCTCAACAACAGTGGTGCAGAGGCAATAGAGGCTGCCATAAAATTTGCTAGAAAATTTACTGGCAAAAAAGGCATGGTTGCAATGAATGGTTCATATCATGGAAAATCAATGGGCGCACTGTCATTAACCTTTAATCCAAAATATAGAAAATCTTTTCAGCCATTAGTAGAAAAGGTGTCATTTTCACCATTTGGTAACATAGAATCATTACGTTCAACAATTGATGATGATACCGCGTTTATCATACTAGAACCAATTCAAGGTGAAAGTGGGATTCATGTAGCACCAGATGGATTCCTACAAGATGTTAGAAAACTATGTGATGAGAACGAAATTCTTCTTATTTTTGACGAAATACAGTCAGGATTAGGGAGAACAGGAAGAATGTGGGCATCAGATCACTGGAATACGGCTCCAGATATTTTGTGTATAGCAAAAGGGATTGCAGGAGGAGTGCCAATGGGAGTAACTATGGTACGACCTGATATACTAAATTGTATTAGTAAGGGAGAACACTCTTCAACATTTGGTGGAAACCCATTATCATGTGCAGCAGGAACTGCAACAATTCAAGCCTTAACACAAGATAATCTAGTTCAAAACGCAGATACTATGGGAAAATTATTTAGAGATGGATTAGAAAAACTAAAAGAAAAACATAACATAATTAGAGAAATAAGAGGAAAAGGCCTAATGATTGGAATTGAACTCAAATTTGAAGTTAAAGATATCCTGATGGAAGGAATTGAAAAAAACCTTCTATTATTATATTCTGGCAGGAATATTCTACGTCTATTACCGCCACTAGTAATCACAAAAGATGATGTAACAAAATCTTTAGAAACCTTAGATATATTATTTACAAATGAGGAGAAACGAAAAAATGGTTAAAGATAAAATAGATGATAAAATAATTGGATTTCTTCGAGATGATGCAAGAGAATCATTTGTAGAAATAGGGAAAAAACTAAAACTCTCAGAATCTGCAGTTAGACGTAGAGTAAAAAATCTAGTTGCCAATAAAGTAATTGAAAAATTCACTGTTCAAATGGGTGAAAGTAATACAACCAGTGCAATTGTTTTGATATCAGTTGATTCTGCAACAGATACATCAAAAGTATCAATAAAATTAACTAAATTAGAAGCAGTTAAAACAGTTTATGAAATTACTGGACAATACGACATAAGTGTAATAATTCGTGCTGCAAATATTTCCGAAATAAATGGTTGTATTGATGAATTACGAAAAATTCAGGGCGTTATTGACACTAACACAGTAATTATTTTAAGAACAATTAGATAAACGATATTCGAAAATAAATTTTAAATTTATATCTAATTTAGTATTGTTTTTAAATTTAATTCGCGAAATTAGTACGATTATGTTTATATTAATGTAATTAATCAACGATAATAGCAATGAATGATCCGAATTACTATGCAGATAAATATAATGCATATGAAGACACTCCAAAGAGAATTCGTGTACTTGATTCTACATTGAGAGAAGGAGAACAACATCCAGGCGTTTCATTTAGTATCAAGCAACGAATACAAATTGCTTGGATGTTAGATTATTTTGGTGTTGATCAGATAGAAATATCACCTATAGTTTCACCTGATCACAAAGAGGCCACAAAAACTATTATCAAACAAGGATTACGGGCTGACATTGTTTCACATGGTAGAGCATTAACAGAAGATATCGATATTTCGTTATCATGTGATGCAAAGTGGGTTGCAGCATATTTAGGAATATCAGATATACATCTAAAGGATAAACTACGTATTACAAAAGAACAGGCACTAGAAAGGGCAGTTAAAACTGTAAGCTATGCAAAAGATCATGGATTGAAAATTAGATTTACTGTAGAAGATGGAAGTAGAGCTGAACCAGAATTTCTATTAAAAATTTGTAAAGCAATTCAAGAAGTAGGTGTAGATAGGATTAGTCTACCTGATACAGTTGGTATCATGCGACCAATTGGGATGTATAATTTTGTAAAAAGTATACACTCAGAAATTGATACTCCATTAGATGTTCATGTTCATAATGACATAGGATTTGCTTTAGCTAATGCATTCTCAGCTTGTGAAGCTGGTGTTGATCAAATTCATACAACAATCGATGGAATTGGAGAAAGAACTGGAATTCCATCATTAGCTGAAGTTGCAGTAGCACTTACGTATCTGTACAAATCACCAAACGATTTTAGATTGGATATGTTAGCAGATTTATCCAGACTTATTGAACAATATACAACAATCAAACCATATGATTCAAAGCCAATTGTTGGCACATCTGCATACAAACACAAAGCTGGAACACATCTAGCAGCGATTCTAAAAAACCCTGCAGCATATGAGCCAATTCCACCTAGAGTTGTAGGTAATCATCGTACCATAGTATTTGGTGAACTTGCAGGTAAAACAGGTGCTGGATATCTAATGTCATTATTAGGAATTAAACCTGATAATGAGACTGCAAAAAAAGTGGCAGCAGGTTTAAAAAATCTCCGAATGGGAGATGTTTTGGATATCCCACTTGAGGATAGGCTCGAAAGAAAGATAATTAATGATGAAAAAAAGAGGAATATCGAATAAAATGACTAATTGTCCAGAATGTGATGCAGTGATGAAAATTCCAGATGATGCAGTAGAAGGTGAGATAGTAACCTGTGCAGAATGTGGTGCAAGTTTTGAACTTGTTAAGGCATCCGAAGGTTTTGAGCTAAAACCAGCTCAAACTGTCGGAGAGGATTGGGGACAGTGACTAACAAAATCACAGTTCTCTATGATACAATCCGTCTTGAAGAAAAACTACTAATAAAAGCAGCAAAAAAAAATAATTTTAATTTAGAAATGGTTGATTGTAAAAAACTGGCTATTGATCTAAATGAACCATCAATTATAGATAGTCCTGTATTACAACGATGTGTTAGTTATTATAGAAATCTACATTCTACTGCAGCACTTGAAGGTCAAGGTGTACAAGTTGTAAATTGTTTAAACACTGGAGTTTTTGCAGGTAACAAACTGTTTACACATATGCTACTCCAAAAAGCTGGTGTTCCTACACCTAATGCAACAGTTGCATTTTCAAAAGATTCAGCATTAGAGTCACTTAAAAAAAATGGGTTTCCAAAAATAATTAAACCAACTGTAGGTAGTTGGGGACGTATGGTATCAAAAATCAATGATTTAGATTCTGCTGAAGGTATAATTGAAGGTAGAGAATCCATGTATCCAATTCATCAGGTACATTTCTTAGAAGAATTTGTAGAACGTCCTCCAAGAGATATTCGTGCAATAGTTATTGGAAATAATGTTGCAGCTGCAATATACAGGAACTCTGGTGATGGTCATTGGAAAACTAATACACATTTAGGTGGTTTTGCAGAAACTTGTAAAATAACAAATGAATTAGAAGATATATGTTTGAAAGCAATGAAATCTGTTCAAGGTAATATAGTAGGTGTAGATTTGATGGAAAGTAAAGAAAAAGGATTGGTAGTACATGAAATTAATAACACGACAGAATTCCGAAATGTTGTTAGAGTTACAGGAGTAGATATTCCATCCTTAATGCTAGAACATGTTAATGAGTTGAGTAAATAATATGGATTCTCATTTAGAAACATCAAGGTTTGCAGTAAAAACATTAGAGAAAGCTCTAAGACTCTATACACCATCATTGCATGAAAAATCCTTGGCAGAATTTCTTTTAGATAGATGTGATGATTTAGGATTCAATAATGTACATTTGGATGATGTAGGGAATTTAATTGCCACAAAAGGTTCAGGAAGTCCTAAAATTATGCTATGTGGTCACATGGATACTGTACCAGGAAAAATAAAAGTCAGAATAGAAGGAGACACATTATATGGTAGAGGTGCGTCAGATGCCAAGGCACCACTAATTGCAATGTTATTTGCAGCTGCAGGCATAAAAGAAAATCAGGGAACCATAACATTTGTTGGGGCAGTTGATGAAGAAGGTAATGCTACTGGAATAAAAAATTTAGTAAAAAATAAACCAGATGTGGATTACGCAATTTTTGGAGAACCAAGTGGTATTCAAAAAGTCACAATTGCCTACAAAGGTCGTTTAGCAATTAATCTTAAAGTAAATGTGAAAGACAGTGCACATGCAAGTGCACCATGGTTAGCAAAAAATGCAATAGAAGAAACATCATCTGTTGTTACACAATTAAAAAATGGATTAGAGAGCGATCAAAAAGACAGAAAAAAAGGAATGATGCTTACTGCAACTCTAACGGAAATTCGTGGTGGTACTAGTCATAATGTAACACCAATAGAATGTGTTGCGACTGTTGACATTAGAATTCCAGTGGACATGAAATGTAACGATGTTGAAGAGAAAATTACTAGAATAATCAATGAAATATCAGCAAAGAGAGAGATTGAAGTTTTGTATTCAGTAATTGATGAAACAGAACCATTTGAGGCAGCACATAGTTCTCCATTAGTGAGAGCTATAACGTTAGCAATCTTAGATATAGAAAAAAAGAGACCAATGTTAATTAGAAAAACAGGCACAGGTGACATGAACGTAATAGGAAATCAACTAAAAATTCCTGTAATTACATATGGACCAGGAGATCCTCATGAAGCACATACAATTGATGAAAAAGTTTCGATTGAAGAGTTTGTTAAAGGAATAGAAATTCTGCAAAAATCACTATACCATTTAAAAAGACTACACGACAGAACGAAATAATGCTATGGTTTATTGGATTAGGTATCTCTGGAATTTCAGAATTATCAGATAGTACATTATCTATAATAAAGAATGCAGATATTGTTTATTTAGAATCATTTACTAGTCCAATTTCAGAAACTGAAAAAGATGAATTAAAAAATATTTCAAATGGGGAATTTAAAAGTGCAAAGCGTTGGCTGGTGGAAGATGGCAATGAGATTCTAGAAAATGCAAAGAAGAAAGTAGTAGTATTGATTTCATATGGAGATCCATATATTGCAACAACACATCTTGAATTAAAGACAAGGGCAATAAGAGATAACATAGAAACAAATACAATTCATTCATCTTCAATTGTTTCGTCGTTAATAGGTGAAGTGGGATTACATTATTACAAAGTTGGAAAAATATTGACCATTATGAATGATGCAAAATCAATGGTTACACCGTACAATATAATTTTTGATAATCTGTTAAATCATGCACATTCAGTGATCCTACTAGAATACAACGAAGACAAATCATTTTTCTTAGCACCAGAAAATGCTTTGTTATTGTTATTGGATATAGAAAAAAATCAAAATAGAAAAGTTATTTCATCAGAAACTTTTGGAATTATTGCATCAAGAATTGGCAAAAGTGATCAGAAGATTACATCTGGCAAGATATCAAATTTAATTAAAAATAAATTTGGTGAACCACCACACAGCATTATAATACCAGGAAGTTTACATTTTACAGAATCAGATGCACTGAAAATAGTCACAAAATGTTTAGATAAGCCATTTGATAATTCTGCAAATCTTAAGAGTATTTCTGAACAGATGATTGAAAAATATGTTCCAATGGTTCGTGATGCATTAAAGGAGATTAAACCCCACTATGAAAATATCAAAGAATATGAAGATGTTTTGATAAATGCAAAATTGTACATTGACGATGCAGAGAATTTTCTAAAAGAAGGAAAAAAAGAATATGCCGTGTTGAGTATAGGTTATGCTGACGGTTTGGTCGATGCATTACGTATTGCAAAAGGTTTTGAACCAAAAATGTGATAGCGATGAGTTGAAATTAGACAATAATAATGAAAATAATATGAAAACACTTTCAGAATTACAAAGTTCATCATTAAACATTGTTTTAGCTGGAGGTGTTTTTGACATAATTCATCCAGGACATATCAATACATTAAATGATGCAAAAAAACTAGGAGATGCTTTAGTGGTAGTGGTAGCAACTGATAAAACAGCATTAAAAATGAAAAAACGAAAACCATTACATAGTGCACAATTAAGGCAAGAATTAGTTTCATCATTGTCCATTGTAGATTTATGTATTATAGGAGATGAAGAAAATATTTTCAAGACAGTTAATTTGGTAAAACCACAGATAATTGCATTAGGATATGATCAAGCACATCAAGAAAAATACATAACAGATGGATGTAAAAAAATAAATCTGGATGTGAAAGTAGCTAGATTAGAATCTCCAAGACCTGAAACCTCAAGCTCATTAATCCAGAAAGAATATGGTGATAATATTCATGATCTTTAAGAGAAATTACCTAAAATTGAAATTTTAATTTTAATATTTGATTTATTGCCAATTTTTAAAGATTTTCGAATATTAGTTTTTGCAATAAATTCAACAATAGTTGTATCATGATGAGTTCTTTCTAATAAAATCAATTCACAGTCAATTTTATTATTAATTTTTGATTTGAAACATTTAACCCATCCAAATGTTCGTTTACCGTCAGAAAATGGATTAATTTTTGTCCCATCATAGTTTGATAATTGTGATATTGCTTCAGAGAATTTTTTTTCTTTTAGTTGAACATTCAGAGTTCCAGGATAAGGAATATAGCCTAATTTTGATTTGAATTGTTTTGTGTAGCCTTTCATAGACATGTAATATGCACCTTCACCCATTCCAGAAGTTATCGTGCCAGTAATTGATAATGAATTAGAAGATTTTGCTATTAATTTTGATAGAAGGTTGTGAAGTGTTGATAATTCAACAAATCCTTTATTGGTAATTTTTATTGATTGTTTTCGCCCAGACTGAATTCTTTCAATGAATCCACCTTCCTCAAGTTCTTTGAGATGAAGTGATGCTGCTTGCTGTGATCTTCCAATACTTTTACCTAATGAGGAAGTTGTTAATGTGATAAAATTATGCTTGCCTCCTTTAGAGAGTAAATGTGCTAGAGTAAGAAGATGTTGTGTTTTTAAATCTGCCATTAAAATTATGCAATACCAAGTTCTGTAAATGTTTTTAATATAATACCGTCATAATCTGCTAATTTTGCTGAGCGATGTCCAACAATATTCTTAACATCAGCTTTTTTTGCTGCATCAAGAAGTCTTTGAGTAATAATTCCATCTAAAATAAGATATTCAATTTCTGATTGCCCAGAAATTTTATCAACCAATTCACTAATTGCTACTTTAAAAACTTCTTCCTCTTTAGAATTTAATGCAACTGCTTCAAGTGATTCATTTATTTGTGGAAATATTTTTTTACAAACTTCAGATAGTGGGCCATCATCTTCATTTTTTAGTGTAGCAGGCTTTGATGATGTAGTAATTTCTTTTACAACTGGACTTAAGATTTCATCTATTCTTTTTGGAGTTAGTTCTTCTACTTCAATACCTTCATCAGCTCTAAGCTCATAGTCAATATGAACAACTGATTTCAATTCCTTGAGTATGAATCCTCCTGCTCTATCACCATCTAAAAATGCAATAACAGTATCTTTATCACTACATAGTTCTTTTATGGATTCATCAATTCTTGCACCTTCAATTCCAATTGCATTATCATAACCAGCTCTTAACAAATTAATTATATCTGCTCTACCTTCAACTAGAATTATCCATGGAGAATCAAAAACACCAGTACTACAATGTAATTTAGACTTACCATATGTAGTAATTTTATCCGAATTGTTTTCATGTACAGTCTTTAACATTATATCACCTTCACTAACAGAATTTGTAGCCCATTTTTGTTTGATTTCTTTTGCACGTTTTACTATATCCTCTTTTTTTGATGCTCTAACATCATCTATAGCATCTAAATGAAAACTGCAATCAAATGGACCTACCTTATCAATACTTTCTATTGCAGCTGCAATTAATGCGCATGTATCAATATCAGTACTCATAGGAAGCAATGCAGTACCCTTTGTTGATTTCTCATCAGAAGATGAGTTTACTTCGATACGACCAACTTTAGAAACTCTCTGCAGCTCATTCAGATTCATCTCAGGACCTAATAGGCCCTCAGTTTGTCCGAAAATTGCGCCGATTATATCTGCTCGTTCGACAAGACCATCAACTTGATAGGACAGTTTAACGTGATACTTGACAATGCCTGTGTATGGCAATTATATTTCATCTCCTTATTATACAATAGTTGTGTTGCTCGTTATCACTTTAATAAACGCTTAGCTGAGAAATGAGCCTAGTTATAATAGAATAAAAAAATTCAAAAAATAGATTATTCAGTACTAAATGAAGAACCACATGAACAAGACTTTGTAACGTTTGGATTATTTATTTTAAATCCTGAACCCATAAGGCTTTCAATGTAATCAACATTTGCACCTTGTAGGTGATCTTGGCTCATACTATCAACAAGTACTTTCACACCATTTTCTTCAATGGTTAAATCATCCTCTTCTGCTTCTTTTTCAAAACCCATGCCATATGATAGACCAGAACAACCTCCACCTTGAACATATATTCTCAAGTATTGTGGACTCTCTGATTCTTCAGTCATGAATTCTTTAATTTTTTCGGCAGCTTTTGAAGTGATTGTAACTAACTTTTGTGATTGTTCAGTTGCCATACGTTAAAATATTAATTCAAATTATAAGAACCTTTTCATACTCTCCATACTAGCACACAAGAAAATAAAAAGAAAAAAGGAAAGTGACTATTTTTTTGATTTATTTACAAAGTCAGTCATACGTTGTTCACGCTCAGGATCTGAAAAACAGTTTCTCCATGCAAGAAGTTCAACTCCTAATCCTGTATCTAGATCAGCATTTCTTCCTTTGTTTATTGCAGTTTTTGACATACGTACAGCAAGTGTTGAATTTTTAGCAATTGTTTTTGCCATAGACATTGCTTCTTCCATCAATGATTCCTGTGAAACAACATGATTAGCTAGACCAATTTCTTTTGCTTCTGCGGCTTTAATCATCTTACCAGTATAGACAAGCTCTTTTGCTTTTGCAATTCCAACTATTCGCATTAGTCTTTGTGTTCCACCCCAACCAGGAGGAATTCCAATAGTAACTTCAGGTTGACCAAACTTTGCATTATCAGATGCAATTCTTATATCACATGACATAGCAAGTTCACATCCTCCGCCAAGTGCAAAACCATTAACTGCTGCAATAGTAGGTTTAGAAACATTTTCAACTGTTGCAGTTACTTCTTGACCAAGTTTTGCATAAACTTCAGATTCATCAGGAGTAATCTTTGACATATATTCAATATCAGCACCAGCTGAAAATGCCTTATCACCTTCACCAGTTAAAATAATAACTTTTACGCTATCATCTTTGTCTAACTGTGTAAAAATACTGATGATTTCTTTTGCTACATCTGTGTTCATCGCATTTAGTTTAGTTGGACGATTTATAGTAACAACACTAACGCCCTCGTCTTTTGATGTATTTATCATAGACATGCAAAATTTTAGTTTGTAAAGAAATTAAATGTTGTCTAAGAGCCTTTAGATTGTCCCCATTGCGCTAATGCAGATGCAGCCGCAACCCATGTTCGAAGGTCTTGATAAACTGGGACATTATGTTTCTCAATCAATTTTATCATTTTTTCAGTATATGGACCACCATTTCCACCACATAAAATTGGCTTTTTTCCTTTCTTTGAAAGTCCAGCTAGATGATCAACAATTGTTTCTTCAAGTGGATCATCTTGGAAAACAAACCATGGCATTGCAATGTCAATATTCTTGTCAGCCAAGAATTGTTCAATGACGAATTTATAATCATCTGCAGTTGCACCACCACCTACATCTGCTGGATTGCCACTATGAATAGGAACTGTTGGTGGGAAATGAGCCTTTATTTTTTTGCGAGTTTGTGGTGTTAACTTTCCTATTGTAAGACCTAATCTTTCTAAATGATCAATTCCACCAATCATTGGACCAGCACCATTGCTAGTCATAGCAACACGATTACCCCTTGCAGGAGGTTGCCATGCAAGCGCCTTTAAGACTCCAACCAATTCTTGATAACTATCAACTGAAATAATTCCTGCCTGTTTGAATGCACCCATAATCATTGCATTAGAACCACCAAGAGAACCTGTATGTGATGCAGCCTGTTTTGCACCTGCGGCACTCCTTCCACTCTTCCAAATGATAATTGGCTTCTTCTTTTCTTTCATTACACGTTTTGCAGTATTGATGAATTTTCGGCCGTCACCAAATCCTTCAACGTATAGTCCAATTACTTTGGTTTGAGGATCATTTGCAGCATACCATATCATATCTGCTTCATCAACATCAGAACGATTACCAAAACTAATCATTTTTGATAAGCCAAATAAATCTGCACTCTCCAACATGCTAATTCCCATTGTTCCACTTTGTGAGAAAAATGCAACATTTCCTAATTTTGAACGAACCATTCTTGCTTGTCCTTGAAATGCACAATCAAGTCTGTTTGCTGCATTAAACATTCCAATACAGTTAGGACCTATTACACGAATTTTGTGTTTTAATGATAATGCTTTCACCTCTGCTTCCATAGCTGCTCGATCACCACCAAGCTCTTTACCACCGCCAGAAACGATTACAACACTATGAATTCCTTTCTTTGCACAAGTTTTCATAATTGGACCACATGCTGAAAGATCAACACAGACAACAACCAAATCAATTTTTGCTTTGACTGATTCTAATGATGGATAACATTTGATTCCAAGAATTTTCTTTTGTTTAGGATTTATTGGATATACTTTACCTTTGAAATCTTGTTTACCTAACGCATCTAAGACAGAATTACCAATTTTTCCTGGTGTTGCAGATGCACCAACTAATGCAACTGATTTTGGAGTAAAGAATTTCTCCATTGATGCAATGATTGGTTTTGCTATTGAAATTGAATTCTTTCTGAGTTCTTTATTTAGAATAATCTTTGCATCTACTACAAAGTAAGATTTTGGATATACAATTACGGGATTAAAGTCAATGCTATTTATGTAATCGGCATTATCAACTCCCATCTTTCCAATTTGGACTAGTGCTTTTGCAACCATGTTTGTATCAATTGGTGCACTGCCACGGAATCCTTTGAGAAGTTTTGAGCCTTTTAATTCATTTAGCATTGATTTTGCATCAGATGTTGTAATTGGAAGCATTCTAAATGCAACGTCTTTGAAAACTTCGGTCATTATTCCACCCAATCCAGCCATAAGCATTGGACCAAATTGTGGATCATTTTGTATACCAACAATTAGTTCGACTCCTCCTTTTGGAGCCATCTTTTCCAAAAGAATTCCTTTTACATCAACTCCTTTTTTCTTTGATAAACGACCATTCATATCATTGAATATTTTTTTGACATCTGCTACATTGTCTACTCCAACTTTTACACCACCAACATCAGTTTTGTGGAGAATTTGTGGAGATACAACTTTCATTACTAATGGAAATCCAAGTTTTTTTGCTGCCTTTACTGCTTCTTCAGTAGATTTTACTAGTGCAAATCCTGGTACTTTTATACCATATTTTTTAAGAATAGATTTTGCTGCTTCTTCAGTTATTACTTTATGATCAGTTTGAATTGTTTCTTCAAAAATTTGTTTAACAGAACTCATGTTTCGATCGTTCAAAATGAATGTCATTATATTAATCTTTGAAAAAATGTTTTAGATTAAGGCCAAATGCCTTTAAGCTCAAATGCTTCTAAAACTCTTTCAACTGCAAGTGTCATAGCAGCTTTTCTATTATCAATTTTATGTTTTTGAGCAAGTCTATGCATATCATTTAGGCCTTTTACAATGTTAGTCTCCATTTTGCCAGCAACTTCATCAAAAGTCCAATAATAGCCCTGATTGTTTTGAACCCATTCCAAATAAGAAATACACACTCCACCAGAATTTGCAAGAATATCAGGAATCATAAAGATTTTTTTCTTGAAAATGATTGGATCAGCGTCAGGTAATGTAGGACCATTTGCAGCTTCACCAATAATCTTACACTGTAGTTTCTTTGCAATAGATGATGTAATCTGATTTTCTAGAGCTCCTGGAACTAGTATGTCACATTTTGTAGTAAGTAACTGCTCAGTGGTAATTTTCTTACTTCCTGGGAATCCTACAACTGAACCTTTCTTTTGTTTGTATTCTAATAATTTACTAACCTTGAATCCTTTTGGAACTAAAATGGAACCTTTTGAATCACTTGCAGCAATACACTTGGCACCCATTTTCTCAAGATACACACCAGAAAATGTTGAGGCGTTTCCAAATCCTTGTAAAACAACTGTTGCACCTTTTAATTTAAGTTTTAGAATTTTTGCTGCCTCTCTAATACAATATGCATTTCCTAAGCCAGTAGCAACATTTCGTGCTAATGAACCACCCATAGGAATTGGTTTTCCTGTAATAACACCTGGAGAATATTTATTTCCATTCATTTTACTCCATGTATCCATGATCTGTGTCATCTCTCTTCCTGTAGTGTAAACATCTGGTGCTGGAATATCTTTTTCTGGACCTATTATTTCACCAATCTTATATGCAAATCCACGAGTTAATCTTTCAAGTTCGCCATCACTTAGTTTTTCTTTTTTTGGATTAACAAATATTGCACCTTTACCACCACCAAATGGGATATCAACAATGGCGCATTTCCATGTCATCCATGATGACAGAGCCATAACTTCACGTTCCATGTATTTTACACCGCCTTCAGGATCAAAGTATCGTATTCCACCTTTGTATGGACCACGATCATTGTTATGTTGTGATCTAAATCCTGTAAAGATACGGATTTTTCCATTATCCAACTTAACTGGGATTTTCACTCTTAGTACTTTGTTTGGCATTGCCAAATATTCTCGTAATGCTTTGTCCTTAATTTTCAAAATATCACAAGCATCATTAACTTGTTTAGTTGCATTTGCAAATGGGTCTGCTTGTGCCAAGATGTATGATGTGATTACAATTTATACTTAAAAGTTACTTTCAATAAATATAAAATTTTTTAAATTGTATTTATAAAAGTAATTTAATGAAAATCTTAGTAACAGGTGCAGCAGGATTTATTGGCTCCAGGTTAGCAGAAAGATTGATTTTAGAAGGCAATGAAGTTTATGGAATAATTCATGAAACATCAAATCATATAGAGAAATTGAATGTAATTACTGCAGATTTAACAAATGATATCTTTGATATTCCTAACATAGATTTTGATGTTGTATTTCACTTAGCAGCTGCCACACCACTGATTAAAGATAAGAAAAAGCAGAAAAAAATCAATTTTGAAGGAACCATGAATCTTTTTGAGAAGATCAAAAATAAAACAAATTTTATTATCTATGCATCAGGATTAGGAGTTTTTGGAAATCCAGGAAATTCAATTGTTAATGAAGAAAGTAAAATTCAGCCAGACACAGATTTTGTAAAAATTAGATTTGATGCACAAAAATTTTTAGAAAACTCATGCAAACAAAATAAAATTAATTTCTCGGTTTGTTACTTTGGAGATGTTTACGGAGATGGAAGTTGGTTTACAGATATGATTGTTAAGAGATTAAAAAATGGAACATTTAAAATTCCAGGTAAGGGAGATTATTCAAAATGCTTTGTTCATGTAGACGATGCAGTAGGAGTTTTAACTACAATTGGAAAAAATAATCTCTATAATGAATCATATGTAATAGCAGATTCTACATCCACAACTTTTAAGGAATTTGTGGATTATACTGCAGACAAAATTGGAGCAAAACATCCTGGTGGAGTTCCAATGTTTCTTGCAAAAGGAGTGTTAGGAGGAGATTTGATTAAACTATTAACAACATCAATGAAAATTTCAAATGAAAAAATTTCAAAAATTTACGAATTTAAATATACATCATATAAAGAAGGGATCAATTCTATTCTAGATAATTAGATTTATTATAATTCGATCATTTCTATTAAGCCTAAAAAATAACTAACCCTTAAATTAACATTGAAAATACTTGTTTTATCATGATGGCAAACCGTGGATATGATATGACTCCAACAATGTATTCGCCTGACGGCAGAATTTATCAGGTTGAATACGCACTTGAAACAGTAAAACGTGGAACTTTAGCAATTGGAATTAAAACTAAAGATGGAGTAATAATAGCAGTAGAAGAGAAAAGTAGACCACTTCAAGTATCAGATATCACTCAAAAAATTTTTCAAGTTGATGACCATATAGGAGTTGCAGCTGCAGGTTACATACCAGATGCACGTGTAGAAGTAGATAATGCAAGATACTTTTCTCAGAGCAATAAATTAACATACGACGAACCAGTAGAAATTGAAACTGTCGCAAAACATCTAGCAGATCAAAATCATCAATTTACACAATATTCAGGCGTTAGACCATTTGGAGTTGCATTGATAATTGCAGGAGTTGATAGAAAAGGTTCTCAAATAGTTACAATAGATCCAAGTGGAACATATATCTCATATTCTGCAGTAGCAATAGGCTTAGGTTCAGATGAAGTAAACGATTTCTTGGAGAAAAATTATAAAAATGATATTTCTATTGAAGAAGCAGGCTCTCTTGCAATTGCAGCAATAAATCTAAAAAGTGAAGAAACGACTGGAATTGAACATATTAAAATGTCAAAAGTTAGTATAGAAACTAAAATTTTTGAAACAATCACAAAGGATGAATTGAAGAAATTTGATGAGCAAGCAAAGGGTAAATTTGCTAAATAATCAAAAAAACAACTATTTACACAAATTAAGTGCAAACATTTGTTAAAACACAGATGAAGGTAATGTTATGGGTCTAGGAAGTTATTGGGGAGAAGTTATAGATGTTCTAAGAGACATAATTCCAGTATATGATAAGGTAAACTCATTCATTTCATTAGGCAAGGATGTTGAACATAGAACCAAAGCAATTAGAGGTAGAATTAACAAAGGAGATAAAGTTCTTGATGCAGGTTCTGGATTTGGAAATATGTCAAAAACTGCAGCAAACATAGTAGATAATGATCTGAATATTATTTTGTATGATCCATTAGTGCCAATGCTAAAAAATACTGGCAGACTATTTGATCAAAAATTAGATAGTGCTTGTGGTGTTTTTGAACATGCTCCATTTCAAGATAATGAATTCGATATGGTATTATCAGGATATTCATTACGTGATGCTATTAGTTTAAAGACTGCAATTTCTGAAATGCATAGAGTTCTAAAAAAAAATGGACGATGGGTAATTGTTGATCTAGGAAAACCAGATGAACCAATAATTAGATTTGGTGTTACATGCTATCTTAGATTATTACTTCCAATTATTGCGTTTATTGCAGGTGGGAAACTAGGATTAAAGTTTGCAACGCTTTATGGAACATACAAACTATGGCCACAAAATAAAAAATTAGAATCATTATTACTTGAGAAATTTACGCGTGTAGAATTTGATAAGGATCTTATGGGCGGAGCAATTATGGTTGCTGCGTATAAATGAATAGAAGACTTGTTGTAGTTTACATTACAGGACTATTAATTGGAGTATCTTACGGATTACATGGTCCACTGCTACCAATTTTTGCAAAAGATGTGATAGGTGCATCATATACAGAATTAGGAATAATTGGCTTTGCAAATTTTATTCCATACATGTTTTTTCCACTGTTTGTAGGAATTTTCTTAAACAAATTCAATAATGGTTATCTGCTGTCAATTGGTGTTGTAATTAATTCTGCATCAGTGTATTTACTATCTATTGCACAAAGTGTTCCTGAAATAATGGGTTTTAGAGTTATGACTGGTGTCGCACATGCATTTTTTTGGCCTCCATGTGAAGCAATTATTTCCAATGTAAGTAAAGGAAAAACTAGAGTACGAAATATTGCAACATTTACTGGATTCTTTACAACTGGGTTTATGATTGGACCACTAATTGGCTCCATTCTATTAGATAGCTTTGATATGACATATAGAGTAATTTTTGAAATAGCTGCATATGTACTGGTTGTATCTTTAGTATCGTCACTTATTTTGTCAAAGAATAAGCCTACTGTAAAACACGAAACCTTTTCGTTATCATCACTAAAAGAAATTGCAAGATTTCCACAAGTAATTCTAATGTTGATCTACTGCACTGCATCATTTGGAGTAATTCTAAGCATCTATCCTGCATTTCTGAGTGATAGAAATATGACTATAGTAGATATTGAGATGCTTTTCTTTATATTTGGAGTTTCAAGAATTCTGACACTGGCAGTTGCAGGGAAGCTTGCAAAACATACCAGTACTACACTCATCATAGCTACTTTTGCAATTGCTATAGGGCTGGGACTATCATTTTTTGTAGATAGCATAATTGAATTTGCTATTTCACTTGTTCTGCTTGGATTTGGATTTAGTATTTTCTTCCCACTAACGTTAGAAATAATTCTAAGCAGAACTAGACCTGAAATTTCTGGCACAATGATTGCTGCATATGAAACTACATTTGGTATCGGGTGGGCAATAGGACCTATAATTGCAGGATTGATTTCTCAGTTCCTTGGAAACGAAACGCCTTATCTGGTTTTCTTTGTTCTAGGAATTGGGATTGCAGTTCTTTCAATTTCCCAAAGAAGACTACTTGAACCTAAACGGAATACAAATCTTTAATTTAAAACCAATTGAACAAAATCCATGATTGAATACAGTCTGAATATTATTGGAAGCGAATGGATGATTATAATTTTTGTTGCACTAATTCTTTTGTTTGGTACAAACAAATTACCAGAAGCTGGAAAAAAGATTGGAAAAATAATTGGTGAATATAATAAAGCAAAAAATAGTGTTCAAGAACAAATCAAGGATTACACTGAACCGGATTCAAACAATGCAGATCTTTCTGTTAGTGGACCTGTTCAAACAGAACGACAGAAGCTGGAATATATGGCAAAATCACTTGGAATCAATATAGAAAATAAAACTGATTTGGAATTAAAACAAATTATAGAAGCAAAGTTTGGAACAACAAAAAATGATCCAAAAGATGATTTAAAAGGACAGAGATTTAAGAACTAACTTGTTTTCAATCTATACATATTACTTTTAATTCGTTTTTTTGCAAATTTATAATAATCAGTGACAATCTCAAAACCACAAAATCTGCGCTCATTAATTTTACTAACCACAGCAACTTGACCAGAACCTAAAAAAGGATCAAACACAACATCATTTTTTTTGCTGGAATAACTTAAAATTTTTTCAATAATTTCTAACGGAAGCTTGGTTGGTGTTTTTTCTTCACCTGTCCAATATTCACGTTTAATTTCCCAAACATCCTCTTTATCCTTGTAGTGAAGGCTATTACCATTTTCTAATTTTGCATTTTTTGAAAAACGTGAAAAAGGATAAAAATTTCTTTTTTTATTATTTTTACAAACATAAAGACAATGATAATGAGATGTAACATACTTGTTTTTTGTAACTACCCCAAATTGATATTTCCAAATTATATGATTCACAACGTGAAATCCAATATTATCAATAGCAGTAAGTATGTCTTTTAGATTATTCCAGCCTGAAAAAATGTACATACTTCCAGAATCCTTTAAAATTCTAAAAACTTCACTCATCCATTCATAAGTAAAATCATAGTAATCTTCAGGTAAAATCTCATGATATCCTTCAATTACTCGTGATTGTGTTCTGTTGTAATTAGCTTTTTTGGCTTTGAAATTAATAGCAAATGGTGGATCAGTTATAACAAGATCAATTTTATTTTTTGGAATTAGTTTCATGCCTTCAACACAATTCAAATTATAAATATTATTAAACGAAATTTTTTTCAACTTTAATTTTTACTATGTAGTTACTTATAATTTCAAAGATAAAAAAAATGGCTGTTGTTATAGATTATCTATAAGCAATTTTTGCCTTCTTTTTATTAACTTGGGCTAATTCTTCTTTTAAATGACGCCTAAGTAATGTTTCATGATCTTTTTTGTGCTTCCAGTATGCATTAAGACATGATTGTCTAGTTTTTGCTCTTTTCAGTGCAGCCTCAAATTTTTTATGACTTTTTGCTACTTCTGATGTATAATTTGCCATAATGTACCACTTATTATATTATAGATAACCCTTTCTGAAGATTTCAATTTGTGAAAATTAATAAGATTATTAGATGATAAAGTCTGAAAATATATATGAAAAAAACTGCTCTTGTGACAGGAAGTTCAAGTGGAATAGGATTTGAAACTTCATTAGCACTTGCTAGAGAAGGATTTCATACATTTGCAACTATGAGAGATTTAAAAAAAAGTAATAGAATATGCGAAATTGCAAAAAATGAAAATCTTACACTGGAAGTTTTACGAATTGATGTTGACGATGAAGAATCAGTTAATATTGCTTTAAAAAATATTCTAGAAAAAACTAATAGAATAGATATTTTGGTAAATAATGCAGGTTGGGGTATGTGGGGTACACTAGAAGATGTTTCAGTTGATGAATTCAAAGAACAATTTGAAACTAATTTTTTCTCAATAGTAAGAATGATTCAAAAAATTGCGCCTATTATGAGAAAACAAAAATCAGGAAATATAGTAAATGTAAGCTCTATTGCTGGTAAAATTGGATTTCCAGTTTCTCCTGCATACATAAGTTCAAAATTTGCATTAGAAGGATTAAGTGAATCTTTAAGATATGAGCTTGGAATGTTTGGAATAAATGTTATAATAATTGAACCTGGAGTAATTAAAACCAATTTTTTTGATTCTATGAAAATGCCAAAAAAAGTAAATGCTGATTCAGTTTATGCTGATATAACATCAAAAGTAATTTCAGGAGTGAAAATGATGGCTGAAATGGGAACTAGTCCAAAAGAAGTGGCTAATGTCATTATAAAAGCAATAAATAATGAAAATCCATTACCAAGATATATTGTAGGTAACGACGCAATGATGTTTTTAGAGGCTAAAAAAATGAAAACTGATATAGAATTTGAAAACTATATCAAAAAAGAATTATACGGTGAATAGTTATTTTTTCAAGATTAGAATATATACATCTCAAGTCGATTTTTGTCAAAGTCAACAATTAAGTGAATAATATGAAATGGAATAAACTTCAACACAATGGAATACTTTTCCCACCAGATTTTGAATCAAAGGGAATAAAAATCAAAATCAAAGGTAATGATGTATCATTAGATTTACACCAAGAAGAAATGATCTATCAATGGTCAAAAAAGAAAGATACTCCATATGTACAAGATAAAATCTTTCAAAAAAATTTTGTTGCTGATTTTGCCTATACATTCAATGGTAAATTTAAAAATCTACAACTAGAAGAAATTAATTTTTCTCATCCATTCAAAATAGTAGACAAAGAAAAGTACGATAAAGAAATAATGACGAAAGACGAAAAAAAATCCCTTGCCAAAAAAAGAAAAGAAATTCGCGAAGAAATGAAAAATAAATACGGTAAGGCAATAATGGATGGAAAAGAAGTTGAAGTTGGAAATTATATGGCTGAGCCTCCTGGAATATTCATTGGACGGGGTGAGCATCCAATTAGAGGAAAATGGAAACCAAAAGTTTCAGCAAAAGATGTAACACTAAATCTAGGTAAAGATGCAAAAATACCTTCTGGAAATTGGGGTAAAATTGTTCATGATAAAAATTCAATGTGGATGGCAAGCTGGACTGACGTTTTAACACAAAAGAGAAAATATGTTTGGTTAGCAGATACTGCAGGAATTAAACAGGAACGTGATCAGGCAAAATATGATAAGGCAAAAAAACTAGCAAGTCAAATTGATAAAATTAAAGATAAAATTGTAAAAGATATGCAAAGTAATGATCCAAAAATTAGACGTATTTCAACTGCATGTTATTTGATTTATAGAACTGCAATGAGAGTTGGGGATGAAAAAGATCCTGAAGAAGCAGATACTGTTGGTGCAACAACATTACGAAAGGAACATGTTAATCTTACTGGTAATTCAATTGAATTTGATTTTCTTGGTAAAGATAGTGTAAGATGGAAAGAAACAGTTCCAGCAACTGGACATGATAAACAATTTCATGATAATCTAAAAGAATTAGTTTTAAAGAAAAATAATTCTGAAGAAATATTTGATGGAATAACATCACGTCATGTGAATCAATATTATTCCAGTATTCCAAATAACAGTGGGCTTAGTGCAAAAGTGTTTAGAACATACTTGGCATCTAGTGTAGTAACAAAATATCTTCGTGATCATAGTGACATAAAAAAATCAACTACAGCTCAAAAAATATATCATGCAAAACTAGCTAATCTTGAAGCTGCTACTATGTGCAATCATAAAAGAACAATACCAAAAACTTTTGAAAAGGCATTACAGAAAAAAATTAACACATTAAAATCTGTAGAAAAAACTATTCCATGGAAAAAGGCAGAAGATTCATTGAAAAAAATACAATCTATAGATGCAAAGACTAACTCACAAAAAGAAAGACAGAAAATTCGAATTAAAAAAACTAAAGAACAGATCAAAAAATCAAAGATAAAACATGGAGAACGAATAGAAAAATTAAAACTACAAATAGATCTAACTAAAAAAACAAAAGATCATAATTTGGGAACATCACTTCGTAATTATATTGACCCAAGAATTTTCAAATCATGGACTGATGAAGTAAATGCAGATTGGGAAAAATTGTATACTTCTGCACTACAAAAGAAATTCCTATGGGTAAAATCAATTAATACGGATTGGAAACAAGTCTCATTACACTACTGATTTTTAACATTTAATTGCAATAATTTCTGATTCTAATTATGCCGGGGTAGCTCAGCCTGGTTAGAGTGCCAGTTCCATTGGTTAACTCTAACGGTTCTTCCAAAGAAGGCAATACTCATAATCTGGAGGTCGTGGGTTCGAAACCCACCCCCGGCATTTACACTAATAGAAATAATTATGATCTTTTTGCAATAATAAGATCAACTTTATAATTTAAAATAGTTCTTGAATTAATTTTTAAATTCCAATTTATTAAAGACGGAATATTGGTACCATGAACAATCAACATACCAAGATTACGAATTTTTTTTCTAATATCATTTTCATATAATGGATTAATGACAGAATTTTTTCCACGATCATAATCATATGGATCAGAAATCACAATATGTCCATGCTTGACTTGTTTAGATATTATAGTTAGTAATTCAGTAGGTTCTACAAGCTCTAACATATTCAATACAAGAACTACATCAAATTGTTTTTTCCCAAATGGATGTAAAAGTGAACTAGCAACAAAAAAATCTGTATTTTTTTGAGAATTTTTCTTTGCAATACTAACTGCATAAAATGATAAATCAATTCCAAAAACATTTTTGTACTTAAAGCTAAGTGATTTTGACATAATGCCAATAGATGAACCATGTTCTAAAACAAAATTTGAATTTGGTAGGTTAGAAATTTTTTGTTTTATTTGTGAATAGAATTTAGAATTCTTATTTGCAAGATAAATTTCTTCCCAACGTTTCTCAACAATTGATAAATCATTAGAATTTTTTTTAATTTTTGATAATGTGTGCTTAACAAAATTTTTCATTTTTTTTGATTTTGATAATAAAATTAAATTTCCACCTAATGATGGTCTATTCTGAATGTAATACAAAAAAGAATTCATAATTATAGGAATTTCATTGATAATTGGGAATTTTTCTTTACAGTTTTTACATACAAGAAAACCCTCAAAAATTTCATTCGTTTCTATTAAAATATCTACATCTACTTTTCCTGAACACTTGACACATCTTAAAAATTCTATACTATTTTTATGCAAATCACATAAGTGTTGTATATTACAGAATATCTATTTTTCACCTAGATAGCATTAAATTAGTTTTATTTAGTTTTGAAATATGACAGAAAATGAAGAATTTGCTGAAGCACTTTTAGACCAAATTTCAGTTGAAACTGATGAAGAGAAAGAAATTGCTGAATTAACTTCAAGAATAAATGATGATTCGACAATTCCAAAGAGTTTTGAAAACATGGAGAAATTTGCAGAAAATGAAACTTCAAAATTAATACAGAAAGTATCTGATTTCACTAACTTAGATGTACCTTCAGATATTAAAATTGAATTTCCAAATCTAAAACAATTCAAAATGTTAAAGGCCAAAAAGGTTCATACAACAAATGAATCTAGAAAATATGTTAATAATTTATTCTCAGCTATTGCAGAATTAGATACTAAGAAAATTGCTGAATCAATTGATGATGATTTTGCAAAATTTCTTGTTTATTCTACATATGCTAAATCATATATTTCAAAAATCTCTACTACATATGGAGATATTCTAGATTCAGTAATTTATCTAAATAAATTCATACTATCAAGCTATCCACAAATTATTCTCTACAAACAAGGACCTCCGTTTGAATCAAAAATAGAACAAGTTAATTCAGGCTATAGAGGTGCTTTGAAAATGACTCTACTTGAAGAATTAATCCATTCAACACAAAATAATTTGTATGAAGAAAATAAAACAGCAGTTATAAACGTCAATTCAATTAATGAGGAACTTGCAAAAATGATTATTGAATTAGATGAATCCACAACAACAAAACTTTACGATTATTTACAATTACAAACAGTTCCAGAAGATTTTCCAATTGCAAAAAAAGCAAATTTATTTTTTATGTTAAATCCAGATAATTTCATTGTAAACGTTTTAGGACCAGATGTAATGACATTTACAAAAGTTGAAATTGATCCTAAAATTTCTGAATTTATTCCAGGTCTATTAGATATTTATCAGAGATGGCTACTTCCAATTCAAAAACATCACGCAGCATTTACCACAATGGAAGGTATTGCTGAATTCTCTGTTCAAAATATTTTACATGATGATAATGATTTTCAAAATTATTTGACTACGTTTATGGGCACGGATTTTTCATCATATCAAATTCGTAAAAGTATGGGGAAAGATTTCACTACGAAGATTTATGAGAAATTTGGTTCAGATTCATTCAAATTTTTGATTGAAAAACCACCGTCAACAAAGGAATTGAAAGACCCTGAACTGTATTTAAAAAGAGACTTATCCACAGGATCTAATTATTACAAATGAGTGAAGAATTTGATCCTTTTGTTGCTGAATGGAAGTCATATGTTGCCAATGTTAATCATAATTTAATTGAAAAATGTCTTAAACTTTCACAAATTTTAGAATATCCAGATCTTGATATTTCAGCTAGTATTGAAAAAATAAATGAGATTGGATTATCCTTGAAAAATTTAATTATAGAAAAAAAAAATCCAATATATCAAATTTCAATTCTAAATGAATATTTGTTTGATGCGTGTAAATTCCAAGGAGATATGGATGATTATTATAATCCAAAAAATAATTTTTTAAACTATGTTATTGAAAAAAAAATAGGTATACCAATTACAATTTCAATAATTTATTCAGAGATTGCTAAATACATAGATCTTGATATTAAGATTGTTGGATTTCCTAGTCATGTAATTGTCAAACATGGTGAAAATTTAATATTGGATCCTTTTCATTCTGGTAAAATTTTATCTTTAGATAACCTTCAAGAAATTTTGTATAATAGTTATGGTGATGCTGCAAAATTTTTACCAGAATATCTTAATGAAATAACAACCGAGCAAATCCTAATTCGTATGTTACGAAATTTAAAAAATTCATATACAGAATCATATTCATATGAAATGGCAATTCGATGTAATAAAATGATTTTATCTATAATTCCAGAATCCCCAGAAGAAATTAGAGATATGGGAATTATTGAAGAACGAATGTTACATTATGAAAAAGCTATTACACTACTGAATCATTATTTAGAATTAGAACCAAATGCAGATGATGTTGATTTTGTTTTAGAGTTAATCAAAGCGACAAGAGAAAAAATCATTCATTGATAATTGAAGTAACATCTTGACCTCTCTTAATCATTTTAATTTCATGACGTGCCAATTCATTTCTAAAAGCATTCTTAATCACATCAATTTCATTTCTTAACGTTGCTATTTCATCTTCAAGTTTCGAAACACGGTCATAAATTGTCTCTTCTTTGATATTTTCTTTAGAACTCATAGATCACTGAAAATAAAAAATTGCTTAAAAAGGTATGCCTTTCTCATAAGGCTAATCTATAATTCAAATTCTTGATTACAGGATGGACATTTACCACGTTCTTTAGCAACACTACCGATTATGAAAATTCTGCCAATAGTTTTACACAAAGGACACATACCAGTTGTAACATTTTTTGGACCAGTTTTAATAATTTTCTGTGATTTTCTTCTTCCCATACAAATTATTATCAAATCTACCTTTTAAGTCAATCTTAGATGGCGCGGGGTGAGGGATTTGAACCCCCGTGTTCTTGCGAACATGGAATTAGCAATCCCACGCCCTACCAGGCTAGGCGAACCCCGCACAAACGAGCTAAAACAAATCTGTAAATAAACTCACTCTTCTTCAAAATTTGTATAATTATTCACTACAGTTTGCAGAGGTTTTCTCTCTCCTCCTACAATTTTAAGATCTATGGAAATATTTCTATTTTCAATTTTTATAATATTGTAACTATTTTCAAAAAATCCTCTAACACGTTCTGAGGAAACACTACCAGCATTTGCAATAAGTAATTTATTAAAATCCCATAGCCATGGTCTATGTTTATGCCCACATAACACAAGATCCACATCAGAATCTAATGTGGCTCTTAGAACATCACCTGCATCAATTATTGTTAATCTATCAGAACCTGTATCAGGAATTCCAATTAGATGATGATGCATTGCAAGAATTTTAATTCTTTCTTTATATTTTTTCATTGTACGTTCAAGCCATAAAGTTTGTCTGTGGCCAACTTCACCTTCATCTCTATCTGGTCTTGCAGTTCCTATTGTAATCAGAACTACATCATCACTTAATTCATTAATTGTTTGAAATGGAAAATATTTTTTAAAATGTAAATATCCAGTATTTCTATAGTCATGATTTCCACTTATTGCAATGATTCTATCAACATTAATTTTTGAAATTAATGTTTTACATTTTTCATACTGTTCTTTTAGACCTTCATTTGTCAAATCACCAGTAATGATAACTACGTCAGGTTTCAATGAATTTAATTCTTCAATAACTTGATCAAAAACAGCCTCACGAAATTGTGCTCCTACGTGTATATCAGAAAGTTGAACAATCTCCATAGTAATTTTTGTTTAATCTTTAACAATTTAAGATTATAGAATATAGTTACAATGGATAATTTTTGCTTTATCAAGGAATAAATAATTGAGAGATGTTTTTTGTGATTATGGGAAAAAAAGCAGTTGTGATTAAAGGTGATGGAATTGGCCCTGAAATAGTTGAATCCATGGTAAATATTCTCAAAGAATGCAATCTTCAAGCAGAATTACTATACTGTGATGCAGGTTCAGAACAATGGGAAAAAAAAGGTGGAAAAGATATCTCGTATATACCAGAAACAACAATGAAGGCACTTGAAGAATGTGATACATGCTTTAAGGGTCCTACAACAACTAACCCTAAACCAGATGCACCAAGAAGTGTTGCTGTAACACTTAGACAAAAATTTGAACTATTTTCAAATATAAGACCTGTAAAAACTTTCAAACGATTAACTCCAAATAGAGATGTTGATTTTGTATGCTTTAGAGAAGCAACAGAAGGATTGTACACTGGAATCGAAACTCAATTAACTGCAGATGCAGCAATTGCAATTAGAAAAATTACAAGAAGTGGATGTGCAAGATTTATGGAGTCTGCTATGGATTGGGCAAAGAAATATGAATTAAATAAAATTGTTGCAATTACAAAACGTAATATTCTTAAAAAAACAGATGGACTTTTCTTTGAAGAAGTTCAAAATTCATTAAAAGATTATCCACATATGGAACTACAAGAAATCTACATAGATAATATGGCTCAACAGTTAATCATCAATCCAGAACAGTTTAACAATTCTGTTTTGGTTAGTACAAATCTATTCATGGATATTATTTCTGAACTTGCTTCTGGAATTGTTGGTTCTATTGGATTAATTTATTCGTCAAATATGGGGAAAAATTATGCAATGTTTGAAGCAGCCCATGGAAGTGCACCATCATTTAAAGGTCAAAATAAAGTGAATCCAACTGCCACAGTACTTGCAGGAGCATGGATGGCTGATTATCTTGGTGAGAAAGATATTAGAAATGCGATTTTTTCTGCTACAAATCAGATAATTAATGAAGGAAAATATGTTACATTTGATATAGGTGGAAATGCAACAACAACTCAGATGTCAGAACAAATAACTAATCTTGCAAAATCTAATCTAAGAAAATAGATTCTCTACTTGAATTATAATTAATTCTTCAAAAAATAATTTTTTCTTTGAAATAATTTTTGCTGTAAAATTTTTTAGTTTTATAAAATCAATTAATCCCATGTAATCTGATAATGATGACGTAACAAGAAGAAATTTTCCATTATTTGAAATATGATTTAATGCAGATGTTATAATTTCAATAGGTAATTCTAATCCATCTTTACCTCCATCTGTTGCAACATCAATAATTTCTTCTGTAGCAAGATATGGTAAATTACATATTATAAGATCAAAATTTATGTGTAAAGCATCAGCAGAATTACAACAAATCACATTTTCAACTTTATAGTTTTGTGCTTTTAGTGTATTATAACTAATATCAGTTCCTACAACTAGTTTAAACGATTTTTTTAGGACATTAGTAAGATAACCAGAACCACATCCAATATCTAATGCTAATTCTCCACTTTCATTTTCTATATTATCTGCAAGAAAAAAAGTATCTTCTGCAGGTAAATACTGCTCAGATTTTCCTAATACTTTTTGCAAATTTGATAATTTCATCATTATTCATCTCATCTAATCTAATATCAGATTTTATTTCTAACCCTAAATATTTTCCAATAGTTTGAACCTTTTTTCTTCTAAATGAAAAAATTAAATTAACAGATTGAATCAATTGTTTTGAAATTGATGATTTTCTTTTAAATTCCATAACAACAGAATTGATTTTAGGTGGTGGTGAAAAATTTTCTTTTCCTATTTTTCTCAAAATTTTCATATCAAAACATGATTGAGATAAAACAGATATTGCTCTTCTATCTTGATTTTTAGAAAGTAATTTTTTAGCAAAATCATATTGAACCATTATTATTGCTAATGAAAATTTCTGCATTAACATCCAATTAATAGCAATCTTACTTTGAGAATATGGTAAATTAGATATAAAAATATCAAATTTCTTATTTTGTTTAAAACCATCACCATGAATTATTGACAGATTTTTGATGTTTGAAAATTTCTGAATCGCTTGTTCATAAAGGATTTTGTCTTTTTCAGTTGATATTACATAATTTGCATTTTCACAAAGAAATGGTATCAATATGCCTTGGCCAATTCCAATTTCATAAACTACATCACTTTTTTTAAGATTAGATGAATCAACAATGAATTTAGCTATTTGGTTCGATTTTAGAAAGTGTTGACCAAGATTTTTTCTTTTAATCATCTTTTAACAAATAATTTAAACTGAGTTGCTCCAGTAATTTCTTCTAAAATTCTTTTTGAAATATGATTTATTGGTTCTTTAAGACCAGCACGTTCTTCCATATCATTATAATCTATGAATTTTTTTTTATTAATTTGTTCTATGATTACTTTCAAATAGGTTTTACCAATACCAGGAATTAATTCTAATGAATGCTTCCTAGGTGTTAGTGGCTGTGCATTATTGACATAATCAACAAAACGCTGTTCATTATTTTTTACAATAGTCTCAATAACACTACGTAATTCACTTTGAGCTGAACTTGAAATAACATCATAATCTAATTTACCTAAAACAGATTGAACTTTAGTCCTTCCTTCTTTACCAATGTAAATTTTTTCACCTACATCATATGTAGAATTTTCGGAACCCAAAATTTCTAATAATGATAAACGTTCTTCCCCTACTGCAGTAATAATAATTCCTTCTCGTCCTCTTACTGTAGAAGCTCTACCTTTTGAATTGTAATCTAAAACATATGCATACTCTTCAAACTTTCGTGATTGGGTATATCCCATTTCCAAAAAAATCACCTAAACAACTAAGTGTTATCCTTGATAATTTTAAGGATTTTTTCTAGTGTTTCAGATAGAATTAATTTTTTCCAGCCAAAAGTAAAAGAACGAAGTTCTGACATTGATTTTGGACATATGTTAATAATTTCTACTGCCTCATCTTCAGTTAATTTGCATTCTTTTATCATACTTTGTTTCATTTTCTTTGCAGTTTCAAGATCCATCTTTGCAAATTTTGTTACATAATCATATGTCCATCTTTGAATCTGATCCATTGTTTCAGGATCTTGCTCCTGTAAAATTGCCTTGACTTCAGAAATTGACACTGATTGTTTCTTTTTTATTTCTTCCATTTTTTATACACCGAATGGTTTGATATGATCTAGTCTAGTGATTAATGTTTTTGTTTTATTACCTAATTTTACATCTAAAATTACAGTTCTTCGACCAACTTCAGTCACTATTCCTACTTTACCATGATAACGTCTATGTGGTAATGCTTTGTGTTGTGTTGGATCTATAATTACTAGCGCTCTATCACCAACACTATATTCTCTCAACAAAAAACTTACACCTCTTGGTGCATCCTTTGTCATTACTGATCTAGACTTGTGTTTAAATCCATGTGACCTTCCAGATGTCTTTTTTGTTGCCATAACAAATTAAGGCGAATTTGCCCATATTTTAAGACTTACTCAGAATCTGTTTGTTCTAAATCAAAAGTATCTGAATCTACGGATTTGATTTCTGGAATATCATTAGAAATATCTGAATCTACGGATTTGATTTCTGGAATATCATTAGAAATATCTGAATCTACGGATTTGATTTCTTTAGCAACAGATTTTGGTGCTTTTTTCTTCTTTGTATCAGATTCTAGATCAATTACACCTGCTTCGCCTAATGCAAAGATTACTTCTTGTTCTGGATGGTGTGGACTATCAACCATTCGTGCTATTCGTTTTTTACCAGATTTCTTGAAGTAAATTCTATATGTACTAGTATGTGCAACAACGTTTCCTCCTACGGGTCTAGTTGGATCGCCAAAGAATGTATCAGGCGAAGCCATTACCTGATTTGTCATAACTGCTGCAATATTGTATGTTTCAGCTAGTCTAACTAACAAATGAACAAATTTGTTCAGTTTTTGTTGACGAGTTGCAAGAGTCCCTCTTCCAAGATATTCTGCTCTGAAAAGACCTACTGCTGAATCAGATATTACAAGTTTAATATTATTTTCCTTAATCATACTACTAGCTTCTTCAAGTATCAAATATTGATGTGAGCTGTTATATGCCCGTGCTACTATAATTTTATCAAGTACTTTTTCTGGATCCAATCCATTAGCATTTGCAATAGATACAATTCTTTCAGGTCTGAAAGTATTCTCACTATCTATGTATAATACTCCTCCTTCTAATCCACCTTCTTCTTTAGATTTTTGTACTTGTACACACAAAGTATGACAGAATTGTGTTTTACCACAACCAAATTCTCCATATACTTCAGTTAATGCCTGAGTTTCTACACCACCATCAAATAATGTATCAAGACAATCTGTTCCTGTTGTAATTTTTTCAATTTCTTGTCTTTTCTTATATAATTCAGTAGCACTAACAAAATCTTTTGCAATTAATCCCCCTTCTACTAAACCTTCTCTGGCTTTTTCACAAATTTTTGATGCTGAATCAACATCCATTCCTGTCAAATCTGCAATTTCTACTGGACCTCTAACAATTAGATCCATAATATTATGAATTCCTGCATCATTTAATTTTCTTGTTGTTACTGGTCCTACACCAGCCAATGCATCTAATCTTAAATCATCTGTCATACCGTAAGATACGGTACTAGTACTCTATAAACCTATTGTTTAATGATTATAAACAATTAATAAAAAATTTAAAAAAACTACCTTCTTCGTCTTCTTCTAGAACTTGCTTTATTTTGACCTGGTAGTTTTCCACCATGTCCTTCAGCTGCTAAAATGAATCTTTTTCTAAAGTTGTTTTTATTACGTAATTTTGAGTTAGTTCCAACGATCTTTCTACCTTCAACTTTAGGTGTCTGACCTCTAACTTTACCAGCTTTAGTAAGCGATCCGTGTGTTGCCATATTTCATCATAAAAAATACGGAATTTATGTATTTGGAAAACTACCAGTATTCTGCCTTAATCTTTTCAAGAACTCTTTCATGTTCTCTACCCTTACGTCTTGCATATTTTTCCATTGCACCCAAAGGAACGCCTCCTAATGTTCTAGCAATGCCATTAAAAGCAAGTTTTTTGATGCTTCCGCCTGTACCATGCTTACCTGTTTTAGTCATGAATTTTTTAATTCCATATTTGAAATTATGTTGCCAAGTCTTGTACATTACACCTAATTGAGTTGGATCTTGATCTTGACCCATATCGTAAAATTTTGATTTTTCTAATAATCCAATTGGAACGAATGTTAAAGGTGTAGCAGTAAACATTGAATCTGGTTGTTCCCTTTCAAGTTCACTGATTAATCGTATAGTTTCCCAACCATCTTCAGGTTGTTCATCATTATCTAGACCCATAATTAGTGTAAATGCTGGAATCCAATAATTCTCATTTAATGTCTTAACACCCTCTTTTACTACCCAATGCCATTCATCAGGTGAATAAGGCGCCAATTTTCTATCGGCATATTTTTCAATTAATCTTACACTACCTGTTTCAAGTCCACATTGAATTCCAGTAAGATTGTCAGGTCCAGCTCTTGTTATTTTTGAAAGACTTGGAACTAATCTTTCATCTGCTATCGCACCTGATAAAGTTCCATGTGTAGGATTAGTATGTACTATACCAGTTGACATTATTGCTTTGAATAAATCTTCTAACGCATCACGATTTGGTTCCATGTTTTTGGCAGTTCTGATATCCATTCCATAAACAAAAATATCATCACTATGAATCCATGCTCTATCCAATCCACCTTTTTTAATATTAACTTCAATTTCTTTTTTGACTTTTTCTGGAGAATAATATCTTAATGATCTTAATGTTACATCACAAAACTTGCATCCACGACCACAACCACGCATTACTTCAACCATTCCATGCATACTTGGTTCAATTATGTCTGGAATATCTTCCAGGTCTGGTCTATCCCAGAAATTAACAAATCTACCATGTATTGTTTTATTTTCATGTTTGAATTCTTTTATGTCAACTTTGAAATCTTTTCTTTTTCGAAATGGATCCATATTTTCAAATTGACCATCAATCAAATAATTAAAGAAACGACCAGCATGCCCATCAATCTCTGGTGCAATACCACCAAGCTCACCTTCTAATATTGCATAAAGACCATACTCTTCAATTTTTTCTGGTGCATAATTATATTGCCAAGTTCCAGATGCACCTGCAATTACTTTAGCATGACTTCCATTTTTCTTCTTTGCCGCAATGATTCTACGATGAAGATCTGCGTTATAGTATTCATCATAAGAAGTCTGTCTTCTACCATAAGTGAATGTCATTGTAACAGGTCCCATTCCCAACGGATCCATTTCATATGTTCCTACAACTTCAGTTTCAGGACCAATAAATTTCTCAATATGATTTGGATGAGCAATGACTACATCACTGCGCGCAAATCCATCACGTAGTAATCCAGCCTCTACTTTTCTTAGTCCATATGGTGCAAATTTTGCTACACCATTGATGTCTGGACTCCAATTACAAATAAAATCAAATAGTACCTTTGGGGTTACTTGGTTTTTTAGAAGTTTATACCAAATACTGTTTTTATCACGATGGGGGTCAATCGCTGGAGCACATCCAAAAAATGTTGCAAGAGATAATCCTCTATATGGTGACATTAGAGTTCTATCAGCAGTTAAGACAATTTTTGGTGTTCCCATTTTTCTATCTAAACGCAATGCCTAAATCATTAATTTTAAACCTTGCTGGTATTACAAAAACTAGATTTTCTCTAGTATTCCAGATTTTGTTCTCTGAAAATGACCAAATTCACTGCTTTTGGATAAATATTCACCATCAAAGACTGTTCCATCACGACATGCTAGGTCCTGACCCACACAACAACTACCACAGATGCCAACTCCACACTTCATCATACGTTCAAGGCTTGCTTGGACAAAAATTCCTTTTTTATTTGCTAGTTGGACTACTTTGTACATCATTAGTTCAGGACCGCAGGTATAGATTGCATCATATTTGTTGTCTTCCAAAAGTTTTTCCAAGACGTCAGTGACATATCCCTTTTCACCATAACTTCCGTCTTCAGTGACAGGAATAATTGTCAGCTTGGTTTTTGAATAGACAAACTCTTTTGCTGTTTCTTCAAAAAATACCTCATCTTTTGTTTTTGACCCCATAAGCAAGGTGACACTTGCTCCATTGATTGCAGGATTAACTAGAAAATCTAAATATCTCATTAAAGGAACCAATCCAGTTCCACCGCCAATTAACAAAACTTTTGCATCTGTCAATACACGAATATTTTCTGTAGCAAAAGAATTTCCATATGGGCCTCTAACTCCAATCTTATCTCCAACTTTTAGATTGTATAATGCAGTAGAGGATTCTCCACGTTTCCTTACTGTGAATCCAGCCTCATTAGAACCATGTGAGGTCATAACACTCATTGGTAATTCATTAACACCAGGAATCCAAACCATTGCAAACTGACCAGGTTTTACATTGGCAAGAACTTGATCATGAAAATATAATGTTCTTACAGTGGGAGTTTCATCAACAACTCTTTCAATTGTACAAATGTGTGGATGATTAGGATCTCTTTGCTCTTCCAATCATTTCACCTATTGTTGCATATCCTTTTCGTTCCATAAATTTTTCAATACCATTATTAATTTCTGAAAAAACTTCGTCCCAATGATCACCCATTACACTACCAAATTGTACTGCAGATGCACCTGCAAGAATAAACTCAACAGCATCTTCCCAAGTTGAAATTCCACCACAGCCAAGAATTGGGATATCAAATTTTGATGATATTTCATACACACATCTTAAAGCAACTGGTTTGATTGGTGTTCCAGATAATCCACCAATTTTGTTACTAAGAATTGGTCGCTCTACTTCTACGTCAATTGCCATGGCCCGTATAGTGTTTATTGCAGTTATTGCATCAGCACCAGCAGAAATGGCAGCGTCTACAGTTTTAAGATAATCAGTGCTTCCAAGTCCCACTTTGGCAATGACTGGAACGTCTGACATTGATTTTACTTTTTTAACAATTTTTGATACAAGTTCTGTGTCATCGCCCACTTCCAGACCAACTTTTGCCACATGAGGACAAGACAAATTCAATTCGTATGCAGCAACTTTACAATCTTGGAATTTTTTAATCATAAATTCAAAGTCATCTTCTACAGAGCCTACTAGACTAACAATAATTGGCACATTTTCATTTGGTCTTATCATTTCAGCAAAATTCTCGGCTCCAGGATTGGAAAGTCCTACAGCGTTTATCCAGCCCCCTCCCTTAACACTGAAAATTGTTGGATTTGGATATCCATCCCAAGGCTCCTTACTCAGAGATTTAGTAACTACAGCACCTGCGCCTGCAGAATGTAATCTTTTGAAAACGTCCAGAGAAATACCCAGTATTCCAGACGCAAGAATTGTTGGTCTCTCTAAAGTCAGGCTGCCAATTGAAGTTGAAAGACTGGGTTTCAATTTGATTATTAATAATAGAATTGTCTTATAACAGTTGATTCAACTGCGTTGCTAACTTTTTTAATGAGGCTTAGATTGGATCTTTGATATGTTAAAAGTTATTTTGACAGAACTGGGTATCGGAGTTTTTGATGGTGATACATGCATGAAAACCATTACATTTTCTCAGCCAGCTGATGATTACATTTTCATAAAAAAAGGTAAATCAAGAATTAGTGAACTATCAAAATTTCTGCTAAATGAACAAAATGATGTCATTGTGAATGATTTAGCGCTACATGACTTGCTAAAGAAGAAAGATATTGAATCACAGATGATGTCAGAGCATGATATTGAAGATATACAATTCACAAAACCGAAAATTTTAATCAATGCAAATCTTGCTACTGATGAAAATGATGCAATGCAGAAATTAAGAGACTTTGCAATTCAATTATCATCTAGTAAGATCACTGAGGTTTCAGGTAGTCCTGATCTTCATGTCATACAATCAATCAATACACTTGATGACACAGATAAAATTATCAATGGTATTAGTTCAAGATTAAGAGAATGGTATGGTCTACATTTTCCTGAGCTAGATAATATAATAGATAGCGTTAATGGTTATGCACAAATTGTTTTAGCAGGAAAAAGAGAAAATATGTCTGATGATGTATTTGTAAATGCAGGATTTCCTGATTCTAAAATCCAAATGCTTTCAGTTGTAAAAGGCAAAAGTCGTGGAGGAGATATCACAGATGAAAATCTTCTAATGGTTCAAGCATTGGCTAAAAATATTTTAGAATTATTTGATATGAGAAAAAACTTGGAAGCACAGATAGACACTCAAATGGAAGAAATAGCACCTAACATAACTGCTGTATTGGGAACTACTGTTGGTGCTAGAATTTTAGCAAAAGCTGGAAGTTTGATAAAATTATCAAAAATGCCTGCTAGTACGATACAAGTGTTAGGAGCTGAAAAAGCACTATTCAGAGCATTAAAAACTGGATCGAACCCACCAAAACATGGATTATTATTTCAACATGCAGTTGTACATGCTGCACCAAGATGGCAAAGAGGTAAAATTGCTAGAGCTATAGCTGCAAAAGCTGCTATTGCTGCAAGAGTTGATGTACATGGTGCTGGATTGAATAAAACACTTCTTGAAAAATTAAACATTAGAGTAAAGGAAATTGAAGAAAAGTATGAAAAGCCTGTAAAAAAACCTCAACAAAGAAACATATCTAACAATTCAAATTACGATAGAAACAACAATTCAAGGCAAAGAAAGAAGTCTGATAGATTTAAAAATAGAAAACGAAGCAATTTTGGAAGACGAGATAGATAACGTATTCTGGTTCACAGTTGATGGTGAGGAAAAACTTGCTACCGAGAATTTAATCCCAAAAAAACAAGTATACAAAGAAAAATTAATTCTAAAAAAAGGTATAGAATACAGATTATGGGACCCATTTAGAAGTAAATTAGCTGCATGTTTAATGAATGGATTAATCACATTTCCATTCAAAGAGAAATCAAATGTCCTATATCTTGGTGTGTCAACTGGGACAACTATTAGTCATGTATCAGATATAATTGGACCAAATGGTACAGTATTTGGCGTAGAGCATTCAAGCAGAGTAGCAAGAGATTTTCTAGATAGAGTTGCATGTTTTAGAAAAAATATAGTTCCAATTATTCAAGATGCTAGACAGCCAAAACAATATTTTTCAGTTTATAACAAAGTTGATGTTGTTTATGTAGATATTGCACAGCCAGATCAAACAAACATAGCCATAGAAAACTGTCGCATGTATCTTAAAAAAAATGGATATTTATTTTTAGTAATAAAAGCAAGAAGTATTGATGTTACAAAAGATCCTAAACAAATTTTCGCCAATGAAATTAAAAAGTTAGAAAGTAAATTTGAGATAAAACAAGTAATTAATCTTAATCCATATGATAAGGATCATGCTATGGTTATTGCAATGTCATTAGTTTGAATTTTTATTAAGAATTTTTTGAACTGGTTTCCAACTAAATCTGATAAATGAGTATGATTTATTTTTAGATGATAATAATTTCTTAACAAATTTTACAGATTTTTTATCAGAAGGATATCCACTACCTAGATCAAAATTTTTTCTCAAACGATTAATTGATTTATCTCTACTTACCTTTGCAATAATTGATGCTGCTGCAACAACTACAAATCTACTATCAGCATGGTGACGTGATATTATTTTTGGATTAGAAGATAAATTTGCGATTTCTTTTCCAAATCTTTTGTAATCTACATCGCATGAATCAACATATGCAACTTCTGGATTTAATTTTTTGATTACTTTAGCCATATTTTTAGCCTCCAAATGATTCAGATTATGTTTGAACACGTTTCGATCAATTGTTTTTGGTGGTATTCTAACAACATAATAATCATCAACAATTTCAATAATTTTTTTATAAAGAATTTCACGCGTTTTTGATGATAATTTCTTTGAATCTTTTACACCTATAGATCTCAATTTTTTAATATTTTTTTTATTAATTGTTACACCAGAAATCACCAGAGGACCGATCATAGAACCCCTACCTGCATCATCTACTCCACATATTATCATGGAAAACCTCTTCATTAGAACTAAATAATATAGGTGAAAGATTTGTCATAGCTAATTACATAAAATGAGTTCAGAAATTATTGAAATTATTGAGGGAACGACAAAGATTAGAGTGCCTAATCGTTCTATGGTAGATAAAGTTCCACCAATGGAACCTGCATTTTTTAATCCAAAAGCAAAGTTGAATAGAGATTTCTCAATAATTGCCTATTCTGCATTCTGGAAAAAATTTGATAAACCAAAAGTTTTCCTTGATGGTTTAACTGGTGTAGGTGCAAGAGCATTAAGAGTTGCAACTGAAATAAATGATGTTGAGAAAGTTATACTAAATGATGTTAATCCACAAGCATTGAAGCTTGCAGAAGAATCATTTAATATGAATAAAGTAAAAAATTATGAAATTTCTGAAAATGAAACATGTAGATTTTTTAGTCTACATTCAAAAAAAAATAGCAGGGGGTCAATTGTAGATGTTGATCCATTTGGTTCACCGTCAAAATACATTGATTGTGCAATTAGAGCAACAATGCATAATGGATTACTATCTTTAACTGCAACAGACCTACAGGTTTTACACGGTTTATTTAATAATGCAGCAAGACGTAGATACCATGGTTTGCCAATCAAAACTAAATTTAGTAATGAAATTGCAATTAGATTAGTTCTAGGTTCTGTAAATATTATAGCAAATAGATTAGATATTACTATGATTCCATTATTTATTGATAATGACATGCATTACTATAGAGCATACGTTAAAATTTTAACCAAGCCTGATCAAAATGATAATCTAGGTTATATTACATATTGTAAAAAATGTGGCTCTAGAAATATTGAAATTGAAACTGTAAAAAAATGTGATAACTGTAACTCGTTATTAGAAATTGCAGGACCACTATGGATTGGAAAATTATTTGATAAAACATTTGTTAAAACCATGAAAGATGAAATAAAAGAATTAGAAGTTGATAAAAGATGTGAAAATATTCTAGAAAAATGTATTGAGGAAGAAGCATTACCACCAATGTATTATACACTAGATGAAATTGCCTCTAAAACAAAATCTGCACCACTAGCATTAGATAAAGCAATTAAACGATTAGAAGATTCAGGCTACAATGCGTCTAGAACTTCATTAAATCCAACAGGATTTAGAACTAATGCAAAAATAAAACAAATTTGTGATATTTTAGTAAATTAAATATATCCCATACAGATGCAATACAATTCACTACTTGGATTTCTACTTGCTTTTGGTTTTGTTCGTTTTGTTTTTATGAATTTTTTCTTCATAAAATCAAAAAATTCAGCAGAATATTCACCATCAAAAACCTTGAATACGGCATTTCCTTTATTCTTTATAACTTTCTCCATAACTTTCACTGCACTGTAATTCAATGAAATTTGTGTGGCATGATCAACAGACCAATTTCCAGATACTTGTGGAGATAAATCACATATTACAGAATCAACTTTTTTTCCAAAATAAGAATTTATTTCGTCTATAACATCAATATTTTCAATATCAGCTTTAATGATTTTTGCATTTGGAATTTCTTCAACAAAAGAAAGATCAATTCCAAGAACTTTTCCTTGATTACCACTAATTTTCTGAGCAACTTGTGTCCATCCTCCAGGTGCACAACCAAGATCTAAAACATATGAACCTGGACCAATTATTCTATATGATTTGTTTATCTCTTTTAATTTGTAAGATGCACGACTTCGAAATCCTTGCTCATGTGCTAGTTTACGATACTGATCTTTTTTTGCATCAATTAATTTCATTTTTTCTTCTTAGATTCTATAACAACCCATTCTTTAATCAATTCACAATGTCTAGGACTTGGTTCAGGATATACATTATCAATATCACATTTTTGTTCAACTGGGCAAGTTAAACAAGGTGCGTTCTGAATGGATTCTAAGCTTATTGGCATCTGTTCAATAATTAATTTGTAAGTCCATCTACCACTTTGAAGTATTTTCTCTCGTGTTATCATTCCTCTTCTTTCCAGACGTAATGAAAGACGAGAACCATCGCGCGTAGATAATTTTAATTTTTTCCATAATTCACTTTGCAACATACCATTATCAGTATATGTTGCAAGAATTTCACAAACTTTGTTTGTCAGTTGCTCCATATCCTTTTTTTCAATCCTAAAATTTCGTAACTCTTCATCTGAATACTGATCCTCAAATTCCTCTTCCATTGTTTTTGGAATTTCTGGTTCTTCTTCCACTTTGGTTGCTTTTGCTTTTGCTTTTGGTTTTTCCACTTTGGTTGCTTTTGCTTTTGCTTTTGGTTTTTCCACTTTGGTTGCTTTT
>Ga0257111_1000049_pt1 | contig 41281 bp, 55 predicted proteins | sample LP_taG_6_FD_191567 | JGI IMG/M metagenome (GOLD analysis project Ga0257111, IMG submission 191567) | Marine microbial communities from Northeast Subartic Pacific Ocean, Canada - LP_J_2015_P26_500m | ecosystem: Environmental > Aquatic > Marine > Oceanic | place: Canada: Northeast Subartic Pacific...
TAGATTCCACTGTGATCACATGCGTCTAGAGAATTTTCTACAAATTCACGTACAGCAGTATATAACGAACGTGTAGGATTGCTAAAGCCAGCAAGGTCACGATTACGATAAAAGAATTCACTAGGTGAAATTTGATTAAATTCTTCCTTAGTAGACATTTTGATCTTCCCATAATTGTGCTTTTTCGGCTTTTTCTCTTCTTTTTGCAGATTCTAATTTACTATAAACTGGACCATGCATACTTCCAGTAGACAATGATGATATAGCATCAACGGCTAATCTTAATTGATTTGGTTCACCAATTATTGCAACAGTTCTACCATAAACAGTAATCAACGCATTTGTTAAATTCTCAATGTTTAATCTTGCTGTTCCACCTTCTCCAATAATTCTACCCTTAACTCTTTCAATTTGATCTGGAGATTTTCCTGCAAATTCTCTCAAATCAATTATGTGTAAAGAATTTTCACCGCTAAGCAGTTTCATTGCATTATCAGGAGAAAATCCTCTTCCAATTGCAGAAACAATTTCAACAGCCTTGAATGGCTCTATATCTTCGGTTAGTTTTTTTGTTGTGATTATCACTTCACCGCCTTCACTATCAATATCCAAATTTACTGAACATTTTTGTTCAATTAGTTTTTTAGTTTTTCCAGATTTTCCAATCAATGCACCGATTCTATCTGTTGGTATACGAATTAATTTTTCATAGCTCATTTTGTTATCCTAGCGAGTACATCAACAGGATTTTCTACTGTCAATCCTCGCTTTACAAAGAAATTGGTTATGTTATTAATGTCTCTTTTTAAAAAATCCATCATTTTAGGATGATTTAGATCTACTGCAGAACCAAGATCGAATAATTTTAGACCACTATCCGTTTTAAAAATATTAAATTCAGAAAAATCAGCATGAACAAGTTTTGCTTTTTTGAATAAATCAGTTACAATTTGTATACACTGATGATAATCATTTTCGTCGACTTTGGACTCAAGAAGGGTTTTTTCTGGTTTTCCATCATTTCCAACAAATTCCATGACAAGTATATTTTTTGAAACGTGAATCGGCGTTACCACAGGAATCCCACAATTCTCACACTGTAAAATATTTTGAAATTCTTTCTTTGCCCATAGATACACAATGTTTCTTGTGCCTTTTTTTACACGTGAGAAGCGTGGATCACCAATCAAATATTCAGATCGTTTTTTGAAATTTGATGTTGTTACGAGATAAACCTTTAGAGCTAAATTTGATTGATTTGGACCAACTGCCCAAAATACAACTGATTCTTTTCCTGATTTTACAACTCCATTTACATAAGAAATAATTTTTGATTTGATGAGTGCATATAATTCAAAGACTGTAGGTTTGTCTAAAACTTCATTGATCACTTTATTTTTCTTAAATCCATCATCTAATGATTTAGATTTTTGTTTTTTGATTAACTCTAAATTTATTTTCGATTCTAGTTTTTCTTCTATTCTATCAGACAATAAAATCAGTTAGTTTTCCATGTAAAATTCATTTCTAAATGTTAGAAATCTTTCGCTATGTGATTGTTATTTTTTAACCAATCAACTTGCGGTAAAGTAAAACGCCAAATAATATCACCACGTTCCTTAAATTTGAAATCCCATGGTGCAATTATAACAATATCATTATCTCTGATCCATATTCGTCGTTTTAATTTGCCACGTATTCTACCACGTCGTGTTATTTCATCAGCGCATTTTACAAGAACTTGATCACTTCCAAGTAGTTTAATGACTCTGCCATAAAGTTCACCTTCTTCTGCTAATCTAATTTCTTTTAGTGCACTTTCATTTAGTACTTTACGTTTTCCCACAAATTAGAATCGTATTTTTTGTATATAATTGTGATGATTACATTTTAAAGATGATTAAGAACGGAATTCCATTAATTCGTCTTATTCCTTTTTCTGAACCAATTCCTAATTTTTTTGATAGTGAAATTATATTTTCACCAACCATATTTGCTGAAGTACACTTTTGTAATAAATTCTCAGCCTCAATTTCATCGACTGTGTTTTTATTATAGTAATTAGAACTTATTTTGATTTCTGTTTTTCCATCTTTAATTATTTTATCAAGCAAGTCAGGGTCACAGATATTTAATATGATATTACCACTACTTATGATCAATTTAGAAGCGAATAGCATTATGCATATTTGCCTTTTATTGTAGATTTTGCTCCACATGCTTCACAAATCAAAAATGAAATTCTATGTTCTTTCTCAACTTTTGTATCGGGACTGGTACATGTTGGACATTCAATGTAATCTTTAAGATATATCTCAAACAATCTTTTAAAATCATCAGGATCACGTCTACCTACAAATATCACTTTATCGCCTACACGTTCTGCAGGAACCGCAAATTCTTTTGAAAGATACTGCATAATTATAGTTGCATCTCGTCTCAATGCTTTAGGGAACTCAATAAAATTTCTAAGAATAGTTTTTTTGCCTTCCCATGTGACATCAACCATAGGTAATTCAAATCTATTTGTGGAATCTGATACTTTTGAAATATTCTTTTCAATTCGTTTGAGAAGCTTCACATAATCGTCTTTTGCCATATGGCTAAACTTAGAGAACACCCTATATGGGTTTGGATGTAAAAAAAAATGTCCTAAGGTTTGCCTATACGGAAAACATTAGTTCCACATTCTGGACAGGTTCCTTTTACTGCTGGTCGTCCATTTTTAAGTTCAGTTATTTGTGGATCTTTTATTTCTCTTTTTTCTCTACATTTTACACAATATGCTGTTGTCATTATATCAACATCAAAACATGCTCATATTTAGAAACAGAATGTAAATAATTTTTCACTTTAGGCTAGAAGTGAGGGATTTTTTTTATAAACTAAATTGCAAATTATTCTTATTTTGATCAAAAACATTGAATTTTTAAAAAAAACAGCTGTAATTTGAATAAAATAGATCAGTATTATAATGATCAAAGGCTGGAGAAACAATATGGGTTCTAAACGAGGAATTATAATTACAGTTGGAATCTTGATTGCAATTACAACTGCAAGTTTTATGGTATGGATAGACAATCCAACCAATACAGAGATGACACTAGTAGTGACAGATTTTGAGAACCATCAAGAAGGAATTTCGGAAAGGCATAAAATAATTTCAAATGCTATAGAAGAATCATTTTCAGAATTAATGAATGAAAAAATATCAGCAGAGGAATATATCAAAATTGCAGAAGTTTCGTCGTCACAGAACAATGCACTGTTAATGGAATTAGTATATAGTGATGCGCCAGAAGAATGGCAAGAGAGCTACATCAATCGTATTACTTCACTGAAATCATTTGAAGTGTATATAATAGAGACAATGGTGATGGCAGAATTTCTTTTGAGTGATGATGGAGACTTTCAGCAAAAAGATGATCTTTTAGATAAAATTGAGAAGTTTAAAGAAGAATCTATCCAATATGCTCAAATGGCAAACTCTGCCAAACCATGAGTGAGTCCTAACTATCATATTTTCAAAGGGTGGAAATCGTTAAAAGGTAATTTTGTAATTAATTATGGTATGCCAGTGAGCAAAAAACTACAGAATGATATCGAATCTACTAGTGCCTCAAAATTACTAGTCATATGTGTTGATAGAGATGATGATATTGGTAAGAAAGCTGGAATTGTATCTCCAGTAGTTGGACGTAATGCATGTCTTGAAGCTGCACAACGACTTGCACTTGAGGATCCTGAAGATGATGATTCAAATGCAATATTTGGTGCTGTAAAAACGTATGAAGATTTGATCAGTAAAGGATACACAGCTGAAGTTGTTACTGTTGCAGGTGATAAAAATAGAGGTGTTCAGGCTGATGAAAAAGTTGTTACGGATATTAAATTAGTACTTGAGAAATTTTCGGCAAACGGTGCAGTTATTGTTTCTGACGGTGATGATGATGAAATGGTTATACCTGTTATTCAAAATATAATCCCAGTTGTATCAGTACAACGTGTTGTTATGCAAGTTAGTAAGACAATAGAACATTCCTACGCAGTGTTTGGAAAATTCCTAAAGATGGTGGTTTATGATACACGATATTCAAAATTCTTTTTAGGTGTTCCTGGAATTCTGCTTCTAATAGGTGGTATTGGTACTGTTGTAGGTTACACTGCAGAGATTTTTGCAGTTCTAGTCAGTATTCTTGGTGGAGCTTTTCTTGTTAGAGCATTTGATATTGATAAAGCATGGAGTAATTGGGCAAAACCAACACCGACTGGATTTATTAGAATATTTACATTAGTTACAGGTCTAATACTAATACTAGCTTCAATTCCAGCAGGAATAACTACTATAGATACTTCACTTATGTTATCTGGAATTGGGTTTGTTGAAGCATTATCAAATCAACAGGTAGTAGGGCAATTTCTTTCTGGTATGTTACCATTCTTGTGGATGGGACTTGGAACAGTTGCTGCTGGAATCTTAGCAAGTAATTGGCTCAACAGAAAACTAAAACATATCAGTGATGTATTAAGAATTATAGTTTTGGCTGCACTCTATCCAACAGTTGCACAATTTGCTACAATTCTAATAACCAATGAAAGTTCATTTTCTTTGATTCCACCATTGCTTGTTGGTGCTGCAATAACACTGATATCAGCCACAATCCTATTCCGAAGATATAGGAAAAGGGGTGGTGATCAGATATTAACGGAATAAAGGATGGAATACTGGCCTTATCAGGTCTCTATAACATATATTCTAAAAAACTTGAAAATGATGTACTAAATGGTGATGTCCCAAAACATGTTGCAATTATTCTTGATGGTAACAGACGGTGGGCAAAACGTAACCTCAAAATTGCAAAAAGGGGACACTTCAGAGGTGCTGACGCAGTAGAAAATCTTCTAGATTGGTGTGAAGAGTTTGATATCAAGATAATTACATTATACGTTCTTTCTGCTGAAAATCTAGATAGAAAAAATGAAGAATTGGATTATCTATTCGATCTGATTCAAACTAGACTAGAAAAATTATACAATGATCCAAGAATTCATAAAAACCAAATGCGAGTTAAAGCGATAGGTAGAATTGAACTTCTTCCAGATTCAATTAAAGATGTTTTAAGTAGATTAGATAATGTGACAAAAGAATATGATGATCATTTTCTAAATATTGCAATTGCATATGGAGGTCAAAATGAACTTGTTGATGCGGTTAAGAAGATCGGTGATCAAATAAAAGATGGCACATTAGATTCTAAAGATATCAATAAAGAAGTAATTGAATCCAATCTTTATACATCACACTTACCACAATCATCACCAGATATGATTCTGAGAACATCAGGTGAGAAAAGAATGAGTGGCTTTTTGTTATGGCAAAGTGCATACAGTGAATTAGTATTTCTAGATATTTTCTGGCCTGAATTTAGAAAAATAGATCTGATGCGAGCCATTAGAACGTTTCAAAAAAGAAAAAGAAGAGATGGTAAATAGTATAGCATAAATTTAGTTATGGATGGATCAAGTTATGAAAGAAGCAGTTTCTTCAGGAATTATTTTATTTAATGAAAATAATAATGCCAGACGATATTTATTATTGAATTATCCAACTGGCCATTGGGATTTTATTAAGGGGGGAATAGAAGATGGTGAGAATCCACATGAGACATCTATTAGAGAATCAAGAGAAGAAACTGGAATTACTGATATAGAATTTATTGACGGGTATGAAGAAGAAATTGAATATTTTTTTAGAGCCGATAATCATGATATTCATAAGAAAGTAATTTTCTTTCTTGCAAAAACAAATTCAACCAATGTGGTACTATCACATGAACATCTTAATTTTCTTTGGTTAGATTATGAAACTGCTTTGAAGAAGTTAACTTATGACAACGCAATTAACCTCTTAAAAAAATCAGAGTTATTTTTACAAAATTGAGTCTGCTGCTAATTTTTTTGCTATTTGAGTAGGATTTTTTGCATTAAGAATAGTTCTACCTACAATTAAGAAATCAGAACCTAATTTTTTTGCTACTGAAGGGTTTCCACCTTGAGTACCTATGCCTGGCGAATAAATTTTCATTTTTTTCCCGACTTTCTGCTTACAAAATTGTATGATATCTGGATATGTTGCGCCTACAATTATTCCATCAGACTTGTTCTTTATTGCCCATTCAAGGAATATATGATACAGTGGAATTTTTTTCGAGTTTTTCTGTTTTATTATATTTAATTCATATGAACTTCTTGCTTCAGGTGCACTCATGTGGCATAATGAGATCACACCTTTATCCATTCTATGTGAGTTTTGAATTAGGTTTTTTAGACTCTGATTTCCCATTATTGGGTTTACAATTAATGCATCAAAACCAAGTTCCCATAAATTTTCTGCAGTTACTAAATTAGTATTTCCAATATCATTTAATTTAATATCAGCAATGGTTTGTAAACCATAATCATGTGCAGTTTTATTAATTTTCACAATCTCTTTTTTGCCTAACTTTAGTAAAAGATGAAAATTAATTTTTAGACCACAGATATACTCATGTAATGATTTGATATTTTGAATTGTTTTTGATTCTAATTTTGGAATTTTATTATTATAATCATTGGCAAGAATAATAGAACTATTCTTAGACGAATTCGTAATTCTATTACTGAATTTGGTCATAATCGACCAAAGGATGTGCGTCTTTTAACTTTATTATCTTGATATACGAATAGCCATGTTCACCTGTATGATCAATAAATTCTGGTTCTGAGTTTTTTGTGGTGGTGTATTTTAAAAATGGCTTTGTTGGCTCATTTTCTAAACTAACATGACAGAAATATGATGGTCCATCCTCATTGAAATTCATAAAGACACCTACAAACCAGTGTTTGTTATATGGAAATGCAAATAAGGGGAAAGGTGCTTCCTCAAAACCATAACTTATCTTTGCAAGACTCGAAAGATCTTCTAATTCAATTGGCTGATATTTTTCTGTGGATATATTACTATCTGGCTTTAATGAAGTTGGAAGTGACTTTATTTTAATAATAGGAGAATATAATTTTGAATTATCAATAGTCGTGTCAACTAATTCTAATTGTTCTTTTCCAGCGTTAAATCCATAACATAGATAATGCCCAATTTTTTCTACTGGAGTATAGTAGATTACGGGTTTTTGTTTTAGTAAATCCATCTGAACAGAAAGAACTTTTTTTCCATTATGCTCATGTAAAAATGACACTCGTGGCATACGTTCAAGAGCACATACTAATCTTGTAAATTCTAAAGGTGATTCAAGTTGAACATAGTTTGGAAGCTTATCCATATTACATATCAAAAAAAATCCACATTAAAGCTTAACCCCAAAAAATCATGTGCGTAAATCTATCACATCATTTACGCGTGGTCCAGTTCCAATGAGTGTTACTGATACGCCTAACTTGGTTTCTATGTTTTTGATAAATGATTTTGCATTATCCTCCAAATCATTGTATGAAGTCACGCCTGCACATTCTGGAAATCTTACATCTAATTTTGTGATAGAAATTTGTGTTGCACTGCTTAACATTACCGCACGTTTGGCTAAATCAAAATCAAACTCTGCTGCACGTCTCAGTCTTCCAGTTACAGTTCCAAATTCTTCCCATCCTTTTTTGGATGTTTCATCTGCATCTAGTTCTCCAGGCATAGGACCTGTGCCTACACGAGTAAGATATGATTTGAATACAACTACTACTTCATCTACTCTCTTAGGACCTATGCCAACATCAGCACAAATTCCTGATGCTGTAACATCTTTTGTTGTGACAAACGGATATGTACCATGCCATAACGATAAGTGAGTACCTTGCGTACCCTCAATTAACACATTTTCGCCTTTATCTAATGCAGAATTTACCTCAAGTGGAACATCAATGAGATAATCCTTAAGCACGTCAATTTCTTTTGCTAATTTCAAAGTACGCATTGCACGCTCTGCATTAGCTGGACCTGTGCCAGAACCAGTACTGCCAATCTTCTCTTTTAATCGTCCTTTTGAATCTGCGTCTCTATGTGATTGCTCAATAATACCACAGTTGTTATCTAAATATGCTCTACCTGCAACACCAAAGTCATTTATTTCATTCAGTAATACATCAGGATTTACTACAACCCCAGGTCCCACCATCACTCTAGCGTCTTTATTCAAAAATCCACTCGGAAGCATTCTGACTTTGTATGTTTTTTCACCATCCTTGATTGTATGACCTGCATTTGGTCCTGCACCACCTCTAACAACTATAGTTGGTTTATCATGTGTGGCAAGATAAGAAATGATTTTTCCTTTACCTTCATCTCCAAAAAAACCTCCAATTACTACAGTTGACGGCATAATTCAAATTTCAACATTCGCATATTTAATCTATCTACCAGTTACTGTTAATATGACATCATAATAGATCTCAATGTTGTCTGAAGAGAATTTTGCTGGAAATATTATAGTAAATCTTGCTAGTCTACCAGATTTTTTGAGAACACCCATACTCAAAAAAAGAATGAATGAATTTTTTTCTATGAATGATTCTGAAAAGATAGAAATTATCAATAATGCCCTAGAAGCTGGACCAACAATCCCCTTTCCAAATTTTTTGAAGCTTTTCAAAACATGGCTAGAAGTACTTTGTACTATGACTGAAGAAAATCGACATGATATGTTTTCAAACTATTTTAAACAGATTATGAAGAAACCTCAAAAAATTATTCTGTTTAATTTAGATGGAATTTTTGAGATATTTTTGACTATGGAAGAAACAAAGCAAAAAATTTTATCAGAGTCGATCAGAAATGTATTTGAACTATTAGATAAAGAATCTAAACGTAAGATGGCTTTGTTGACACCTGAAATGGCAAAAAAAATTATTGGGTTTTAAGAAGACTGCTCTTCAGGATTCCTATTATCCTCGTTACTATAATCAACATAATTTCCTTCAGGTGTCATTATACCAACAAACATCTTTTCATGTTTTCGTAGGACTTTTCGATGATCTGACATGGACATGTCAAGATGCATTTCATTCATTACCATAATTCGCATCTCTTTCCATTCTTCCCAACATTTGTTACAAGTAGGGTATTTCTCAGCTTGAGGCTCAAGTTGATCAGAATCAGGAATGTCAACTTTACATTTTGTACAAATTCTACTCATTGTGAATGTCTGAATAATCTTTCAATTTATCTCTTATTGGCAAAAGCAATAATAGCCATTTAATGAAATAATATCGTGAAAATAAAATGTCCTAAATGCAAAGAAGTTGCAGAATTAACTCCAGACTTTTCTTTTGTGACTTGTACAAAATGTGATTTTGATATGACATATGGAGAATATGTAAAATTTGTTGCACATAATGAAGGCAAATATTCGGATATTTTAGGTGATTATACAGGTAGTACAGAGGGTGAAACTGCTGGTACACTCGATGATTGGGAAGATTAGTCCATATGACTTAATTAATTTAGACTTTTGATTTTATTCAAATGGAATTTTTATTAGAGAATATTCTAAATCTGGTAGGTTTTGTAGTTGGAATTGTAATTGGTATATTTGCATATATTGGTTATAAAAATACAGGTAGCCCAGTTCTTTTTAGATTAACACTTGCGTTTTTTGCAATAGGTATTGGATTTGGAATAATCTGGTTAGGATACATGATAGATTCACTCTATTTGGAAGAAGGAAAGATTAATCGTGGTATTCAAGCATTAGGATTAGGAGTTCAAGCTATAGGATATTTCTTCATTGCATTTTCTCATACCATAAAATCATTTTTTCCAAAGTCCCGTTACTTTAGATCAGTGGGTATTATTCCACTATTTTTCTTATCAACAATGACCATAGAGCATATTATTAGATCATTTTCTTTTATTTTACTAGTTTATGGTGCAATTGAAACTTTTGTTTCATTTTTAGAAGGAAAACAAAGAGGTGCACTTGCAGTAGGAATTGGATTAGCACTTTTAGCTTTTGGAGAATTTATTGCATGGTACTCGTTTGTTTTTCCAGAGTCCATACTTTATTCAATTTCAATTATTCTAAAAGTGGCAGGATTGATTTCTTTATTTGTTCCAGTTTCAAAACTACCAATGCGGAAGATGAAATTAGATGATGAACCAGAAAATGATTTTGATGATGAGTCATAAAATCATGCGTGAATTCTGAAAATTTAGGTCGGTCAAAAATTTTTACGTTTTTAGTATATGGAAAATATTATGATATGATCTATAGTTAGATTACAAACTATGTCTAGTTAAAATGGGTGTATATAGAGCACAGATTGTAATTGTTACTGATATATTGGACGTGGCACAAGATAACACATCTAATGATGATGGTGCGTCTGTAACCCATCTAATTAGAAATGCAAACATTTCTCATGGAAGACTTTCAAAAATTTTAAAAAACCTAGTTTCCCAAGGACTTCTTGAACAAATAAATTCTGATAGAGCCAATAAATACAGAATAAGTATGTCTGGAAGAGAATTTCTTCAAGCCTATAAGACATTCTCCAAATTTACAGATGATTTTGGTTTGACAATCTAATTATTTGTCAAGTTTTGAACACATCCATGAAACAAGTTTCAAGTGATCTTACGGGTATAGCATTAACAGTACAATCAATCAAAAATGGAGAAGTTGTCATATTTCCAACAGACACGGTATATGGAATTGGATGCAATCCATATGATGAAAATGCGGTAGATAGAGTTTATAGACTTAAAAAACGGAATAGGATAAAGCCATTACCCATTTTAGGATATTCAAAGTACGATTTAGAAAGTATCGTAAAGTTTGATGATATTACAAATAGAATTACTGATAAATTCTGGCCAGGACAATTAACAATCGTGTTACCACTAATAGATGATAAATTAAAGAAATTGTCTGGAGGTTTAACTACTCTCGCAGTACGTGTTCCAAATAACAAATGTACTCTATCACTTCTAAAAGAATGTAAATTAATTATTGGTACTAGTGCAAATATTTCAGGAGAAAAACCATTTACTGATCCTAAAAATATTGAAAATGGGGTACCAGACTGTGATGTTCTTCTAAATGATGGGGAAATACAAAGTTCCGGCACATCTACAATTATAGAAATTAAAAATGGAGGTATTAGAATTCTAAGAAGTGGTAGCATATCCGAAAAGGATTTGGTTGATACACTTTGAATTTACTGATCACATGTCCTAGAAATATGGAATCAGAAACAATAAACGAAGTTACTGAATTATTAGATGAGTTTGGAGATTTAAATGCCAGAATTCTCAAAACCAAATTTTCAGGAATTATAAAAATTGAAACTGTATTAGAAATATCTGAATTAGTAGAAAAATTTAGAGACAAAATAGAAAATGAGCCTTGGGAAATACGATATTGTTCAAGAATTATTCCAATTCAGAAAACTTGTCAGACAGATTTAATTACAATTAAGCAGAATGTTACAGAATTAATTTCACTAATAAATCCAAATGCGACATATAAAATTTCTATTGATCGAAGAGACTCGGAATTAATTCGGAGTGAAATTATTTCTAATATAGCTGAATTGTTGACTAACAGTGTATCTTTAGAAAAACCTGATTGGGAAATTATAATTCAAATTCTTGGAAATGAAACTGGAATTAGTGTGGTGCCAAAAAATTCTATACTTAGTGTAACCAGACTTAAAAGATTAGATTAAGATTGAGGCTTTTTCTACAAGCAAGTCCTCTAATGGAGTTCTGGAATTTATTGCATGAATATCACTGCTAGAAATTTTAAAGTGTTTTTTGAGTATGGCGGGATTAGTGTTAGTAAATTGATTAGTCAAATTTTGAGAAATACTTTGGTGCAATCTGTTTAAAAATAATTTCTTTCCTATTGCTATCAATAAGAAATTTTGATTTTTTCTTATTCCAATATTCTTTATTGCGTCAGTAATTTGCGTTGTACCAGCAAGGCGCAATAATATATCTATTTCCAATTTTTTGGAAAGTAACATACTGTGTTTTTTTGCTAAAATTGATAATGAAATAATTTTTTTGGCATGTTCCTTATTTAAAATAAAATTAGAAGACACTGCTTGAATTAGTAAGTCTGGGAACTCAGTTCTTATAGATAATAAAAAATCATTGTCAATATTTTTAATTTTTTTAAATTCAAATAATTCAATGGTTTTATTAGAAATTTTGAATTGAATTCGTTGTTGAGAACCACCATGTATAACTGGTATTATATTCACAACATCATTTGTTTTAAGCCTAGTTTCAAAACCATGTAATGCAGATGAATCAATGCCATTGACTGCTATCAGTAAATTTTTCTCATCAAAATCTATAGTATTTTTTGGTTTAATTTCAATAAGATGCTTTAACAGTTGTTTTATGGTTAAATCATTTTTCTCAATGATAAGATGGGAAAGATTAAACCATTTTTTTGCACCACCTGTGAAGTTAACAGTAATCATGATTTGTATATGATAAACAAATTAATTATTTTTTTCTAGGATGTCTCTTTAGAACTATCATCATTAAGAATTTCTTCAGCTAGTGTTTTCTCTGCTACTGGTTCTGCTACTGGTTCTGCTACTGGTTCTGCTACTGGTTCTGCTACTGGTTCTGCTACTGGTTCTGCTACTGGTTCTGCTACTGGTTCTGCTACTGGTTCTGCTACTGGTTCTGCTACTGGTTGGTTGCTACCCAATTTGTCATTTTCAATAAGTTCCTGTTTTCTATCTTCAAATTTCTGTTTACGCTGCAAGATTTTAGTGATATAACCAGCAATCTTATTTTTTAAACCCTTAGAGCGGATTATAGAAACTTCATTCAAAAATTGTTTATTAGTTAAAAAGTCAGTACCGAATTTATCTTGATATTCATTCAATATTTCTGTTGAAAGTCGTTTTATTCTATCCAATGAAGGAATGCTTTATGGGTTTTTTATATATGTAACATTCAAAATTTTTTTAACTATTCAGAAATCTATTAGAGTTTTTTTCTAATTGCCTCAACAAATCATCATATGATGTTTTAAGAATTTTTGATGCACAATAAACTACACTGGGCAAAAATTGAATTTGGGTTGGTTTATAGCTAAAGCAGTGAGAAAACTTTACAGGACCGTCTGTTTCTAGTAAAATTTTGTCTTTGTCAGTTTTATGCAGTAATGCCTGTTTATCATTAGCATAGATCAGAACAGGTCCATATGAAACATAAAATCCTAAATCCATTGCATGTTTTAATTGGTTTTTGTTTCCATCGAACCAATGTAGTAATACACTTTTCATGTTAAATGAGGATAAAATTTCAAATATTTCATCTAATGTTTTCCTTGAATGAATTGAAACTGGTTTATTGAATTTTTCAGCGAGAGATAGTTGATTAGAAAAAACTTTCTTTTGTACATTCCATTCATCATCTGATGATATGTATGTTTTATCAAGACCAATCTCGCCTATACCATTAATCTCTTTATTCTTCTTTTCAATCATTTCAAAAACTAATGATGTGTTTTTTTGTGCCATTTCAGGATGAACACCGATGAATGGTAAAACATTCTGTGATTTTTTACTAAGATTTAATGTGTTAACTGATGTATCATAATCCATTGATACACAACATGCTTTTAGATTGAGTAATTTCATTGCATTAATAATATACGGAATGTATGAATTATACTCGGGATCTGATAGATGGATATGTGAATCATAAAGCCAGTTCATATCTTTGATTAAATTTTTAGTATAAATTAGTCTGCATAAATCTGTGTAAAAGTAAGATTTTTTTACTCTTCAAAGTATTTTATCAGTATATTTTTATTAAAATATATGAAAACGTCTGAATTAGGATTATCAGCAATGACTAGAATCTTAAAAAAAGCTGGTGCCGATAGAGTTACACAAGAAGCTGCTGACGAATTAAGACGGATAGTAGAAGATATTGCAAGTGAAATTGCAAAAAATTCTATTGAGATGGCAAAACATGCAGGTAGAAAAACTATAAGAGCCGATGATGTCAAACTTGGCTCGAAATCATTCTCAAAATATTAGTTTGCTACAATTCTATTTGTAATCTATTTATGAATTAGTGAGTTGTGGTCCTGCTGTACGTGTGTCGTCTGGAACATTACCAAACTTGGTAAAGTTATCAACGAACATCTGTGCTAGTTTTTTTGCAGATAAATCGTATGAATCTTTATCAACCCATGTATTTTTTGGATCTAACACATCTGATGGTACTCCTGGACACTCCAATGGAACATCAAGATTAAACACATCATCATGTCTAAACTTGACAATATCAAAAGAACCTGTTAATGCAGCTGTAACCATCGCACGACTGTATTTGATACTTATTCGTTTACCTACACCATAAGCTCCTCCTGACCAACCAGTGTTTATGAGGTATACTACTGTATTATGCTGAGAAATTTTTTCGCCTAACATTTTTGCATAAACCGAAGCAGGTCTAGGCATGAACGGTGAACCAAAACACTCTGAAAATGTTGCCTTGGGTTCTTTAATTCCTCTTTCTGTTCCTGCTAACTTACTTGTATAACCAGACATAAAATGAAACATAGCACCCTCTTTGGTTAATTTTGATACTGGTGGTAAAACTCCTAATGCATCAGCTGTCAGAAAAATTATAACTTTAGGATGCCCACCAACACTTGGAATCACTGCTCCGGGGATATAATCAAGTGGATATGCAGCTCTAGTATTCTCTGTTAGACTTCCATCTTCAAAGTTTGGTTTTTGTGTGTCTTTATCAACTATAACATTTTCAAGTACGGTACCAGATCTAATGGCGTTCCAAATTTGTGGTTCTTCTTCTTCGTTAAGATTTATACATTTTGCATAACAGCCACCTTCAAAATTAAAAATGTCTTTGTCTGACCAACCATGTTCGTCATCACCAATTAACATCCTATCTGAATCTGCAGAAAGACTAGTTTTTCCAGTGCCTGAAAGACCAAAGAATAAAGCGGTGTCGCCATCTTTTCCAATATTTGCAGAACAATGCATTGGAAAAACTCCTCTAGATGGCATTAAATAATTCATAATAGAAAACATCGATTTTTTCATTTCGCCAGCATAATTTGTAGCTCCAATCAAAACAATTCTTTTTGATAAATTAATCATGATGAATGCATTTGTTCTTGTTCCATCAAGTTCTGGAATTGCATCAAAGTCATTTAAACAAACAATTGTAAATTCTGGTTCATGTGATTCAAGTTCTGTAGATGATGGTCTAACAAATAACTGCCTACAAAAAAGACTCTGCCATGCATGATCATTTATTACACGAATTGGTAATCTGCTTTCTTTGGATGCACCAATAAAACCATCAAAAACATAAAGTTCTTGCCCATCTGCATGCTTTTTCATTTTTTCAAAAAGTTGATTGAATTTTTCAGAAGGAAATTGCCTGTTTACATTACCCCAATCAACTGTCTCATGTGTTTCATCGTCATATATGATATAACGATCTTGTGGGGAACGACCTGTATATTTTCCAGTTTTTACAGATAAAGAACCTGAAGATGTTAGAATACTCTCATTTTTTTGAGTTGATATTTCAACTAGTTTCTCTACTGAAAGATTTCTATATACAGATTTGGGATTAATTCCAAAATTTTCTAGCTGTGTTAGAAATTTTGAGGAAATCTCGGTCTCTGTCATTTACTCAATTCCATATTTAATAGCATACATGTCTTTCCTCAAGGATTGTAACGAAAAATAAAACATTATTATCTCTTTCTAAGAATCTGAAAGATCTAACTTAGATACGTATTTATGTAAAAATTCGAGTCCCTAGGTCATGCCGATCAATAAAGAAAAATTACAGGCAAGAGAAGAAGTTTCATCTCGTAGACCAAAATTTGTTAGGCCAGAAAGTTGGCGGTACAAAAGATTAGAAACTAACTGGAGAAAACCAAAGGGTATTGACAACCATCAAAGAAAACAAAAAAGTCGTGGTAGACCAGGATTGGTCAAAATAGGATATGGTACACCAAAAATTGCAAAGGGATTACATCCATCAGGCTACACAGATAATTTAGTTCATAATCCAAATGATTTAGAGAAATTAAACCCAAAAGAAGATGGGGTTAGATTTGGTCATAGTGTGGGTACCAAAAAAAGAAAAGAGATAATGAAAATTGCCATAGAAAAAAAATTCAAAGTGTTTAATGCTAGAGTGAGTAAAAATGCCAGTTAATCTAAAATCAAAGAAACGACTAGTTTCAAGAATTGTTGGGGTAGGTATTCACAGGGTTAGATTTGATAGTGATCATCTTGATGATGTAGCTGATGCAATTACACGAGATGATATAAGAAGTTTGATGACCGCTAATACAATTACAATAAAATCATTTAAGGGTACATCACGAGGTAGAGCCAAAATAAAAAAAATTCAGAAAGCAAAACGTGGTACAGGACAAGGTTCTAAAAAAGGTAGAAAAGGTGCTAGAGAAGGAAAAAAGATAGTCTATGTAAACAAAGTACGTGCACTTAGATACATACTCAAAATTGTAAAAGACAGAAAAGAAATTGATAATGATGTCTTTAAATCAATATATAAAAAAATTGGTGGAAACACTATAAGAAACAAGGCACATCTAAGAACTATTATCAGTGAAGCACAAAAATCCTAAAATCTAAATAAAGTTTTTTCAAAATTCTGAATTTTATCCTTTTTAATACAAATTCCCTCTTCTGTTAGCATGTTTTTCTTTATATCAACACCAACAATGCCATTTGATTTTACTACTCTGTGACATGTAATAATAACAGGGAAAAATTTTTTTCATTATTTGCCCGATAAGGTTGCCCATTTTGTAGACCAACTGATCTTGCCAATTCACCATATGTTATAATTTTTCCAGATGGAACTTGAATGAGTTTTTCATAAATTTTTTCTTCTATCCTCAAATTTTAATCACTTCCAATTCTGTAGTAGATAATAACTTCATAATTTTTTGTTTGCTTTTTCCTAAACTATTCCAATCTAATAATGCTGCTTTTGCACCAATATTGCGTTCAACAATATGTGAAAAAAGTGATTCTTCCAAAAACTCTAGAGCGTGTTTAGGTATCACGGTTCCTAGTGCAAATTTTCCATTGATCACTTCATTTGTAAATTTTTGAGAATAATGTGTACCGCCAAAACACACTGCAACTGGGAATTGCTGAAGTGGCATCTCGAAAGTTTTTTCCACAATTTGTGCTATAGAATTACACAATATTTTATCATTCCATTGTTTTTTAGTAGTACCAATTTCGATGAAAATACAAGGTTTGTTAAGATCTGTAGGACCATGATGTGTAGCTTCAATAGTTATTTGGAAATCAGGAAAATCATTGTGTTTTTCCCAAAGATTTTGTAAATATGTTTTTTGAAATGATGGAAAAGGAATTGCAATTTGTTTTGGATTACCACCAAATTTGGCAGTATCGAAGTTTCCAGTACTATGACATGTTAGTGCTAATGTTCCAGATTCAGCAGCATGTTTTGAAAGAAATACATATCTATCATAATCAAATTTATCATCTAGCCAATCTGCAGATATTGTAGGTGAGGGGATTATTAACAGGTCAAATTTCTTTCCTCTAAATACACCATCATTTTTTTCTAAACTTTGACTAATGAATTCCGCCATATTGTTCCCAGCAGGATCATCCTTGTATGCAATAAGCAAATCCATGAATAAAAGATATATTGACACTTTATTAATTTCAATTTAGGAATTGAACCCAAAATTAACACTCAAAAATATGCTTAATACTATAAAATTAACCAAGAAATCTGACTCGGATGTCTATAAACAGCATCTAAGGCTAGTTTTATTTGGAATATCAACTGTAGGATTACTTGGTTTTGGCGTACAATTTATTTTCGCAACAATCCCATTTACACGGTAAAAATGTCTGAAACTACAAATTCCCATTTATTCGCAGTTAGAACTACTGGTGGTCAGGAAAAAGTAGTTTTACGATTACTTGAAACTAAGATGCGAAATGGTGAATTAAACATACAGTCAATATTACTAGTTGATAATCTTAAAGGGTATATTGTAATCGAGGCAGAAGATCCACAGCTAATGTTCCATGCAATTCAAGGACTTAGACATGTAAAGGGACAATTAAGGGGTGAATTACAATATAGTGAAATCGAAAATTATCTTATCAAAAAATCTACTGTATCAGAACTTGCAGTGGATGGTGTAGTTGAAATCATTGGTGGTCCATTTAAGGGTATGAAAGCCACTATTACTCGTGTAGATCATGAAAAAGAAGAAGCAACAGTGATACTTCTAGATGCGCCATACCAACTTCCTGTAACGGTAGATGCAAACTATCTTAAACCTTCATCATCATAGGAACGAATAAATCATCTTAGAGTAGCAAAAAATTATGGCTAACACACAAAATATTTCATCACTAGTTACAGGTGGGGAGGCTTCTGCTGGTCCACCACTTGGTCCAGCATTAGGTCCAATGGGTGTTAACATTATGGAAGTGATTAAAGCTATTAATGAAAAAACTAATGACTTTAAAGGAATGAAAGTTCCTGTGACTGTAATTGTTGACTCTGATACTAAAAAATGGCAAATTGAAATTGGTATTCCATCTGCTTCTGCCCTGATTTTGAAAGAGGCAAATATTCAAAAAGGTTCTGGTACATCTGGCACAGAATGGGTTGGAGATATTGGAATTGACTCAGTTGTTAAGGTTTCAAATGTAAAACTAGAATCATCATATGCATCTGAATTAAAATCTGTAGCTAAACAAGTAATTGGTACTTGTCAATGTCTTGGAATAAAAATTGAAGGAAAAACACCTAAAGAGATTACCACAGAGATTAATGATGGTAAATGGGACGAGAAATTAGTCGTTAATTCTTAGATAAGTACACTGGTTCCTTATCTGTTTTTTCTAATTCTACGAATGTTTCAGTATTCTGAATTCCCTCAATTCTTCCAATTTTTTCAATAATTACAGAGTGTAGTTGTTCAAGATCCTTTGCCAAGACACTTATGATAATATCAAATCTGCCTGTGACCTCACAAATATGATCAACCTCGGCGGTTTTCATTAATTCGCTATGTATGGAGTCTTTCAATTTTGGATCACGGTTTATTCCAACTGATGCCTTTACCTGAAAACCTAACTGTGCTTCATCAATTTCGATTGTAAATTTCTTAATCATCTTTTTTCGTAATAATCGTTTAATTCTGCTATACAATACAGATGCATTAGTGTCTAATTTTTTTGATAACAGAGGTACTGAGATATTCCCATCTTTTTTTAATTCTGATAATAACCTCAGATCTAATTCATCAACATGTTGCATTTTCAAAATAACTAATCAAAGGTAATAAATGTAAGTTTTGGTTACAATTACCCAAATACGCTAAAATTTTCTATAGAAAATGATTTTTTTGTATAAAAAAAAAATACTGAATATTATTGCTCTAAACGATTTTAAGTAGGTTCAAAAGGATTTTGCTATGGTTAACGAATCGGATATCTTGAGTTTAATTCAAGAGTCTAGAAAATCAGAGAAGGATAGAAAATTCAAGCAGGCATTAGAACTATACATTGTATTCAAGGATATAGATGTCAAAAAAGGCTTCGCGTTAAATGAAGTCATACAACTTCCAAAACAAATGACAAAACCTGCTGCAGTTTGTGTAATGGCAACTGGAGATCTTGGATTAAAAGCAAAAGATGCAAAAGCAGATCAAGTTATTGACAATACAGAACTAAATAATTTGGCTCAAAACAAAAGAGAGTCAAGAAAACTGATAAACAAGTATGATTTTTTTCTAGCAGATACAAAACTTATGCCAGTTGTAGGTAAATCTTTAGGACAGTTATTGGGTCCAAGAGGGAAAATGCCAACACCGGTCCCATTTAATGCACCGATAGAATCATTCTTAGAAAGATTTAGACATTCAATAAGAGTTAGAGTAAAAAATTCACTTTCACTGTCATGCAAAATTGGTGATGAAACAATGGATGATAGTGATCTTGCAAGTAATGCTATGACAGTAATAAGTGCAATTGAAAAAAAGTTACCAAATGGTGATAAAAACTTTAAAAAATTTATGATAAAAACAACTATGGGTAAGGCAATAAAATTAGAGCAGAAGGTACGAAAATAACATGCATGAGAATAGAACTAAATATCCTAAAAAAAAGATGCAGATGTACCAACAGCTACAAGAATTACCTAAAAAATACAAGGTTCTTGCATTAGTAAGAATGGAAAAGGTAAGAGGATCACAATTACTTCCACTTAGAAAAAAACTTCTAGGAGAAGTCGAAATAATAAGTGTTAAAGATAAAGTTGCGAAACTTGCACTGGAAAGTACTAAAATAAAAGGAATTGAAAAACTAGTTGATAAGTTGAAAGGCCAATGCCTATTCATGTTTACAAATATGTCACCTTTCAAACTTAATGTTTTACTGGGAAAAAATAAGGTGCTACTAAATGCGAGAGGTGGAGATTTAGCCAGTATGGATGTAGTTATACCACCAAAAAATACTGGCATTGCACCAGGTCCAATGCTAACAGACTTTAAAGAAAATGGTGTTCCAACAAAAATTGATCAGGGTACAATCTGGATAATGAGAGAAACAATTCCTGTAAAAAAAGGAGAAGTGATTTCTGAAAAACTTGCGACTCTTTTAGGTAAATTAGATATCAAACCCATCGAAGCAGGTATTATACTAAACTCTGCACTTGAGGAAGGTCTAGTTTATGATGAAAAAGAAATGATAATAGATTTGGAGAAGTTTAGAAATGACTTGAGTCAAGCTCATCAAGAAGCAATTTCACTATCAATTGAGGCTACATATATCACACAGGATAACATTAAGCAAATTCTTGTAAAAGCAGCGCAGTCAGCCAACTCTATTTCAGTAGAATCAGGATATGTAACTGATGAAACCAAAGAGCAGATTCTTCAAAAAGCAGATTCACATGCTAAAGGTGTAGCGTCAAAAGCAAAAGATTACACTCCCGTATAATTATCAACTTCGTACTTTAGGTAGATTCCAATTATACTTCATTGCAACTAATCGTAAACCTGTTGTAAGCATGATTCCAATAATTGTTGCTGCATAAACTTCATTTGTAATTAATAGTGTAAAATAGAATGTAATTGCACCAATAAAACTGGCAGATGCATATAATTCCTTGATAAATACTATGGGTGTTTGATTTACGAATACATCCCTCAAAATTCCACCTCCAATAGCAGTAAGCATTCCAGATAAGACAATTATCAAGAAATTCATTCCAAATAGATTATAGGCAAAAGTTGCACCAATTACAGTAAAAACTCCAAGACCAATTGCATCAAATTTTAAGAAGAGGTTCCAATGTTTTCTCATTTTTGAATATAATAGAAACAAAACTATGGCAGAAATTACAGTGATGATAACATAAGTTGGATCAATTATGGAGTTTGGAAGAGTTTTTCCAAACACAACGTCACGTATTGTCCCACCTGCTACACCAGTAATTGTTGCCAAAATTATTATTCCAACAATATCGGCTTTGTGTTCTATCGCCTTAAATGCTCCAGTAACTGCAAAAGCCATAGTGCCAAAAAGATCTAAAATATAAATAAAAAAATCAACTGGTGCAGCATCTACCAAATCAATTCTAATAGGAGTTTGTAGTAAATAATGTTGAAGCTAAAAGATCGGTTAAATCTAACCGAATAATGATGACAGACCTTCCATTGCTTGCTCTTCCTGCTTCTCACTTGGTGGTTCAGCTTTTGCTTCTTTCTTTTTATCGTCACCACTTGCAGGTGCGTCTGCGGCTGGAGCGGCTGCAACTGCTACTGGTGCAGCCTTTATTGCCTCTTCAATATTTACATCTGCGAGAGATGCGACTAATGCCTTTACTTGGGCCTCATTGACTTCAGCCCCTGTTGCCTTAACTACACTCGTAACGTTTTCTTCAGTTACCTCTTTTTGTAATTTATGCAACATTAATGCAGCGTAAACGTATTCCATTTAAAAAAAATCCCTCAAGGCATAATATAAAAGCTGTCCAAAAACAGTGTTCAAATTAAGATCTTGAGACTTCTACAAACAGAATAAAGATTACGGCTGAGATCCTTATCATATAGGTTCTCCATCCTCTGTTTTAGAATTCTTTTGGCATGATCCTTATCAGACCCATCTGATAGAGATAAAACATTATTAATTAATTCGGAAAGTGATTCCCTAATCCAACCATCTAAAACGGTGAATACCTTTTTTGAAAGAATCTCAATTTTTTCTTTTTCCAGGTCTAAAACATCAGTAAAATTTTCATGTTCTATTCTATAAATTAAGGCAAAAATGCAGTTTTCAGATGTTGGTTCTTTGAGAATCTCTTCTGATCTTTTACCTGCTTTGCCATGTGAAACTTTATTTTTTAGACCTACAGGATTGACGATGAATCCATTCACGCCAACTTTGTTACGGTTTACTCCAGTGACAATTCCAAAAACAAAGTTACAGTAATCACCATCAGGTTTTGCTGTAAAAACAAAACTTCCCTCCTTTAGGGTTCCCTTTTTACTTCCAAACATGAATTTTTTTAGATTATTGATTATTTAATGGTTGTAATCGAAGATTCTTAATATCGGCATTAGGTCAGAGATACAATGGATAAAAAAGAAATTCTTTCTAAATTTTCAGCCGACCCTGCACGATATTACATGGTGAAGTTATTTGAAAATCAAGGATTTGAACGTAAATCATGTTTAGTGTGTAAACGATTCTTTTGGACATTAGATGAAAATAGAAACAATTGCCCTGATCATTCTAGTGACACTTACTCGTTTATTGGGGATCCTCCAACAAAAAATAGATTCGATTACACTGAAGCCTGGAAGCAGGTAGAGTCATTCTTTGTAAAACATAATCATACATCAGTGAACAGATATCCAGTCGTGTCCAGATGGCGTGATGATCTGTATTTCACAATTGCATCAATTGTTGATTTTCAAAGAGTGATGGGTAGTAAAGTAGTGTTTGAATTTCCTGCAAACCCACTAGTAGTACCTCAAACATGTCTTAGATTCAAAGACTTAGAAAATGTTGGTGTCACTGGTAGACACTTTTCATCATTCTGTATGATTGGACAACATAGTATACCAAATGAAGATGGTTATTGGAAGGATGAATGTGTTGATCTTGATTTTAATTTATTGACACAACAATTTGGAATTGATAAAAAAGAAATTGTCTTTGTTGAAGATGTATGGGAAGGCGGCGGTTCTTTTGGTTCATCATTAGAATATTTCGTAAAAGGTTTAGAGTTAGGTAATGCAGTATTTACTGAATTTCAAGGAAATTTATCAAATTACAAAACACTAGACCAACGTATTATTGATATGGGTGCGGGTCTAGAAAGATTTGCATGGATAACAATGGGTACTCCAACTGCGTATGATTGTTGTTTTGGTCCAATCACTGAAAAATTAATTCAAAATGCAGGTATAGATGCAAATGCCACAGTACTAGTACCATATTTCACTGAGATTGCAAAGAATCTTGAATTATATGATGATTTGTCACAAATAAGGAAAAATGCGATAAAATCAACAGGGTTAACTGATGAACAAACTAATCGTATAATTACTCCATTAGAAGGGATTTATCTAATAATTGACCATATAAGGACATTAATTTTTGCAATTTCTGATGGCGCACTTCCTAGTAATGTTGGAGGAGGATACAACCTTCGAATCATGTTAAGAAGAATTATTTCAACTATGGATAGATTAAAGTTAAAATTTGATTTGAATGAGATAATAGACATTCAAATTGATTATCTGAAAAACACATACCCAGAGCTTGAAAATACTAGAGAGGATGTCAAAGAGATAATTTCTATTGAAACAGGTAGATATGGTAGTTCAAAGCAGAGGATGGAAAAAATTGTCAGTAAATTAGACAGAGAACCAAACGCCGAGGATTTGATACGACTTTACGAATCAGACGGAGTGACTCCAGAATATCTAAAGGAGATGAAAGTAATATCGGAAATTCCATCAACATTTTACAGTAAACTGGCTGATTTACATCAATCTAAAAAGCAAAAAGAACGAGTGACTTTACCATTAGAAGGGGTTACAGACACTGAATTACTATTCTATGGAGACGACCCAAGAGAATTTAACGCAAAAGTTTTGAAATCTTTTGAAAATTTTATAGTGTTAGATAAAACTTCATTTTATCCAAGGGGTGGAGGACAAGAACCGGATCATGGTAAGATTGGAGATTGTGAAATTGTAGATGTCACAAAACATGGGAACGTTGTAGTTCATGAGGTAGAAGGTGTGATTGCAAAAGAGGGTGACATAGTATCATGTAAAATAGATGGAGAAAGAAGAGATGGAATTACAAAGAATCATACAAGTACACATATCATTAATACTTCGGCAAGAAGTGTTTTAGGTTCATGGGTATGGCAACATTCAGCGTTCAAAGAAGAAGATCATGCTAGATTAGATATCACTCATCATTCTGCACTAACAGATGATGATGTAATAAAAATTGAACAAGCTGCTAATTCAATTGTAGAAAAATCCATTCCAGTGAAGATAGAAAATTTTGATAGAGGTGTAGCAGAACAGAGGTATGGATTTAGAATTTATCAGGGAGGAATAGTTCCGGTAAAATCAGTTAGAATAGTGTCAATTGGTGATTTAGACATAGAAGCCTGTGGTGGAACACATGTATCAAATACTTCAGATATAGAAGAGATTAAGATAACGAGAACAAAAAGAATTCAAGATGGAGTTGTAAGAATTGAATTTGTTTCAGGAGAAAGTGCAAAAGAATTTGTTAGAAAAAGACAGCAGGATTCGAAAGGTGAAGAGGTAGAAAAGAAGGAAAAAGAACAAGAAAAAGAGAGGAGGATTGAGAAAAGACTGCAAGTCAAGGAAAGAATTCCACTTATAGTAAAATCATTATCAGAGTGCAAAGAGGGTGTATCCACAATAGAAGGTATTACAATAGAATTAACCAAATCTGGTAAGGCAAACTTTTGTTATTCAATTAGCAACGATTATGACGATGTTTTTCATATTGGTTTAGGACAAGTTCTCTGTAAAGCAGATCCCACATTGATATATTGTGGATTGTTTGAGGAAGAAGAAAAAATTCGAGTTATAGTATATGCGGGAGATGAAATTTCAAAAGAAAAGAGTGCGGGAGAAATTGTAAAGAGTGTTTCAGAGATTTTGGGTGGAGCTGGTGGGGGAAGTCCCAAGTTTGCTCAAGGAGGGGGACCTGACAAATCAAAGAAAGAAGATGCAATTAAAAATGCGAAGGCAGTGATCTTTGAATAGGTAAAGAAGATGGAATTAAACTGGAATCAGATAGATAAGAAATGGAGAAATAAATGGCATGAGGCTAAAGACTTTGAAACAGATCCTAATGACAAACCAAAAAAATTCATCACTGTTGCATATCCTTACCCAAACTCCCCTCAGCATATAGGACATGGAAGAACATACACCTTAGCTGATGTCCATTCCAGGTATTATAGAATGAAAGGATTCAATGTTTTATTTCCAATGGGATTTCATTATACTGGCACTCCAATTCTTGGAATGTCAAAGAGAGTTCAAGCAAATGATGTAGAATTAATTAATGCGTTCAAAACATTGTATAATGTACCAGAGGGTAAAATCAAAGAATTTGTAGATCCTGTAAAAATTGCAGATTACTTTCACGAAGAGATCAAATCTGGAATGATTGAGATGGGCTATTCGATTGATTGGAGAAGAGAATTTACGACAATAATTCCTGCATATCAAAAATTTATTGAATGGCAATTTCGAAATCTAAAAGAAAAAAATCTAATTGTACAAGGAAATCATCCCGTGGGTTGGTGTCCAAATGATCAAAACCCTGTTTCACAACATGATACACTAGGTGATGTTGAACCAGACTTTACTGAATATATTGTGATAAAATTCAATATAGGGGATAAGATTATTCCTGTTGCAACTCTTCGACCTGAAACATTATTTGGTGTAACAAATCTTTGGATAAATCCAGAGATTGTATATAAAAAAGTCAAAGTTGATGGAGAGATCTGGATAATCAGTGCAGAATGTGCATACAAACTAGAGTTTCTTAATAAAAAAATTGAGATGGTAGAAGATATACAAGGTTCAGAACTAATTGGAAAGAAAGTTCATAGTCCAACAAATGAGGATGAATTTCTTATTCTTCCTGCATCTTTTGTCACAGCAACTACTGGTACAGGAATTGTAATGTCAGTTCCTGCACATGCACCATATGATTTTCAAGCATTAGAAGACATCAAGAATGGAAATCAAAAAAATATTGATGGTTCTTTACGCGATGAAGTTAACAAGATTCAACCAATTTCAATTATTACTACGGAAGGATTTGGAGATATTCCATCTCTAGATGTCATAAAAAGAATGGGAATTACCAATCAAGATGATCCAAAATTAGAGGATGCAACAAAGGAGATCTACTCAAAAGAATTCTATGAAGGAAAATTAAACTCCAATACAGGTGAATTTGCTGATAAGAAGATTACATTTGTCAAAGAAGAGGTAAAAGAATGGATTTCTAAAACTGGAAAATCAGATATTATGCTTGAATTAACAAATGAATCAGTAAAGTGTAGATGTGGAACAAAATGTGTTGTAAAACTACTCAATAACCAATGGTTTTTGGATTATGCAAACAAAGAATGGAAAGAAAAAGCACGTGAATGCTTCGAGTCTATGAACATACTACCAAATGACATTAGAACTGAATTTTTCAATGTACTTGATTGGTTACGAGAAAGAGCATGTGCAAGGCAGCATGGATTAGGTACAAAAATTCCATGGGATAATGATTGGTTAGTTGAAAGTTTGGCAGATTCAGTAATCTACATGTCATTTTACACTATGGCAAAATTTGTCAATTCAGGAGAGATTTTAGCAGAGAATATGTCAGATGAATTTTTCAATTATATTTTCTATGGGAATGGAGATTCTGAAATAATTGCAAAAGGTGCAAAGATTACAACAGAAAAACTAGAAGAAATCAGAAACGAGTTTTTGTATTTTTATCCTGTTGATTCTAGACATTCAGGTAGAGATTTAGTTCCAAATCACTTAACATTTTTTGTTCTAAATCATGTTGCTATATTTCCTAAAGAAAATTGGCCAAAAGAGATTGTTGTGAATGGCTCTGTCTTGATGGATGGAAAAAAGATGTCAAAATCAATGGGTAACATCATCCCATTACGTGATGCAGTCAGAAAATATGGTGCAGACCCAATCAGATTATCAATACTAATCTCAGCAGAACTTTTGCAGGATGCCGATTTTAACGTAGAAATAATCTCAAGTATTAAAAATAAATTGAAATCTATGCTTGAAGAGTGCATAAAATTCAACAATCCTGGAAAGATAGGAATCGAACCTGAAGATATTTGGATACAAAGTAGATTGTCAAAATTAATTTCTGAAGTAACTGATTCTATGGAAAAGATGCGTCTTCGTGAATCATTACATCATATTTTGTATGGATTTGACTCTGACCTTCAATGGTACATGAAAAGAGCAAATGCAAAAAATAGAGATGATATTTCAGGCGTTCTGAACAAGGTTATTTCAATACGTGTTTCAATGCTTTCACCATTTGCACCTCACATAGCTGAAGAGATGTGGGAAAAATTAGGAAATTCAGACATGGTTTCAAAATCATCATGGCCAAAAGAGGAAGAGCAAACAGACGATATAGCGGTACAAAATGAGAGCCTACTTAGTTCAGTAATGAATGATATTTCAAATATTACCAAAGTGACAAAGATTACACCTAAAAAAATTATAATCTACACATCAGATAATTGGAAATCAAAAGCATACCATAAAATTCTAAGCGGTGTTATTTCAGGAGAAACAAATGTTGGTGCATTCATCAAAGAGTTAATTTTACAAAAAGAAACAGAAAATGTCAAAAAAGATCCCGACTTTGTAAAAAAGACACTAAAAGATATTCTTTCAGAACCAACAGATCTAAGAAAAACAAAGATGAGGGCAGGAGAGATTGATGAGAGTAAAATTATTTCTAATGAGCTTTCATCACTAATAGAAACAGACTATGGAATAAAATTACAAGTGTTTTCTGAAAATGATTCTGAAAAATATGATCCAAAAAACAAAGCAAGAATGGCACGACCTTACAAACCAGCAATATTAATTGAATAAAATTTTAGAATTGTATTTATTGAGTGCTAACAAATCTACGGTAGATGAAAATTGCTGTAATGGGAATGGGTGTAGCTGGAAGTTATCTTATGGCTAGACTGAAAGATTCTGAACATGAAGTAGTTGGATATGAAAGAATGGTGGAAGAAAGACATGATTCAATTTGTGCATGGGGAACAATAAAAAAAGAATTAGATGGGTTTTGTAAGAAAACAGGTAGAAATTTTGATGATTTCTTAATTCATAACGGGAAAGTAATGCATGTCAAAATGAATAATGATGTAAAATTTGATATCGGTTTGAAAGGACTTTGTACGTATAATAAGTTAGGATTGATTAAAGATTTCATAAAAGATTGTAATGTGATTTATGGTGAGGCGCCATCATTAGAAAATCTTGAAAAAGAATATGATATGATAGTAGATTGTACAGGATTTCACAGGGTTTACCTGCCAAAAATGGAACAAGATTTCTTTTTACCAACATACGAGTATAAGGTTGAATATGAAAATGGAGTACCGTTTGATGATTTTTACATTGAACCATTTCCAGGCATGTCAGGATACTTTTGGTACTTTCCAATGGGAGGGAATTTTGCACATATTGGTGCAGGTGATTATAATAAAAACCACGTTAAAGCAACTAATGCATTTCTAGAAAAACATGGAGGAAGAATCGTTGCGACTAAGGGACGTCCAATTAGATTGGCAACTCCAGATAAATGTAAACCATATTATTCTGGAAAAGTAGTTGGTGTCGGAGAATCAATTGGAACAGTGTATGCATTGCTAGGTGAAGGAATTATTCCATCCATGCAATGTGTTGATATTTTCTTAGAAAATATGTATGACTTCAAAGCATACGAAAAAGCAGTTGAAAAGCATTACAAGGTTTATGCTAAAGTATTTAATTTTGTAAGAGCAAAAATTCATCATAATTTCAGTTTCTTAAAAGCACTACCAGACTTTTTATCAATATTTAGATACATGAAAAAGAACGAAGATAGATTTGGAATGCATATTAAAATTTCAGATTTAATGAAAGTTGCAAAAGCCTAATTCATACTTAAAGAGCCAAAACCATCTTTTAATGTAGTGCTGGATTTCATATTATAATCATAAATTGTACTAGAATACTCGTCAAGTATTTCTTTCATAGAATCAAGTGATTCATCGAGATAAAATCCTGGACAATCACCTGTAAACTGAAATGTTGCATGAACTCGTGCACGTCCTTTTTCATTTTGTGCCCATGTTGAAAATGGATAAAGATAACAAACTCCTGGTCGATCAGGATGAATTCCGCATGCACCTTCATCATCTAAAAACCTACAAGTTATATGAGTACCATCATTCGCTTCAGTTTCATCTTCTTTTCTTTTGAGATTAATGTTAGTCATAACTGATAATCCGCCGGAAGGAGTTGGCTCTTCATGCGTGGCAATCAACGTTTCATTTTTAATAAAATCAGAAATCTTTTGATATTTTAATCCAGTACCAATCTGAATAAGATCATCTGATGTAAGAGGCAATCTCCCTTGTCTATTACAACAATTATGACAATCTGGCCAATAACATTTCCACAAAATGTATTTTTTTTCTTTTGTAAGATATGGAATGTGAAAAACCACATCTTTAATTTTAACTGTAAAATCAGATACTTCAGAGGTTTTTCCTAATATAAAATCCTGAATTAAAGGATCAATATCCCAATCTTTTTTTAATAATTCAAGTGACTTCTGGATTTCTATATGTGACATCTATTGAATTATAACCCATTTTTTTAATATTATAATGTTGAGTGAAAAAGGCAAATATGCGTCAGCGACAGAAAATAGAAGATTTGTGTGGAAAGAGGTAGTTTGGCCTTTAATTTTAGAAAACAATGATGTCTCATTTACTTTAAAACAATATCAAAGAAAACGAGATCAAGTATGTCAGACATTCAATGTTTCAGTTACAACCTTATCAAGAGGATTAGCATCACTTATCCAAAAAGAATTACTTCTAAAAGAAAATGAGAATTATTCGATACATTATAGATTGATTGCATATATGAGATTAAAAGCTGATTGTAATTATGGAATAGCTATTCATGAAACAAAAATAAAGTAACACCAAATCATTATATTCTTAGTTCGTGAATTTTGTTTGAAGCCCGGTAGTGTAGCGGCAAGCATAGGGGCCCCTGGAGCCTTTGACCCCAGTTCGAGTCTGGGCCGGGCTATTTTTTAATTATCTAGAAGCTTGAGCTACTCGTTCTAATTCGTTCTTTTTCTTGATAGATGGTGCAACAGGATCATTATTTGCTGCAAGAATCAAATGTTCTGCAATATATTCTTCAATAGGTTTAGGATTTGAAAATGTTGCCTCTTTTATTGCATCTGCAATAAATCGCAAAGCCAAATCAACCCTTCTTAGTGGTGCCACGTCAACAGATACATGATATACAGTTCCACCATAGACAATTCTAGTTGTATCTTCATTTGGAGCAGAATTTTCTACTGCTCTAACAAGAATTTCTACAGGGTTTTTACCAGTTTTTAGATGAATAATTTCAAAAGCGGTTTTTACAATATTTAACGAGTGATGCTTCTTTCCACCTTGCCTGCCTGTATTCTTTGCATACTTTTTTCCAAAATGCATTAGTTTGTTTGCTAATCTTTCAACAATATTGACTTGTCCTTTATTGTATCTCTTTAATGCTGAACGACCAAAATCTAATGGCATTATAATTTGTTTAAGCGAGATTGCAGTTTTTAATCCCAAGTCATTAATCTCAATCTCAGAAGTATCCCACTTTCTAAATAAAAGTAATTTCTGTTCTGACAATTCTATCTCCTTGGCTTTTCCTTTTTACCTAAAACTAATTCACGTAATGATGTATTGTTAACTTTGAAAACTTTAAAACGAACTCCTGGAATATCACCCATTGCACCACCCTGTGATGCACCCATTCCTTCAAGATGAACTTCATCATGTTCATCAACGAAATTCATAGCACCGTCACGTGGTAGAAATGCTGTAATTGATTTACCATTTTTAATCAACTGAACTCTCACACATTTTCGGACTGCAGAGTTTGGTTGCTTTGCTTCAACACCAACTTTCTCTAAAACAATTCCTTTAGCCTGAGGAGAACCTGCAAATGGGTTAGATTTTTTATCTAATCCCAATTTTCGCCTTTTGTATGTAGAAATAGCCCAACGCTGTTTCTTTCTTTTTTCTTTAAGATCTCTTCCTGCAAATAATCCTAAAGGTGATTTTGCCATATTACCACTCCAAAGATGCAGCCTGTTGGCTATTAATTATGACGTTTGTAATTTGGAAGTATCTTCTTGCAAGTAATCTTGCTTTTTCAGCATTACGACCTTCTCTTCCAACAACAACGCCTTTCTTTACTGGATCAACTGTAACTACAGCTTGAAAAGTACCATCTAATCTTTCAGAGATTTTAATATCTGTGATATATTTTTCGTTTAAAATATTTTTTAAAAATCGTTCTGGATTATCAGAATACTCAACTAGTTCAACATTCCTATTAATTTTATTTTGTAATGTTTTGATATGGGCTCCACCTTTTCCAATTGCTAACCCCATTTTTCCTTCATTGACAACAAAGATTAAACGGTCTAATTTTTCGTCTTCTATACAATCCCTAGCGGTTGCTTTTGTTATATTCTGGAATAATGACATTAAACGCATTTGATCAGTTGTTAGCTTTATTTCTTGTGTCATAGTTTATCTTAATTAATCAAAAAATTTTTGTGTCTCATTTAAACCTTGATTGAAATCCATAGTTGAAAAAGTATTTAATATCATAGTTGAGATTCAAATTCTTTTTTCAGGGAAACAATATCGCTTTCTGATATTTGTGGAAGTGAAAGTGTAGAGACTCTAAATTGCAATCCACATAGTCTTCCAAGATTTACTGAAGTCCCATTAAATGTCAATGTTTGAATTTTAGATTTTTTTGCATCAGATTCAATTTTTTGACGCATTTCTGTTTGTATTGATTTTGATAAAACAACAAGTTTTGATTTTGAAATTGAATTCAAAACCTGTTTAGTTCCTATAATGCACTGATCCTCTTTGATAGCATCCTTTAATGTCTTCTCTAGTAATTTTTGTGCCATTGTACCTTGTAAATACAGCTCCATTTATGCGACTTATAGATTTATTGCATCTAATATCCACGACTATTCCTATCAGGTTTGTCAATGTTTGGATTTCTAAATCCATGTTTCTCCATCATATGATTTAGAAATCGTATATCGCTATCAAAATGCTCTCCACACACTGAACAATCACTCATGGTAATTTACTGAATTTCATGCATATAGTTGTTATATTAATAAAAATGCCAGCACTGCAGCTTCCCAAGTACTCGCGTACCTTAGTAACACAGCAGCGACGTTGGGTTTGACTTCCAGGTTCGGAATGGGACTGGGTCGCACCCCAACGCTATGACCGGCTTAAACTATTTTTGTATTCCTTCAGTATTAAGGTAACGAAATTTTCATTCATTCAAAGGCAATTAGAAAGTAAATTGTTTGATAGAAGTATAAATTAAAGAAAATAGCGGATACGATATGACACATCGTGTAGCAGTTCTAGATAAAGAACTGTGTCAACCCAGAAAATGTGGTCTTGAATGTATCAAATATTGTCCTGTGAATAAATCTGGTGCAGACTGTATCATACTTAACGAAGAAACAAAGAAAGCACAGATTGATGAGGATGTTTGTAATGGATGTGGTATTTGTGTTAAAGTTTGTCCATTTGATGCAATTACAATCATAAATTTAGCAAGTGAGTTATCAACTGATAAAATTCACCAGTATGGAATTAATTCGTTTAGACTTTACAAACTACCTACCCCAAAAAAAGGCGAGGTTGTTGGGTTACTCGGAAGAAATGGAATGGGTAAGAGTACAATTGTAAATATTTTATCAGGTAATCTAAAACCAAATCTTGGAAATTATTCTGCACCACCAGAATGGGATGATATTTTAAAATTCTACAAAGGTACAGAGTTAAAATCACATTTTGAAGATATTAAAAATGGAAATATCTCTGCATCTATAAAACCACAGCAAGTTCATAATGTTGTAAATGCATTCGATGGAACAGGAAAAGAACTTTTAGAAAAATATGATGAACGTGGAGTATCAGGCGAATTAATAAAAAAATTAGGTTTAATGAATTCCATTGAACAGAATCTAAATGAATTAAGTGGTGGAGAATTACAAAGATTAGCGGTTGCTGTATCAGCTTCAAAAGAGGCAGACTTTTATTTTTTTGACGAACCTTCATCATACAATGATGTATTTCAGAGAACTGGAGTTGCCAAAGTAATACACAGTTTAGCAGAATTAGGAAAAAGTGTTATGGTTGTAGAACATGACTTGACATTATTAGATTACTTAAGTGACTATATTGAGGTTCTATATGGTGTACCTGCAGCATATGGAATTGTCTCAAACGTACTATCAACAAAAGTTGGTATCAATGCGTTTCTAGATGGATATCTAGCTTCTGAAAATGTTAGATTTAGAGATAAAAAATTCACATTTGATGCATCAACTGCAACAGATGAGATTCAGCAAGGAGACGTAGTTGTATCATATCCAAAACTAGAAAAGAAATATTCATCTTTTTCAGTATCGATAGACCCTGGTGAGGTAAGAAAGGGTAATCTATTAGGTATTATGGGTGCTAATGCACTAGGAAAAACTACAATGATGAAAATGATTGCAGGGGTTGAGAAACCTGATTCGGGTTCTGTTGGTAAGAAAATAAAAATTTCATACAAACCACAGTATCTCACAAATGATGTTGACATAGAGGTTATTACAATGTTAGAGAGCGCAAATGATGGATTTATAGATGATACCACTGAAGAAGAGCAAATTATTGAGCCACTAAGAATTAAAAAATTATACAACAAATCAATGAAGTATTTATCAGGTGGTGAATTACAAAAAGTTGCTGTAGCCACTTGCCTTTTGAAAAAAGCCGATCTATATGCACTTGATGAACCGTCTGCATTTTTAGATGTTGAAGATAGAATTACTGTTGGGAAGTTTCTTCAGAAGTTTTGCCGTTCTTTTGGAAAATCTGCCATTGTAATTGACCATGATCTTCAATTAATGGACCTAGTCTCTGATTCAATGGTTATTTTTGAAGGAACGTCTAGCGTAGAAGGACATGCAACATCACCTCTGCCAAAAATTGATGCTATGAATAGATTTCTCAAGTCATTAGATATTACATTTCGCCGTGATGAAAAAAGTAGACGACCTAGAGTTAACAAAGATGGAAGTAGACTTGACAAAGACCAAAAAGGTAACCAGAATTATTACTATAAAAAATGACAAGAATGCTAAAAAAAGCATTAGAAAACATTCTTTCAGATAAAGATAATGCAGATCTTGTTTCAGCATTTGACCAAATTGGTGATATTATCATAGTAAGAATACCTGACTCATTAATTTCAAAAAAGAAGATTATCGGAAAGACTCTGTTAGAACAAGTAAAGACCGCAAAATCAATATTTTACCAATCTTCACCCGTAGAAGGTGATTTTCGTACAAGAAATTTACAATTAATTGCAGGTGATAAAAAAACAGAAACGGAGTATAAGGAAAATGGGTGTAGATTTATCATAGATGTAGAAAAAGCATTTTTCTCCCCACGATTATCTACTGAGCGTGAAAGAATTTCAAATCTGGTAAATGATGGTGATGTTGTAATCAATATGTTTGGTGGTGTAGGTATGTTTTCAATACTCGCTGCAAAGAAAAAACACTGTGTTGTTTATAATATTGACATCAATCCAACAGCCTCAAAATTATGTGAAGAAAATATAAAATTAAATAAACTGAAAGGTGATATAATTTCACTTAATGGGGATTCAATAAAAATCATTAATGAGCAATTACAAAATAAGGCTGATCGCGTATTAATGCTATTACCTGAACGTTCAGATGAATTTCTAGATACTGCAATCCTATCTCTGAAAAAAAATGGATTTATACATTATTATTCTCATATTCATGCAGAAAAAAAACAAGATGCGCCAAAATTATCTGAAGAGCATTTTTTGAGCATAAATAAAACACGTGCAAAAATTATTTCTTCAAAAAATGTAAGAGCTATTGGACCACGATTTTATCAAACTGTTGTAGACGTAAAAATACAGAAAAATTAATCGTCATCATCAATTAGTGATGTTGGTTTTGAAGAAGTAGTAGCCATCATATATCCAATCCACGAAATAACACCAAGAACCCCACCTACAATCATTAGAATGCTTAGTTGTAAAACAATAGGACTCCATTCAGACAACATCAATAGATATGCGTAAACAAAGAAACTAGTTATTGCTAAAACAAAAATCATAATTCCTGTTACACTACGTCGTTGCATGTTATTGTTACACTAATCCAGTTATTTAATTGAAACTAGAATTCAATTGCCATCATATATGCATCCTCACCATCACGATAATATGATCGTAATCGTTGTTTAATAGACATACCCAGTTTTTCATACAGTCTAACTGCATCAGTATTGCTACATCGTACTTCAAGATACATTTCGTCGCACTGCTTCTCCTTAACACCTTTGAACGCTTCTTCTACAAGTGCACTGCCAATACCACTTCCACGAAATTTATCTAAAACAGCCACAGATACAACATGACCCTTTTTAACAAAACCTAATTTTTTAAAGTTTGAAAACCCAAATTCAGATTTACACATAATATATCCCAGAAAAATTCCTCCATTCTCAGCAATAAGAAATGATTCTGGTAAGTCACATAGTAGACTTTCATAAAAATAATCAGAATAATGTTCTGGAAGAGTTTTCATGTTAATCTCCATGACAGAGATTATATCAGAAGGCTCACATCTACGTATTATAGTTCCGTTAATTTCCCTTAGGATTACCTGCATAAAACAAATACATACACACAATTATTTAATTCTAAGTTGGAAAAGCAATTATTGAATAAAATCTAATCATTCGTAATGATAGAACCAACTCAGGAAGAGATTCAAAATACCGTTTCATCACTATTTGATATTAGTTATACAGAAATCTCATTAACTAAAATGAAATTTCGTTTTAGAAATAGCGATTTTAAACAAAAATTTGTAAAATTAACACAGATGCTTGAAGCAAGAAACCTTGTTTGTGTCTTGGAGAAACAAAGTGATGGAGTTTTTCTTATAGTTTCTAAATTCCCCCCATTAAAACAAAGAAAATGGTTATCAAAGACATGGACTCCAAGAATTCTTTTTGCTGTTACAGTAATAATGGTACTAATTGATGGATTTTTCAGAACTGCAGGACTAAATTCATTCGTGCCAATTGGTGATCCACTTGGTGTAGCAATTCTTTATGCATGGGCACTAATTGGAATCTTAGGTGTTCATGAAGCAGGACATCTTATTGCGGCAAAGTGGCACAAAATCAAAACAACTTGGCCATATTTCATACCAGGTGTTCCAGTCTTTGGAATTCCAACCTTTGGTGCATTCATCCAATCACGAGGTCTAACTGTAAATCGTGACATACTATTTGACATTGCAATTGCTGGACCAATAGCCGGCCTAGTTGTTGCAATTGTCGTTGCAGCATTTGGTGCATACACATCACCAGTAATTGATAGTCAGATTGCAGAACAAATGTTCGGAACATCACAACTGATCCAGATGAATGAGAATCTAATAATGATGGGAATGCTTGAACTGTTTGACAAAAATGGTGATGATGTTGAAGTGATAATGTCGCCAATCATGTTTGCTGCATGGCTTGGATTCCTAATTACATTCTTGAATCTGCTTCCTGCATGGCAGTTAGATGGAGGTCATATGTCACGTGTCATTCTAGGTCAAAAATGGCACAAGATTGCTACATATGCAAGTATGGGGATTCTTGTTTTGTTAAATTATTGGATGATGGCAATATTGATCTTGATTCTAAGTTCGAGAAGTAAGGATGCACAACCATTGGATGATATATCACCACTATCTAAAAATAGAAAATTAATTTACATTGGTGTAATAATACTGGCTATTTTATGTGCCCCTCTCCCAAACTCAATTTTCCCGTAGTAATACACGTGCACCATCATTAACAACTTCCACTTTTTGCCTTTGTCCTAGATTCTTTAAAATATAATCCATTGATTTTTTAACACCTCCTATAGGTATAATTCCAAGTTTTTTTAGATAGATTTCAGGTAGTACTGAAACTAAACCAACTTGAAACTTTTTTTGAATTTCAGACAAATACAGTAAGTTTTCCATGCCGTCTACATATTTTGTTGCGTTTTTTACACGTTCAATTGTAAGTGTACCATCAATGAATTGCTGAAAAGCATCTGAACCTATTCCGTTTAGACATTCTGCCAGTAATACAACAAATCCTTGATTCTTAACTATACTATAACAATTCCAGAGAGAGTTTAGTGATACATTTAATGTTTCATTACTTGCATCTTTACCAGTACTGATAATCATTGTTCTCTGACGATCAATTGTTTTTACACATGAATTTGCAAATGATTGTGAAAGAGATGTGGAATTTTTAGGATGACCTATAGAAAAATCAGATATTCCCTTTGCGTTTGCTATGATTTCAATCGATGAGATTTCAAAATCATCAACAAATTTTTCTGCAAATTGCATGTTAGATCCTACCTTCCCAGGAATTGGTAGATCACTCTCTCTTTTTTTGAATGCGTCTAACATCTCTGATTTTCCAAATTGTTTTAGTAATCTAGTAGCAATTGTTTCAAATCCAAATAATCCATCAAATTCCATCTCAGAGAGAAATGTTAAATTTGCATTTGAAATCTCATCTTGCTCAAATTCATTAATTGAAATGCTTTCAGAATTATTTGATTTGACTAGTGGAATAATTCTTTTGTTTACAAAAATTTTAGGATTTGAAAATGATCTTTCTTCACATTTTTTAAAAATTTTTGTTAAAATTTTCTGAACAGAATTTGTGTAATTTAAAATTGCGATTTCTACTGGTTTTGATAAATCAAGAGCGTCTAATTTTTCATCTATCTTTGACTCTTCTAGTAATTTGTTTCCGTCAGATGATTTTTCATTAAGATTTTCTTGCTGTATGTCTAAAACCACTTCATTTTGTCCATAATTTAACCAAATTTCAGGCATAATAGATAGAACAATACAAACCAAAATAAATACAGTTAACTAAATTTTGATATGGGTTTTGTTAAAGAATTTGCAACATTTCTTTATGAAAAAAAGATTATCAGGTTCGGAGATTTCACTTTGGCAAGCGGAAAAAAGAGCCCATATTATATAGATCTTAGGCTGGTTCCAAGTTTTCCACATGAGTACAGAAAAATGATCAAAGGATTGCAAAATTTAATTGCAGATGATATAGGATTTGAAAACTTTCACTCACTTGTATCAGTTCCAACAGGAGGGTTGATAGTTGCAGCATCACTTGCAACTGAAATTGTAAAACCACTCATCTATGTTAGAAAACAAGCAAAGGAACATGGAACTGGAAAGGTAGTTGAAGGTGTAACTTGTCAGGATATGAAACTGTTAATGATTGAGGATGTTGTAACAAGTGGTGGTTCGGTCATCAACGCAATAAAATCAATCAAAGAAGAAAAGATGATTGTAACAGATGCATATGCAGTAGTTGACAGAATGGAAGGAGCGGTAGAAGCATTACAAGCTGAAGGTGTAAAGCTTCACAGTCTTTCAACAATTAATGATATTACACAAAGTTTGTTTGAGCAAAAATTAATCACAGAAAATATACTAAAGCAGATTCAAGAAAGAATAAAGTAGAGGGGCAGCTCAGTCAAATGCCTTTACATCATTAATCAGGTATAACTCTGATTCTTCATTGCAGCCAATATAACAACAATCAACTGGAATTAAAATTTTAGTGGGCCCGAAGGGCTTCGATCCCTTGGCTCCTCGGTTATGAGCCGAGTACTCTACTAGGCTGAGTTACGGGCCCTAGGAAAAAATAATTTCAACTGGGTAAAAAGTGTTAGATTAGCAGTAATATTCGTAGCAACTATCTAACAAGAGATTTTGTGCTGAAACAGATTTTTCTGCTGTAGATAACATCACTGAATCATCAATACTGGTATTATTGATGATTTTTTCCCAGGATGCCGCATGTCTAATGTCAGCAGTCATATGTTCTTCAAAGTATTCTACTGCATCCTTACTGTCTATACCGTAGAATTCTTTCAATCCTTCTAGTTTGGTTTTGCTTATTTTAGGAATTTCTTTTTCAAATGCATACATTGCACATGCACCATTATCAAAGGAGTCCATAAGTGAGCCTAAATTGAATACGGCTCTTTTGGTTTTCTCAAGACCGTCATAGCCTTGTAATTCTGATTCAGAAATTCCCATAGAACCTGCAAATTTCTCCCATAGAGGAATGTGCTCTGATTCTTCCTTCATATTCTGAATTAACTCATCTTTCATATCTGAAGTTGCACCCTCAACCATTGGTTTCATGAATCGTGGAACCTGTTTCACTAATTGGTAATATTCTTTAGAATAGCCTTTGAGTGAATCTAGTTCCAGTTTTCCATCAGACCACATTTCGTAAAATGGATGTTTGAGTAAACTTTTGTCTTCAATGATTCGATCGATTCGTTTTATTAGAGAACCCATGAGTGTTATTCTCGAAATTAGGATAAAAAAGCTTCTGATTCCAAAAAGTTTTATGGATTGAAAGAGCCGGAATTTTAAGCTCCTGTAGTGTAGTCCGGTCAAGCATTTAGGCCTTTCACGCCTGAGACTCGGGTTCGAATCCCGACGGGAGCATACAGTTTTTTAATTAATCAATAAAGTTTAATATTCTATTCATAGCGATGTTGATCAGATATTTTTGGATAGAAAGAATTTAGAGATTAACCCACTCTTGGAAACTTACAGCAAGTATATTGAGAAAATTGATGTAGCGCTTGATGCTGAATTAGAATTATATTCAGAATCAGAGTTTTGTGAGCCATTAAAATTTGCAATAGAAGGTGGAAAGCGAATAAGACCAATTATTTTGTTTCTAGCTGCTGAAAGCGTTGGTAAGATTGATGAAAATGTTTTTTCTGCTGCGTGTGCAATTGAATTGCTTCATACAGAATCAGTAATCCATGATGATATTATTGATAATGAAACAAAACGTAGACAAAAGGATCCATTTCATATAAAATATGGTTATAATACGAGTGTCCTGACAGGAGATTTTGTCTTAGGTTTAATTCTAAATATTTCATCCCGATTGGATAATTCTCGTATAACAAAAGATTTGGCTACTGCTGCAATGCTAATGAGTGAGGGAGAAGTGCTTGAAGGAAAATTAGAGGAAAGTGAGGATGCTACGTTTGATGACTATCTTAAGGTAATGGAATACAAGACTGCCACGGCATTTGAGATGGCTGCTAAACTTGGGGCAATAATTAGTGGTGGTTCTGAGGAACAGATTGAATCACTAGCTGAATATGGAAAAAATATTGGAATTGCATATCAGATTCGTGATGATTTGATGGATTGGAAAAATGAGGATAAACTATTCAATCTATTAATTAAGAAAAGCTCTGACCCCAGAGTAATCTTCAATAAAATGGAAGAGATGTTAAAGAAATTTTCAACTCTTGCTTTAGATAGTTTAAGAAAGATAAATGAATCTCAAGCAAAAAATAATTTAGAAACTCTGGTAAAGTTTACTGAGTTTAAGGCATAATCGAACCAGTCAAAACTGGTGACGCCATTTCTGCAAATTTGATAATTGGTTCTGGATACACTCCTATTGTTACCATAAATATAATCGAGAATATCATTACTGCGATGATTGATGCTGGTTCTTTGACACGTTTTTCTGTTTCTCCTTCAAAGTACATTTTTCTAATAATCCAACCATAGTAAGCTAGAGATAATGCACTGTTAAGAACTCCAGCTACCGCAAGCCATGGTGCCCACCATA
>Ga0257111_1000052_pt1 | contig 40492 bp, 37 predicted proteins | sample LP_taG_6_FD_191567 | JGI IMG/M metagenome (GOLD analysis project Ga0257111, IMG submission 191567) | Marine microbial communities from Northeast Subartic Pacific Ocean, Canada - LP_J_2015_P26_500m | ecosystem: Environmental > Aquatic > Marine > Oceanic | place: Canada: Northeast Subartic Pacific...
GAGTAGAATGAATAGCCTTTGGGAATTTTATGGTTCAATAATAGTATTAACTTTCGGGATGTCATTTGGTACTTTTATAATTTTTGTAGCAGTTGTTGGTAATTGGTTTCAAAAAAATAGAGGGAAGGCGCTCTCTATTTTAATGTTAGGTGCCGGTTTAGGAGGTATAACAATCCCATTAATAGTATTAGGAATAGATACTTTTGGATGGAGAGATATGCTTTTATGTATAGGAGTAGGATTTTGGATTATTGGATTCCCCACTTCATTAGTATTGAGATCGAATCCTGAAGATTATGGTCAATATCCTGATGGAGAAAAACCCACCTCGAAAGAAATGGCTATCCTTGCCAAAGACCAAAGAGAATCAGGTATGGAGGTGAAGGAAGTTTTAAGGAATAGAAATTTTTGGCAATTAGCGTTTGCAACAGGTCTTAGCCAAGCAGTATTTACTAGCAATTTATTCCATTTTACGGCTTTTAAAGAATTTGGACTTACTACTACCTTCGCAGCATTAATTATAGGTTTTTCGTGGTGGGGTGATATTGCTGGAAGGGTAACTATAGGATTTATAACCGATAAGTTCGATAGAAAAATCCTTTTATCAATTTCTTTTACTTTATTGTCTTTAGGAATAATTGGTATCAGTATAATCGGTAGTCAAAATAATTATTCTTTTCTTCCACAATCATTAGGGATCGTTTTATTTATAGTTTTCTTTGGTTTAGGTTTTGGTTCTTCAGTCCCCCTAAGGCTAACTTTAGCAGCTGATTATTTTGGTCGTAAAAATTTTGGTTCCGTAGTTGGAATATTAAATTCTGTAGGTGCAATATTTGGAACATTTGCACCTTTGTTAATTGGATTGACAAAAGATTTTACTGGTCATTATGAATATGCATTTTACATACTTTCTTTAATGATGATTTTGGCTGTACCACTAGTTCTTACGTTAAAAAAAGTTAATAAATAGATAAAAAAAAGTAAAAAAAATAATGAATATTTTTTGATAGCAATCTATTCTCTATATAACCCAAAAAAAATCGTTTTTTGTTTATAAGGAAAGAGTTTTCATTGAATTCATTTGTTCATTTACATAACCATTCAGAATATAGCTTGCTTGATGGAATGAGTAACCTAGATAAGATGGTCAAAAAAGTTAAAGAAAATAACCAGGAAGCCATTGCTATAACTGACCATGGAAATATGTATGGAGCAATAGATTTTTACAAGACAAGTAATAAATATGGTATAAAACCAATAATTGGTCTTGAAGCATACGTTGCACCAGTAGACAGTTTATCTAAAAATCCAAATGAAAAAACTCCTTATCATATAACTCTTTTATCACAAAATGAAACCGGATATGAAAATTTAATGAAATTAGTTACTCATTCAAATATTAACGGGTTTTATTACAAGCCTAGAATAGACAGAAAGGTTCTCGAACAATACAACGAAGGCTTAATCGTTTTATCCGGTTGCCCCTCTTCTGAATTGTCAAAAGCTATTATAGACGAAGATAAGAAAAAAATTTCAGATACTTTGGGCTGGTACAATGAAGTCTTCAAAGACAGATATTTTTTAGAAATAATGAAACATGATGGAGTTCCAAACCAGGAAAAGATTATAAAAAATTTACTTGAAATTCATAACAATAATAATTTGAAAATTGTTATAACAAATGATAATCATTATGTTGATCAAACAGATTCTAGTTCCCACGAAATTCTTACGTGTCTCCAAACAAATTCAAATATCAATGATCCAAAAAGATTTAAATTTGACGCAAATACGTACCATATTAAATCAACTGAAGAGATGTGGGAAGAATGGAAAGAACTTCCAAGTGGTTTAATTACAACATCCGAAATAGCAGAAATGTGTAACATAAAAATTAATCTTTCAAAAAGCCTACTCCCTAAGTTTGATTCCCCCGATAGTATATCTTCTATGGAATATTTAAGAATACTTGCTTTTGAAGGAATGAATAATAAATTCCAAAATCCAGATAGGAATATAAAAGAAAGATTAGAATATGAATTAAACGTAATTGAAAAAACTAATTTTCCAGATTATTTTCTTGTTTGTTGGGATATTTTTAAATTTGTAAATTCAAAAAAAATCTTATCTGCAGTTAGAGGATCTGCGGCAGCTAGCCTTGTTCTTTATTGTCTTGAAGTTACCCAAATAAACCCTCTAGACCATTCACTGGTATTTGAAAGATTTCTAAATTTGGAGAGAAGAGAAATGCCTGATATAGATATGGATTTCCAAGACGATAAAAGAAATGAAGTGATGAAATATTGTGTCGAGAGATATGGCAAAGATCATATAGCACAAATAATAACCTTTGGAACTATGGGAGCAAAAGCTTCCGTAAGAGATGTAACGAGAGCTTTGGATCTTCCTTTATCACTGGGAGATAAATTAGCAGGATTAATTCCAACTAGAGTAGGCACAAAAATACAAGATGCTTTACAAATAGAAGAATTCAATAATTTTGTGAATTCTGATAATGATGCAAAAAGAGTAATAAAATTCGCCACAAAATTGGAAGGAACTGTCCGCCATGCATCGACTCACGCAGCAGGAGTTGTGATTTCTCAAAATAAATTAACTGAAAATGTCCCTCTCCAAAATTCTACTTCAAATGATTTAAATGCTCCTCCTACTACACAATACGCAATGGGACCTATAGCTGACGTAGGACTATTAAAAATGGACTTTTTAGGATTGACTAATTTAACTATTTTGTCTAAAACTGAAGAACTTATCAAAAACAAACAAAAGATAGAATTTGATATTTATAAAATACCACTTGATGATAATAAAACTTTTCAATTATTAGGTGAAGCCGATACATTTGGAGTTTTTCAATTGGAATCAACCGGCATGAAAAGATATGTTAAAGAATTAAAACCTTCAAATATTTCTGATATAGCTGCAATGATAGCACTTTATAGGCCAGGACCAATGGAACACATTACAAAGTTTATTGAATCTAAATACGGTAAAAGGGAAATTGAATATCCTCATGAAATTCTTAAAGAAATATTATCAGAAACATATGGCATAATTGTTTTTCAAGATCAAGTATTGAGAATTGCTCAGGCATTTGGTGGGTATACTTTGGGCGAAGCAGATATATTAAGAAAGGCTATGGGTAAGAAAATACCTAAAGTAATGAAAGCAGAAAAAGATCGATTCATAAAAGGAGCTGCAAATAAAAATATCGACAAAAATATAGCAGAAAATATTTTTGAATTAATAGAACCTTTCGCAGGATATGCATTCAACAAAGCGCATAGTGTTTCATATGCGATGATTGCATATTGGACAGCTTTTTTTAAAGCAAATTATAAAATTGAATATTTTACTTCCTTATTAAATTCAATTAAATCTAACCCAGAAAAAATTGCTGATAGTCTAAAGGAAATTAGAAAAACTGAGATCGAAATATTGCCTCCTAACATAAATAGCTCTTTTTCTGAGTTCATAATTGAAGAAAAAAATAATAAATTTTCTATTAGATTCGGATTAAGTGCATTGAAAAATATTGGTGAGAATTCTATAAATAAAATCATCAAAGAGAGAATAAATAATGGTTCATTTGAATCTATTGAAAACTTTTGTGAAAGGATGGATTCGAGTTGGATAAATAAAAGAATTCTTGAAAGTTTAATTAAATCAGGTTCTTTTGATGAATTAGTAGATAGAGGTAGTCTTTTAGATTCAATGGAAAAAATTTTATTGCAAATCACCAATCACACAAATTTAAGAAATAGTAATCAATCTACAATGTTTGATCTATTTGGAGATGAAGTGTCTACTCCCACAACAGAAATTTTTCTTCCAGAAGAAAAAACAGAAGATAAGGAAAAGATTTTATGGGAAAAAGAAATAATAGGAATAAATTTTACAGAAAATCCTATACATAAAATTTTATCAAATGAAAAACATAAAGGGTACGTTGTTTCTCTAGAACAAATTAACAATCTAAATCATGGAAGCAATGTAAAAATAATAGGCGAAGTAAGTTCTTTCGAAAAAAGAACTTCTCGTAAAGGATCTAATTTTATGATAGTTAAATTGGAATTAATTGATGGATCTACCGAGGTAATTGTATGGGAAAACAATATGTTGCCTAAATATGAAATAAATTTGTGGATAAATGGTGCATTGATAATGGTTGAAGGAAAATTAAATATTCGCAATGGTGTATTTTCTACGTGGTTTAATAACGGAATACCATATTCAGATTTTTCAATGACAAACGATACAAATAATATAAATTCTAAGGAAAAAAATATTGCAAAAATTCAAGCTCATACACCAAAAATTACACAAGATGATTATAAAGAAAAGAAAATTAATGAATTAACAGATATAACTGAAATTCCTAACGACAATAACAATTTATTTTCTGAAATGGTTATTACCATTAATGAAAATCTTCCAGCCCAACAAAGTAATTTTATTTTAGATGATATCGTGAGAATTCTTTTAGATAACAAGGGGTCTGTTCCGGTAAAATTGATTGTGCAAAATGATAGAGATAAAATAAAACTTGACCTTCCCTTTGCTTCAGTAAGTATTTCTGAAACTTTAACTAATAAATTAAGTCAAATTATTGGATCTAAGAATATTGCTTATAAAAATTAATTATTCACTTCTTAAGGCTTCTATTGGATCTAATTCTGAAGCTCTATAAGCTGGGTATGCTCCACTTATGAGTCCTACAAAAAAAGAAACCACAAAGGCAACAATTACACTTGTTGGAGTAACGACGGCTGAAAGATTTTCTGCATCACCAAACGATATATCACTTAGATTTAAACAAATAATTATTCCTATAATTATTCCTAAAATACCACCAAGCAAACAAATAGTTAATGCCTCAGTAACAAATTGCAATCTAATATCAAATTTTGTTGCTCCGATAGATCTTAAAGTCCCAATTTCTCTAGTTCTTTCTGTCACACTAACAAGCATTATATTTCCAACACCAATAGCACCAACTAAGAGAGAAATTCCTGCTATAGATCCTAAAAATAAAGTAAGTGCTCCTGTTACTTGATTTGAAGCTTCCAAAAGTTGATCCATACTGGTAATTTCAAAATCCGGTTTATCTACATTATGTATCAATTTTAAATTTTCACTTATCTTATTAGAAACAAGTTCTTTTTCAACATCATCCTCTGATCTGACTATTATTCTGAAAACATTAACGTCTCCTGTAGGATTTCTTAAAAATCCAATTCTGTTTTGCATTGTTGATACGGGGATAAATACAGAAAAATCATCATCATCCTGCCCTCCTTTAGGTTTCATAACACCAGTCACTAAAAATCTAAAATCGAATCTATTAAACAGACTCAACCTAACTATTTTGCCAATTGGTTCTTGATCGGGGTAAAGAGTTTTTGCAATTTCAGACCCTAGTACCATTCTCAAAGCTTTTGTATCTACATCTTTTTGAGTAATAAATTCACCCGATAAAGTTTCAGTTGAAATTATATCAATATATTCTGGAGTCGTCCCAAAAACTGTAGCTTCAACATTATAATTTCCAGCTATTAGTTGAGCTGGAAAATCTATTTGAGGAGCGATGTTTCTTACCCCAGAAATATTGCTACTTATTAATTTTTCTACATCACTTAGAGTTAAAGATAATCCAGAATTTCTTCCACCTTGCACTCCAGTTGTACTATCTTCAGAACTTGCAGTAATAAAAAGAAGGTTTGTACCTAAAGCCGTAATTTCATCTTCTACTTGTTTTTTTATTCCCTGACCTAAAGAAACCAATACAATCACAGAAGCGACACCAACAATAACACCTAATGCAGTAAGTCCACTCCTTAAAGGGGTTGAAATTATTGATCTAAAAGCAAAATTGATTGCATCAAATATACTCAAATAAACTCTCCTATACTATCATTCCATCTTTCATCTCTATAATTCTTGTTGCATTTTTTGCTACAGAATTATCGTGCGTAATCATTATTACAGTTATGCCTTCCTCAGATAGATTTTTGAAAATCCCGATTATTTCTTCCCCTGTTTTGGTGTCTAATGCACCAGTTGGTTCGTCAGCAAGAATGATTTTTGGTTCTCCAACTAAGGCTCTAGCTATGGAAACCCTTTGTTGCTCTCCTCCAGACAATTCCACAGGTGAATGGAAGATTCTTTCTCCTAATCCAATTTTACTTAAAGCAACAATAGATTTTTTTCTTCTGTCTTTATCTTTTCTATACATTAATGGCATTTCTACCTGTCTAACAGCAGATAATCTAGGAATTAAATTATAAGACTGAAATACAAATCCAAATACTTTTCCTCTTATTTTTGATCTAATTTTATCATTCATTGTAGATACATCATTATTTGCTAAAATATATTTCCCTTGAGTTGGACGATCAAGTAAACCTATTATATTCATCATTGTACTTTTACCAGAACCTGATGGTCCTTTTATAGCTACAAATTCACCCTGAGACAATTTCAAATTAACTTCTGATAGAGCATGTACTTGATTAAAACCAGTATCAAAGATTTTTGATACTTTTTGTAGTTCTATCACTACCTCCCTCCTCTCGGAGGTGGACCTCCCCTAGGAGGACCTTCAGTTAATTCATCTATAGATTTCATTTCTTTGTCATCATTTGTGGATTTGATATCAGCTATAGTTTTTATAAATATACTATCTCCTTCTAATAAACCATTTATGATTTCAGTATTTTTTCCATCTGTTAGACCTGTTTTAACTTCTTTGTATTCTATCCCAGAAGGGTTAGTGGATGTAATAACCTTAGCTATACCTTTCTCTAGTACGATTGCAGTACTTGGGATGATCAAAACATCTTGTACAGATTTTTGAAGCAATGTTACAGTTCCATTCATTCCTTCTGCAGGAAGCTCATTAGATAAAAAGCTTAGTAAAGGGCTATCCGTACTCAAATTATTTAAATTAATTCCTCTTCCCATACCACCAGACGTTCTTTCTCTCATAGCAGACATTCTTCCTTCCATACCAGCAGGAATCATTCCTTCGAGCATTCCACCACCCATGGATCCAGCTAAAGATTCTAGCAATGGAGCAAAATTTCCTATAACTGTAATAATTTCAAACCCTTGGATAAATCTTGCTGTTACAGGATAAGTAACGACGCCTTGTTGAACATTGGGGACTTCCAAAATAGACGTTACTTGTATTATAAGTGGTGACTCAGGCATAGAATCTAAGGCAACTATCCCATACATGCCTTCTTCCATTTCTATGAATTCTGCTTCAGATGCTACGATGTTCATTTGAGTGGATAACGGATCCGTTAAAGTTACAAAGCTTTGACCAGATCCTATAAATTCACCTTCCTTAAAATTAATAGAAGATATTTGACCTTCAAAGGATGCAAATAATTTTGTTTTTGATAAATTTTCTTCTGCTTGAGATACCAAGTATTGTTGAATAGAAATGTCATTTTGTTGACTTGAAAGGTCTTTTTCATCAGTACCTTTTTTTACATTTTCAAGTGATAATTGAGTTTTCTTTAGATTTTCTTCAGCTAAAACTATTTCATCTGGATCTGTTCCAGATTTAATGTCCTCTAATGATAATAATCTTCGATCCAAATTTTCTTCTGCTTGAGTTTCTAACTTTGACAGCCTATCTATATCTTCTTGAGAAGGATTTAATAACTTTTCTTTAGTAATTTGTACGTCAATTAAGCTTGCAGAAGAACTGTCTATTTGATCTTGATAAACTGTAACTTGTTCAATTGATGAACTGTAATTAGAATTAGCAGTTATTAATGTTTTAGATAAATCCATCTCAGTGGGAATTGCATTACAACAAGTGAAGATTTTGTCAATTATTGCATCAGTTACAGATTTTGAAAAAGGGATTTTAGTAAAATCTCCATTACAAACATCTTCTCTATTCGGCAAGTTTTCATTATCACAATAAGTATTTATTGTTTCTATAAGAACAATCTTCTTTGCTTCTTGATTTATCTTTGAATTATCTAATTGTAAATTTGCGTTTGATGAAGTATATTCTGCCTGAACTATAAGTTTCTCAATATTACTTATTTGGCTTTCTGTTGGATTAATTAGTTCATTATAATTTTTTTTTGCAAGAATATAATTTGCTTCCGCCAGAGACACCAATTCTTCTGCTGCTTTTAATTGTTCATCGGAAGGAAGGTCTTTTAATTGTTTTAAATTATTTTCCGCTTGAGATACTAGATATTGTGTTGATTTTATTTCTTCTTGGGAAGGATAAGCTTCTAATTTTTCCAATTGAATCTTTAATTTTTCCAATTGAATCTTTGATCTTTCCAAAGCATTTTGCAAATCATAAGAATTTAACTCAGCCAACAGTTGATCTTTTTTTACTTGATCACCTTCCTTAACATTAACTTTTAATATTTCACCATTAGTTCCAAAAGATAAATTAATTTTTTTATCTATTTCAGTACTACCTGAAGCAATGAGTAAATCAGCAATGGTACCCCTAGCAACGACATGTTCAATATAAACAATTTCTTGAGAACTTTCCTTCGAATTACCGAACAAAAACCATGCGAGATAAATAATTATCAAAAGAAATAAAATTGAAAAGCCAAAGATAAATTTTTTCCCAAATTTATTTTGACTTTGATTGATAATCTGATCTATATCTTCTGAATTATCCATTAGTTTCACCATTAACGTTCTTTATATGAACTATATTTTCTTATGTCCAATTCAATATTATACAACTATATTTGCATTTTAAAGATTTGCAGATATTATCATTTTACTTACATAAAAAAAGATTACAGGGAAGACATGAAAACAGTTTTATCACAGTAGAAACGCCTGTTGTAGAATTTGGATTTATAAAAAAATATCAAGAAAATGTGTAAATATAGTGAAGAAATTTTGAAGTTAGATAAAATATAGAAAACTATACTAGACTAAAAGTTATGTACAAAATTAATGGACTTAAACAATCTCTGAGATTACCAGTAATAGGAGCTCCTATGTTTACTATTTCTAATCCAAACCTTGTTATAAGCCAGTGCAAATCAGGAATAATAGGATCATTTCCTGCACTAAATGCAAGAGAACCTGAAGATTTAGATAAGTGGATTAGAGAGATAAAATCTGCGTTATTAGATTTTGAAAAAAACAACCCTGATAAAAAAGCTGCACCCTTTGCTGTAAATCAAATATGTCACAAATCAAATATTAGATTATATAAAGATTTGGAAACCTGTGTGAAACACGAAGTCCCAATTATAATATCAAGCGTCGGGGCTCCAAATGAAATTGTTGATACCGTGCACAGTTATGGAGGTAAAGTTTTTCATGACGTAATTAATATAAAACATGCTAAAAAAGCTGCAGACTTAGGAGTAGATGGGCTAATTTTAGTTTGTGCTGGAGCAGGCGGACACGGCGGTACGTTATCTCCTTTTGCATTATTGAGGGAAGTAAAAGAATGGTTTGAAGGAATAATTATTCTATCTGGTGCAATCGCTGATGGTTATACAATTGCATCATCAATTGCACTAGGTGCGGATCTTGTTTACATAGGTTCAAGGTTTATTACCACAATAGAGGCAAACGCTAATGAGGTATACAAAAAAATGATTGTAGATAGTTCTGCTGAAGATATTGTCTATACTTCGTATTTTTCAGGAATTCACGGGAATTATTTAAAACAGTCAATAATAAATTCTGGCCTAGATCCAGATAATTTACCCATAGGAGATAAAAAACAAACAAATTTTAATAGAAAAGAAAAACCTAAAACATGGAAGGATATTTGGGGATCAGGACAGGGGATAGGTAGAATTAATAATATTACCACGGTGGAAAAAACTGTAGTTGAGATGGAAAAAGAATTCAATCTAGCAATAAGTGATCTAGATAAAAAAATAAAATTAGTATAGGAAACAATATGAATATGGAAAAATTTAAACAACTTTATTCTAAGATGTTATTTCGATGGGCACTATGGTTTATTATAGGAGCAATTATAGCAATAATAATCAAGAGCTTCTAATATTTCAACTCACCAATGGTTGCACTATAATTATGGTCAAAATAGTACCTTTTTACAAATTCAGATTTATCTAAAGTTTCTTGAGTTATTTTTTTCAAAACACCCTCTCCATGTCCGTGTACTATTCTTATTTGAGAGAAATTATTATTTAAGCAATTTATAAGGTGTTGCTCAATGGCAATCTTTGCCTCATCAGCTCTCATTCCGTGTAAATCAATAGAAATTTTATTGTCATCTAACATAATTAAAAGAAATATTATGTATATTATATTTCATAAAAAAAACAAATAATAAGAAAAAAATAATGAGAATTGCAACTTTAGGCATATCACATGAAACTAACACTTTTTCAAGTACACCAGCAACATATGAAGAGTTCGAAAAAGTAGAAATTAAAAGAAGTGATCAAATAATAGAGCATTTCAAAGGATCAAATTATACTATTGCGGGATATATGGACGCCGCTAAAGATTTTGATTTTGAACTTATACCACTAATGTATGCAAATACTGGGCCCATTGGAACAATAACTAAAGATGCTTATGATAGGCTCTCTTCTGAAATGTTTGAAATGTTGAAAAGTGAGGGTCCGTGGGATGGTGTACTATTAGCAAATCATGGAGCTGCCGTTTCTGAGGAATTTCCTGATATGGATGCAGAATTTACAAGAACAACAAGAGAAATTGTAGGTCCTGATGTCCCTGTTGGTATAACCTTGGATATGCATGCAAATATTTCAAAATATACTGTAGAAAATACTAATATATGTATTGTTTGGAGAACATGTCCGCATCTTGATCCTAAACCTAGAGGTTATAAGTGTGCATCTTTAATTGTGAAAACTATTAATGGAGAAATCAAACCAACTCAAGCTATTGAAACTCCTCCAATGTTAGTAAATATTGTTAAACAATTTACAGGACAAGAACCAATGAAAAGCCTTGTTGAAGAATGTGTTAATGCAAACAAAATTACAAGTGTTCTTGATACCTCAATAGCTGAAGGATACCCTTATGCTGACGTACTTGAAATGGGCATGTCTTGGATAACTATTACGGATAATAACCAAAGATTAGCTGAAGAAATTTCAAAAAGTTTAGCTTTGGGAGCATGGGAAAAAAGAGAGGACCTAAATAAACAAGTTCATAGTATAAAAGAAGCATTAGAAATAGCCATTAAAAAATATGTTGGTCCTAAACCTAAAGGAACAGAAAATTACGTACCAAATGATGGATCTCCACTTCAAGAACCTATCAAAACAAATCATTCTCATCTTGGCCCTATTGTCCTCATGGATGTTGGAGACAACATTGGCGGAGGATCGACTGCTGACTCTACACATATAATAAAAAAAGCTAAAGAGATGAAAATCGAAGGTTATTTACAAAGTATTTATGATCCAGAATCAGTAGAAATATGTGATAACGCTGGAGAAGGAGAAGAGATAACAATTGATGTAGGCGGGAAAACTGATGACATGCATGGAGACCCTATAAGAATTACAGGAATAGTTACAAAAATTCATGATGGAAAATATGAAGAACATAGACCAAATCATGGAGGATTTAGATTTTTTGATGATGGCAAAAGAATTAGATTTGATACAAACAATGGTATGACAATATTGCTTACATCAATGAGAAGTGGAAATACAGCAAGAGAACAAATGTATTCTATGGGAATCAATCCAGAAAATTACAAAATTGTAATTGCTAAAGGTGTAAGTTCACCAAGACCTGCATATCAACCTATAGCAGCTGAGATATTACTAGTAAATTCTCCAGGCGTAACAACTTCTGATCTAACATTTTTTGAATATAAAAATATTAGAAAGCATATGTACCCATTTGATCTAAAAGCAAAATTCACATAGTGAAAATATATGGTACATAAAATTAATATCCTATAGATTATTAAATAATTATGAGTAAAAATTCTAAAGAAATCTTATCAAAATTAATTTCCAGTGGTATAGAAGTCAAACTACATAAAGAGCATCCTGTAATTTATTCAAAAAATAAAATTGATCCTCTGATGTATAATTTGGCAAAAAAATACAGAGAAGGTATCTCGAGAATTTTAATAAAAGAAAAAAATGATTTATTGAAACTCTATTATAAATCATATGGAACTAGCAAATTGTTTTATAGAATTATACTTGAAGAAAAGTATAATTTAAAATTTTTGAATTAGTCTTATTGCAATGAAAAAAAAATTACTTTTTATTTTATTATTTTTGTTATTTTCTTGTTCTAATGATCAAGATTACTTGATTTGTAATTCTAGCAATAGTGAACATTGTAAATTTTTCGAAATTAAATACCCAAATTCTATAAAAGAATTCCAAAAATTGAATATAGATGCTGAAGGTAATGAGTTAGCAGTTAAAGATTTAAATTTTTATCTAGACGTTAATAATAATTTTTTAGACAAAGCAAATTCTGAATCAATTTTCCATGAGTTTTATAAAGGTATATTTATTCCAAGATTTTCATATAGCTTACTTAATCAATTTGGGGAAGAGGAGTTATGGTTTGCAATAGCACTATATCCAGTTGATAAAAAAAATAATTTGATAACGACATTGGATACTTTTTATAATCATAAAGATTTAAAATTTGCTAATGAATCAATTTATGGTCAATGTGTCAATGATGACAATTCTTATCTCAATACCAAAAACAAAAAAATATTTAATTGTAATAAAGATGGACTTGAAAGTTATGACTATTGGATTGAATTAGATAACTATATGTGGAGATTAAAATGTGTTTGGAATAACCCAAAATTTATAGTCTTTAATGAAAAAGAAGGTTTTGTAGTTGGAGCTTCTGATATCTGTAGAAATTTTTATGAATCATTTACATCAAAAATAAATTAAATTATTTAAAATAATTTTCTACCTCTATCAAAGATTCTATGAAAAAGTCTATTTCATCTTTAGTATTATACAAATAAAAACTTGCTCTAGCAGCAGCCACTATGTCATACGATCTTACAAGAGGCATAGCACAATGATGGCCAGTTCTAATAGCTATACCAAATTTATCTAATACTTCTCCAACATCGTGTGGATGTAAGTTTTTGTGATTAAAAGATATAACGCCTCCTCTGTTTTTTATTATCTTCGGGCCTATTATTTTATAATTACTTAATTCTGAAAATTTGTTTATTGTATACTCAGTCAAGTATTGTTCATGTCTAAAGATATTATCCATTCCTATTCTAGTTAAATAGTCAATCGCAACTCCTGTAGCTATTGCGTCAGCTATATTTGGAGTCCCTGCTTCGAATTTATAAGGTAAATCATTCCAAGTAGCTGATTCATAGGTTACTTCGGAAATCATATCTCCTCCAAAATAATTAGGGTCCATTTTTTCTAGCAATTCTTTCTTCCCATACAATATACCTATTCCGGTAGGACCTAGCATTTTATGAGCCGAAAAGCACAAAAAGTCACAGTCTAATGCTCTTACATCTACTAAAAAATGCGGCACACTTTGGGCTCCATCTATAACTAATTTCGTCCCGAATTTAATTGATATCTCTCTCAATTCATTAACTGGATTAATTATTCCTAATACATTAGACATATGTGTGATTGATAATATCGATGTGTTTTTGTCAATTATTTCTCGTGCGTGAACTAAATCTATGATACCGTCTGAATCATTTTCTAAATATCTTAATTCTGCTCCAGTTTCTATACACAATTGTTGCCACGGTACCAGGTTGGAATGATGTTCCATTTTAGATATAACTATATTATTTGCTTCAGAAATACTTTTTGACAATCCTTTAGCTACTATATTTAATGATTCACTGGTATTACGAGTCCAAATAATTTCTTCAGGTTTTGAATTTATAAAATTAGCTATTTTTGTACGTGCTAATTCATAGGCGTCAGTTGCTTCAATTGATAAGGTATGCACACCTCTATGAACATTCGAATTATATTCTGAGTAATAATTGGATATAGATTCAATAACTGAAATTGGTTTTTGAGAAGTTGCTGCATTATCTAAATAAATTAGAGGATTACCATTGATTTTTCTGTTCAAAATAGGAAAATCTTTTCTTATTTTTTCTGTTTCAAAGTTATTCATGATAAGTGTTTTGAATAGGAATAATACTTTAAGTTTACAACATTATAAATTTTATTTATGCTATCATTACTTTCTATGAATATTAATTTATTAACAAAAGATTCTTGTTGCTGTTGTATGAACGTGCAATTGGTTTCTTTAATTTGTTAAATAATTTAAATTCATAAAAACAATTTATTGAAACCCCAAATTAGGGGTTTTTTTTTTGGTAAAATTTATGGTTATTGTTGATAAAGTAGAAAATAAAAATTTTCCTATTCAATCTGTTATAGGTTGTGTTTTGCTGGCTTTAGTTTTTATTATTTCTTTTTTCATTTCAAGAAATAATTTTGCTAATGCTGCTATATGGCTTGCTGCTAGTTCATTAGGATTCATATTTCAAAAATCAAGATTCTGTTTTGCTGCCTCATTTAGAGATTTATTTTTATTTGGTTCAGGGCAAAATATGAAAGGGGTATTGATAGCCATCGCAGTCTCTTCAATAGGCTTTGTTGGAATATTAAGTTGGATTTTACCAAATCCTCTACCAGGAGAATTCCCATCAGCTGCTCACGTTTTACCAGTAGGAATAAGTACCATTGTTGCGGGGACACTTTTTGGTATCGGAATGGTTATTGCAGGAGGTTGTGTTTCAGGAACAATATATAGAATTGCTGAAGGATATATAGCATCGATGGTAACCATGGTAGGAATATTTATTGGAGCTATTTTATTAATAATTTCTTGGGATTTTTGGTGGGATGTTTTTATCAGCAAAGAACCGAAGATTTTTCTGCCATCTACTTTTTCTATCGGCTTTGGGTTTTCTTTAGTAATCACCTTGTTACTTCTGTTACTTGTTTATTTTATAGTTCTTTATATTGAAACGAAATCTGGCATCACCAATTTTGTTTTTTCAAAAAATAATGAAGTTGAAACAAAAGGGTTTTATCAAAAAATTATTGAAATTATCAATAAATTGTTTGTAAAAAACTGGTCTACAAATACAGGTGGCCTTGCTCTAGGATTTGTTGCAATTATTTATTTTCTGTTCCATTCTCCTCCTGGAGTGACTGGAGAAATAATGAAACAGTCCATTAATATATCTGAATCTTTAAATTTTACTAATGGCCCATTGAAAGGAATATCTTCGTTAAGTGGCTGCCTTGGGGGTAGTATAGATCAAGGAATAATATCTCATACGTTTGTTAGTACAATAGGTGTTTTTTTTGGTGCTTTGGTATCTGCCTTACTATCCAAGGAATTTAAAATAAGAACCCCTAAAGAACCAAAAAGATATTTGCAGTCAATTTCTGGAGGTATTTTAATGGGGTACTCAGCTACGCTGGGTATTGGTTGTACAATTGGTGCCTTTTTTTCAGCAGTATCATCTTTATCTCTTTCTGGTTGGGTTTTTGGAATTAGTCTAGCTTTGGGAGCATTCATAGGAACAAAAATAATAAAATTTATAGGTTAAATTATGTACATATCTACTGAAATAAATTTAGTTGGGAAATCTGCTAAGAAACAATTACTTGAAGTGGAAAAAATTTTGAATTCTTTTTCAAATGAAGAAAAGATTATTTTAATAACAAACGAAGAAATATTGGTTAAATACATACCTCCAAAAGCACTTTCAAAAAAAATAAACGTAAAAATAAAAATTGTTGAAAATCTTTGGCAAATTACACTAGAAAAGGAGTAGTAAATGTCTGAACAGGAAATAAAAACATTAGATCTTAGAGGTGAAATCTGCCCATATCCAATGTTAAAAACTAATGAAGAATTAGATTCAAATAAAGATTTAAATATATTGGAGGTGATGACTGATCATTCCCCAGCATTATCAACCATTCCTCCACAAGCTTTAAAAAGAGGATTTGAAGTTGAGATTAATGAAATAAATAATAGTGAGTGGAAAATAACCCTCACTAAAGAAATAAAAGGAGAAAAAAAATGAAAAAATTTTTAGTTATTATGTTATTTGCTAGTATTTTTCTTTTAGCATGTGCTGGAGAAACATCAAGTGCTAGTGATTTTGAAAACAGAGGTTATGCGAGCACAGAAAAATTAGTTTCTGCCAAATGGTTAAATGAAAATCTTGATAAAAAAGATATAAAAATAATCGATGTTCGAAAACCTGAAAAATATGATGCTGGACACATTCCTGGTGCGATAAGAATAACACCAAATGATGTTTTTCAATGGGTAGATGATAATGGAATAAAAGGTATGCTCCCTTCATCAGATCACATTGCTACAACGTTAGCATCAATTGGAATTGAGCCAGATGATACTATTGTCTTTTATGATGACATAAGTAATTTGTGGGCATCCAGAGGATTGTGGGCTTTAGAAGTTTATGGGCACGAAGATACAAGATTACTTGATGGCTCATGGGTTTACTGGGAAGCAAATGGATTACCAATTAGTACTTCCAATGAAGAAATAACAAAATCTGATTATAAATTTACGAAAAATCCAAATTTAAATTTGATTGCCAATTGGGAAGAAATCTTGGAGTCAGTTGAAGATCCATCTAAAATTGTCTGTGATACTAGAAGTCCAGATGAATATTCTGGTAAAGATGTGAGAGCAGATAGAGGTGGGCATATTCCGAGTTCTGAAAATGTTGATTGGGGTAATGCAGTAAGTGAAACAGGAGAATTCTTAGATGCTGAAAAATTAAAATCTATTTATGACAGTAAAGGGATTAAAACTGATAAAGCAGTTTACACATTGTGCCAAACAGCAGTCAGGGCAACTCATACATGGTTTGTCCTTCAAGAACTACTTGGATACGAAAATGTAAAGGTTTATGATGGTTCTTGGATAGAATGGGGCAATAGTGATTTGCCTATTGAAACAAAATAAACTAAATTTATAAAAACAGAAGAAAGTAATTATGTCTAAAAAAGAAGAGGCTAATTTAGAAGGTGGCTTGCCTAGTCATGAAGAATTTGATTTGGGAAGCAAGCCTGAAATTATGGGTCAAGAACCATATGTTTTCAGTGTGGATGGAAAAGAATGGGGCAATTTACCTAAAGACTGGACTCTAAGAGAAGCAACAGCTGTAGGGGTTAACTCAAAAGATCAAGTTATTGTGTTTAATAGAGGAACGAAACCCATCATTATATTTGATCCTAACGGTAAATATATTAATTCCTGGGGGGATGATATTTTCAAAAATCCTCACGGCATTACTATTGATGATGATGATTATATCTATTGCGTCGATAATGGAGATGGTACAGTTAGAAAATTCGATAGTTTGGGTAACTTGCAATTTCAGCTAGGAGAAGCAAATAAACCAGCAAAAAAAATGAGTGGAATACCTTTTTCAGTTCCAACTCAGGTAGCTGTTGATTCTAATAATAAGGATTTATATGTAGCAGATGGATATTCCAATGCCAGAGTACATAAATATGACACAGAAGGAAATTATTTATTTTCTTGGGGAGAATCTGGGACAGGAGAAGGTCAATTCAATATTGTTCATAATATATCTACTGATAGTGAAGGTTTAGTTTATGTAGCAGATAGAGAAAATCATAGAATACAAGTTTTTGATCCCACTGGTAAATATATTGACCAGTGGATTAATTTATCTAGAGCAGCATGCTTATATATAGATAGAAGAGGATCTGAAGATATATTTTATGTAGGAGAATATTTTTCTGGAATATCATCTAATGATACTGGTACAGATCTTGGCCCGAGAGTCTCAATATTCAACAAAAACGGTGAATTATTATCTAGGATTGGAAAAGAAAGTTATGGACCAAGTATTGGTAGATTTTATTCCCCTCATGGAATATCAGTCGATTCTGTTGGAAATATTTATTTAGCAGAAGTCTCTTACAGCGATTATGGGCAATTTCTAAATCCAAAAAGAGAATTACGATCTCTTCAAAAATTAACAAAAGTTAATTAGATTCCAATATAGCATTGTTTATTGCTTCATATGTAACCTTTACAGATGCTGCGAATAGTTGATCTTGTGTTAGTGTGGTTGGTTTTTCATTAGTAGAAATTCCAAAAAAAAGATCCCCATCATTTGATGTATGAGAAGGTCTAACTGAAAGAGCTAGTCCGTCATTAGCAGCGATAGCTAGTCTTTTACAATCAATTTTTGATAAATTTGCATTTGTAGCTATAAGACCAATGGTAGTATTCTCAAATCCACGTTTCTGGTTTTTCCCAATTAATAATAAATCAATAGAATCATATATTTTCTTATTCTTCATCGGACCAGCTATAATTTCACCATTTATAGGATTAAATATTGAACCTAAAGCATTAACAGCAACTAAACAAGAAACAATTGTTCCATCATCAAATTTATATGAAGAAGTTCCGATTCCACCATTCATGCTATATTTATTGCCAAGCAATTTACCAACAGTACATCCAGTACCAACGCCAACTGGACCAATTGAAAAAATTTTAGAAGCATTGTTAGCTGCTATATAACCCTCTTCTAATCCAGGTCTTATTTTTCCGGATCCAACATTTAAATCAAATATAACAGCGGATGGTACCAAAGGAATAATATTTCCCCCAAATTTGATCCCTATATTTTTTTCTTCTAAAAATTTAACAACACCACCTGACGCATTTAAACCAAATGCACTACCTCCTGTGAGTAAAATAGCATTAACATTTGGTGCACTTGCAATGGGATCAAGTAATGCAATTTCTTTTGTACCAGGAGCTCCACCTCTAATATCCACTGAAGCAATTAAAGGTTTTTCAGATATTAAAACCGTACATCCTGTTTTATTTTTTTTATCTGTCCAATGACCTACCTTTAGACCTTCGATATCTGTAATTTTTGACATTAGATTGAATTTTTTGTTATTTATATTATATATTTATTATTTTCATTCATAAAATTATTCTATTTAGTTAAAAATAAACTCATTTAAATCTTTCGAGGATTTTTTTGAATAGTACTATCTTATTAATGAACAATTTAATTAAATATAGGAATGCTGATAAAGAATTTTGGTATGATGAATTAGAAGATTGGGTCCCAAAAAAAATTTATGATTGTCATGTACACATGATCAACAATGATCTTATAGATGATTCTAGCATTCATAAAAATCGTTTCCCCAATACACCTTTAGATGCATTAAAGAACTGGTACAAATTAGTGCTTCCTAACAGAGAAGTTAATAGTTTAATTTTGGGTAAACCAATGTTTGGTACAGATGTGAATGCTCATAACAAATATATTCTTAAAGAAATAAAAGATAATAACCTTATAAGGGCGCATAGATTAACAACACCATTAGATTCATTAACTGATATCGAAAGAGATATAAAAGAGCACGGATTTCAAGGGCTTAAAGTATACAGATATTTTTCATCTTCAGGAGATATTAACGAATGTAATATAGAAGATTATTTAACACATGAGCAAATGGAACTTGCTAATGATTTAGGAATTTGGATTACTTTACATATGGCTAAGCAGGATGGATGCGGAGACAAAGAAAACTTGAAAAATTTAGAGGAATTCACAACAAAAAAATATCCTAAAATCAAATGGATACTAGCGCATGTAGCTAGATCTTTCACATATAGACCTATTGAAAAAGCAATAGATACTTTGAAAAATTTACCAAATATATGGTATGATTTATCGGCGGTAACCGATGTAAGACCTTTTATAACTTTGTTTAAAAATGAAGACCATAAAAGGATTTTTTATGGAACTGATGGTATTGAATCTGCATCTTTTCACGGTGCATATACTGCTTACGGACACTTTCATTATCAAATTGAAACAGATAAAGTAGAATCTCTAAATTTCTCTCATACATCCAATAGACCGATAATATCTCTTTATGAACAATTGATTTCAATTAAACAAGCATCGATAATTTGTGAAATGAATAATACTCAAATTGAAGATATCTTCTGGAGAAACGCTGTAAGAGAATTTAATATCCCATGGGGATAATTTATCAAATTTCTTCTACATCAGGTTATACTGTTACTCTTATAATCATAATTAAATAACTATTATAATATTATGTATGAAAATTTTTCACAATATTTTCCACTTTGGATTTTCATATTACTAATGGTTAGCACTCCAGGTCCTGCTAACTTATTATTATTTTCTTCTGGTGCTCAAAATGGCTTCATTAAGACAATTCCTTTCATATCTGGATTGGTATCGGGTAAGTTATTTTTGAATATTTTATTTTCATTAGGTTTGGGCATAATAGTTAGAGATTATTCAATACTTTTAAAAATCTTTACTTATATCAGTGTTATTTATATGATTTGGCTTTCTTTAAGGGGTTGGAATGCACATAATAAAGAGATCGATAATGAAAGTATTCTTGGCTATAAAGAGGGGTTTTTCGTTCATCCTTTGAGCCCCAAAACTTGGGCTATGTGCCTAATTGCATTTTCAAAATTTACCGAAGACTTCACAGGTATTTTTGAAATTTATTTTTTAGTCCCTATTAGTTTTTTTGTATCACAAATCATTTTTCATAATTTATGGTGTCTTATTGGTGATTCAATTAACAAAACAATAGGATTAAATAGTTATTTGAATCGAATTTTAATTTTTATAACAATCGGAACTGTAGTTTGGGCACTTTTGCTTGTTAATTAACACAGTGTTGATAAAGCCCTCATATTTATTTTAGATTATCTCACCTTAGAAGGTTATTGAAAAGAAATATTTTGTGAAACTAGATGTATCCGATGTGGTAGCAAACTGATTGACAAGAAAATAAACTTTCAAAATTTTTATCATATAGAAACAGAAAAAATTCTTTACAGGTTAAATTATAACTTTTCTAAAAATAATCATTTAAATAATCCTTATATAATTATTACTGGTAAAATTATTTTCATGGGCGATTAGCTCAGTTGGCTAGAGCACCTCGTTTACACCGAGGGGGTCGGGGGTTCGAGTCCCTCATCGCCCACCAGTAATCCTTATTGTAATTTTCTAACTTTTTATCCATAATTTACATTAATTAGTTAAGGATTAAATAAAGAATAAAAAAAGTAAATATTTGTAATTATGCCTTATATTCCTAAGAAAGAAGAAATCCCAATTGTTGCGCCAACTCCAACACCTTTCACCAAAAATGATAAACCGGATTATTTATCAATAGAAAAAAATATTAATAAATGGAATGAAACTTCACTAGATGGCTTTGTTCTAGGTAGTTATGGAGGGGAAGAATTTCATCTGTCTGAAGACGAAAAGATAGAAATTATAAAAGTAGTATCAACAACAATGAGCAATAAAAAATTCATTATTGCTGGAATTGATACAGCTTCTCCTACTATTGCATTAAAGCTTTCTGAAAAATATGCTCATGCGGGAGCGAATATGATAAGAGTGAGAATTCCTAAAATCGACAAAGACAAATCTAATGAAAATGTTGTAGATTATTTCAAAACGATTACGGATAATTCCTCAATACCAGTCATAGTTATTCATCAGCCTGCAATTTCTATGGATATCAATTTATCTCCTCCGGAACTTAGTGAGATAACTCATTTAGATAATATTTACTCATACATTATGTCATCAAACTTTAGATGGGAATCGATTGTTCAATCATATATAAATGCTAAAGTACAACTTTGGGCATGCAATGGAAGTTTGTTATTACCTAGTTCTATGATAGGAGCAGATGGAGCGTGTTTGTTTTTTGCAAATTGGGCTCCTGATTTATGTAGAAAAATAATAAAAAATGTAAAAGATAAAAAATTTGAAGAAGCTCAGAAAATTCAAAAATCAATAATTGATGCCGATTTTATAGGATCAAGCAAAGGTGTTGCAGCTTTAAAAAAAGGACTTAATTTACTTGGTTACTCTACTACTAAACCTAGGCGTCCAACTAGAGAATTAGACTTAAAAGAGACTGAAGAATTAAAGGAATCGTTTATTAAAGCTGGACTGATTTAACAAAGAATAGAGTATCCACTTTTTATCCATAATTATTCTCAAATCTAAGGATTTATTTAAAACCTCATTTACACCAAGCAGGTCGGTGGTTCGAATCCTGTACGGGGTACCAATATTGACTCGAAACTATTTGATAAATTCATCTAATTGATTCATAATTATAAAAATTTAAAAAAATATTTAGGAGCGATTTATGAGTTCTAAAGTCATTGGCTCTATGTTAATACTAGGTCCAATTCTAACTATGGGAGTTTGGATTTTATATAGTATTGACACAGAGGTTTTGTCACCGTCTGATACTATGATTGCAATCTTAGCAGACACAAACAAAGCAGTAATTAGTTCAATACTTAATATGTTTGGAGTGATGTCTATGTTTACTGGACTTTATTTCCTAGCCAAATCATTGAAAAGTGATAATTCAGTAAGTAACCACTTTTCTGAAATAGGCGGGTTATTCCTTTTACTATGTGTACCATTATGGGTAGTTCTAGTGGGTGCATGGATGCCGGCTATCGATGCAGCTGAACAATTCGGTAATGATGTTGGCGCAACAATAATAGCATCTTCTACAGCGTTGCAAATGGGTGGAATCTTGATGGTGGTTGGATTATTTATGCTGGGTATCTCTCTAACTTTGCTACGAAAGTATAAAGGTATTATTGGCATATTATTTATTATCGCATCAGTGTTCGCTTTTATTGATATGATATTTAACATCGAGATATTCACGGCTATAGGCTGGATGGGAATGTTTCTCATGACCTTTGTAACAGGGATATTAACTGTAATGAATAAAGAATAAATAAAGTTTTGTCTAAACGATTAGAGTAGCTGCTTTTTTATTAAAAAATTAGTCTAATTGTTTAGATACAACAATTTTATGCAAAAACGAAAGAAAAAATGGGGAAGAAAATTGACTGGATAGAAAAATTTAAAGCTAAACATGAAAAAGTAGTAATATTAGATAAAAAATTTGGTGAGTTAAATCCAGGTGAAAAAATGTTGATTAGTTCTCCCAAAAGCATATATGATTTCATAAAGAGTATTCCAAAAGGAAGGTTTATCTCAGTAAAAGAATTGAGAAAAGAAATAGCTCATTTATCTAAAGCTAAAAATACTTGCCACCTTACTACTGGTATTTTTTTGAGAGTAGCCATTGAATATTCTATTGAAACTAAGAATTATTTACCTTTTTGGAGGGTAGTAGACACCAATTCTAATTTGGCAAAAAAATTGTCTTGCGGAATAGAATATATTAGAAATAAGCAAAAAGAAGAAAAATTAGTACTCTCATAAAAATATAATTTAAATTTATACTCATTCAAAAAAGGAGAAATCATGCACCACAAATTATTAGATTATAGAGAACATGATAAAAATTTCTGGTATGAAGAACTTGATAATTGGATCCCAAAAAAAATTTATGATTGTCATATCCATATGTTAAACAATGATTTAATTGATGATGGAAGTGAGCATAAAAATGTTTTCCCTGATGCGGATCTAAAAGTTATAAATGAATGGCATAATATTCTTTTCCCTGGTAGAGAAATAAATAATCTTTTTTTAGGAAGACCTGCTCTAGGAACAGATGTTAATGCTTATAATGACTTTTTGAGTAAAGAAATCAATTCAAATAAATTAACAAGATCACACAGACTAACTACACCTAGTGATTCTCTCAAAGATATTGAAAATGACATTAAGCATAAAGGATTCCAAGGTCTAAAAGTTTACAGAATGTATTCTGTAACAGGAGATATGGCCAATTGTGTAATTGAAGATTATCTTCCTCATGAACAATTAGAACTAGCAAATGACTTAGGTCTTTGGATTACATTACATATGTCCAGAGAGGATGGATGTGGAGACGAAAAAAATTTAAAAGATTTAGAAAATTTCACAACACAAAAATATCCAAATATTAAATGGATTTTGGCTCACGTAGCTAGATCTTTTACATATAGACCTATCCAAAGAGGAATAGATACCTTAAAAAACTTACCAAATATTTGGTATGATTTGTCTGCAGTAACTGATATAAGGCCTTTTATAACATTATTTAAAAATGAAAATCATAAAAGATTTTTTTATGGAACTGATGGTATTGAATCTGTATCTTTTCATGGTTCATACACTACTTTTGCTCATGCACATAATCAAATTGAAACAGACAATATAGAATCTCTAAAATTCCTTCATACAACCAATCGTCCTGTTGTTTGTCTTTATGAAAATTTGATAGCAATAAAACAAGCAGCTATTTTTTGTGAATTAAATAGAGAACAAATAGAAGACATTTTTTGGAAAAATGCAGTAAGAGAATTTAATGTCCCGTGGAATTAAATTTTATCTGTTGAAATAATCCCATCTAGTTTCTGACCTATCCAAAATATTTTCTAAGTCATATTCTAGTAGCAATCTATCTCGTATCATTTTTTTTGAATATTCTGAAATTTTTTCCAAATATTCTTTCTTAGAATTGTATCTTTCTTCAATCGAAAGTCTCAAATCTTCAGAGTTAGTATTTTTTTTCTTTTTAAAAGGCACAGTTGAACCTCTAGGTCCACCTGTTAATCCAATTATCTGGTATGGAGCACCGACATCGGGATGCCTTAAATTCCAAGGGGTCGAAGTAGCTAAAGGTATAGCAACATCAGGATGCTTAATACCCGCAACTTCGTTTCCATCATCATCTACATCCGAAACCATAGAACCATAATGTTTTCCATGATCAGGTGGAATCTTTTCTATGATTTCTTCATTATTACCAAAATTCATTTTTCTAGGATAAGAATAATGTTCAGGAAACTTTATTGGAATTTTTGAAAATTTTTCTCTTAAGAAATTTGGATCAACTGCTGTTCCTTCAGAAATTTTTGGATGAGAACTTGGAGGGGGATCAATGTCTTTACTTACCCATTGATCCAAATTTACTAAAAGAGCTCTCATCAAAGGAGTATAGTCAATAGAATTAAAATAATTTTGGGCCTTCATGCCATCAGCATCTTGTGTGTCGGTCAGAGGCCATAAGCCAGGACCATGCATGCAGGATGAAAGATGATAAATTCTAGAATTTTTGGGACTGGAAAGGTCTTTTTTACCGTCTGAAGAAATATGGATCAGCGAAGCATCTCCTCTCCAATATTCAGCTCCAGTATTAACAAAAAAAATTTTGGCTTTAGAATTTCTTTTTTTGAACTTTTCCATTAATCCATCTTTAAAATCTCCATCGATATCTTCTACGGGATTTGCGGCAGATGGATATAACTGGGCTATAACAGAAGGTAAATCTTTCGAAGCTTGTCCAAATCGTTGATTGAATTCTCCTCTCATACCTCCAGCTACATGAGGTAATATTCCATCAAAAATTTCTCTTCCTCTGTTATCGTAATTAAAATCTAAATAAATAAATTGTCTTAAAAATCTTCCGCTTTGCGATACCCCAAATGCGAAAGCATAATCTATTTCTGCTTTTGTTGGATTATAGTTTGCAGTTGAATATTTTAAGAATGAAATCAAGTCCCTAGTAACTGCTAAACCTAATCCTGTAGCCTTTGAGCCCGATGCCGTATAAGATATTTGATACATAATGCCTGCTTTAAATTTATCTTCCATAAAAATAAAATTAGGATTATCTAGTAATTCATTTCCATCATGCCATGCAAATCTCCATTTATCACGTGCAATAATAATTGGATCATCATCTGGATATTTTTTATAACTTAAAACAGCTTCTTTTTCATTTGTGTCATAAGCGGGGTATGGTATATGCATACGGTCGCTTAACATTGTCTGGGTTACATCTTTTAATGGTTGAAACTGAGTATAAATCTTTCCTTTAATTGGGTGCCCTTGAGCTGATAATTCAGGGGAGAATAATCTTAATTTTCCATCAATTGGTGGAGCATCATGAGACCATCCGCTCCAAACTAATGTATAACCTTCTTGCATCAAAAAACCGTTTCCCAAATCATCATTAGGAGCAACTCCAGCCACCATTTCACCTCTGGAGCCTGAGTTGAACGAAGATAACATTACTTTATTTCCTCTATTATTCACATCATAAATTATTTTTCTATTTGATTTAGAGATATCATTTGGAATCATGATATGAAAATCCGAAGAATATTCTATCAATCCTTGTTCATTCAATGGAGTTTTTTCTATATCAGTAATCTTTTTATTGTAGTTTTCATTTGGATCTATTAAATATTTTGCTATCCCCATGATTTCTCGATATTGACCAATTTTTCCAAATTCTTTCCCATTTGCAATCAAACGATCTTCTTTTATTTCCAAAGAACTTACAGACATTATTACCTCCATTGGCGCGCCTGGCGAGATTCGAACTCACGACTTCAGCCTTCGCAGGGCTGCACTCTATCCAACTGAGCTACAGGCGCAAAACATTGCTTTAATATGATTTTACATAAAAAAAGAATCTACCATTGTATATTTTTGGAATTAACACAGTAAGTAGGAACGGAAGAGTTCAATCCTTCAATAATGTTATCGACGGTCATTTTAGACATTTTTTTTCTTGTTTCTACTGTTGCAGAAGCTATATGTGGAACAATAGTTAAATTTTCTAATTTTAGTATGGGATGTTCCATTTTTATGGGTTCTGGATCAGTAACATCTAAAGCAGCATAAGCTATTTTATTTTTGGATAAAGCTTCATAGAGATCGTCTAAATTAACTATTGGACCTCTAGCAGTATTTATTAATGTCGCAGTATTTTTCATTATAGACAATTCTTTTTTCGCAATTAAATTCTTAGTATCAGATGTATAGGGACAATGTATTGATACTATATCGGATTTTTCTAATAACTGATTTAAAGAATCTACTTTTTCTGCACCATATGTTTCAGAAGGAGTTGACCTATTGTAGTAGATAACTTTCATATTATTATTTGAAGCAATTTTTCCTAAATATGATCCTATTCGCCCAAATCCAATAATACCCAATGTAGACGAAGATAAATCATAACCCAAAAGATCTAAGGGTTCAAAAAATTTCCATTTTCCATTTCTTACGTATCGATCACATTCAGCAATACGTCTAGCTGCAGATTGTATCAACGTAAAAGCAAATGAAGCAGTTGTTTCTGTTAAAACACCCGGGGTATTAGCAACTGCAATATTTCTTTCGCTGGCAGCATTCACATCAACATTGTCATACCCTACACCAAATTCAGCAATTATTTTTAGGGATTGTCCAGCAGCATCCATAATCTCTGAACTTACATTATCATTTATGTGTGCAAATAAAGCAGTTGCTCCTTTAATTTGTTCTTTAAGTTCTTTGTTAGTAGGAGGAGTTGGAGTATCTATAATTACTAAATTGGAAACCTTTGATAAACGTTCCATTTCTTCAGTGAATTGTTTTCTTGTAACCACTACTTTTGGTTTTACCATGACGTTTCCTCTTTCAATATTTATGGTGGCAACGGGTGGAATTGAACCACCGGCCTAACGCTTATGAAGCGCTCGCTCTAACCCCTGAGCTACGTTGCCAAAACAATAACTTTCATTATAAATCAAAAAAAAAATTAATGATCTTATAATCTTTCAAAATCACCAGATTTGCCACCTTTTTTATTCTTCAACACAATTTCGGTGATTTCTATGGACTTATCTATAGATTTACACATATCATAAATAGTTAATGCAGCAATAGAAACAGCTACTAAGGCTTCCATTTCAACTCCTGTTTTCCAATCCGTTGAAACATAAGAAGAAATTATAATTGAACAATTTTTATCATCAAAATAATAATTTACATCAACTTTATTTAATGGTATTTGATGACAAAGGGGTATTAGATCATACGTTTTTTTACTAGCAGAAATAGCAGCTAATTTTGATACATTTATAACATTTCCTTTAGATATATTATTATCTTGAATTTTTTTATAAGCTTGATCAGACAATTTAACAATACAAGAAGCTACTGCTTCGCGTTTAGTATTAATTTTCGAAGATATATCAACCATATTAGGAATTCCTTTTTTGTCTAAATGAGAAAAATCGTTTTGTTTTTTATCATTCATGAAATTTCACTTTCTCTTCAAATTTTTTATCGATATTTAAATTATCTGACATAGCAGCATTTTTTGCCAACAAATCACATTCTTCATTTTCTGGATGACCCTGATGACCTCTAACCCATAAAAATTTGATGGATATATGAAATTCAATAATATTTAATAACTTATCCCATAGATCAACATTAAGGGCACTATTTTTTTTGTCTCTCATCCAATGGTTGTTTTTCCATTTTCTAGCCCATCCTTTCTCAATACCATCTATCACATATTTAGAGTCAGTAGTTAACAAAATTTCTTGTGGTTTTTTTAGTTTATGTAAAGCAGTTATTGGACCTAGTAATTCCATTCGATTATTTGTTGTATATCTAAATCCTTTTGAAATCTTAACTTTTTTGTTTTTCCATTTCATAATAACCCCGAATCCTCCCGGACCAGGGTTCCCTAAAGAAGATCCATCTGAAAAAATATTTATTTTATTAATATCAATCAATCTATCCGCCCAATTGAAACATTTCTATTTTCTTTTTCTTTGAAGTGTTATTTAAATTATTTCTAATTTCAGAATATCGATCATCTCTTATCGTCCAAGCATCAGATATTATTTTTGAAATTTCAGCATCTGTCAGATCATCTCGAATGGGTTTTCTTAGATCTAGTCCTTCATTAGCAAATAAACAAGTAACAAATTTACCATCCATAGTAATTCTTGAACGTGTACATGAATGACAAAATGGCTTTGATACCGAAGATATTATGCCTATTTCACCTTTACCATTTTTAAATCTATATCTATTTGCCACTTCCCCTATATAATTTGGTTCTAGTTTAGATAGTTCAAATTTATTTTCGATAATATTAATAATATCCTTCATAGATAAAACTTCTTCTTTATTCCATCCATTTATATTTCCTACATCCATATATTCAATAAATCTGACAATGTTTTCAGTATCTTTGAAATAAGTTATCAGATCTATAATTGCATGTTCGTTAGTTTCTTTTTTTACCACAGAATTTATTTTTATCTGTTTAAATCCATTTTTATTTGCATAATCGATCGCATCTAGGACTTTATTTACATCAAATTTTTGATCACTCATCTTTTGAAAAGTTGCATTGTCGATCGCATCTAGCGAAACAGTTAATCGATTTAATCCTGAAGATTTTAGAATATTTATTTTTTCTTTCAATAAATATCCGTTTGTTGTCATTGCTATATCTGTAATTCCATTAATTTTTGAGAGCTTAGAAATTAAATTTTCTATATTTTTTCTAACTAAGGGTTCTCCCCCGGTTATTCTTAATTTTGAAACTCCTAAATTTGCAAATAATTTGGTAATTCTTTCTATTTCATCAAAAGACAATAATTCTTCTCTAGGTAAAAATCTATAAGCCTTTCCATAAACTTCTTTTGGCATACAGTATGTACACCTGAAATTACAACGATCAGTTACTGAAATTCTCAAATCTCTCATGGGTCTATTAAATTTATCTGTGATTTTTTTCATTGTATTTTTTGTTTGTATAATAATTATCTAAGAATTTTTCTATAGCTAAACGTCTATGTGAAATTTGATTTTTTTGCTCTTCAGTCATCATTGCCAATGTTTTATTTTTTTTAGGGATAAAAAAAATTGGATCATATCCGAATCCATTCTTCCCTACTGCTTTGTGGTGTATTTCTCCTAATAAAATTCCTTTACTTAAAAAAAAATCTTTTCTAAATCCTACGGAACAAATAACTGAGATAAATTTTGCAACTCTTAATTTTTGCTCTACATTTTTCATTTTATCTAAAATCAGATCTACCCGGTCTTTATCTGTGATATTAATTCCTCCATATCTAGCAGAATATATACCAGGTTCATTGTTAAGTGCTTTAATTTCTAACCCAGAATCTTCAGCTATGGTGGGAATTTTAGCAATTTTATTATAAAAATTAGCTTTCAATATTGAATTTTGCTCAAAAGAATTACCTATTTCTTCGACATCTTCATAGATATTAAAACTATCCAAAGTTAATATCTCTAGATCTTTATGTGAATTCAAAATATTTTTAAATTCTACAATTTTGCCTTTATTAGTTGTTGCCAATAAAATTTTCATATAATTTTAAAATGTACATAAGAAATATTATATTTTATCTGCTATTTACTTATGTTGACTTTTCATTGTAATTGCAATAAATACCTATAAATGCTATGATTTTTTGTGGTTGCAACCCAATAATAATCTTACAATATAATTGGTGTAGTTTTTGGGTTTTTATTAAATTTTATTAATATAAACAAAATAATTAAAATAAATGACTAAAAAAAAATTAAAACAAATATTTTTTCCTTTATTTAATTCATTATTTTTCATTTTTTTTATATCTTGTGGATTTGGTTTTGATAGTCCCATGTCTACTTTCGATGCACAAGGTCCCGTTGCACAACTACAAAAAGATTTATTTCTTTTTGTCTTTTGGTTAGCAGTTGTTGTTTTCTTTTTAGTAGAAGGAGCAATACTGTATGCCTCCTACAGATATAGACAAAAAGATGAAAAATTACCTGTACAAATTCACGGAAATGCGAAACTTGAATTAATGTGGACGATTTTGCCTTCAATAATTATTGTAATAATTGCAGTCCCTACTGTGATGGGTATTTGGAAAACTCAAGTTATGCCGGATGAAGAGAAGTCAATAATTGTAGATTCCATTGGTCATCAGTGGTGGTTTGAATTTAGATACCCTGAAGAAGAAATAGTCACAGCTAATGAACTTCATATACCTGAAAATAAAGATGTAATAGTAAATATAGAATCTCAGGATGTTATTCACTCTTTTTGGATTCCAAAGATAGCAGGAAAAATAGATATGGTACCTAATCACCAAAATAAGTTGTGGATTAAAGCTGACAGCCCCGGAATATATTATGGACAATGTGCTGAATTCTGTGGTATCGCTCATGCTTTAATGAAATTTAGGGTAGTTGTACATACAAAAGAAGATTTCGAAGAATGGAAAAATGATATGAGAACTCCTCCGGCTGCTTTAAATCCAGGTTCCGAAGAAGATGAAGGAAGGAAATTATTTATTGGGAATTGTAGTATGTGTCATACGCATGATTCTTACAAAAAAGCTGCGTATCATAAAGAAATTCAAAATCAAAGCAACAGATGGGAAGAATGGAAAAAAGATAAAGAATATTCAGCGATAGTATCTGCGCCAAATTTAACTCATTTTGGAAATAGGCTAACTATTGGTGCAGGATTAAAAGAGAATAATTTAGAAACACTTTCTAACTGGATAGAAAACCCTGACAATATAAAAATTGGCACAAGAATGAAAAATCACGCAGCTATATATAACAGTGATGATCAATTTCTAACTTCAAATGAAATTGATCAAATAGCAAAGTATCTTTTAAGTTTGAAGCCAGATAGAGTAAGCGTGACTACTTACACAAATAAATAATTAAAGAGGAATTAAGTGAGTTCAATAGCCAAACCAAAACAATTTCAACTACCAAGAATCTTTCCAAGACCAAAGTCTCATAAAGGCTTATGGTATTGGCTAGCAACTGTGGATCATAAAAAAATAGGTACAATGTATGGTTTAGTTGCATTTTTTTGGTTTTTGGTTGGTGGAATTGAAGCATTATTAATCAGGTTACAATTAGGACAGGCTGAAAGTTCAATACTTAGCCCAGAGGTATACAATCAAATGTTTACAATGCACGGAACAACAATGGTTTTTTTGGTGGTTATGCCCTTATCAGCTGCTTTTTTCAATTGGATCGTCCCTCTTCAAATTGGTGCTCGAGATGTCGCTTTCCCTAGATTGAATGCACTAAGTTTATGGGTATTTATTTTTGGTACAATACTCATGAATATAAGTTGGTTTGTAGGAGGAGCTCCGAATGGAGGTTGGTTCGGCTATCCTCCAAATTCTTCCTTAGGATTTAATCCTGGAAATGGTATTACATATTGGGTGATGGGACTTAATATACTAGGTGTTGCTTCAATAGCCGCTGGTTTAAATTTTATAGTAACTATCATAAATATGAGAGCTCCCGGAATGCATATGATGAAAATGCCTGTTTTCACTTGGATGACACTTATAACCTCCGTTCTTATTGTTTTAGCTCTACCAATTTTAGCTGTAGCAGGAATACAATTAACTGCTGATAGGATTTATGGGACAAATTTTTTCAATTCTGAAGCAGGTGGAGACCCAATTTTTTGGCAGCATATTTTTTGGTTATTTGGGCATCCAGAAGTATACATCCTGATATTGCCGGCTATGGGAATTGTCTCTGAAGTATTACCAACTTTTTCTAGAAAACCCTTATTTGGTTACACAGCAATTGTTTTCGCAGGAATAGTTATAGGATTTATGGGTTGGTTTGTTTGGAGTCATCATATGTTCACTGTAGGTCTAGGGCCTGCCGCAAATACAGCTTTTACAATTACTACAATGTTAATAGCCATTCCGACAGGAGTTAAAATATTCAATTGGATATCTACCCTGTGGGGTGGATCGATTAAGCTTAATACTTCAATGTTGTTTTCTATAGGTTTTATAGCTATGTTTACAATAGGAGGATTGTCGGGAGTAACTCATGCAGCTTCTCCATCAGATGCACAACAACAAGATACCTATTATGTAGTTGCACATTTTCATTATGTACTATTTGGAGGATCTATTTTTGCTATATTCTCAGGAATTTATTATTGGTGGCCTAAATTTACAGGCTGGTTACTTGATGAGAAATTAGGAAAAATAAACTTTGTTCTGATGTTTATAGGTTTCAATCTACAATTTGGACCAATGCATTGGTTGGGATTAAATGGAATGCCTAGAAGAATTTATACTTATACAGAGGATATGGGATGGGAAGATTCAAATCTTGCTGCAACTTTAGGAGGTTTAATTATAGCTATAGCTGTTTTGGTCTTTTTAGGTAATGTCATACTCTCAAAAAGAAAAAAACAAAATTCGGGAGGAGATCCATGGGATGCTAGAACATTAGAATGGTCAATTGCATCTCCGCCTCCACACTATAACTTTGTTGAAATACCTAAAGTAAAACACATCGATGACTGGTGGTATAGAAAATATCCTGAATTACTTGAAGGTAATAACCAAAATATTAAAAAGCAAAAAATAGAAGTGGAAGATTCTTCAAATGTGGATGAATCTAAAATACATATGCCAGATTTATCTTATTATCCCTTAATAATAGGAGTAGGGTTGACCATTGCGGCATTAGGGGTTATGTATACTTTTGCTTTAGTTACAATAGGATTGATAATGGTATTTTGGGGATCAATAGGTTGGTCAACTGAACCTGTAAATGAAGATAGCAAAGAACATCATTAGTAGTAAGAAGGAATCATGTCAACAAATGTAACAATTCACCACGGAGAAGAAATAAATAATTCTACAGGAGTTAGTCACAAGAAATTATTAATGTGGACTTTCCTTGGATCTGATGTAATGTTTTTTGGTACATTTATTGCAACATTCATGGCATATCGAAATAAAAGCTTAAATGGACCATATCCTGAAGATACTTTGAATATTCCTATTACTTCAGTTAGTACTTTTGTATTACTAATGAGCTCATTAGGAATAGTTTTGGCGTTACATTACCTCAAAGAAGCAAAGATGGGTTTGGCTAAGTTTTGGCTTTTATTGGTAATAATTATGGGTATAATTTTCATTGGATTTCAAATTTATGAATTTTCTCATTTTGCTCATATGGGTATGACTCCTCAAGTTAATCTTTTTGGGTCTACTTTTTTTACACTTACAAGTTTGCATGGAGCACATGTCTCATTAGGAATTTTATGGTTGATATTCCTTTTGATTAATGAACATAGAGGTAATTTAAACTCAGGAAATGCTATAGATTTAGAAATAGCAGGTTTATATTGGCATTTCGTCGATATTGTATGGATAGTTATTTTTGCTCTATTATATTTAATAACAGCTAATGATGGTGTACCTCCAGGGTCAATACCTTGGATTGGTGGGCATTAAATTATGGAGGAAACATGTCTTTATTGAAAGATCTATTTTTTTATCAAGGTAATAAGTGGTGGAAAATACCAGAGACAACTGAACTATCTAAAAATCCAAAAAACGAACATCCTTTTGGAGGATTTATGGAGAAATCAAAAAATATTTTATTGATTTTATCATCAGGAAAGGGTCATGCTGGACCAATATACTATTGGATAATTGCAGCTATATTAGGAATCATTACTATGATTGAGGTATGGTGGTTTGGGATAAAAGAACTAAGATATATGTTAGTTCCAGCAATGTTAATATTTTCAATCTTGAAATTTGCTCTTGTTGTAGCTTTTTTCATGCATTTACGATTTGATCACAAAATGTTTTCAACTATTTTCATTACATGTATGGTTGTTGGTATTTTATTCTTCTCTGTTTTTCTTCTTCTCTCAGCTTTTCATGGTTTGGGAACTTAATAAATAAAAATTGAACCAAGACATAACATTTATAGAATTCATCCTAATGTGGAGAGTTTCTAATCTCTTTTTTTATCCAATAATGTTTTCTTTTTGTTTATATCTTGTAGGTGCTATAAAATTGATTTCTATTTCATCAGTTATTAGAAAAAGTCTTATAAAAAGAATTTCTTTGGGAATTATAGGTTATTTATTGTTATTTTTAGCAATTGTAGGTCCGATAGGAAATAATGAAACAACATTTTGGATACACATGGTTCAGCATTTGATCATTATTATGATATGTGCTCCATGTTTGCTTTCTGGATTTGTAATACCATTTATTCTTTCCTCTTTACCAGAAACTATAAAATTAGGATTGGTTGATATTTTAAATCCAAAAAATACATTTAGATATATTATTAATTTTCTTACAACACCTAGATTGGGATTAATATTTTATATTATTTGTATATGGACTTGGCATATACCAATATTTTTCAACTTAGCTTTAAGATCAAATATAGTACATAATTTTGAACATTTAACTATGTTTTTAGCAGGAATTTTATTTTGGTGGCCAATATTAGGTATTACATTTGGATCAAAAAAGATTTCAATACCATTGAGAATAGTTTACTTATTATTAGCAGTTACTCCTACAGCAGTTGTAGCTGCCTTGATCACTTTGTCAGATTCTTTATTATACGGTGAAGATATAAGAAGATTATTCAATATATCCGCAATGGACGATCAGCAAGTAGGAGGTCTAATAATGTGGATACCGGGAAATTTTGTTTTTCTTACAACATTAACTGTTCTTTTTTTTAAGTGGTCATATCCACAAACGAAAAATAACAGAAAATATAATATTTAATTTTCAGTTTTTTTTATAAAATACTCATTCGGAGCATTAAGCATTCTTGAAATTGTGTCGTGAGTATAGGATTTCAAATATATGACTGTAGCCCAAGCTTCTCTTAAATTAATCTCCATTTCTGAAATAGTCATAGGTTTATTTTTGTTTAACACAAGTATTCTAAATATTGCCTCAATTAGTGAAGTCCCTGGAAGGACAAACTGTTTTAATAAATTATTTTCAGAATTTTCTGTATTATCTAGTTTTTTTTCCAATAGCAAAATTTTCTCAAATATCTCTTTTTCTTTTAAATTCATCAAATTTTCTAAATTTTCTGATTTTTTTTCAAAAAACTTATCAATAACTAAAAACTTAAATGATAATCTTTCTCTTTCAAAATTTTCCACATCTATAATATATTTATCTTCAACTGAAGTCTGAATTTCTTTTTTAGCAGCCATTTACTTAAATATCCTTCTTTGGGTTAATAATTTCTGTAATATTTTCACTCCAATTAAACATCTCTACATCAATTATCTCATCTTTATATAATTTGTTTATACTTGATGGGCAAATTCCAAGACCATTCGCATAATGCATTGAAGTCAAAACTCCTGAACTTTGATTTTTTAAAGGTCGGGCGCAAATAATATCGTCAGAATTTCTATAAACATAAACTCTAGCATAAAACCTACGATCATCATAGTTAATAATATCAGAATCTAATTTTGCTTTTATAATTGGTCTATCTAAAAATGGCTTACCCATCATTTTATTTATTGCGAATCTTGCGAATTTGTCTAGAGCAATCATCGCACTAACGGGATTCCCAGGTAAGCCCATAAATGGAATTTGTTTGTTTTTTATAATTACATACCCAAAAGCCAATGGTTTAGCAGGTCTCATATTTACTGACCAAAAGTTTATCTCTCCCTTATTTTCCATTATTTCTTTAACAACATCATAATCACCCTTGGAGACTCCTGCACTGGTTACAATTAAATCAATATTCTCAAAATTTTTTATTTTAGATTCTATTTCTATAACATTATCTTTAGAAAATTTTTCAATTATAGGAATTCCACCATAAGATTTTATTAAAGAAGAAATAGTGTAAGTGTTAGAATCAAAAATTTTGCCTGGTTCTATTTTATCTCCAGGACTTAACAACTCGTTACCTGTAGATAAAACTCCTATCTTTGGTCGTCTAAATACTGGGATTTTATCCAATCCAATAGAAGCTGATATTCCTATAACTGAAGACGAAACTATATCACCTTTCGATAATATTTTTTCTCCTGATTTTATATCCTCACCTGCTGTTCTGATATTTTCAAATCTTTCTGTTTTTAGTTTTATACCTATTTTTGTTATGTTTGATTTTTTTTGTTGATTTTCATCTGTATCTTCAAACGGGACTACTGTAGTAGCACCTTCTGGAATGGGAGCCCCTGTCATAATTCTTGATGCTTCACCTTTTAGTATTTTCCTTTTAGGGATACGCCCTGCTTCTATAGTTTCCACAACATTCAAATAGACAATATTTGTTTCTGAAGCACTTACAATATCTTCATTCTTTAATGCAAAACCATCCATTGCTGAATTATCCAGAGGAGGGACTGTAACCTTTGAATAAATGTCTTCTGCAATTACTTGACCCAAAGAATTTAAAATGGAAGAATATTCTTTATTCAATATATAAAATTTTGAAATAATTCTTTCTCTGGCTTCTTCAACCGATAGCATGTCCGCATGATAATGAGATTTTTTCAAATGATTTTTCATTCTCGAATTTTTATTCCTAATTTCTTTTCAAATTGTATTAATATTTTTTTTTCTATCTGTTGTAAATTTTTCCAAGATAAAGTACCTTCATTAGATTGATAAAAAATTCTAACTGCAATAGCTATTTTACCTTCAGGCAAATTATCCCCTTGATAGACATCAAAAACATTACAATCAGTAACAAATTTTTCGGAAAATGCAATGTTTTTTATATCTTCAAAATTAACATTGGTATCAATTAATAATGATAGGTCTCTATGTGCTAGTGGAAATTGAGAAAATTCTTTGTAAATTAAGTCTTTAGAACTCTTATATAGTTCTTCCAAAAATAATTCAAAAATTACAACAGAGGAAGTATTAAAATTGAGTTTTTCAATCATCTCATTAGATATCATTCCCAAATATCCAAAAGTTGTCTTATTTTTCTTATCGTGTATCCTTACGGATTTGCCTTTAGTATATATGTTGTCATTATAAGGAGATAAAGCATAATTAAAACGTAATTTAGAAGACAAATAATCTATAATTCCCTTGCCATCAAAATAGTCTACTTCCCTAGGTGTGATATCCCAGTGTGAGTTTTCTGAAAATCCAGTTAATAAACCAGCCGAATATGATTGTTCCTGAATTTTTTGCTCTGATTGAAAAAAAACATTCCCTGTTTCAAAAATTCTAATTGGTTTTTTCCAATTGTTTGTATTTCTTGATGCTGTCATGATTACAGAAGGAATTAAACTTTTTCTAAGATATGCATGTTCGTTAGATATAGGATTTATAATCGAAATATTCTTACTGTTATTAACATAGTCTGGCAAAATTCCCAACATTTCTTCAGATATCGCAGAATAGGAAATTGTTTCATACATGCCAGAACCGACTAAAAGGTCAGTCAATGTATTCTTATATTCAAATAGTTTATTAGGTTCCCATTTAGGAATTTCGCCAGAAATAAATTTGAGAGGAATTGAATCATATCCAACAATTCTTGCAATTTCTTCATATAAATCCTCAGGTAATGTAATATCCGATCGCCAAAAAGGAGTTTCTACTTTCCATATATCTTTCAACTTATCTAACTCATATGAAAAATTTAGGGAATTTAAAGTTTTGGAAATTATTTCATTGTCTATTTCCAGTCCTAATATTTTACATAATCGCCTTTTATCAAGAGTGATTATTTTTCGAACAAATTTATTATTGTAATTATCCAATATACCCGTTCTGATTTTACCACCGCAGATTCTCAAAATTAAATCTAATGCTCTAGATAAACCATAAATGGTTAATTCAGGGTTTAAATTTCGTTCAAATCTAATTGAAGCTTCGGTTTGTAAAGATAATAATTTCGAAGTATTTCTAATAACTGAAGGATTGAAATTTGCTGATTCCAAAAAAATAGAGTTTGTTTTAATGTCTATTTCTGAATTTTTTCCGCCCATTATTCCCGCCAATCCGATTGCAGATTCATTATCTGCAATGACTATTGAATGAGAATCCAAAATCCTTTTATTTCCGTCCAGTGTTTTTATTTCTTCACCTTTTTTTGAATTCCTAACAAAAATTTTCTCTTCATTAATTTTGTCTAAATCAAATGCATGTAATGGTTGTCCAATTTCGAACATTACATAGTTTGTGATATCAACAAGATTATTTATGGGTCTTTCTCCTATCGATATCAATCTTCTTTTTAACCAATCGGGAGATTCAGAAATTGAAATGTTGTCTATAATGACGCCTGTGTACCTCGAGCAAATATTTTCATCAAGTATTTGAATATTATTTTTATAACTTTTTGAACTAGAATGATTATTTATATATTTAAATTTGAATTCCTTATCTATCCTTGCAGACAAGTCCCTTGCTATACCCGTTATACTTAAACAGTCGACTCTGTTAGGAGTGATGTCCAATTCCATAACAATCTCACCATAATATTTTGAAATAGGAGATCCTAATTTGAAATCTTTTGGGAGAACCATTATGCCATCTTGATTTTCACCTAGTCCTAATTCTTTCTCAGAACAGATCATTCCTTGAGATAATTCACCACGGATTTTACTCTCTTTAATTAAATAATATTTTTCAGGGCTATTTTCATCAGGTAATTTTGTTCCTGGAGTTGCAAAAAATATTTTTTGACCAACACGAATATTTGGGGCACCACAAATAATTTTATATTTATTATTTCCATCGAAAACAAATGCTATTTGTAATGTGTCAGCATTTGGGTGTTTAGAAATTTTTTGAATTTCTCCAACAATTACTCCTGAAATCATTCCTATTTTGGATACTGATTCAACTTCAAGTCCAATAATAGTCAGATTTTCTGCGATCTCTTCAGGAGATATATTATAGCTGACATATTCTTTTAGCCAATTTAAAGGTAATTTCATAACTAGATAGTAAATTGATTTAAAAATCTTAAATCATTTAAATGGAAATTTCTTATATCAAAAATTTTATTTTTTAACATAGAAATTCTTTCAGGACCTAACCCAAAAGCAAATCCACTATATTCTTTAGGATTGTATCCTACTCCTTCCAAAACCTTAGGATGTACCATGCCAGCTCCTAGGATTTCTATCCATTTACCATTCCATTCTATTGACATATCTACTCCTGGTTCTACAAAAGGAAAAAAATCACACCTAAATCTTACTTTTTGGTCAGTTCCAAATAATTTTCTTGCCATCTCAAACAAAGTCCCTTTTAATTCTGAAAAAGAAATGTTTTTATCAATCGCTAATCCTTCAATTTGATGAAATTGCCACTCATGAGTCGCATCTGTAGCTTCATATCTATAACACTTTCCTGGAATAATAACTCTAAGTGGAGGATTGCTTTTTTCCATTACTCTCGCTTGCATTGGAGATGTATGAGTTCTAAGGAGGTGTTTAACGTTAGTGTTTTCAGTTTGTAACCAAATAGTATCCCATTGATCTCTAGCTGGATGATCATTTGGTATATTTAATAAATCAAAATTATATTTTTCTGTTTCTATTTCCTGACCTTCTATTATTTGAAATCCCATTTCTGAAAAAGCAGTACATATTTCTCTAATAATTAAAGTTGTGGGATGGTAATTTCCTAAATTCACAGGTCTACCAGGTAGGGTAAAATCAAATTCTGTAACTGCATTATTTCTCTGATCAATCTTTTTCTGCGTTAAATTATACTTGTTTGATAGACTTTTTTTTAAATTATTTATCTTCGGTCCAATTATTCTTTTGTTTTCATC
>Ga0257111_1000054_pt1 | contig 40162 bp, 42 predicted proteins | sample LP_taG_6_FD_191567 | JGI IMG/M metagenome (GOLD analysis project Ga0257111, IMG submission 191567) | Marine microbial communities from Northeast Subartic Pacific Ocean, Canada - LP_J_2015_P26_500m | ecosystem: Environmental > Aquatic > Marine > Oceanic | place: Canada: Northeast Subartic Pacific...
TACTATATTAATATTTGTTACTACAATTTTTGTCAGTGATAAATACATTGAAGCTGAAGAACCTTCCAAGTTGGAAAAGAATTCTCTGACAACCGAAGATGTAATGATTTATCAATTAAAAGAAGCAGTCTTGGAGGGCAAGTTAACTGAAGAACAAGCTATATTAAAATGGAAACTATCTCAAGCAATCTCAGAAGGATTAATAACTAAAGAACAAGCTATATTAAAATGGGAACTATCTCAAGCAATCTCAAAAGGATTAATAACTAAAGAACAAGCTGTATTAAAATACGAACTACATCAAACTACAGGATATAGAAAATAAAAAAGATCATGACATTAGCTTTGAATTGATCAAAAACATCAAAAAATCATAGGTATGAATAGAATTATTCTTAGTAGAAAGGGTTTTGATTCCTCTGCTGGTGGAACAGCATCTCCTATATTTTCTGATGGAAAACTTTTTTCAATACCAATTCCTCAAAAATTTCCATCCCCAACTAGATACCAAGATTTAAAATTTAATGGAATGACAGGAAAGGATATTTTAAAAGAATCATCTGTAAAGTCTGTATTACCACATAACTATTGTCACTATGATCCACTTTTGTCAGAAGAAATTGGAATATTTGGTCAAGCAAGTTCATCTCAAACAGAATTAAAAAATAATAAAGTTAGTTCAGAAGATTTGTTTTTATTTTTTGGTTGGTTCAAGGAGCTTACTAAAAAAGGTAAAGATCTTCATCATTTATTTGGATGGTTACAGATAGAGAATATTATTGAAGGAGATATTAAAATAAAAGATTTTTTGGATAAATTTAATATTCAGCATCCTCATGGTTATGGGGACACATCGAGATATACAAATAACGCAATATATATTGCTAAAAAAAATTTAACTTTAAATCAAAAATCTTTACCTATAAGTGGACATGGACTTTTCAAAAAAACACATAAAGATTTAATTTTAACTGCAAAAGGAAGTTCAAGATCAAGATGGGAATTACCCAAAATGTATTTTTTAGAATCAAATAATATTTTCTTAAATAGACTCAGTTGGAAAGATGAATCCAATTGCCGAGTTGATTGTATTGGTCAAGGTCAAGAATATATCTTGAATGCTGAAGATAATCCAAAAATAGTAGAATGGGCAGTTAATTTGATTAAAACTCATGGATAAAAAATGTTGATAAATGTAGAGAACATCTCAAACCATAATTTAGTGTCCGTAACGCTTTTGGTACCCCGTACCGGATTTGAACCGGTGATCTCCACCTTGAGAGGGTGGCGTGTTAGGCCGCTACACCAACGGGGCATGGCTGCCGATCCAGGATTCGAACCTGGGCTCTCAGATTCAGAGTCTGATGTCCTACCGCTAGACTAATCGGCATCACCGATTACTATTTTACTATATTTGATTCTAAACTATTGATTGATTAACGACTGTCCTAAGTTCGCTTCTAAGTGCATCTCTTTCAAGAAAATCCATTATCTGAGTCATAAAAACCACATTGATTTTCTCCACTGGATCAACCCAAAATGCAGTACCAGCTGCTCCACCCCATGCGAATTCTCCTAAAGAACTAATATTCTTATTCCTCACAGGATCAATTACCACAGAGCCACCTAAACTGAACCCAATTCCTTCAAAAAGAGTCTCGCTCCATCTACCTTTAGCAATTTGAGATAAATCAACATTTTTTTCTAGTTGATTAGACATCATCAATTCAGTAGTTTTTTTCCCTAAAATGGTAGTTCCATTTATAGTTCCTTTATTCTGGAGCATGTTACAAAATTTCATGTAATCATCAATTGTTGATAATAATCCACCTCCACCAGAAAAACTTTTAGGAGTATTAGAAAAAGCACTTGATTGAGAGTCATCAGAGAGTTTATAACCTCCATTTTTTTCATCGCATACATAACAACTTGCAAAACGATCTTTTTTTTCTTCAGTAATTGTGAAGAATGTATCATTCATATCAAGTGGGTCTAGAATTGTTTCTTTGAAAAACTCGAACAAAGTTTTATTGGTTAATCTCTGTATTATGAATCCTAAAATATCTGTTGAAATAGAATAATTAAAATGTTCTCCAGGAGAAAATTCTAATGGAATATCGGCTAAAATTTTAATATATTCATCGGGATCCAATTTATTTCCTTGAGCTATCATTATGTCTTTATCTCTATACATTTCATCAACAGGAGTTTCATTTGTAAAATGGTAAGTTAAACCTGATCTATGAGTTAATAAATCATGTATAAGCATTTTTCTGTTTGGCGCTTTTGTTTTGAAATTATTTTTATCTCCTGATTCATAAACTTTCATATTCTTCCATTCAGGAATAAATTTTTCTACTTCATCACTTAAATGAATTAATCCCTTTTCAAATAATGACATGATACAAACACTGGTTATAGGCTTAGTCATAGAGTAAATTCTGAAGATGGTATCCCTATTAATAGGTTTTTTTCTTTCAATATCCATAAACCCTTTTTCGAAATAACCCACCTCTTCATTATTTTGAGAAATCAAAATTGAAGACCCTGGTAAATGTTCTGCAATGTATTTATCTAATAAATATTTATTTAGATAATTTAATTTTTTTGGTAGTATTTTAGACATTATATTTCGTCGTAATCTCCGTATTTATTCTCCGATTTTATACTTGGTTTACACCAAAAAACTATTAAAATTATTACACCAACAAATCCCACTAAACCAAATAAACCAATTATGGTATTAGGATTTTGAGTACTTGTAGGCGCCAAAAATTCCGAAACTTGAATCATATAAACAGGAAATAAAATCAATTGCCACCACCCGGTTTTGTTTATGTCATGTAGGCGTCTTGAAGCTACAGCTAGTGAAGGAGGCAAAAGTGCTAAAAATCCTAAAAATTGAAAAATTCCAACAAATGAACCCGATAATATACTTCTTGCAGCCGTATCTAATAAAAGTGTAATAAACGATACTATAAAACTAAATAAAGCAAACCACCAAAATTCAGACCTTTTCGATCTTCCGTGGAAATTTTTATAGTGTGTAAGACATTTAATAACTGCAATTTTAAAATTCATTTATTTCCGCATATTTCTAGGAGATAAAAATCTCCTCGATTTGATCAGCTAAATTGTAATCTTTTTCAGTAATGGAGTTCTCAGAATGAGTAAATAATACTATTTCAACTTTATTATAAACATTTGTAATATTTGGATGGTGATCTTCCTTTTCAGCTATTTGAGCTATCTTATTTATGAATTCAATAGCAATTAAAAAGGAATCACATTCATAAGATCTAAATAATTTATTATTTTTAATTTCCCAATTATGTGGTAACTTGCTCAATCTTTGTTTTCTCCTATAATGATTGTATTAATTCTATTTTATTTATAAAGGATTTCAAATGATAGCTGAAGACATTAAAGATTTTAAGGGTTTTTTTCCTGCGAACCCTACTCCTGTGTTTCAAGGAGAGGGAATTAGGGAAGATGCTTTAAGAGCAATTTTAGAATATGACATCAAAAATGGAGCAGGAGGTTTTTGGTTAGCAGGGACAACAGGAGAGGGACCAATATTAAGTGAAATACAGCGTCGTGAAACAGCAGAGATAGCAGCAGATGTTTGTAAGGGGAGAGTCAAAACAATTATGCATGTCGGAGGAATTACAACAGAACTTTCGATAGCAGGAGCAAAGGCCGCTAAAGATTCTGGTTGTGACGCAATTTGCCTTTTACCACCTTTTTTATATCCTACGGATGAACAAGGTGTTATTGATTTTTATAAAGAAGTTTCAGATGCATGCGAAAATCTTCCGTTTTTTGTCTATAACTTACCACAAATAACAGGAATTGAATTTGTTCCCGGTAGAGCAAATGCACCTGGGCAAGTATCTATGGATAAAGTAATTACTGAAATTCCCAATGTAGCAGGTTTGAAACATTCTGCAGCTAATCAGGCTCTTATTCCTGTTTTTGCCTCTATGGGCCTTGCATGTTTTTCTGGAAATGGCTTTTTACCTTTGCCTTCTTTAACTTTAGGTGCAGTTGGGACCGTTGATGCTCCATTGTCAATAATTCCTAAGGTTTATAACGATTTATATAATGCATGGATAGCTGGAGATATTAAATTAGCTGAAGAAAAACAAAAAGAAGTAACTACAAAAATCAGTGTATTGAAATCTTATAACTCAGCTGCTGATGCTTCAAAGGCTCTATTATCTGAAATTCTTGAAATTGATTGTGGGAGGTCAATTTTACCTAATAGAAGACTTACAGATTCTGAGATTAAAGAACTTATTTCTAGAGCAAAAGAAGTTGAACTAATTTAATAATTGCATACCATCTCAACTAGATTTTCTGCATATGTTGTAGAGGATTCTATTCTTGCTTCAGCTTGATCAATATTATTTACTGTTAGGACTCCAAAGATTATAGGTTTGTTTTTTTCAAGGCTTACTTTTTGTATGCCATAAGTAGTATTTTCAGCTATATATTTATAATGATCCGTTTCACCTTTTATTAAGCATCCTATGGCAATGATTCCATCAATATCTTTTTCTAGTATTTTATTACATGCTAATGGGATTTCAAATGATCCTGGGACAGTATAATTTATGATATTTTTAACCCCTAATTCTTTCAATCTTTTCTCACTGTGGATGGCCATTTTTTCTGTAATGACAGAATTGAATCTTGCTCTTACTATAGCAACTTTTATTTCTGAAGGATCATTAATGAAATCTACCAATTTTCCAGGTTCTTTATTCAATATGATGTCCCATTTTTGAACTTTTTATTTTTAAATATTCTTTGTTTTCAGGTCTCGCACTTGTATTTAGAGGAACTGTTGACAGTATCTCTAATCCAAAGCCTTCAAGACCTACAACTTTTTTGGGATTATTAGTTAGAAGATCAAATTTTCTAACTCCTAAATCCCGTAATATTTGAGCTCCAATTCCGTAACTTCTAAGATCCATTGGGAATCCAAGAGACAAATTAGCATCAACGGTGTCTAAACCTGTATCTTGTAAGCTATATGCTTTGATTTTATTTAATAATCCAATTCCTCTGCCTTCCTGTCTCATATAGACGAACACACCAGATTTAGAATTTGAAATTTTTTCTAAAGCTGATTCTAATTGATCTCCACAATCGCATCTTATTGAACCCAATATGTCTCCAGTTGAGCATTCTGAATGAACCCTGACGAGAGCTGGTTTATTTGGATCAATTTCACCTTTTACTAATGCGATTGGTTCTGATTTATCTACTGATGATTTGAATGCATAGACTTTGAAATTTCCATATTTTGTCGGCAAATTTGCACTAGCTATTTTTTCAATAAGTTTTTCTTTAGCTATGCGATATGCGATGATATCTTCTATAGATACCATTGGTAATTTGTATTTTTTTGAGATTATTATCAAATCATCTCCTCTAGCCATAGTCCCATCTTCATTCATGACCTCACATATGACTGCAGCAGGAGTTTTACCAGATAATTTAGCAAGATCAACAGATCCTTCCGTATGTCCAGCTCGAACTAAAACTCCTCCTTCTTGATATTTAAGAGGAAAAATATGTCCTGGTTTTACAAAATCCAAAGGCTTAGAATTTGGATTACTTAATTTTTGTACAGTAGTAGCTCTATCTTTTGCAGAAATTCCTGACTCTATTCCTTTAGATGCATCAACAGATACTGTGAAAGCCGTATTCATTGACTCTGTATTTTGAATAACCATAGGGTCAAGGTCTAAATTTCTAACTATTTCACCTGAAAGAGGACAGCAAATTAATCCTCTAGCTACGGTTGCCATAAAATTAATATCTTGAGGGTTACAATCTTGAGCAGGTAAAGCTATGTCACCTTCATTTTCACGACCTTCGTCATCGACAATTATTACCATTTTCCCTTTTTTAAAGTTTTCTATGGCTTTTTCCACAGAATCCATCTGTTTATTTGAGGGCCCTTTTGTATTTAATTTTTTATCCATAACATTATTTCTTCATTATTTGTTCTACGTATTTTCTAATATATCTAGCATTTATGTCAGTTTCTATATTAACAATTTGATTCTTTGATAAATGTCCTAATGTGGTAATATCCATTGTATGAGGGATTAGTGATATTGCAAACTGATTGTTGTTTATACTAACTATAGTTATACTCGTTCCGTCTATTCCAATGTATCCTTTTTCAACAATATTATCGATAATATTGTTATCAGTTTCTAAAATGACCTCGTTACTATTTTTTAGTTTGTTTATTTTTTTACAAATAGCAGTACCTTCGATGTGTCCCTCTAATAAGTGTCCGCCAATTCTTTTATCAAATGAGGCTGCTCTTTCTAAATTTACTGTAGATTTTTCTTGTTCAGAACCAAAAAAAGTTTTACTTTTTGTTTCTTCTGTTAATTGAAAATGTAATGAATCATCTGTAATAGAAGTTATTGTCAGGCATATACCTGAAACAGAAATAGAATCACCTATATTAGAACCTTCAATTACTTTTTTGCATTCTATTACTAGGTTGTTTTCTTTAATTTTTCTTATTTTGCCTATTTCTTCTACTATGCCTGTAAACATTTTATATATCAATTTCTCCAGTAAATAAAAAATCTCCACTTATCTCTTCTATTGTAATATTTTTTAGTTTGGTATGGTTATTTATATTTGTAATTCCCAATCCTCCTATTGGATTTGGTGCATTCTGTCCTCCAAAAATTTTTGGAGCAATAAATGTATAAAGCTTATTGATTAAATTATTGTCAAAAAAAGCACCAGCTAGTGTAGAACCTGATTCTACCAGAATACTATTACACCCCAACTTATAGAGATTGTCTACAACATGATTTAAGTCTATTGAGTTTTTACATTTGTAATGCTTGATGTGTGTGGGTAAATTGCTTACTTTTACTTTATGATCAGTAAACCATAAAACATCTCCAAACTCATTTTGATTGAAAATTCTGTAATTCTTATTAAGTTGACCTTTATGATCTAGTACGACTCTATATTTAGGTCTGTTTAAATATTTATCACCTTCTCTTACAGTTAACATAGGATCATCTGATAAAACACTATTTATACCCGTTATAATGGCATCAGAGTATTTTCGAATTTGGTGCACTCTTTTTCTGGATTCTTCATTTGTTATCCATTTGGATTCGTTGTTTGTTGTAGCAATTTTTCCATCAATACTCATTGCAGTTTTTAATGATATATAAGGTTTTTTATGTATTATTTTATGCTCATAAGATTCATATAATTTTTTACATTCAGAAATTGAATTTTTATCCCATTTGTGATTGATTTTAATCCCTGCTTTAATTAATTCTTCAAATCCTTTACCATTAACTTTGGGGTTTTTATCTATAGTTGGACAAGAGACCTCTTTTATACCAGATTCGATAATTAATTTAGTGCAAGGAATTCCTTTAGAAAAAAAATTGTGAGGTTCTAAAGTACAATACAAAACTGAGTTTTTAGTATTATTTTTAGCTTTTTTAATTGCTATTGTTTCAGCGTGTTCTTTTGGAGATGGCATGGTATGACCTTCCCCAACTATTTTACCTTTAGATACAACTATTGCACCAACAGCAGGTCTTGGAGAAACTAAACCAATTGATTTTTTTGCTAACTCAATTGCTCGATTCTGAAATTTTATTTCATCCATTTAATCTTTTTTTGAAATATGTTTTTCAAAATCCTTAAAAACCTTACTTGCAGTTGGATCTATTTGTCCTTGATATCTACTGGATAACTCAGGAGAACCATATGGTTTTTCTACTTCGGAAGTCATTGTTTGAAAAGATATTTGCCCGATTCTCATGCCATAGTACAGAGTTATGGGAAGTCTTGATACATTTGCCAATTCCAAAGTTAAATTTCCATCAAACCCAGGATCTACAAATCCTGCAGTAGAATGAATTAATAGACCTATTCTACCCAATGAACTTTTTCCTTCTATTCTAGCAACCATATTATTTGGAATTGAAATTTTTTCTAAAGTGGATCCCAGCACAAAATCTCCAGGGTGAATTATAAAAGGATCATTTTCATCGATTATTACTTGTTCATTAATATTAGGAAGTTCTTTTTTTAGATCAATAAAAGGAGCACTGGAATTATTAAAAGTGAGCAACTTTTTATCGAGATGAAGATCTACGCTTGCTGGCTGAACGTCTTTTTCAAAATAAGGATTTATTCCAATTTTTCCAGCCTTAACAGCAGCTTTAATATCTTTATCTGACAAAACCATATTCACCTCATATTTTTTATTTAGATTATGATGAAATTATATTTCAAATTATTTAAAAGAGTATAACCTATTAAATGGAAAATGCTTTATATATGAAATTAAACTAAAAAATGGTCATATTAAATCAATTTACTAAAACATTAATTCTTTCCATACTTTTTGTTGTATTTATATCGTTCATATTTTCTTCTTTTGAAGTTAAAGGACGTTCAATGGAGCCAACTCTAATCAGTGGAGATAGGGTTTTGGTCCTAAATTTGAACTACATTAACATCCCATTTACAAATAAGAAATTAATTATTCAAATGCCAAAAAAAAATTCATTGCTAGTTTTTCATAGTGATGAAACAGACGTAGATTTAGTAAAAAGAGTAATTGGACTTCCAAACGACGAAATAGACATCAGGAATAACACCGTTTATGTAAATGGTGCTATTCAATCTAGAGGTATCTCTTTAACAACACCTAAAAATAACTTTCCTATCATCATTGATGAAAATTGTATTTTTGTGTTGGGTGATAATAGAAATTATTCTAACGATTCAAGATATTTTGGTTGTGTCCCTTTGAATAAATTTAAAGGTGAAATAGCTTTAAGAATTTGGCCTATAGATAAATTTAAATTATTTCAATAACTATTTAACTTTTTACTTCTTCCCAAAATTCTACCCATGTTTTAGGTCCATTTGAATCATCTAATAGTTCATTGAATTTTTTATAAGTTTCACCCATTGTAGGAAAGTTATTATCTGCTCTATAAGGGGAATCAATAATTTCAGTAGACCAATGCATATAAACTCTATTTAATTCATCCTTTGGACATGGTAGAGTTCCACCATTATAGTAAACTAAACATTTTGATCTTTGTCCTGATTCTGTGTATATATCTGCTATTTCTCTAAGTAGTAATGCAGCATTTCTTGCCTGACCTGATTTTGCTTTGTAAATCCTTCGAATAGTGTACATTGTTCTCCCTTTGAAATTTTATTTATTAATAATTATTTTATGATATATGATCGGAAAAAAAACTAATTTCAGTAGGAAATTTTGTTGGTTCCTTACCATTGATAATTTCAAATTGAGCGATATTATTGTTGTTTAGTTTTGTTGCAGAAGGAGGAGCAACAATATATCCATTTGATAGTAAATTTATTCCATTTAATTCTGTTTTATCTTGAAACATTTTCCAATGGAAATTGGGTATATTTTTTGAAAATTTAAACCACATTTGAATTTTATTTTCTGGAGTCAATATTGATGTTTCTGATTCAAATCCAGTCTCCAATAAATTTATTAAAATCACATCAGAAATATTTGGTTTTGGCTTATCTTCTATAAATGTTATTAATTGAGAGATTCTACTTTCACTTTCAAATTCAATCACACTTAAATTCCCTTTTTCTCCAAGAAGAAGTCCACAATTATCTAATTTTTTTGATCCAAAATATTCATAGATTTCCTCTTCGGAAATCGTTATTCCTGATAGAGCATTTTTGTATAGACTAAATCCTGCTCCATCTGAATATAACTCTTGACTAAATGGTTTTATCGGGAATGGTAATAATCCAAAGTTCTTATATTGAAATAAAGTTTGGATCATTTCTAATTCATTTTGCATTAGAATTACGTTATTAAAGTTTTTTATATTTATTTTGATTTAAAAGCTGAAATTGATATAGTTTCTTTTTCTCTAACTTCTTGACTCTTTATGACAGTTTCTTCGGCTATATCTAAAGGAACTCTAGTTATTCCATCTGTATCTCCTATAAGTAAATCCCCTGAATTAATTTTCAAACCAGCAACTTCAACTTGAGTTTGAGTTTCGATTAGATTGAAGGGACCATGTCCAGGAACTTTACCAGTTCCCCAAACTGGCATGTCAGCATTTATTATGCCAGGCAAATCTCTTATTGAACCAGCTCCAATCATTCCCACTGCACCCAGTGATCTAGCCATATGTGCCATAACATCACCTATAATGGCTCCTCTTCCTTGGTTTTTTTCAACGTCCATCAAAACACCAAAAACAGGTAGTTCTGATTTCCCTATGTTGTCGTAAAATTCCATAAATTCAATTTTTGATTTTGGTTCATATAGAGGGCATACTTTTCCTGTTACGGCAATACCAACAACAGGATCTTTCAAATAATAAGATTTCAATTGTGGCCCTGAATAATCTGTGCTCTCGTCTGCATATCCTCTTATTAGTATCATCGCATTTTGTACTGTGGCTGAATCATACTTTTTTAAATCATTTATTATTTTTAATAAATCCATTTTAAATTCCTTTTCTAATTGTTTTCTAAAATAAAATCATCGGGTAATAATACTTCCCTTTAAATAACTTGCATCATCACTAATTATAAAAGCTACAATTTTTGCAACTCCATCTGGTTCACCTAATTCTTCTGAACTTTTTTCAAAATGTTCTTGGTCCCCAGTATTTTGCAAGGCTTCTTTTAGTTGTTTTTCTTTTAATGGAGATCTAATAGATCCTGGCAATATATCATGTATTCGTATTCCATGGTTTGATAAGTAATTTTGTAAATGAAACGTTAGTCCATGCGTTCCACCTTTACTTGCACTATAAGCTGGAGAAGAACCTGGTGAATGCACACCAGCACCTGATGAAGTTAAGAGTATAACCCCACTTTTTCTTTTCTTCATTAATTTTGCAACAGCTCTAACAACGTTGTATGTCCCGTTAAGATTTAAATTGATTATTCGGTCCCAAGTTTCTGGGGCCAATTCGTCTATATCAACCATTGAGCCTTCCAGTGCTCCAGCAAAATGGACAAGAGTATTTATTCCGCCATCAAAGTAATTTTCAGCTTCAAAAATTTTCTTCTCAGTTTCATCTATCGAAGTTACGTCCATTAAAACTGATCTAAAATTTGAACCTAAAGCTTTTAATTTTGCAGATACTTCTTTTAGTCCTTCAGAGTTTATGTCGGCTAAAATTACATTTGCACCATGTTTTGACACTTCTAATGCTGACGCTCTGCCCATTCCTGTTGCTGCGCCTGTTATAAGTATATTTTTATTTTTTAAATCTAACTTCATTCTTATTAATATTTATCCCAAGTTATACCAGCTTTTTCTGAATATTTTAATGTCTCAGCATAAGAAGGTTCAAATTTTTCTCGTGGGATATGTTCAATCAAAATATGGGCATTAGGGCATATTTCTTGCATCCTCTTAAGAAAATAAACTTGATCCATCATGCCGCTTCCTAAATATTCTTCTTCAAATCTTAATAAAAGTGAGTCTACCACTGTGAAATCTTTCAGATCCGCACTAATAGTGTGTTCTCCAAGCAAAGTAAAAAATTCTTCTAGGAAATCTTTTGTATTATATGCTTGTTCTAAAGTTGAAATAAAGTTAACCGGGTCTTGATTGAATTTAAGATTTTTAGATCCAACTGCATCTATAAATTCTTTTGCTCTTTTTGCAGAAAATATAGGAGATACATATGCACCTTCAAGCAAAAGCATCATCCCTTCAGATTCGGCAACAGATGCAATATCTTTAGTTGAATTAATCAATCTTTCAAAGACTTCATCAGAATGATTTTCTGGATGCGGTTGCCATGGTCCATTTGGATTTATACTGCCCGGTCTTAGATATGTACTATGGCATCCAATCTTTGCAGATATTACGCAAGTGTTTTTTACAAAAGTTATTGTCTCTTTTCTAATATTTTCATTTGGATTTACAAGACCGCCTCCATATCTCCCTCGAGAATTACCGATAAGTAAGGAATTTTTATGAAATTTTTCTTTGATTTCTTTTATGTTTTCTTCAGTAACAATAGTTGGGTCAGAAACAACTATATTATGTACTGTAAAACCGATTGAAGATACTTCTTTTAGATCTTCATTTGAATAAGCTAAAACATCATAATTTCCAGGGATACGGTTCTTCGATGCGTTAGCTCCTGTTGCTCCCAGCATTGAGGCTGCGCCTAAATGCATATTTCGTCCCTCTCTACTTGATAGATCTAAGTATAGCAGAAGGATTATCACATTTTTTCATTATTCGATATAAGCATCGAATCTGTGATCAAACTTTAATCTTCTATATCCATCTTCTAGTTATATTTTTATAATCTTTATACCCTCCAATAGAAAATAAATTTTTTTCTTCAAATATTACAATCAATTTGTGAATCAATATGATTCCAATTATAGAACCAACGAGAATTCCTAATGAAAACAGAATTATTGAAACTCCGAGTGTTGATACAAAGAATGAAAGATACATAGGATTTCTGGTGAATCTAAAAATTCCTGTAGTTATAATATTTTTTGTGGAGATGAAAGGGGCCGGAGATTCTTGATTTACATAAAATTCCTTCAACGCTAAAATCATAATTAGAACACCAAGAATAAAAATAATTGTTCCAAGGTAAATGAAGAAAATATTCTTTGCTTCAACCCTGCTGAAATTCATCTCTATTATCAATCCCAGAATAACAGGAACAAAAAATATTAATGGTGGAATTTTTAGTTTATTTAATATAGTAAATTTGGTATTCATTTATTTATAAAAACATGAGATTAATTGTTTTTTTTCAATTCCTCTCTTAAAACTATTGATTAACATATTACTTTTTTTATGATATTTATAATATGAAAAAAGTCGTGACTATTTTAATTTTAATATTTATACTTTCTTGTAGTTCTGATTCACAAAATCTAGAAACAGAGAATATAGATTTAAAGAATAAACTAGATACTATAGAAAGACAGAATCTAGAATTTAATGAAAAACTTAATAACCTTCTAAGACAGAATCAAGATTTACAGGAAAAACTAAAAACCCTAACAGAATTTAACGACCTTATAGAAACAGAGAATCTAGAATTAGCTGAAAAACTAAAAGCTCTAAGAAAATAGTTAATTTCTATTTCTTTGCTCAACTGTATGAAATATTTATAATATGAAAAAAGTCGTAACCATTTTAATTTTAATATTTATACTTTCTTGTAGTTCGGGTTCAGAAAATCTAGAAACAGAGAATATATATTTAAAGCAATTATTAGACAACCTAGAAGCTGAATATTTATCCCTAGAAGCTGAATATTTAACCCTAGAAACTGAATATCGTTTACTTGAAATGAGCATTAATAACTTAAGAAAACAATATGAAAGTTCTGATATTGAAAACAGTATCAAGAGTAAAAAATGAAAGACAAAATTGAAAACTTTGATGTTATTATTGTTGGTGCTGGTATAGCTGGAATTGCAACGGCATACTATTTAAAAAAAGAAAGACCTAAATCTAGTTATTTAATACTCGAGAGTTTAGATAGTTATGGAGGGACTTGGTACACCCATAAATACCCTGGAATAAGATCTGATAGCGACCTGTATACCTTTGGATTTGAATTTAAACCTTGGACAAGTGCACCCATAGCAACTGCAGATGAAATATTAAAATACCTTGGCGAAACCATCAAAGAAAATCAAATTGATGAAGACATTAGATATAATCATAAAATTATTGAAGCTGAGTGGTCCAGCAAAAAAAAATCTTGGATCTTAAAAGCAGAAAGGTCGGATAATAAAAAAATTATATATTTCTCTTGTAATTTTTTAATGATGTGTCAAGGATATTTTCGTCATAATGAAGGTTATACTCCTAAATGGAAAGATATGGATAAATTTAAGGGACAAATAGTTCATACTGAAGAATGGCCTGAAAATTTGGACTATAAAAATAAAAGTATTATTCTTATAGGATCTGGAGCAACAGCAGCAACAACAGTTCCAGCAATGGCCTCAAAGGCTAATCATGTAACTATGTTACAAAGATCTCCTACCTTTTATAGGACCTCAACAATCGGAACAGAAGAATTTGTAGAACGTTTAAATAAGTTCAGTGATGATGAAAAATGGACATATGGAATAGTTAGACAACAAATTTTAATTAACCAAGAAATATTTATACGTAGATGTATTGAAGAACCTGATGTGGTTAAAGAAGAATTAATAAATGAAGTGAAGAAAATATTGGGACCCGATTATGATATAGAAAAGCATTTCACTCCAAGCTACAGACCTTGGCAACAAAGAATTACATTAACATCAAATGGAGATTTATTTAAATCAATAGCATCCGGGAAAGTCTCTGTTTTTACAGACGAAATAGATAAATTTACATCAAATGGAATATTACTAAAATCTGGATCTGAAATAACAGGAGATATTATTGCTACCGCGACTGGATTCAATATGAATATATTAGGAGACATTCAATTTATTATAGATAATGAAAATCTCCATCTTGAAGATACCGTAACATATAGAGGAATGATGTTTACAACTGTCCCAAATCTTTTATGGGTCTTTGGTTATTTTAGAGGTGCATGGACTTTGAGAGCTGAACTACTAGCAAGATTTTTATCGAGATTACTAAGTCACATGGATAATTTGGATGTAAAAAAGGTTACAGTAGCTTTACGAGAAGAAGATAAGAAAATGAAATTATTACCTTGGATTGCTGATGAAGAATTCAATCCAGGATATTTATCTAGAGTAATGACAAAAATGCCCAAAAGTGGCGACAAGCCTGAATGGGTACACAACCAAAATTATTGGTATGAAAAAGAAACAATTCCAGCAATCAATCTAGATGGGGAAGAATTTCTATATGAATAAAATTTTTTGAAAAAAATAATTTATTTTAGAATTAGAAATCTAAAATAATTTACATATAGCCAAGCCAAGTATTGCACCCAAAATTATAGCTCCAACGTATGATGCGATATCATTCGTGTTTATTTTATTAAGCCAATTCAATTTATTATCCATACTTATATTCTATAGTATAATTTTCTTTACTAGGATATTTTGGCCATCTATCTGATTTAAGTTATGATTTTAATTCTTTGCGAGCTTTTAAAATTATCTTTATATGATAAAAATATAATTTCAGCAGCCTGTCCTATTGTTATGACTTTATCATTCACTTGTATTTGATTTGAAAGATGGAAATTTAAATTACTTTTATTTGATGCAGATTTTATCATTTCAATAAATTCAGAATTTGTAATCGAACTATCTTCCTCTTGTTTTGATGTATAAATTTTTTTAGCAAGAATATTTGGGTCGAAATTTTTATTTAATAACTTTGAGTAACAATTTGCCCAATTTTCAGCAACTGATTTCGAAAGTGGATCATTTGCTCTTGCGTTATAGTCTGTAAAAAAACCCTTGGTACATAAAAAATGTATTGAAATACTTTGATTGTTTAAATTATCAATATCAACATCATTAAAGAATGATATTTCAAAACCATTTTCAACCAATTGGATCTGTAAATAATCTGTTTCTAATTGAGCTACATTGGTATCTTGTTCTTTTGATATTAATGAAGCAAAACCAGCAACTTCACCCAACTGAATTAATGTTGGTTCTACACGAATTGTTCCAAAACCTACATGAGTTGCAGAAAGACATACTGTAACCATAAGATTATCAATCCCCTTAGGTAATAGACATCTATAGGGAATTTGAGAAGGTCTAGTTTTCTCAGACAATAAAACTTTTCCGTCATATAAACTTCCTGGTTGTCGATTCATGGTACACTCATGAGAATCCATTGGCCAATCTGCTATTGCTATAGAATCTTTTTGAATAGGAGTTCTTTCAAAACTAGATGATAATGATGCATCTTGTTCAGTAAAAATATATCTTCCGACAATCCTTCTTGCTTCTCTAACGTACATTTCTTTTGGAAAGTTTTGATTGTCAACAAATTCATCTTTTGCTAGTCCCCATTTTTTCGAAGAATCTCTTATATTTTTTGGTACTTCATTGTCGTATTGCAAAAAATACAAAAGCCCCAGAGCATGTTCTCTATGTAATTTTGAAATTAGTAACCTTGTATCTGCATCTCCTTCCGGGTAAGGATGGTTCATTTCAGGTAAGTTTCCATCATTCCAACTGATTTTGTTATTAGGCATTCTAGGACCTCTGATTTTATAATTGTTTATATCATTTACAACTAATTGACTTTTCAGATGATGGCGTTTCTTTCTTGATTCCTTTTCAGACTCTAAAACTCCTAAGTAGTTTTCACGCTTATAGCCTTTGGGTTTCTCTATAGAAATCATTAAGTCCGGGTCTGAAGTTAGGCAAACTCTATAAGTAAATGCTTGAATTGCTTTGTCTCCTTCTCCCGTACTTCCACTAAAAATTAATTGTGAGGTTACAGGAAAAGTATCTAAATTAAGATCTCCTTCTGAAGCTTCAAGAGGAAAAGCTCCGAAACCATGTGTTGAAAAAATACGGCCTGCATGTGGCTCATTAAATTCTGTATTAGATTCTCTGCCAACCCTATAAGGAACTCCAGAAAGACTCGCTAGATCACCTTCATAAGAAGCATCTACGTATGTTTTAGCTATAAGTTTTAATTTTTCTTTATTAACAATTGATTTTATTTCAAGGGAATTAATTTGATTATTTTCGATATCTAGCTCATTAGGTATGAAAGATTTAAAAATTTTTATTTGTTTATTGTTTTTAACAATGTTATTAAGAATATGCTCAGCCACATGAGGCTCAAAAGTTAATCTAGTATCTTTACAAACTTTAACTTGTTCTGAATTTTCTCCATATTTATTAATATAAAATTTGATTATATTTTCAGTAATTTCATTAAAAACAGGTGAACGAAATCCATTGTAAAGTCGATCCATAACTCCTAATCCATTTGAGAGTATTCCACCGAGTTGATCGTTAGACGATATTAAGGCAACTTTAAGGCCTTTACGTCCAGCAGTTACTGCTGTAGCTATCCCTGAAGGAGTTGCCCCAAATACAGCAAGATCAATATTGATTGAATTTTCAGACATTATAATAAGTTTTTATTCATTTAAAATATAATATTCGAATTATAAATCAATTATATTATTTTTCAAAAAGGGGATTGATTGATACCCCATATAGGATTTGAACCTGTGACCTTATTTTAAAAAATCATGGATAATCTCTCCATAACCCTCAGTAAAATCCATTTCAATATAATATGCGTCAAAATATTCGACAGGTTTAAAATCTGACAAATCATATACTGGAGTTGGTGAAAACTCCACTACACCATCTCCTTTACGGCTAACTCGAACTGATACATCAGTTGCAACTTTCGAACCATCAATTATTTGCATAACATCTACACCTTTCCCATCTACCTTTGGTATAACCTTAAGCCTCCAAGATGGTTGTAAATCAGGTATATCACTCATTTCAACCTTCTTATGCATAGTAGAACGTATGCTAAGGATAGAAGACTTTGCTATGCAAGTATCGGTGTACATAACTCTTTCATCCATTCCGATATCAATATCGGCAAATACTTTAGGTGTTCCATAAATCTCACGCCCTGCAGGTATACTAGACCGAGAATTCAAAAAAGCCACTGGAACAAAATATCCTGTGATTCCATTGTAGCTACACTTAACTGTTAGGTAACTTTCTTGAAATTCTCCATAGTTAGCAGACCAAGGTACGGTTAGACCGCTTGCTACACATAAACCATCCTCTGAAGGCTCGAAACAATCGGGTAAAATCCGATTTACTGCATCGATTTCTGCCCTGAAAAACACGTTATGCATACGAACTCCAATATACCTAGCTGGAGGCATTGGATAATAAGGAGAGAATGCTGGCATAGTCACGATATCGTTGATTGGAATTGACATTAGATACTCCTACTTTTTTTAAATTACTCTTTCTGTAATATTAGTTTTTATATATTTCATAAGAATATTATGAGATAAGATTCTAAGTTTATCAATTAGTTTCTAATCAGTACTGGTACCCCGTACAGGATTCGAACCTGTGACCTTATCCTTAAAAGGGATCTGCTCTACCAACTGAGCTAACGGGGCTTGCATTTAATTTTAGTACAAAATTGAAATACACCTTTTCAATTATATAATTTCAAAGTTTAGATTGTAACTTTTTATTAATACAATATATTTTATTTAATTGTTTTTATGTAATAGTATTTAAAATATTTTCATTTTCAGAAACAATTATGCTCACAACTATAAAGTTAAGTCCCTCAAATCTAACTTTTCTTTGGCACTCATGCAAGAAATGTTTTTATAATCATTATATTAATAAAATAAGAAGACCCATGGCTATGCCATTGGTAGGGAAGATGTCTTCATTATCAGAACAATGGTTTTTAGATAAAACAACTGACAGCATAGATTCCAATCTACCAAAAGGTATAGTTACAAAATCTCAACTTTCTCTTTCAGCTGAAATAGAAACAAATGAAGAATTATCAAATAAATATCTTCTTTCAGGAAAAATTGATCTATTAGTTGAGTTTGAAGATGGAAATTTTGGTATATATGATTGCAAAAATTCTTCTGGAGAATCTGATAAAAGTTGGATGTACTACACTCAATTGGCAGCATATAAATATAGTTTTGAAAAAATGGGTTTGGGACATATATCTCATTTAGGTTTAATTTATCAAATAATAGATTCTTTTGATAAAAATGAAAATTCTGATGATGTTTTCTATTTTAAAACATCACAGAAATTTGTTCATGTAGATATAAAAATGGAAAGATTTATAAAACTTTTATCGGATGTAATTCAGTGTTTGGAATCAGAAATTCCTCCACTTTCAAACAAAAAGTGTAATTATTGCATTTTTGCAGAAAAATACAATAATTTTGACTAATTTATACTTTTAAGATTTCTAATAGATTTTTTAGTACTTAAAAGATACCCTATAAACAACAAACAAATAATTGGACCTAAGGTCATTCCTAACCGTATATTAAATAACTCACCCATCCCACCAACCCAAAGACCTCCGAGAACCCCCAAACTAATGTGTATTGCCAATATCCCCATTACTCTACCCCTAATGTGTTCAGGGACTTTATGTTGTAAGATTGTCCAAATTGATAGCGTAGTAAATCCATTGAAAAAATGTCCTATAAGTGCCAGAGGAAATATGTATATTATGCTTGTAGAAAGTGAAACTAAAATAATGAATAATGAAAACATGCAAGCTGAAAGTAAGATTTTAATTCCTAAATAATTTTTTATATTAATGTTACCTGCAGTTAGTAGACCTGTTAAAGCTCCTATTCCTGCTGATGAAAACATAAATCCTAACTCTCTTGCTGTGCCGTTAAAAATGTCTATAAATGCTGGTAAAGCCTGTATATATCCAAATATAAAGAAATTTGTAAAATAAGTTACTAATATCAAGGAATAAAAAAGCTCATTATTTTTAACAAATTTTAGCCCTTCTGTAAAGAAATTTAGATGATTGCCCGTATCATTTTTTACTTTCACATTTGGCAAAAAAAATGTAGAGAAGCACATGATTAAATATCCTAGGCTGGAAAGAAAAATACCTATTGAAGATCCATATTGAACTATTAATAATCCTCCTATTGTTGGTACGATAACACTTGATCCAGCAAAGGTTGCTCCATTTAAAGTGATGCCTGATTTGAGAAATTTATTAGGGATAATTCTAGGAAAATAAGAATTTCTAGCTGGAAAATCTATGCCCAACAAAATACCTAACAGTATGCAGATCATATAAACATGGATTGGTTTTACAATTTCATTGATATCTATAAATGCTAGAAACGCTAAGGTTAATGAAAGAAAAAAAGATAACAAAAACAATATGATTCTAACATTATATTTGTCGGCAATTATACCGCCAATTAAATTAAAAAACATTATCGGTACTGCTGAAGCAGCCGCAACTATACCCAAACTGATTGCAGAACCAGATAGACGAAAAATTAGAATTGAAATAGCTACTATAATTAAACGATGTCCAAACATGGCAAATAATGACCCTAGCCAGTATATTCTAAAGTCTCTTGAGGTCAAAGCAACGAATGGATTCATATTTGCTTATGCTTTGTGTCCTCTTTTAGAAACCATGCTTGTTTTTATATCAATGAGTACAGTTCTCCCTGAAATATTTAATCCTTTTGCAGTTTCTAACGCAGGCTCTATTTCAGAAATTTTTGTTACCTGTATACCATGAGCGCCAAATGCTCGAGCAAAATCGGCATAATTTCCAGTCATAAGACCAACTCCTGATTTTTCTCGAGCAATAGGGAAGTCTGCAGGACTTCCTACTGGATATGTAGCCATTCCTCCATTATTAAATACTATAGTTGTTATCCCGATTTTTTGACGTGTTGCTGTTTCGAAATCCATTCCTGACATTCCGAAAGCACCATCTCCCATTACATTCACACAAAATTTATCGGGATGGGCTAATTTTGCTCCAATAATTAGCGGTAATCCAAAACCTAAATGAGTAGTTTTTCCCCATCCGATATAACTATGAGGCGTTGTTGCGTTAATAAATGCTACCATTTGTTCTCTTGGAGCTCCTGCGTCATGAGTTATGATACTGTTTTCTAAATTTAGACATTTATTTAATTCATTGACAATTCTATAAGGGCTTATTGGTTCTTCATCACTATTTAGAAAAGGTTTGAAATCATCATCCATTTCTTTTTTATATTTAGCTATTTCATTTCTTATTGTTGGATCATCCATTTTTGCTGTACCATACAGTTCCTGCAAGTCTTCAATTAGCAAATTGATTGTTTCTTTTGTATCACCTATTAATGAGACTTCTACTGATTCATCTTTATTAATATCGTCTACATTATCAACATTTTGAATTATAGTTTTTCCAGGTGGTATTGATTGTGCATATGAAGTCCCAGTTAAACTAGTTCCTAAAGCAAGTATAGTATCTGAGTGAGTTAAAAATTCCTTTGCTGCCAAAGTAGTGGTTTGGGATCCTGCACCTATTGATAGATCGTGTCTTTCATCAATCGCTGATTTCCCAGGCATTGTTGTAAATACAGGAGCTGATAACAATTCAGCTAAAGTTTGTAATTCTTCTGTAGCGTTAGCCATCAATACTCCCTGACCAGCCCATATCATTAGATTTTTAGAATCATGTATTATATTTGAAGCATCTTCAATTGCTTCTTTGCTAGGTCTATAAGTATGTCTCTTTGGTGAATGGTAAGAATTTTCAATTTGAACTGGCACTTCCTGAGAGCAGACATCCTGAGGCATTTCTACAACAACAGGGCCCGGTTTGCCGTTTTTCAAGTGATGAAAAGCTCTTCTCATTGCATTCGGAATATCCTCTACTTTTAGGATTGTTTCAGCGTACTTTGAAATTGGTTCATATATTCTGCTTGCCCAAAAATTTGGTTTTACGGAAATCTTATCTAGTGTAGGTGCTCCTGGCATGAATAATACTGGTATATTATCTGCATAAGCTTGAGATAATGCTCCTACTGAATTTTCTGCTCCAGCTTGTGATTGAACAAGACAAACCCCAAATTTTTGTCTGTCACTTGTCCTGCTATAACCATCAGCAGCCATTAATGCTCCTCTTTCATGTCTGAAAGCAATTACTCTAATGTCTTCTTTTGAACTGGCTTCAATTAAAGGATTACTAGGAAAACATGTTATTATTTCCGTTCCTTCTAATTTCAAAATCTTTGCTATAAGTGCGGTGCCATTCATTTATCAGGTCTCCATTTCTAAAATCTTTTATTCTAATCTTCTCATTTATTTAGCTTACAACAAATAAAGAGATTTTTGTGTTTTTATTTATTATTTATTATCGAATGAAAACTATAAACTTCCATCAATCATTAATTCAATTAATTTCGGTTTATTTGCTTTTATTGCTCTGTTAAGTTCTTTAGAAATCTCTCTGGGATCTTTAATTCTGATCGAATCTACTCCCATAGCATTTGCTATTTTGGTGTGATTAAGAACTAAAGGAAAATCCATATAAGGATATGATCCAGAAAGTTCATCTTCTTTCCTGACCAATTTTCTATAATAGTCGATGTTTACTTTAAGAATTCTATATGATTGATTATTCAATATCACAAAAATACAAGGTATATTGTCATTAGCAGCAGTCCAATACCCTTGAGCAGTCATCATTGCTGAACCATCACCAATAATTCCAATGACTTTTTTTTCTGGACTTGCACATTGAGCTCCCATAGTTGCTCCTACTCCCCATCCTATAGCTCCACCTCTTCCCGAAATCATACTATCAGAATTTTTAAATTCTAAATAATGCATCACAGCATCACTATGGCTTACTGAATCATTTATAATTATTGAATTTTTAGGAATGCTTTTTGAAAGTTCGTACATAGCTCTTTCAGGAGACATTAGTGTGTTATTCCAATTTTTTTTAGCTTTCTCATTATAAATTTCCTCATTTTCTTTTTTTATTTTTTTGATTGCTGTAATTCTATCCTTGTAATTTTTCGTCCCAGTTATAGTATCGGACAATTCAATATTTAATTGATTTAAGATAATATTCAGGTTCCCTAAACCATAGAAAATCGCAGGCTGCCTATTTCCTTGAGTAGAAGGCTTTGAATCTAATTGAATAAGTTTATTTTTCTCAGATAAAAGAATGTCTCCTTCATAAAACCAATCCTGCAATAAGTCTGCTCCGATACAAAGAATGAGATCCGACTCGGCTAAGATTGCTCTTTGATTAGAATTTCTTATGGAATGAAATCCTATCATTTGCTCATGATTAGTAGGAAAAGGAATGTTGGATCCTTCTATGAATACAGGCATCCCCGTATTCTCAGCTAGAGTTACAGCATTATCAAACCCATTATCTTCAGCAACTCTATCACCTAAAATAAGAACAGGTTTTAAAGATTTCTTGATCATCTCACTAATTTTTTTTATTTGATTGGGATCTAATCCTCCGTAATTTGGTAAAGAGGAAGGGTTTATTTCTATATCTGCAACTCCATCTAATGCGTTCGAAGAGAACCCAACAAAAACAGGTCCTTTAGGATGGGTATTAGCTTCTTGGAAAGCTCTTCTCATAACGGTGGGGACTTGATCGGGATAAGATATTTCTATACTCCATTTAGTAAAAGGTCTTGCTAATTCAGCTAAATCTCGGTTTCTTAAATTTCTTGTGTCATATGTAGCAGCAGTTACTACCATGGGAGTACCAGTTGTAAATGCATCATTCATCAAACTAAAACCATTTAATAAACCTGAATCGATATGCAAACTGAGATAAGAAGCTTTGTAATTAACCCTGGCATCCGCTTCGGCCATTCCCGCAGCTACTCCTTCTTGCAAAGTTAAAAAATATCTTAATTCTTTATGATTAACTACCTCTTCCATCATTGGGCCTTCACTAGTCCCAGGATTACCATAAATATTTTTTATACCTTCTGACTTAAGATGTTCCATTAATGCTGTTTTGCCCATCATCTTCATAATATTCCTCAATATTTCTATAAAGTTTTTTTTAATATATCCTTTTTACTTAATTTAGAAAAGATATATATATTTGAATTACATTTTTTTCATTTATATGATTGATTAATTTCTTTAATAAGAGTAGATAATTTAATATACATTCTTTTTGGAGGCAAAATGAAAATCACAGATATAAAAATTAATTTGATGGAAGGTCCAAAAACTAAAGACGCTCAACAGTTCGTTGGTGGTGCATCAAAAATTCTTCTGAGGATAGAAACTGATGAAGGACTTTTTGGAATCGCTGAAGGAGGAAGAAATTATAATTTATTCAAAGCTTATTTGGATGAAACTATAAAACCTTTACTTATAGGTATAGACCCGAGAAACCCAAAAATGATTTGGGAAATGCTTACTCATGGTACTGGCCCAGGTCTTGCAACAAAACTCCCATCACAAATAGTTGGGACAATCGATGTTGCTCTTTGGGATCTTTCTGGAAAAGCTGCAGGACTTCCTGTTTATCAACTTTTAGGTGGAGCAGCCAGAACTGAAATACCTCTTTATTGGAGTAGAGGAAGTGGATGGAGAAAAACTCCAGATGAAATGCTTTTCGACGTTAAACTGGGTTATGAAAAAGGATATAAAGCGTATAAAATTCGAATGGATTGGCGATCCTTCAGGCAAGATTCTAACCCTAAAAAAGATTTTAGCCTATTTGAAAAATGCAGAGAATTTTTACCAGATGATTGTGATTTAAGTTTTGATGCTAATTGCGGATATTCTGTTCCTACAGCGATTGAACAAGGTAAAAGATTCCAAGATTTGGGAATAGCGCACTTTGAAGAGCCTTTGCCTGAATATGATTATCCTGGTTTACGCCAGGTGGTTGATGCTTTAGAATGTTCTGTCTCAACAGGAGAGCAAGAACCAAATCCGTGGAGATTTAGAGATTTAGTTGATATAGGAAATCCAGATATTTTACAACCAGATATTTTGAATGTTGGAGGAATAACTGGGTTGCTTAAAGTTTATGAACTAGCTATTAATAGGAATAAAATAATTATGCCGCATTGCCCTCAAGCTGGAGTAAATCTGATTGGAAGTTTACATGCATATAGTACAGTAACAAATGCAGTAAGGCCACACGAATTTTCAGAAGAGTTTACGGGTCCAGTAGAAAATATAGCGAAGCTATTTAAAGAGCCTATTGTCCCAAATAATGGCTCAATAACTTTATCAGATAGACCGGGTCTAGGCTTAGAATATGATGAAAAAGAATTGATGAAAGTAATAATAATATAGGAGTGATGTAATGAAAGATTTAAAAAAAATGATAGCAGATGGAGATCAAGTGCTTGGCGCAGGTGTTAAGTATGGTTCAGGAAAAGAAGATATCGAAAAACTTTTGGATTATTATGATTATGATTTCATAAGTATCGATGGTCAACATTCACCGACAAATGAAGATTATCTTTTGAAAATATGTGAAGCAGCATATGAACTAGATAAACCAATATCTTATAGAATGGATCATAGAAGACACGCGTATCTTATTGGAAATTTACTAGATCATGGACCTACAATGATTGAAGTACCTCAATCAGAAGAAGTTGAATTAGTTAAAGAAGCACGAGATTATTTTTATTATAAACCAGAAGGAGTGAGAAGTTGGGGTGGTCCGGGTAGACCTCCTGAAGGATTGAAAGAAGTAGATCAACATACTTATCCTGCATGGTGGAACAAAACGGGAATATTAATGATTCAGATAGAAACATTGAATGCCATAAATAATATCCCAAACTTTTCGGTAGAAGGAGTAGATTGTTTTTCATGGGGGCCTGCAGATTTAAGTATTGATAGAGCTGCTCATCCTGAACATCCTTTTGCTAAAACAAACGAAACCGCTATAGAACATGCAGCTACGCTGTGTAAAGCTAATGGTAAAAAGTTATGTATCAGATCATATGATAAAACTCTTAGGAATAAATTTTTTGATTTGGGTGCTACTATCTTGATGGAAAATCCATCGATGGAAGGTAAATTGGATCCAGATCTTCCCTTTGGTTAGATATATCTTTTAGATGAAAAAGAATTATAGAAAGTAATAACAATATAGAGGAGATGTAATGAAAGACTTAAAAAAACTGATTGCAGATGGAGATCAAGTTATTGGTGGTGCTGTAATGCATGGAGCAGGAAAAGAAGATCTTGAAAAACTATTGGATTATTATGACTATGATTTCATAAGTATCGAAGCACAACATGCCCCAACAAGTGAAGATTATCTTTTGAAAGTATGTGAAGCGGCTTACGAACTAGACAAACCCATTCATTATAGAATGGATCATAGAAGACACGCGTATCTTATTGGAAATTTACTAGATCATGGACCTACAATTATTGAAGTACCTCAATCAGAAGAACTTGATTTAGTTAAAGAAGCAAGAGATTATTTTTACTATAGACCAGAAGGAGTGAGAAGCTGGGGTGGTCCAGGTAGACCTCCTGAAGGATTAAAAGAGGTAGATCAACATTCGTATCCTGCATGGTGGAATAAAACGGGAGTTTTAATGATTCAGGTAGAAACATTGAATGCCATAAATAATATTCCAAACTTTTCAATAGAAGGTGTGGATTGTTTTTCATGGGGACCTGCAGATTTAAGTATTGATAGAGCTGCTCATCCTGAACATCCTTTTGCTAAAACAGATGATACTGCTATAGAGCATGCAGTTTCGCTGTGTAAAGCTAATGGCAAAAAATTATGTATCAGATCATATGATAAAACTCTTAGGAATAGATTTTTTGATTTGGGTGCTAATATTTTGATGGAAGTCCCATCGATGGAAGGTACATTGGATCCAGATCTTCCATTTGGTTAGATCTATCTTTTTAATTGAGCAAAAATCATAGATAAAAAATAATTATTGGAATATTTTAGTTTTAAGGAATAAAAACTGTTGAAGGTATTCAAACCGAGTATTTTTGATTAAAAAATTTCTAGTTATAAGTTATTTGAATAAAAATACGAATTATTTATTCCATGTTTAAATGATATGAAAAAAAAGAAGAAAATTTTTTATGGCTGGTGGATTGTACTTTCAGGAGCGTTAATGAATGGACTGGGAGGGAGTTTACATTGGCAAGGTTTCACGGTATTATTTCTTCCTATTTCTCAAACATTTGGTATTACATCTGCCCAAACTTCTTTATTATTTGCTTTAGCTAGAGCAGAAAATGGACTATTGGGGCCTATTACCGGCTGGTTAATGGATAAATTCGGACCTAGACCATTAGCCATATTTGGGACAGCAATGGCGGGGATAGGTTATGTAATGCTTTCTAGAGTTGAAAACTACACTCAATTTCTCCTCATATACATCCTAGTTATTTCTATTGGAGCTACTACTAGTTTTATGCAAACTTCATTTGTTGCATTAAATGTTTGGTTTGTGAAAAAAAGAGGATTAGTTATGAGTATTAATTCGGCTGCCTTTAGGTTGGGATCTGCTATTTTAGTACCCATTTTTTCATTTTGTGTTTATAGATGGGGATGGCAAACTTCAGTTTTATGGTTTGGAATTTTCTTGTTATGCTTTATTTCACCCTTAGGTTATTTTTTTAAAAAGTCTCCTGAATCAATGGGATTACTACCAGATGGAGATGAAGTAAAGTCTGAAAATACAGATCATGCAGAAGAATTATCTGGATATAGCTGGAAAGAAGCAATTAACACATCTGTTTTTTGGTTTCTAACCTTGGGTACAGCGCTTAGAATTTCTATACATGGAGCGATTTTTGTACACATGATCCCAATGTTAGTATGGAAAGGCGTTACCCCACAAAATGCTGCGTCATATGTTGCCTTATTAGCTTTATTTGGAGTGCCAATTATTATGATAGTAGGCAGGATTAGTGATAAATATGGTCGACCCAAAATTTTAGCTATTTGTTATTTTTTATCAGCTTTATCTCTACTTTTAGTAAATGTTTCACATAAACCATTGTTTTTAATGTTGTCTTTATTATTATTGGTTGGATCTGAAGCTGGATCCGGTCTTAATTGGTCATTGGTTGGAGATTTATTTGGAAGAAAAAATTATGGTATTATCAGAGGTTTACTAGGTCCTTTTTATAATGGTGCTTTGGTTATTACTCCTGTTGCAGCTGGTTATATATTTGATAAAACTGGGTCTTATGAATTAGTCCTTTTAATGGGGGCAATAATTTACATTATGGCTTCTTTGTCTTTTTTAATTATTGGAAAATTGGGAAAAACACTTATAAGTAACAATAACTAGAAAGCGTTTATGTATATTCTTTATAAGTTTTTTTATTATAATGTATAGGTCTCTATTTTTAGAAAGTGAAATATATTGACTGCTTTACCAAAGAAAAAACATACCCGAGCAAGAAGAGGAAATAAAAGATCTCATAAAGGATTATCCAAAATTAATGGATATCTTTGTCCTGAGTGTAATGAACCTAGATTGCCTCATTCTATTTGTTCAAATTGTGGTGAATATAGAGGTAGACGTTATCATTCTGCTCCGGAACCGGTTTCAGAAGAGGCTCCTCAAAGTTAATCTAAATTCCTAATTTCTCTAGTCATACCCTCAATAGAATCTTTCGCGTCACCAAATAACATATTAGTTTTTTCTAAGAAGAATAATTCGTTTTCAACACCAGCAAACCCTGAAGCCATGGAACGTTTCAAAACTATTACAGTTTTAGCCTTATCTACATTTAGAATTGGCATACCATATATTGGAGAACTTGAATCAGTCCGTGCAGTTGGGTTGGTTACGTCGTTTGCTCCAACAACAACAGCTACATCAGTTCTGACAAACTCTGAATTTATTTCATCTAAATCTTTCAATTCATCGTAAGGAACATTTGCTTCGGCTAATAAAACATTCATATGTCCTGGCATTCTTCCTGCAACAGGATGTATGGCATATTTAACATTTGTACCTTTATCTTTTAGTAAATTTGCCAATTCATTTATTTGATGCTGCGCTTGAGCGACTGCTAAACCATAACCCGGAACAAAGATAACGCTTTCTGCATATCCTAAAATCATAGCGGCATCTTCAGTATTCAATGAATTTACGGCTCTATTTTCATCGCTGGATGATTTTGTAGATCCCTCTTCAGCACCCACTCCTCCAAGCATTACATTAGCCAAAGACCTATTCATTGCTTTAGTCATAATTCGAGTTAAAATCAATCCTGATGCTCCAACCAAAGATCCAGAAATAATTAATACTGGATTGTTGAGAACAAATCCTGCTCCAGCACCAGCAATTCCTGAATATGAATTCAATAGGGCAACTACTACAGGCATATCAGCTCCACCTATAGGTATCACTATCAATATCCCTATAATCAGTGATAAACCTATTAAGATATAGAGAAAATAAATCGAAGAAAGATTTGGGATTGACAAAGCAATAGCGAAAACAATAATTGTAGTCAATAAAATAAGATTTAAATAATTTCTCAAAGGAAGTAAAATAGGTCTACTTGAAATAATGCCTTGTAACTTACCAAAAGCGATGAAAGAACCCGTGAAGGTTACAGAACCAACAACTGTCGCAAAAGCTATAGATGCCAAAGTAAATATTCCTGTTATGGGTTCTTTTGGATACATTATTGTGTAAATTGCCACTATTGCACTTGCACCTCCTCCAAATGCGTTAAAAATAGCAACTAATTGAGGCATTGCAGTCATTTGAACATATCTAGATAATGCTAATCCTAATATTCCTCCAATGATAAAACCAAGTATGATCCACTCAAAGTTAGTGTTTGTATATTTTACAATAGTGATTATTATTGCTATTAACATTCCAATAGAAGCCAATCTATTACCATTTCTTGCAGTAGCAGGAGATGCTAATCGTTTTAGTCCTATGATGAATAAAGTAGCTGATAAAAGGTAAAAAATATTTTCTATGTTTGATGAAATTTCTAACATAATTATTCCTTGTTTTTACTTTTTTTGAACATTGCTAGCATACGATCGGTCACCATAAATCCACCTACAACATTGATTGTCGCCAATATTACCGCAAAGACAGATAATATTGTTGAAATTATGCCATTTGAATTTGATGCGATAATGATTGCTCCAACGATTACAATTCCTGATATAGCATTTGAACCTGACATTAAAGGGGTATGTAAAGTTGGAGGGACCTTTGTAATAACTTCATAACCAATAAATAAAGATAAAACAAATATAATAATTAATGGTAGTAAATCCAATTTTATACTCCTATTCTTTTCTTGCCTTTTTCAATTACCAACATTGCATCAATTATTTCATCTTGGAGGTTAATGTTCATTTTTTCATCACTGATTAACAGTTCAATAAGACTGAATATGTTTTTTGAATAAACGGTTGATGCATCAAATGCCATTTCTGAAGGTAAGTTTGATGGGCCATATACTTTAGTATCATTAACAGTAATAGTTTCTCCAAGTTTTGTACATTCGCAATTTCCTCCCAAAGGTGCAGAAACATCAACTATAATACTCCCTGGTTTCATTAATTCAACCGTTTTTTGTTCAATTAATATTGGAGCAGGACGACCTGGAATCGCAGCGGTCGAAATAACTGCATCAGATTTTATTATATATTCTTTTATAAACTCTAACTGTGATTTCTGATTTTCTTCACTTTGTTCTTTTGCATATCCACCTTTTACTTCTGAGTCTTCAGGTATCTCATCTGAAATGAACTTAGCTCCCAGAGATCTAATTTGTTCACCAGCAGCCAACCTTATATCATATCCGGTGACTTCTGCTCCTAACCTCTTAACTGTAGCGATCGCTTGTAATCCAGCTACGCCTGCTCCTAACACCAATACTTTAGCTGGTGGAATCGTCCCAGCTGCAGTCATCATTAATGGCAGATATTTGTTTAATGAATTCGCAACAATCAAGCCTGCTTTGTATCCAGCTATTGAAGCTTGTGAAGAAAGGGAATCAAGTTTTTGAGCTCTAGCTATTCTTGGGACAAATTCCATAGCTAGAAGTGACAAGTTATTCTTTTTGCAGATCTCAGTGACTTTGTTATCGGTTCTGAAGTTAGTTGTACTAATTACAAGGGAATCTTTTACATATTCATTATCTTTAGAAGAAAAAGCATTTAATGATGTTACAATATTTGTTCCATCTGAAAGTTTCAAAGAGACTGTTGCTCCAGCATCTTCATATTGCCTATTCAAAAAGCCAGCTTTTTCCCCGGCACCATCTTCTAGTACCACTGACAAGCCCATTTGTATTAATAATTTAACATCTTTAGGAACTAATGAGACCCTATTTTCTAAAGTACCTCTTTCTCTCAATATCCCAACTGTTATTTTTTCAGACACAATTTCTCCAATAAAAGGTTGATATAGTTTAGTTAAAATGAATTTACATATATATTATTTATCGAAATAGTTAATATCTCAAGCTAATATTATTATGAATTTAAAGGAGTTTATTTTATGTATTTAATAAGAAGAACCTATAAAACAAAACCTTACGAAGCTGTAAATGCTGCAAAATTGATAAAAGAACAAGCTGATTTATATACTTCTGAAGGCCATAGAACTGAATGTAGAGTTTATTATAATTCAGGCACAACACCAGGAGAACCGAATAGAGTTTATCTTGAATGGACTGCTGAAATATTTGACAGCCCAAGTAGGAAAGATAATGTTATTCCTAAAGAGATAATGGATGCTGGAGCTAAATATAGACCACTTCTAGATATAGATAATGGACCTTCCAATTGGATTGAATTTTTTCAGATATTGTAAACTTTGAGAGAAATCATGTTTTTAAGTATAGATATAGGGACATCTTCAATAAAATCTGCATTATTTAATAAAGAAGCAGAAATGGTAGAGGATTCTTTGAATTCTATCCTTCATGAACAGTCGTTTACTAAATCAGGTGGTGTTGAAGAAGATCCTCAGAAACTCTTTAATTCTATATTGGAATCGCTTTCTAGATTAAATACATATGTTTTAGAGCATAACTTTAAAATCTTGTCGGTAAGTATATCTTCCATTGTTTCAACGTTGGTTGGGTTAGATTCTAAATATGATCCAATTACTCCGGTTTATCTATACTCAGATACAAGAAATAAAGATTACCTAGAAAGCTTAACTGATGATAATGAAAATGATAGATACCAAAGAACAGGAGTTAAAAATCACACTTCGTATCAACCTTCTCGATTGTTATGGTTAAGAGAAAATTATAATCAATACCATAAAGTTAAATATTGGGTAGATTTTCCTGTTTATTTGATGTGTAAACTATTCGCTCCAAAAATGCCTTTGACTTCGTTTTCTTTGGCAAGCTGGTCAGGTCTATTTAATTTACATACAAATGATTGGGATAAACAAACACTGTTAAAGTCTAAGATATCTGAAGTTACTCTTCCTAATATAGCATCAACAAAAATGAATTTTTCTAAGTTGACAGAACCATATAATCAACAATTTCCTTCATTTGATAATATACCTTGGTTCATGCCTATAGCTGATGGTTTTGCCGCAACAATCGGATCTAATTGTATTAGTGATAAAGATGCAACTATAACAGTAGGATCTACAACCTCAATGCGTTTTATTACCGAGAAAAAAAATATTACTATTCCAGACGGATTGTGGAAATATAAATGTTATGACAACACATTTGTTATGGGAGGATCATTGACAGAAGGGGGGAACAATCTGTTGTGGTTAAGTAAAGTTTTTGATTTAGATTTTAATAATGATAAACACATTCCTGAATTGATCAAAAATTATGCCCCTGGAAATCATGGGTTAAGTGTTTTACCTTTTATATCTGGAGAAAGAGCCCCCGGCTGGAATCCAAGAGCTACAGGGTCAATTTTTGGTATAAATTTCGCAACAAATAAATATGACATTTTGATCTCTACTCTTGAATCGATTTGTTATCGATTATTGTACGTTAAAAATAAAATCAATGAAATCAATAAAAATTATGACTTTATTATTTCTGGAGGCGTAATAGACTTGATCCCTGATTACCCCCAAATGCTATCTGATGTTCTGGGTACGAAAATAATAATCAAAGATTTGAAAGAAGCAACTTTAAAAGGCGGAGCAATTTTAGCTTTAAGAACTTTAGGTTTTTGGGAATCATTTAAAGACAATAATCCAAAGACAATTAAAATATTAAAACCTAACTTAAACAAAAATAAACAACATAAAAAATTATTCAATAAACATGATAATTTTTATAATAGAACAATTGTTTAGCCGCCTCTTGGATAACTCTCATCAGAATGTGATTCAATAATTATACTTTTTATAGCATTGAAATATTGATTTTTTTCTTCTAATTTAATGTCATTTTGTGTTGATTCACTATTTTCATTGAGAATCAATATTTCAGATGCTATCTTTTCAAATAATACAGATAATTCATTTATCGTAAGTTTATTTAAATGTTCGTATTCGTCATTCATTAAACTATTTATGCCCACCAAATGCATTTCTCATTGATGACAATATTTTTCCTGCGAAAGAACTCTTTTGTCTAGAATTAAATCTTTGACTAATAGATGAATAAATACTGGGTATTGGTACAGATAAATCTATTGACTCTTTGATTGTCCATCTTCCTTCACCAGAGTCATTTACTATAGAATTATAATTATTTAATTTAGGATCTATCTTTAGTTCAGATGCTATTAAATCTAATAGCCATGATTGAATTACAGAACCAGATCTCCAGTTTTCTGTAATATCTTCAAGCTTAAATTTAAAATCAGACTTATTTTTTAATATATCCAAACCTTCTGCTATAGACTGCATCATTCCATATTCAATCCCGTTGTGAATCATTTTTACATAATGACCAGATCCAGACTCTCCTACATATAATCCACCTTTTGAATTTTTATCTGAAAGAGCCACAAATAATTCTTTTATCTCTTCATATATATTTTTTTCTCCCCCGATTGTTAAGCAAAATCCATTTTTTAATCCCCAAATACCCCCACTTGTACCACAATCAACAAAGTGAATATTGTTTTTCTTGCATTTGATAAAATTCTCTTTTGAATCTTTGTAGAAACTATTACCTCCATCTATTATGATGTCATCATTTTCTAATAAGTTATTTAATTCTTCTATTGTGCTATTTGTCACTGATCCACTGGGTAACATTAACCAAATAACTTTTTTGCCATTAAATTTACTTACTAACTCTTTGATACTCTTAGTGATTACTATATTGGAATCTATGTTGATGGAAACATTCTTGTCTACGTCGTAACAATAAACTTTAAAATTATTATTGCTGAGTTTTTCAGCTATTTGAGCACCCATTTTACCAAGCCCAATTACTGCTACTTCCATTGAAGACTCCTTTATATATAAAATTAATTAATTTCTATCTTATTGACCCTATTAGAAGAAAGGGTGTCTATATAAGATTCTAAATTAGATTTTATATTTTCTACTGCTTCATTTTCCATCATTTGTTTTGTACTCCAGGCAATTAAAGTATCTGAGAATATATCACCATTAATTGCAAAATTCTCTAACCCTATAGCCTTCGACTCTATAGGATTGTCGTTTGAGTTGATTTCTTGAATACATTTATTGTTTAAGTCATTATCAATATTAGCTAGGCCTATTAGAGTTTTATCAAATAATTCATCATCAGTTCTTCTGATCCCCCACAAGGTAGGACTTATACCTTCATTAATAAACTTTTCCATCCCTTTTATGATTGTTTCTTTTTCAAGGTGCTTTTGTGACATTTTATGACCATAAAAGACATCAATTATAAATCCTTTATTCTTTAAAATTCCAATATCAATTATATTTTTTATCCTGTCTATTGCTAATTCTTCAGCTAATTTACTTCTATTTTCATCAAAATAAATTCTAACACTGAATAAATCAGGATCGAATATTTTTAATATTTCCAACACATCTTTCGAATTTGGGATTGCAAGCCCACCTCTGTTAATATGTTCTACAGACACTACTGTATTAATATTTAGTTTCTTTGATGAAAATAAAATACTTTCACATAGGTTGGGTTCACACCAAAGATACAATTCCTGAGAAGTTTTTATTTTTTGTATACCTTGTAAAATAATATTTGCGGCTATGTTTGCTCTAAGTTTTTCTTCAGCTGATTTGGGTCTTGAAGATTCCAAATTACATGATAATACATTTGTCCTATTGTCTAAGCCAATAAATATTTTGTTTTCAGAAAGTTGTATCATTGTTTAGTATTTTAAATTGTTTCTTTAGTTCTTCTAAATTACTCTCCACAAAAAAAACTTTTCTCTTCTTTTTTTTCAAAGCTAAATAATCAGCAATGGCTTGTGTTTTAACAAACGTATTAAGAGTGTACAACGAATTCGGTATGTTTAGGTCAACGTTACCGTGTAGGTTTATAAGTATATTAGTTATTTTGTGTTCGCTACCTTTAAGCATTTGCCCAGTAGAATGAAGGTATTGAGGAGCAACATTTATTGAAAGGAAGATATTTTTTTTTGATAAATTTTGTTTTAAAATTTCAAACTGGCTAGAAAAATCTATTGCTTTATTTAATCCGAAAATACAAAAATTTATTATTTTAAATTTTTCAGAAATCTTTTTTTTAATAATTCTGGATATTTTATCAATAGAATACACTTTATATTTGGAAGAATCTTTTTCATTACTTGACAATAAAATTTGGGTATTTTTTTTTGTTTGTTCAACATTCGGTTGATCAAATGGTTGGATTTTTAAAAGTGATCCAAAAATAGTAATAACATATAACCAAATATGTAATTGATAAAAAAGATTCTCAGGCCCTGAAAGTTTCACTTCCAATCTATCAGAATTTAATATGTTGATCTTATTTGAAAAATTAAGATAAGGAAAAGGTTTTTTAACATTCATTAGAGGATATATACCCGAATTGTTTTTACCCGTTGATTCTGAAATTAATTGTTCAACCCATTCTTTAACATAATTATTTTTTTCAGAATTTATACCTAATATCTTTTTCCCTTGATCAAATTGAGAAAACAGAAAGGCAATTTTAGGAATTGTAGGGTTATTTTTAGAAACTAGTCTACATTCTTTGTTTGCTAAATTGATTTGATTAATAATACTCTTTACATTTAACCCTCCTAATATAAAAGGTATAATTCCAAAATATGTACACAAACCAAATCTTCCTGCTATTTTTTTTGGAGTGATGAAAGTGTTTTTTTTATCAAACCTACTGTCGTAATCATCTGATATGAAATAAATATCTTCATAATTTTTATTACCTAATATCGAATTTAAAATAAATGTCTCAGCAGTTTTGCCAGATTTTGAGCAAACAATAATAGCACTTTCTTGTTCATTAGAAATTTTTTGGATGAATTTTATTCTTTCGCTTTCAAAACTGTCTAAATAAAAGATTTTTTTTGGAAAATAAAATGAAGCAATTTTAGCTAAACTAATTGCACCTCCCATGCCTATGAAAATGTATTTTTTGTAAGATTTAAAACTTTTCTCAATCATATCAAAATTTGCAATATTTAGATCATCCATCCAAGCTAATGGAAATTCTTTGTAAGATTTGAAAGAGCCTTTATTAAAAATTTTTTCAGGTGAATTGAATAATTTTTCAATTAATTGTTGTTCCAAAATTAATGATTCAATTTCAGAAATAGTCATCTTATTTTTTTTTGATTGATTTCATTTTTTTATTTACTGTCTCTAATACAGAACTGTAAGAATCTTGAAACAGTTTTATTCCATTTGATAATAATTCCTGAGTAATGAGATTCAGATCAAGAATTTTATCTAATTCTTCCATAATTTCAGAATATGTTTCTGAGATTTTTAATTTATTTATTTCAAAATCTTGCTTTTTCAATAAATCATTTATTGTCTCTAAAGGTAAAGTGTTTATTGTTCCTGATATTGGTAAATTTTCACAATAATAAGCAGGATCTAAATCCTCAGCTTTCACACTAGTTGAAGCCCATAAAAGTTTCTGATAATTGTTTTTCATTATTTTTTTAGAGTTTAAATAATGTTCAAATGCCTTGAAAGAATTTGCAATTCCAATTTTATGAAAGAGTTTATTTGAATTTTCTAAATTCATATCAACAGCGGTATCTATTCTGCTGATAAAGAATGAAGCAACAGATTTAGAGGAAGTATTTGTTTTTTGAGATTGTAAAAAAGCTTGAAGGCATTTTATGTATGAATCAAAAGAGAATAATAATGTTACATTTATATTTATCCCACTTTCTAACAAATGCTGTATTGCTGGAAACCCAAAATCAGTTCCTGGAATTTTTATCATCAGGTTTTCTCTGTTTACTCTATTCCATAATCTCTTTGCTTCATTTATTGTTTCTTCTGTATTATTAGCTAGAAAAGGATCTACTTCTAGTGAAACAAAACCATCAGTTCCTTCAGATTGTTTGTAAATTTTAAATAATAGATCAGAGGCCCTTTGAATATCTCGTATAGCTAATTCTTCAAATACGCCTTTTGGATCAGAAATATTATTAGAAATTTCTCTAATTGTTTTATCATAGACTTCTGAAGAGGATATGGCTTTATCAAAAATAGAAGGATTACTTGTAATGCCTGTTATTCCTAAATCTATAATCTTAGACAAATCTCCTGAGTCTAACATCTGTTTACTTATTGAATCTAACCAAATGGATTGATGATTTGATATTAATTTTTTTATGTTTGACATTTATGAAAAATTATTTTTTTCTATTTGTTGAAGTTTTTCTTTTCTTCTTTGAAATCTTTTCTCTGGTTTATATTCTGCATTTATGAATGCTTCGACAATTTTATTGGCTAATTCTTCACCAATAATCCTACCACCTAAACATAGTACATTCATATCATCATGTTCTACACCCTGAGCAGCTGAGTATGTATCATGACAAATCGCAGCTCTTACGTTTATGAACTTGTTTGCAACAACTGATGCTCCAACCCCAGAACCACATAATACTATACCTCTATCATAGATCCCTTGACTTATAGCTTCTGCTACATTTTTGGTTGTATCTGGATAATCATCATCGGGAAAATATTCTTTCGAACCTAAATCTTTAACTTCATATCCAAAATTATTCAAAAGATTTATTATTTTGTTTTTTAATTCATAACCACCGTGGTCTGAACTGATACAAATTTTTACCATGTTAATTATTTTATAGAATTTTTTATGATTTTTTTTGTTTTATCAATTATTCTATCTGTTGAGAAGCCGAATTTATCAAGTACTTCACTTCCTTTTGCTGATTTCCCAAAAGTATCTATTGATATTATTGTATCGTTGTTTCGGGTATATTTTTGCCATCCCAAACCAATTCCTGCTTCAATAGAAATAATCAATTTGGATTTATTTGAAATAATTTCTTCTTGATATTCTTTATTCTGTTCATCAAAAATTTCCCAACAAGGCATAGAAACTACCCTTACTTTGTACTGAGTGGAAAAATGTTTTGCAGCTTCTATAGTGGGAGCTACTTCTGAACCAGTAGATATAAATGTAATTTCTGGGGTACTGTCTGAATTTTTATAACAAATATATGCCCCCCTTAAGAAATCTCTTTCCTTAAGTCGTATTTTGGTAATTGATTCAAGACTTGGGACTGCTTGTCTAGATAAAATCATTGCTGAAGGATTTGATCTATTTGTTATTGCTGCCTTCCAAGATAACAAAGTTTCTTTTCTATCAGCTGGCCTGAAAACTTTCAAGTCAGGTATTCCTCTTAGACTCATAAGTTGCGAAATTGGTTGATGAGTTGGTCCGTCTTCACCTAATCCTATTGAATCATGAGTAAGTATCCAAATGCTATTAAGTCCGGACAATGCACTAAGTCTTATAGAGCCTCTCATATAATCAGAAAAAATTAAAAAAGTGCCTCCAAAAGGAATAAAAGATCCATGTGCAGATATGCCATTTATTATCCCTCCCATTCCATGTTCCCTAACTCCAAATTTTATATTTCTACCAGTCGGTAATTTTTTGGAGAAATTTCCAGAATCGTTAATATTTGTATTTGTAGAAGTTGTAAGATCTGCAGATCCTCCCAATAGATTTAATAAGCTTTTTGACAACATATTTATTGCCAACCCTGATGATGCTCTGGTAGCTTCTGGTTCATTATTTTCTTTTATAACTTCATCTAATTCTTTAGCCCATCCAGTGGGCAATTTATTATTCATAAGTAAATTTAATTCTTTATATAAATCAGGGTGTTTTGCTTTATATTCAGAGATTTCATTATTCCAATTATTTTCCAGAATTTCTCCTTCTTTCCTTATGGTGCTCATATGTTCGACAACTTCATTTGGAATTTCAAATGCTTTATATTTCCAATTTAATTTTTTTCTTGTTAATTCAGTTTCATTTTCTCCTAAAGGTTCCCCATGTGCTGTTTCTTTACCAGATTTATTAGGAGATCCATACCCTATTGTAGTATTAGCAATTATAAGGCTAGGTTGATTTAAATTATTTTTTGCTTTTGTAATTGAGGTTTCTATTGCTTTAATGTCATTTCCATCTATATTTTCTATTACCTCCCAACCATAAGCCAGAAACCTTTGCGCAACGTTTTCTGTAAAAGCTAAATCGTTTGAACCATCTATTGTTATATTGTTTGAATCATAAATGTAAATGAGTTTACCTAATCTAAGTGTTCCTGCTAATGAAGCGGCTTCAGATGAAATCCCTTCTTGAAGGTCTCCATCTCCTACTATTGAATATATGTAATGATTGATTATTTTAGAATCGAGATTAAATTTAGAGGATAAAATTTTTTCAGAAATTGCCATTCCTACACCGTTTGCAAATCCTTGTCCAAGAGGACCGGTTGTTACTTCTATGCCCATTGAAGGATTGATTTCAGGATGTCCGGGTGTTTTGGAATTCATTTGTCTGAAACTTTTCAAATCATCTATAGAATATTTGTATCCTGATAAAAAAAGAGCTGAATATAATAGTGCAGAAGCATGACCTATAGATAAAATAAATCTATCTCTATTAAAAAACAAAGGGTTTTTTGGGTTATGTCTCATCATTTTTTTGAAGAGTACATATGCTATCCCTGCAACACCCATTGGAGCTCCGGGATGGCCTGAATTAGCTTGGTTAACCTGGTCTATTGATAAAAACCTTAATGTATTTATTGTTTTTGAAACTATATCCATATTATTAAAGTTCTGAATTTGAGGTTGTTTCCAACTCTATTGTATATAAGCGATGTAAAAATAAAAGACTAGAAACAAATATATATATAATAAAAATCTATAATCGAACTTAATAAATTAAAAGTAAGTCTTTGAGTAAGTTTTCATTTTGATCGAGTATAAAGATTTATCTGAAGTTATGTACAGTTGATCATAATTTTTACCACCAAAACATAAGTTTGCCGTTCTTTGCTCAGGGAGTTGTATTTTAGCTAATAAATCACCCTTTGGGGAAAATATATGAACTCCATCCCAAGCAGATGAAAAAACATTACCGTTCACATCTACCTTTATTCCATCAGGGGAACCTGGTCTGGGTTTAGCAA